>Ga0208262_1000513_pt1 | contig 12979 bp, 13 predicted proteins | sample LakWasMet15_LOW5_2_FD_183863 | JGI IMG/M metagenome (GOLD analysis project Ga0208262, IMG submission 183863) | Freshwater sediment methanotrophic microbial communities from Lake Washington under simulated oxygen tension - Sediment Metagenome... | ecosystem: Environmental > Aquatic > Freshwater >... | reverse complement strand
GCTTGTCACCCGAAGGCAGCGCCGAGACGGTAAACCCGCATGCGAGCTTGCCCTTGAGTTGCTGGGTTCGCCAGAGCCTGCCCGTGGCGTCCATGAAGGACTTGAACGGACCGCTGACGCCGCCCAGGTAGGTGGGCGAGCCCCAGACAAAGCCGTCATAGTCCAGCAGTTGGTCGGGGTTGCCGGTGACGGTTTCGGCCTTGATCAGGCTGACCTCGGTGTCGGGCACGCTTTGCGCGCCGGCAACCACGTGTCGGGCAAAGTGCTCGGTGTTGCCGTGCCCGCTATGGAAGATTACTGCGATGCGTTTCATGTTTGCTGACTCCTTGAAAGATGTGAAAGATGTCTGGGAAGAGCTTGAACTCATGCCCAGGCGGAAGTGGAAATGGCAAGGCTTGCGACATACAAACCAAACCCGAAGACCGTGTGGTTGCCCAGACTCTTGAGGCAGTTCAGCATGGGCGTCTTGGTTCGGGAAGAGGCGACACCTGCGCCCATTGCCGGCTGCATGACGAACAGCGGGAGGATCACCGTCACCATGCCGAACAGCAACGCTGGTGCCAGCGTGGGTGTGCGTAGCCAATCTGGGCCAACCCAATTCACCAGCAGCGCTGCAAAGGCCAGCCCGGTGGCGTAGTGGGTGGTCCAGCCCAGCGCCAGCTCACCTTGCACCGGCGGCGCCTTGACGATGGCGGCATGCGCCCATTGGCCCTGAGGCATGTGCCCAACCCAGCGGCCAAGAAGTGAGAAATTGAGTGTGTGAACACCCAGCGACTTGAGCAGCAACAGCCACAGATCCATCACGGCGGTTGCGCCGATTCCGAGGGTGACGACCCGCAGAATGGTTTCGTTGAAGAGGGTCATGAAGTGCCTTTCCGGTTGACAAATTGAGTGGATGCAAGCAGTATGCAAACTCAAGTCGACTTGAGGTCAAGACATTTCTTCAGTATGGATATCTCCGAAGTTTCCAAACGATCGGGCCTGGCCGCCTCGACATTGCGGTACTACGAAGAGCGGGGGTTGATCGCCTCGGTGGGGCGTCAGGGATTGCGCCGACTGTTTGCCCCGGAAGTGCTGGAGCAACTGGCGCTGATATCGCTGGGTCAAGCGGCGGGCTTCTCGCTGGACGAGATTGCGCAGATGTTTTCGGCGGACCGGCGCCCCAGCATTGACCGCAAGATGCTGGCGTCCAAGGCGGATCAGATCGACGCCATGATCACCCGGATGCACGCGATGAGCGACAGCTTGCGGCATGCCGCAAACTGCCCCGCGCCAAACCATTTGGCATGCCCATCGTTTCAACGTCTGTTGAAGGCCGCCGCTGCGGGGACCCTGGGCAAGCCGCGCTAGCGTGCGCTCGGCTATCGCAGATTCTTGTCAAAGAACGCGATTGACTCCTGGGCGTGGCGCTCCAGGAACGCCGCCCGGTCAAAGCCTTGCGGGTTGCCGGCCACGCTGCCGTCGGGTGAGGGCAGGTCCATCGTCGGTGTGTTCATGAACGCGTAGTGCCCTGCGTTGGGCACGAGTTGCAGCGTTGTGCTGGTGCTGCGCATGTTCTGCATCACCCATTGCGCGTGGAAGCGCGGCACCACGAAGGTGTCTTTCTCGCCCGCGTAAATGGCCACCGGCACGCTGATCGCCGCCAGCGAGGACGCGCTGAACGCCACGCCCATAGGCGCCAATGCCATCACGGCGCGCACACGCGTGTCGGCCTGCACCGGCTCTTCCTGCCCGTCTGCTGCCGTGCTGGCTTGCACCGAGGCACTGCCTATGGCATGGGTCATCTTGCACAGCACGGGGTCCTGCTCTGCCTCGGTTGCGCAATGCGCGCGCATGCGTGACAGCACCGGTTTGCCACCTGCCAGCGCCAGTACTGTGTAGCCGCCCGCCGAATGACCCAGTGCACCGATCAGCGGCCGTCCGTCGGCACCATTGGCAATGCGCGCGCGCCATTGCGGGTCGGCCAGCAGGGTGTCGATCACGCGTGAGGCCTGGCGCGGCCGCTCGGCAAAGTAGCGCCCCAGCGAGGCACGCATTGATTGGTCCTGCCAGGTATCGCCCACGTGTTCGACACTGGCAACCAGGTAGCCGTTGCGCGCCAGCGCCTGCGCCAGCGTGGCAAAGCCAAGCTCGGTGGAGGCGGTGCCATGGCTGATGACGATGAGGCCCTTGACTGTCGACGCCGGTGCGCCGTTGATGGCCACCGTCTGCGGGAACGGCCCCATTGGAATCGCCCGGGCCGCGTCGGGCGTGGGGTAATACAGGGCAAAGTGGGCCGGCTTCTCGTCGGCACTGGCGGCGGCGACCGTCATGCTGCGAAAGCCCGCCTCCGTGGCGTTGGCAGCAGGCTGCAGCAGCAGGGCGCAGGCGGCCACCATGACAAGCGGGAGGGCGTGAAGACCAGGGATTGAATGGGCAAGCATGGGTGGATACCTTTGGTGTTGGGTTGTGCTGCGGGGATGAGCAGGCGCAGTATCCAGACGCCTCGGCGCGGTGTCGCGGACCGTGGGACGAAGTGCCGACCAGGCGGCGCCATGTGTCAGGAGGGCGCGCCAACGGGGCCAGGTGCTGCCGTCTCAGCGGCCTCTCAGCCGGCCGGCTTTCTGATCGTCCACAGGGCAAGCCCCATGAGCGAAACCCCGGCGATTTGAAGCAGGCTCAACCGGGTGCCGTAGACCGCCCAGTCGAACAACACCGCCGCCAGCGGATAGACGAATTGCAGCACCGCGATCTGGCCGAGTGCCAGCCGCGCCATGCCGGCAAAAAGTACCACGTAGGCCAGGCCGGTGTGGATGACGCCCAGGCCTGCCAGCCAGCCCCAGGCGGATGTCTGCTGCGGCCAACCGAACACCCACGGCGCCCACGCCAGCACCACCGTGCCCACGGCACATTGCCAGAACGACAGCGTGAACGGGCTGACCGCCTGCCCGGACTTGGCCAGCAAGGTCACGCCGGCGTAGCTGAGCGAGCCACCGATGCACAGCAGCAGCCCGGTGAGGTAGTCGCTGTTGTAGTCGCCGTTGTAGCCGACGTCTGCAAGCGGGCCCGACGCCATGTTGTCGAGCAGGCCGGTGGTGAGGGCCAGCCCAAGCAAGGCCACCGGCGTCGCGATCCATTGGCCTCTTGACACGGGCTGGCGCAAGAAGACCGCGCTGAACAGAATCACCCAGATCGGCTGGATGTGGAACACCACGGTGGCCACGGCGATCGAGGTGCGCGGAATGGCGGCGAAGAACATGGCCCAGTTCAACAGCATCAGGCATCCGGTGGCGCAGGCCAGCCAGAAGGCTTGGCCGCGCAGCCGCAAGTCCTTCAGCGTGCCGCGGGACGCACTCCACAACAGCAGCGCCACCGCGCCAAAGGCGCAGCGAAACCATACCGTTGTCAAAGGGTGCTGGTCGGCCTCTTGCACAAAGACGCCGATGGTTCCCAGCAGGGCGCCGCCAGCCACCATGAGCCACAGGCCTTGCCGCTCGCTCGAGGCGGCGTGCACGGTGCTGAAGGGGGTGACGTGGAGCTTCCTGGTTTGCATGGGCTCATGGTCGGGCCTGTGGGTGTGTCTGTAAAGCGCATACTTCGAACGGCTACCATTCGTTATTCGAATGAATTGGCCTCAGGCATGACATACCCGGACTTTCAATTGGATTGGCTGCGCGCCCTGGTGGCAGTGGTGGATGCGGGCTCCCTGTCCGGAGCTGCGCCTTTGCTGCATCGGTCCCAATCGGCAGTGAGCATGCAGATCAAGAAGCTGGAGAGCGCGCTGGGCAAGCCGGTGCTGCTGCGGGGCCCGCGCCACATGGAGATCACGGCGGCCGGCTCGGAGCTGCTGGCCTACGCCCGCAGAATGCTGGAGCTGCAGGCCGAGACACAGGCCGCGCTGTTCGGCCCGCAGCTGCAAGGGCGTGTGCGCCTGGGTGTGCCGGACGACTACGCCGCCACCTACCTGACGCCGGTATTGCGCAGCTTTGCCAGCCGCCACCTGGGGGTGGAGATTGAGCTGACTTGTGAGCAGTCCACCTCGCTGATTCCCAAGGTGATGCGGGGCGAACTAGATCTGGCGCTGGTGTCACGCGACAGGCCGCAGCGGGGCCGGCTGTTGTTCCAGGAGCCGTTGGTGTGGGTGGGCGCGGCCCAGTTCGAGGTCTGGCGCAAGACCCCCTTGCCCATCGCCGTATACGAATCCGCAAGCCTGGCCAGACGGGAAGCCCTGGCGGCGCTGGCGGCACAGCGGCGCGCCTACCGTGTGGTCTATCACAGCTCCAGCCTGGCAGGCCAGGTGGCGGCGGTGGAGAGCGGGCTGGCGGTGGCGGTGCTCACGCGCTGCAGCGTTCCCCCCAGCCTGCAACCCTTGTCGAACCTGCCCCGGGAGTACGCCTTGCCCGCATTGGGCTGCATGGACGTGGCCGTGTTCCGCAGCAAGGTGTCACAGGGCTCGCGGGCGGTGGATGCCATGTACGAGCAATTCGTCAACACCCTGGGTAACTAGCCCGCGCCGGGGCCGTGGCAAGGCTTCAGCCGCCCAGCACCTCGACCGCGACGGCCAGCAGCGCCTTCAGCCTGGCAAGCCGGCGCAGGTCCCGGTGGTAGCCAACCCATACGTCGCGACCGGGTGGCGCCTCGCCGAGGTTGAGCGGCTTCAGTCCCGGGATGGCCTCGGCAAGGGGCCGGGGCAGCACCGCCAGGCCGGCCCCGGCGGCGCACATGCGGGCCTGCGCCTCGCGGCTGTTGCTGCGAAACGCAATGTGCGCGCCCGGAAGTATGCGCTGCAACCAGGGCACATCCGGCAGGCCGCCAAAGGCCGTGTCCATGGTGACCAGGGGCACGCCCTTGCCCTGGCCTTTTGGCGGCGCCTTGGTGCCGGTGGCGGCGTACACGCCATACGGCACGTGCATGAGTTTGCGTTGCACCACGTCGGGCTCGTCGAAGGGTCGGATGCGGAACACCATGTCGGCCTCGCGGCGCGCCAGGCTGAACAGCCGCGCGTCGGTGACGAGTTCGATGCCAACGCGCGGGTGGCGCCGGCCAAACTCGGCAAAGACGCGCGTCAGCATGTGCACGCCGAACCAGTCCGAGGACGAGACGCGGATCATGCCTTCCAGGTCGGTCTCGCGGCCCGCGAGCTTGCGCTCCAGGCCCAGCACTTCCTCTTCGATGCGCTCCGCATGGGCCAGCACGGCGGTGCCTTCGCCGGTGAGGACGAAGCCCTCGCTGGTGCGCTGGAACAGGGCGTTGCCCATGGCACTCTCAAGCACGCGCAGTCGTCGCCCCATGGTGGGTTGGGTCTGACCGACGAGCTTGGCCGCGCCGGCGAGTGTTCCCGCACGCGCGATTGCCAGAAAGATCTTCAGGTCGCTCCATTCCATCGTGCGGATGCTATACACAAATGCATGGAGGCGAGTCAATCTTGTGGATTCCATTCCGAAGTGCCGGGGCTCATGATCCAACCCTGCTGCAGGCAGACCGATCCAACCCCAACTTTTCTTGAGGAAACCACCGTGACCACTTCGACCATGAATGCGCTGGTGCTGCAAGGCTACCAGTCACCTTTCCAGTTGGCGCGCATCGCCAAGCCCCGGTGTGAGGCCGGCCAGGTGCTGGTGCGTATCGGCGCCAGCGGGGTGAATCCCCTGGACACCAAGATTCGCGCCGGCAATGCGGCGCACGCCAGGCACCCTTTGCCGGCCGTGCTGGGCATGGACATGGCAGGCACGGTGGAGGACGTGGGTGCCGGTGTGACCGCCTTTGCCGTGGGCGATGAGGTGTATGGTCTGACGGGTGGTGTCGGGGGCCTGCAGGGTTCCTTGGCGGAGTACGCGGCGGTTGACGCCAGCCTGCTGGCCAGGAAGCCGCGCAACCTCTCGATGCGCGAGGCGGCGGCGCTGCCACTGAGCGTGATCACCGCCTGGGAAGGCCTGGTGGACCGCGCCAATGCACGGGCCGGGGAGACGGTGCTGGTGCACGGTGGCGCGGGCGGTGTCGGGCACGTGGTGGTGCAGTTGGCGCTCGCCAGGGGCGCCAGGGTGTTCGCCACCGGCTCGGCGGCACAAAGCCGCGTGATCGAGGGGTTTGGCGCGGTTGCCATCGACTTCATGCAGTCACAGCCCGAGGACTACGTGGTGGCGCATACGGCGGGTGAAGGCTTCGATGTGGTGTACGACACGGTGGGCGGGCCGGTGCTGGACATCTCGTTTGGCGTGGTGCGCAGGTGCACCGGTCGTGTCGTCAGTTGCCTAGGCTGGGGCACGCACAAGTTGGCCCCGCTTTCGTTTCGCGCGGCCACGTATTCAGGAGTCTTTACCTTGCTGCCCATGATTACCGGGCAGGGCCGGGCGCACCACGGGCGCATTCTGGGCGAGGCCACCGCGCTGGTTGAAGCCGGCAAGCTCCGGCCCCTGGTCGACCCGCATCGGTTCACCCTGGAGACGGCGCAGGACGCGCACACGCTGGTCGAGTCGGGCCATGCCGCAGGCAAAGTGGTGGTGGAGCTGGGGGCAGGATGACCATGCGGATCGCATACGGATCGCGCCCGGGTTGACGGCTTGGTCGACGAAATCGACCGGTCAGGGACAAACCCGGCCTGTTGGCGCGGTGCGCGCTAGGCAATGCCGACGGGATCGCCTACAGTGGCAACGCTCAGTTCCACAGCCTGCATGTCCCCACTTTCAAACACCTCCACCCGCGTTGGGCCCGATACATGGCAAGGCGCCCTGCAGCTGATTGCGGCCTTTGCGCTGTTCTGGGCCGTGGCCGCCGGGCTGCTGTACTTTGCCGCACCGGGCCTGGAGACGTTTGGCCGGCTGCTGCTGTTTCATGAGTTCGGCGGGACCGCCATCGTGGTTTGCGCGTTGCTGCTGCGGCGTGCACGCTGGTTTCCCAGGGCCAGCGCCGCGACCCGCTGGGTGCTCACCGGCGCCATTGCCATTCCCACCGGTTACGTGGTCGGCCATGTGTTGGCGTTCCTGGCGCTGGGCGAGCCGATTCGCTTCGTCAGCCACGGGCAGGACCGCATGGTTCCACTGGTTTTCACGTTGCTGGTAGCGGGCTTCGGCCTGTATTTCTTTGCCACGCGCGAGCAACTGGCCAGTGAGGCGGCGGTGCGATCGGAGGCCCAGCGTCTGGCGGCTGAATCGCAGTTGCGCATGTTGCGCGCGCAGCTTGAGCCGCACATGCTGTTCAATACCCTGTCCAATCTGCGCTCCCTGTTGAGCGACGACCCCAAGCAGGCGGAGGTCATGATCGACCGGTTGATCGTCTACCTGCGCAGCGCGCTGGCGGCCTCGCGCACCGAGTCGACCACCTTGAGCCGCGAGTTCACGCAACTGGGCGCCTATCTGGACATCATGTCGGTGCGCATGGGGCCACGCCTGAGCTACCGCCTGGAGCTGCCCGCCGCACTGGAGCAGACGGCCATTCCGCCAATGCTGCTGCAGCCATTGCTGGAGAACGCCATCCGCCACGGCATCGAGCCCAAGGTGGGAAGCGGAAGCATTGAAGTGGTGGCGCGCCGAACCGCATCGGCGATCGAGATTTCGGTGAGTGATTCAGGCATTGGCCTGCCGCCGGACGCCGAGCCGAACACATCGCCCGACAGCAGCGGCACGAGCGCCAGCACCAGCTACGGCTTGCTGCACGTGCGCGAGCGTCTCGCCGTGATCTATGGCGGCCGGGCCAGCCTGACGCTGAAGCGCCGCGCGCCAAGCGGCGTGTGCGCCGTCGTCAGCATTCCCGCATGAGGAGTCCCCCATGAGTACCACCGCCAAGCCGCCCACCGCCGTGATCGCCGAAGACGAGCCGGTGCTTGCCCGAACCCTGTCGCGCATGCTTGCGCAGGTGTGGCCGGAGCTTCAGGTTGTGGGCGTGGCCGAGGACGGCCCCAAGGCCATTGAACTGGCACTGGAGCGTACCCCCGACGTGATGTTTCTGGACATCAGGATGCCGGGCCACACCGGGTTGGAGGTGGCGGAGATGGTGGCCGATGAGTGGCCGCAGGAGAAGGCGGCGCCGCTGTTTGTCTTTGTCACCGCCTACGACGAATACGCCATCCCGGCGTTTGAGCGCGCCGCGGTGGACTACATGCTCAAGCCCAGCACGCTGGAGCGCCTGCAGCTGAGTGTCGACCGGCTGAAGAAGCGGCTGGCCGAGCGTGCCCAGGTGCCGGATGCCGGCGAGCTGGCCGCACTGATGCAGCGGGTGCAGGCGATCTCGACCTCCGCCAGCGAGCCCCCGGCGCGCATCACCGTCATCCGCGCGGGCGTCGGCAATACGGTGCGAATGATCCCGGTGAACGATGTGATCTGCTTCGAGGCAACCGAGAAGTATGTGAACGTGGTCACCGCCACCGGCGAGGCCCTGGTGCGCATGAGTCTCAGGGAGCTGCTGGCCAGAATCGATGCCAGCGGCTTCATGCAGGTGCACCGCAGCATACTGGTCAACACCAGCAGCATTCTCAGCGCAACCCGCGACGAGAACGGCCACTACAGCCTGTCCGTGCGGGGGCTGCAGCGCCCGCTCAAGGTGAGCCGCGCGTTCGGCCACCTGTTCCGCGCCATGTAGCAGCCGGCCCCGCGCCGGCATGCCCTCAACCTCGACGGCGTTCGAGGACTTGGGCGCGGGTCTCGAAATCGTGCGCGTCAACTGACTGAGCGAGGAAGCGCTCGTCGGCGTTGGGTGGCCTCGTGCCGATCACCCTCATCAGTAGCTCCAGCAGGCGTTTCATGCGGCGCTCCATGTCGATCGAATGTATTGGTGCCTGCGGCACGACGAACGGGTCGTCATGTTGCAGGCCCATGGGTTTACGACTTGGGGCAGGCGCAGCCGACGGCGCATTGGCAGCAATCTTGTTCAACTTTGTTCATGACCGGTTTCCTCTGGATGTCGACGACGGGATGCCGTCGATGAGTGGACTGTCCGCGATGCCGTGCGCCTTCTCCAGTTCAATGAGACGGAGCGTCGTCCCGGGTGCGGGACCGGTGGCGCTGGTCGACCGAGTGGTTCGCGTGCGGGGTGCATGGCGCCAGCCTGTTGATGATCTCCCGATGCGTCGCCGCACTGATCGGATCAAACAGCGCTGACCCTTCGGTCGCCTTTGCAGACCGTTGCCAGACTGAAGCAGACGCTTCATCGCAAGCCGCTGTTGTTTGGCCCCGCCATTGACGACAGTGCACTCCAGCAAGGGCACGGTGTCCTTGCAGTTCAAAGGAGTTCAACGTGTTCACTGCCCATGACGAAGAAGTATCAAGCGACGCTCTGGCCCAGCGCAGTCTTGCCATGCACCGCTACCTGAGCGCTGTGTCCGCAGTTCTGACCGTGCTGCTGACGACCGCTTGCGCCGCGCCACCGGCCGATCTGAATCTCGACCTGACACAGGCCACGGCGGAGAAGAAGTTCGTGGTTACCTTGCAGCCACCGGCCACGCCCGCGGCCATCAATCAGATCCACTCCTGGAAGATCAAAGTGGCGTCGCCGGCCGGCGCGCCAATTGCCCATGCGCGCATTGCCGTGGACGGTGGCATGCCGCAGCACGGGCACGGCTTGCCAACGCGCCCGCAGGTCACGCCGGACTTGGTGGATGGGACTTACCTGCTGGAGGGCATGAAGTTCAGCATGACCGGCTGGTGGGAAATCAAGCTGGCCATCCAGAGCGCAGAGGGCGCTGACAAGGTGACTTTCAACACCGTGGTCGCAACGCCGACTGCGGCGCCGTGACCATCACCCGACGCCTGAGGAGAACACCATGTACCAAGCCAAATTGCTTGCCGCCAGTTTGTGGGTGGCGCTGTGGGTCATCGCTCCCGGTGCGGGCGCATTTGCCAGCGACACCCGGGGTGAGGTGGCGCTTGCGCGCGATACCTGGAGCGCCAGCGAGATCGACGTGCTGGCGTCGCTGCGGCTGAGCCAGTTGCCGGCAGCACCGCTGGATCCGTCGAATGCGGTCGAGAGCTCGCCCGCCGCCATCGATCTTGGCAGGAGGCTCTTCAATGACGTGCGCTTCAGCCAGAACCAGGCGGTGTCGTGCGCGACTTGTCATGACGCCAAGAAGCAGTTCCAGGACGGTCTGCCGCTGGGCCGTGGCGTCGGCACTGGCGCGCGCCGCACCATGCCCATCGTGGGCAGCGGGCACAGTCCGTGGCTGTTCTGGGATGGCCGCAAGGACAGTGTGTGGGCGCAGGCGCTGGGGCCGCTGGAGGATGCGGCCGAGCATGGTGGCAACCGTACGCGCTACGCCCAACTGATACAGCAGCACTACCGGGCGGACTACGAGGCCATCTTTCGCGCGATGCCGGACCTGACGCGTCTGCCGCCGAATGCGGGCCCGGCGGGCACGCCCGCCGAGCGGGCGGCCTGGGGCGCGATGGACGCGACGGCGCAGCGAGAGGTGAGTCGGGTGTTTGCCAACATGGGCAAGGTCATCGCGGCATTTGAGAAGACCCTGGTGCACGGCGAAACCCGCTTTGACCGCTACGCCGAGGCGCTTGTCCGCCGCGATGCCGGCGCGCAGCGAGTCCTGGCGCCGCAGGAAGTGGAGGGTCTGCGGATCTTCATCGGCAAGGGGCAGTGCGTTACTTGCCACAACGGCCCCTTGCTTACCGATCAGCACTTTCACAATACCGGTGTGCCGCAGCGGGATGCCACGCGGCCCGATCGCGGTCGTGCCGCCGCCATCGTCAAGGTGCGGGCGGACGAGTTCAACTGCCTGGGGCCGTTCAGCGATGCCAAGGCGGAGCAGTGCCAGGAACTGCGCTTCATGGCCACGGACGATGCATCCATGGAGGGCGCTTTCAAGACGCCAAGCCTGCGCAACGTATCGCTTCGGCCACCCTACATGCACGCGGGACAGCTGTCGTCGATCGAGGAGGTCATCGCGCATTACGTGCGTGCACCGGCGGCCACGGTGGGACATACCGAGCTGGCCCACGGTGACCCCGGCCACACGGAGCGCAAGCCGATCCGCCTGTCCGGGCCGGAGATGAAGGCGCTGGCAGCCTTTCTGGAGACGCTGTCCGGGCCGATCGTCGAGCGCGCAGCGGCGGCGCCAGCGCCTCAGTCTCGGCCGGCCCAGGCGGGGTTACAGCTTGGCCAACCGCGATAGCGCTGCGTGCAGCGTCTCATCCTTCTTGGCAAAGCAGAAGCGCACCACGCGCTGGTCAAAGCCATCGCCATAGAAGGCGGACAAGGGGATGGCGGCGACGCCGATCTCGGTGGTGAGCCACTTGCAGAAGTCGGCCTCTCCCAGCGGGCTCACGTCGGAGATGTCGACGCACTGGAAGTAGCTGCCCTGGCAGGGCAGCAGTTTGAAGCGGGTGGCCTGCAGCCCCTGGCGGAACAGGTCGCGCTTGCGCTGGTAGAAGGCGGGCAGCCCCAGGTGCGGCGCCGGGTCGGCCATGTAGTGCGCCAGCCCGTGCTGCATCGGCGTGTTGACCGTGAACACGTTGAACTGGTGGACCTTGCGGAACTCGGCCGTCAGGCTGGCGGGAGCGGCCACGTAGCCGACCTTCCAGCCCGTCACATGGTAGGTCTTGCCGAAGCTGGAGACGATGAAGGCGCGCGCCGCCAGGCCGGGGAAGCGCGCCGCGCTCTGGTGCGGCTGGCCGTCGAACACCATGTGCTCGTAGACCTCGTCGCTGATCAGCAGCACGTTGGTGGGCGCCAGCAGCGCCTGCAGGCGCAGCATGTCCTGCTCGCTCCAGACCGTGGCGCTCGGGTTGTGCGGTGTATTGATGATGATGGCGCGTGTGCGGGCGGTTAGCGCGGCGGCGATTCTGTCGAAGTCCGGGCGAAAGGTGCCCGGGGTCAGGGGCACGCGCACCACGGTGCCGCCGGCCAGCGTGATGTTGGGGCCATAGCTGTCGTAGCAGGGCTCCAGCACGATGACCTCGTCGCCGGCATGAACGATGGCCAGGATGGCGGTCAGGATGGCCTGTGTTGCGCCGGCGGTGACGGTGATCTCGTCGCTGGCCCGGTAGCTTCGGCCGTAGAGCGCGCTGAGCTTGGTGGCGATGGCCTCGCGCAGGATCGGCACGCCCGGCATGGGCGGGTACTGGTTGAGGCCCTGGTTCATGGCCTGGGTCACCGCGTTGACCAGGGCCGGCGCGCAGTCGAAATCCGGGAAGCCCTGGCCCAGGTTGACTGCGCCAGTCTCGGCCGCCAGGGTCGACATGACGGTGAAGATGGTGGTGCCCACGGTGGGCAGCTTGCTGACCAGGGGCGGGGTGAATTCGGTCGGGTTGGCCATGGTGGTTCGGCTCGCGTCTACAGTTCGTAGTCGTTGACGTGCCCGCTCATGGTGCGGGCGATGAGGTGGCGGTCCAGGCGGTCGCTCAGCAGCTCGGCAAAGGTGTAGACAAAGTTGCGCAGGTAGACACCACGCTTGAATGCCACGCGCGCCACGTTCTGGCCAAACAGGTAGCCGGCCGGGCGTACCACCAGGCCGCTGGCGCCGCCATCGCTGGCAACGTCGCGCACCGCCATCTCGGCCGCAATGCCAATGCCCAGGCCAAGGCGCACATAGGTCTTGATCACGTCCGAATCAATCGCCTCCAGCGCCACGCGCGGCTGCAGCTTGCGCACCGCAAAGGCGTGATCGATCTTGGTGCGGCCGGTGAACGAAGGGTGGTAGGTGATCAGCGGCTCGCCGGCGATGTCCTCCAGCGTCACGCGCTCCTTCAGGCACAAGGGGTGGCCGGCGGGCAGCACCAGCATGTGCTGCCACTCGTAGCAGGGCATGGTCACCAGCTCGGAGTAGTCGGCCAGCGATTCGGTGGCCACGCCGATCTCGGCCACCTCGTCGATCAGCATCTGCGCCACCTGGTCCGGCGAGCCCTGATGCAGGCTGACGTTCACCTTGGGGAAGGCGGCGCGCAGCTTGGCCACCGGCTCGGGCAGCACATAGCGCGCCTGGGTGTGGGTGGTGGCGATGGACAGGGTGCCGCTGTCCTGCGCGCTGTATTGCTCGCCGATGCGCTTGAGGTTGCCCAGCTCG
>Ga0208262_1000504_pt1 | contig 13127 bp, 9 predicted proteins | sample LakWasMet15_LOW5_2_FD_183863 | JGI IMG/M metagenome (GOLD analysis project Ga0208262, IMG submission 183863) | Freshwater sediment methanotrophic microbial communities from Lake Washington under simulated oxygen tension - Sediment Metagenome... | ecosystem: Environmental > Aquatic > Freshwater >... | reverse complement strand
TGCGACCACGCCTGCTTAACATTCCCGGCATCGCGCAGGTGATACCTATTGGCGGCGAAGTCAAGCAGTACCGGGTCGAGATCAACCCGGCGCAACTCAAGGCGCTGGGCGTGGACCGCGGAAAGCTCGAGGCAGCGCTGCAGGACTTTGGCGCCAACACCAGCGGCGGCTTTCTGGAAGCACAGGGGCGCGAGTATTTGATTCGGCAGATTGGCCGCACCAGCCGCATTGAAGACTTGCAAAACCTGGTGGTCACCGTGAAGAGCGGCCAGCCCATCTTGCTGCGGCAGGTAGCCAACGTGAGGCTGGCCCCAGGCAACAAACGCGGCGATGCGGGCTACAACGGCAAACCTGCGGTGGTCTTGTCGGTGCAAAAGCAGCCCAGCGCCGACAGTGTGGTGCTGACGCGCGCGGTGGAGCAGGCCATGGTGGAGCTCTCCAAGGGCTTGCCAGCGGGCATGGCGGCGCCGGAGTTTCTGTTCAAGCAGGCGGACTTCATCGAGCACTCGGTGTCGAACGTGGAAGAGGCCTTGCGCGACGGCGCCATTCTGGTCGCGGTGATTCTGTTCTTGTTCCTGCTCAATGTGCGCACCACATTGATCTCGCTCACCGCTATTCCGGTCTCGCTGCTGGTGACGGCGCTGGTGTTTCATTACATGGGTTTGTCGATCAATACCATGACCCTGGGTGGCCTGGCCATTGCCATTGGCGAACTGGTGGACGATGCGGTGGTGGGGGTCGAGAACGTGCTGCGCCGCCTCAAGCTCAACAGCGCGCTGGCACAACCCCGACCGGTTGCCGAGGTGATTGCCAAGGCGACGCTGGAAGTGCGCTCGGCCATTGTCTATGCCACGGTCATCATCGTGCTGGTGTTCGTCCCCCTGTTTGTGCTGCCGGGCATTGAGGGGCGCTTGTTCACCCCGCTGGGCATTGCCTATATCGTGTCCATTCTGGCCAGCATGATCGTGTCGGTCACGGTGACACCGGTCATGGCCTTCTACCTGTTGCCCAGGATGAAGCAGATGGGCCATGGTGACAGCCCCCTGGTGGTCAAGCTCAAACAGTGGGATGCCAGGCTGCTGCACTGGTCGTTTGGCCACGCGCACGCGTTGTTGTTGGCGGCATTGGTGACGGTCGTTGCTGCGGTGGCGAGCATCCCGTTCTTTGCGCGTGCCTTTCTGCCACCCTTCAACGAAGGCACGCTGACGGTGAATGTGATTCTCAATCCGGGAACATCGCTGGCAGAGTCCAACCGCATCGGCACTTTGGCCGAACAACTGGTGGCACAAGTACCCGAAGTCATCAAGGTGGGTCGGCGCACCGGTCGCGCTGAGTTGGATGAGCACGCCGAAGGTGTGCACTACACCGAAATGGATGTGGACCTGAAGCCTTCCGAGCGCACGCGCGAGGCCATCATTGGTGATATTCGGGGCCGTTTGGCGGTGCTGCCGGCCAACAGCAATGTGGGCCAACCCATCTCGCACCGGCTGGACCACTTGCTGTCGGGCGTGCGCGCCCAGATTGCGCTCAAGATCTACGGCGACGACCTTGATACCCTGCGCGGCCTGGCGGGCGATTTGCGGCTGCGACTGGGGTCCATCGCGGGGGTCACCGATTTGCAGATCGAGAAGCAGGTGCTGATTCCCCAAATCAAGATCCGCCTGGACTACGAGCAGGTGGCGCGCTATGGCGTGGCGCCTGGCACCTTGTTGCGCTCACTGGAGCAGATGATTGAGGGTGAACGCATCACCCAACTGGTGGAAGGCAACCGCCGGTTCGATCTGGTGGTGCGCTTGCCCGAGAGCGGGCGCAGTCTGCAAGAACTCTCCAATCTGTTGATCGAGACGCCCGGCGGACATGTGCCCTTGTCCCAACTGGCGACGCTGGAGGACAGCGACGGCCCCAACCAGGTGAGCCGCGAAAACGGCCGCCGGCGCATCGTGATCTCGGCCAACACCGACGGCACCGACATGTCGCAAGTGATCGCGTCCATTCGCGCCGAGCTGGCCGCCAAACCCATGCCGCAGGGCTACTTCACCGCGCTGGAAGGCCAGTTCCAGGCGCAGGAACAAGCGGCCCGGTTGATCGGCGTCCTGGCCACCATCTCGCTCACCATGATCTTTCTGGTGCTGTACAGCCGCTACCGCTCGGTGGTGCTCACGGCCATCATCATGGGCAACATCCCGTTGGCGCTGGTGGGCAGCGTCATTGCGCTGTGGATTTCGGGACAGCCACTCTCCGTCGCGGCACTGGTGGGCTTCATCACGCTGACCGGTATTGCGACTCGCAACGGCATTTTGAAGATCAGCCACTACATCAACCTGTGTGCCTTCGAGGGCGAAACCTTTGGCCAGAAGATGATCGTGCGCGGCTCGCTCGAGCGCCTCACGCCGGTGCTGATGACTGCCTTGGTGGCGGCGTTCGCGCTGGTGCCGCTGCTGGTCGCAAGCGACGCGCCGGGTAAGGAAGTGCTGCACCCAGTGGCGGTGGTGATCTTTGGCGGGCTGGTCGGCTCCACCTTGCTCGACAGCCTGCTCACGCCGCTGATGTTCTGGCTGTGGGGCGAAAAGCCCCTGCTGCGCTTGCTTGAAACCGCTGGCTCCGAGAACTATTGATGTCAACGAAACCGGCCCGTCAAGGGTCACCAAAGAGAAGGAAGCTGCAATGAGATCGACCTCCAAACTGGCTGCCACGCTGCTTGCCGCGCTCGCCTTGGCCACGCCATTCACGCCCGTGTTGGCGCATGACGACGCCACCTTGGACACCATCAAGGCGCCCAACGGCGGCCAATTGCGCATGGCCGGCATTTACCATTTTGAATTGGTGCTGGTCAAGAACAGCAGGGAAGTCAAAGAGAACCCCGTGTTGGTCTTTGTGACCGACCACGCCGGCGCCAAGATCGCCACGGCGGGCGCCAGCGGCACGGCCACCCTGCTGGCGGGCAAGCTCAAGGCCAGCGTCACGCTGGTGCCCGACGGCGATAACCGCTTGAAGGGCGTGGCCAAGTATGCCTCCAGCGCGGACATGAAAGCGGTGGTGGCCATCACCATGGCGGGCAAGCAGGCCGAGCAGGCGCGCTTCACGCCGATGGCGGTGGGCACCGACGAGCATATGAATCACAAGCCATGAGAAGGCCTCAATTCACCACAGAGAAGACAGACCCCACCCTTTTCGTTGCCTCGGGGTCAGCAACAAGTTGACTGAAGGAGAATGGACATGAACAAACTCACCATTGCCGCCCTGATCACCGCCGTTGCGCTGGCCTTGCCAGCTTGGGCCGACGATACCCACCACCCGGAGAAGGCTGCCGCCGCCAAGAGCGCGCCCGGCGCGGCGACGACGGGGCAGCTTGCCCAGTCGCTACCGAAGATGCGGGGCAACGTGAAGAAGATGCAGGCGCAACTCGAGCGGATTGCCAAAGCGTCGACGGACGAGGCGCGTCAGAGGGCGATTGCCGAGCACATGCAAACCATGCTCGAGAACATGCAAATGGCGCGCGGTATGCAGGCCCAGGCCATGGGCTGCCCGATGATGGACGGCGCCATGATGGGCAAAGGCATGATGCACGGCGAGGGCGGCATGATGGGCAAGGGCGGCATGGGCATGATGGGCTCGAGTGCCCCGGCAGACGGTGCAGCCGATCCCCTGCAGCAGATGGAAAGGCGCATGGAGATGATGCAGGAGATGATGAAGACCATGATGGAGCGCATGCCTGCGGCACCTGCCAAGTAGGTGTGGGGCGACCATGCACCACGACCATGCTCAGCACGCGCAGCCGCCCAGCTTCTGGCGCTCGCGTTACGCGATCGGGCTGATTGTCATCGGGGCGGTGGCAGCCTACTTTCTGTTGACCGAACACCTGGCGCATGTTGTCGGCGCCTTGCCCTTCCTGTTGCTGCTCGCCTGCCCGTTGATGCATGTCTTCATGCACCACGGGCATGGTGAGCATGAGCACCACGATCACGGCGGCGGGCCTCCAGTCAAGCCAGGCGAATCAACCCAAGACAAGCGGGGAGGCCCCACATGACCCATGATGCACCGGCCTACGGGCTGTGGACCTTGGTGGTGCTGAACTCGGCGATTTTCATCATGTTTGCGTTCAGCTTTTTCAAGCCCAACACGGCTCGCGATTGGCGTACCTTTGGCGCCTTCTCGGCTTTCGTTGTGGCCTTGTTCGTGGAGATGTACGGCTTTCCCCTGACCATCTACCTGCTATCGGGCTGGCTGCAAACCAAATACCCCAGCTTGGACCTCCTGTCGCACAGCGCCGGACACTTGTGGTCCACCTTGCTGGGAGAGAAGGGTGATCCGCATTTTGGTGTCCTGCATCTTGCCAGCTACGCTTTCTTGGCTGGTGGCTTCATCCTGTTGTCCAGTGCCTGGAACGTCCTTTACCACGCGCAACGCCAGCAGACGCTGGCCACCGCCGGCCCGTACGCGCGCATTCGGCATCCCCAGTACGTGGCCTTTGTGATGATTTTGCTGGGCTTCCTGCTGCAGTGGCCCACCTTGCTGACGCTGCTGATGTTTCCGATTCTGCTGGGGATGTATGGTCGGCTGGCCATCACCGAGGAGCGCGAGATGCGCTCGCAGTTTGGTGTGGACTACGAGCGCTATGCCCAATGCACCCCCAGATTCCTTCCTCGGATGACGCTTGGTGCGGGCGGAACTTGAGTCGCGCGCAGCACAGGAGGTGATGTGGCCGAAGAACGATTCCCTCGGTACGAGGAATTTTCGATCCTGATTCGTGCGCCGATCGACACAGTCTTTGCCTTCCTGGACGACCCGATGGCTCTGGCGGCGCACATGCGGAAGTCCTCGATGAGGATGATGGGTTCGCGCATGGCGGTCGAGGTGGATGCTGGTGGCGGCCAAGCTCTCGACTCCAAGGTTGCCCTGCACGGAAAGATCCTGGGCATACCCGTATCGCTGGAGGAGGCGATCACGGAGCGTCACGAACCCTATAGAAAGTGCTGGGAGACCATCGGCACGCCGAGGCTGCTGGTCATTGCACACTATCGTATGGGTTTCGAGCTCACGCCAAAGGACGACGCCACGCTGACGCGCGTCTTCATCCACTACAGCTTGCCGGTCACACCGCCAGGTTCTTGGCTTGGCAGCTTGTTTGGCGCCTTCTATGCGCGCTGGTGCACGAAGACGGTGGGCACTGATGCGGCTAAGCATTTCAACGCCACGACGACCAACTAGGAAAGTAGCAGGCGAGCCATGAACACCCATCCCCACCTAGAGACTCCCCATCACCACGGTGATGATCAAGCAACAGCGCACGCCACGCAGGCCAGTGGAGCGGGCGATCCTTCCCGGCTGCGGGATCCAGTGTGCGGGATGGCGGTGACTGAGCAGTCGCAGCATCAGTCCGAACACATGGGGCGCAAGTTCTTCTTCTGCGGTCTCAAGTGCAAGACGAAGTTCGACGCCAGTCCGATGCAGTACATGAGTGAACGCACGGGTGCGGCGGTGCCAGTATCAGCCGTGGCCACTGAAACCGTTTACACCTGCCCGATGCACCCGGAAGTGCGTCAGGACCACCCCGGCAACTGCCCTAAGTGCGGCATGACTTTGGAGCCCCTGCTGCCCGAGTTGGGCGACGACGACAATCCGGAGTTGCGCGATTTCGAGCGCCGGTTCTGGTGGACCCTGCCACTGACCGGCATTGTCTTTGTGCTGGCGATGTTCGGCCATCGACTGCAGTGGATGGACATGGCGCTGCAAAGCTGGGTCGAACTGGCGATGGCGCTGCCCATCGTGTTGTGGGCCGGCTGGCCGTTCTTCGCGCGCGGCTGGTTGTCGGTGGTGAACCGTAGCCCCAATATGTGGACCCTCATTGGGCTGGGTACCGGCGCCGCGTTTGTCTACAGCGTGGTGGCCACCGTCGTGCCCCAGGTGTTCCCGGCCTCCTTCGTTTCCATGGGGCGGGTCGCGGTGTATTTTGAGGCGGCGGCCGTGATCATCTCCCTGACCTTGCTGGGCCAGGTGCTGGAACTCAAGGCCCGTTCGCAGACCTCGGCCGCGATCAAGTCGCTGCTGGGTTTGGCGCCCAAGACTGCGCGGCGCATCCGACCCGATGGCAGTGAAGAAGACGTGCCATTGAACCACGTGCATGTGGGTGACCTGTTGCGGGTGCGGCCAGGTGAGAAGGTGCCGGTGGACGGCACCGTCACCGAGGGTGGCAGTGCGGTCGATGAGTCGATGCTGACGGGTGAGCCCTTGCCGGTGACCAAACGGGTGGGGGACAAAGTGATTGGCGCCACGCTCAATACCAGCGGCGCGATGGTGATGCGTTCGGACAAGGTGGGTGCCGCCACCATGCTGTCGCAAATCGTGCAGATGGTGGCGCAAGCGCAGCGCTCCAAGGCGCCGATGCAGCGCATGGCCGACCTGGTGGCGGGTTACTTTGTGATGACGGTGGTGGCGATTGCGCTGCTGACCTTCTTTGGCTGGGGTTTCTTTGGACCGCAGCCGAGCTGGGTCTACGGGCTGATCAACGCGGTGGCGGTGTTGATCATTGCCTGCCCTTGTGCCCTGGGGCTGGCCACACCGATGTCGATCATGGTGGCCACCGGACGCGGCGCCACGCAAGGTGTGTTGTTCAGGGACGCCGCAGCGATCGAAAACTTGCGCAAGGTGGACACGCTGATCATTGACAAGACCGGTACGCTGACCGAAGGCCGGCCAGCTTTCGACCGTGCCGTGGCGGCGTCAGGCTTCGAGGCCGACGAGGTGTTGCGCCTGGCTGCCAGCCTGGATCAGGGCAGCGAACACCCCTTGGCCGAAACCATCGTGCGCGCCGCGCGCGAGCGAGGCATGACGCTGGACAAGCCAGAGGGTTTTGAATCGAGCTCGGGCATTGGCGTGCGCGCCAAGGTGGCGGGTCGCCAGTTGGCTTTGGGCAATGCCGCCTTGATGCAGCAACTCGGTGTGGCGGTCGACAGTCTGCTGGAAAAGGCCGAGGCCCTGCGGCTGGAGGGCGCCAGTGTGATGCATTTGGCTGTGGATGGGCGCCTGGCTGGTCTGTTGGCGGTGTCCGATCCGGTCAAGGCCAGTACACCCGAAGCCTTGCTGACGCTGAAGGCTGCAGGCTTGCGCATCGTCATGGCCACCGGCGACGGCCTGACCACGGCCAAGGCGGTAGCGGCCAAGCTGGGCATCGACGAAGTGCATGGAGAGGTCAAACCTGCCGACAAACTGATCTTGGTGCAGCGTCTGCAGAAGGAGGGTCGGGTGGTTGCCATGGCGGGTGATGGCATCAACGACGCGCCGGCGCTGGCGCAGGCCGATGTGGGCGTGGCCATGGGGACCGGCACCGATGTGGCCATGAACAGCGCGCAAGTCACGCTGGTCAAGGGGGACTTGCGTGGCATCACCACCGCGCGTTTGTTGTCCGAAGCCACGGTGGCCAACATGAAGCAAAACCTGATGTTCGCCTTCCTGTACAACGCGCTCGGCATCCCGGTCGCCGCGGGTGTGTTGTACCCGTTTACCGGCTGGTTGCTGTCGCCGCTGATCGCTGCGCTGGCGATGAGCTTCAGTTCGGTGTCGGTGATTGGCAATGCCTTGCGTCTGCGTGCCGCCTCCCTGTGAACCCGATGCCCTGCGCTCGGTTGGCGCACTTGGTGCACCGTACGTCGGGTGCCTGCGCGCTACACCAGGGGACGCAAGATAACAGGAATGTAATGCGCCGGTCAGCATTTGGTTTGGGCCGCCCGGGCACAATGGCAGTCACAAGGCATCAGGCCAGGCGTTGGGCGAGCCAGTTGCCCAGCCTTCGTGCAGGCTTGTTCGGGACCATTGGTAAAGGAGAATCTTGATGAATCGTTGCTGCAAAGTCCGTCGTCCGCTGTGGCTGGGCGTGCTCGTATCCCTGCTGGCGCTCGGTCCGCTGGCGGCGTCGGCCCAGGCTGGCGTTGAGTCCGGCGGCACCGGTACCAAGAAGACACACCCGTCCAAGGACATCGCCGAAGGACAGATACTGAAGATCGATCTGGAGGCCGGCAAGGTGACGATCAAGCATGGCGACATCCGCAACGTCGGCATGCCCCCCATGACCATGGTGTTCCCCGTCAAGGACAAAGCCCTGCTTGGCGGCGTGAAGAGTGGCGACAAGATCAACTTCAAGGTGGTGCGCGAGTCCGGCCACCTGGTGGTGACCGACATCCAGTTGCGCAAATAGCGCACCAGTGCCCGGCCGCAGCGGATTGAGCCAACAGACGGAGCAGTTGTGAAGCGGTCCCTTCGGTTCATGTTGTTCCTGGCCTTGCTGCCCGGCTTTGCTTGTCTGGCCCAGGACGTGCCGCCTGGCGCGGATCTGGCGGGCCTGCTGGCGCTGGCCCGGCAGAACAGCCCGGAGCTGGCGGGCATGCGTCATGAAGCGCAGGCGGCGCGCGAGCGCGTGGGGCCAGCTGGGGCGCTGCCCGATCCCCGGTTCAGCATGGAGCTGCGTGACCTCACGCGTTTCGGCGAGCAAAGCGCCAGCCTCTCGCCGGCGCGTGTCGGCAGCACGCGCTATGCACTGCAGCAGGATTTGCCCTGGTTCGGCAAGCGTGAGCTGCGCCGTGACATTGCGCAACTTGAGGCCGACGCGGCCACCGCCCGGGCGCAGGGCAGTTGGACCGAGCTGGCGGCGCGCATCAAGAGCGTGCACGTGCAACGCTATTTTCTGGAGCGCAATGCGCAGCTGGCGCAGGAGGTGCTGGACCTGGTGAAGCGGCTGGAGCAGGTGGCGCAGGGGCGCTACAGCAGCGCGCTGGGTCCGCAGCAGGACGTGATTCGCGCCCAGGTGGAACAGAGCGCGATGCGCAGCGAACTGGTGGCGCTGGACGGGGAGAGTCACCATCTGATGGCGCGGCTCAATGCGCTGCTGGCGCGCCCGGTGAGCGCACCCCTGAGCGCGCCGCAACAACTGCGTGCCTTGCCGGCCAGCAGCGAACTCGATCCGCTGGTGCTGCAGGATCGTCTGCGTGCGGTCAATCCCGCCTTGCAGGCCGAGCAGTCGCGCGTGCAGGCGGCGCAGAAGGCGCGCGAGCTGGGTTACCGCAACCGCTACCCGGATTTGACGGTGGGCCTGGCGCCGATCCAGTACCGCAACGCCATCAAGGAGTGGGAGCTGATGGTGGAGCTCACCATTCCGCTGCAGCAGTCGACACGCCGCGCGCAGGAGCGTGAGTCCGAGGCGATGTTGTCGGCGGCGATGGCGCGCCGCGAGGCGCTGGCCAACCAGGTGCAGTCCGAGCTGTCGGAGAACCTGGCCGCGATCGAGGTGGCCCGGCGCAACGAGGCGCTGGTCGCCAGCAGCCTGCTGCCGCAGGCCGAGTTGACCCTGCAATCGGCGCTGGCGGCCTACGAGAACGGCAAGGTCGACTTCGCGACGCTGCTCGACGCACAGCGCCAGATCCGCCAGGCCAAGCAAAGCCGGATCAAGACCCAGCTGGAGGCGCACCTGCGCCTGATCGAAGTCGAGAGATTGTTGGGAGAGGACCTATGAAAGCAGCCCAGGGCATCGTGCTCGGCGTCGCGCTGGCCCTGTTGACGGCGCTGGCCGGCTACTGGTTGGGCACGCAGCGCGGCGCCGCGCCGGCAGCGGCCGCCAGCGCGGCCTCACCAAAGGCGCCCAAGCTGCTGTACTACCGCAACCCGATGGGTCTGCCCGACACCTCGCCCGCGCCTAAGAAGGACCCGATGGGCATGGACTACGTGCCGGTGTACGAGGGTGCCGAGCCGGCCCAGGCCGCCTCCGCCAACCAGCTCAGCATCAGCACCGAGAAGGTGCAGAAGCTCGGGGTGCGCAGCGAGGCCGCGCAACTGCGCAGCCTGGAGCGCACGGTGCGCGCGGCCGGGCGCATCGAGCCCGATGAGCGGCGCCTGTTCGCCATCGCACCCAAGTTCGAAGGCTACGTGGAGCGCCTGCATGTCAACGTGACCGGCCAGCCGGTGGTCAAGGGCCAGCCGCTGTTCGAGGTCTACAGCCCCGAGCTGGTCTCGGCGCAGCGCGAGTACGCCATCGCCGCGCAGGGGGTGGTCTCGCTCAAGGCGGCTAGCGAACAGGCCCAGCTTGGCATGCAGCAGCTTGCCGAGTCGAGCCTGCAGCGCCTGAAGAACTGGGACATCTCGGAGCAGCAGATCCAGGCGCTGGCCAAATCGGGCGAGGCCAAGCGCAGCGTCAGCTACCTCTCGCCGGTGTCGGGCATCGTGACCGAGAAGAAGGCGGTGCAGGGCATGCGCTTCATGCCCGGCGAGGTGCTCTACCAGGTGGCCGATCTGTCCTCGGTGTGGGTGTTGGCCGACGTGTTCGAGCAGGACATCGGCCTGATCAAGCCCGGTGCCAAGGCCACGGTGCACGTCGCGGCCTACCCGGGCAAGGTGTTCGGCGGGACCGTGACCTACGTCTACCCGACGCTGAAGGCCGAGACCCGCACCGTGGCGGTGCGCATCGAGTTGGCCAACCCCGGTCTGCTGCTCAAGCCGGCGATGTTCGCGCAGGTGGAGTTGGCCGCCTCGAATCAGGCCAAGGTGGTGACAGTGCCGCTGTCCGCCGTGATCGACAGCGGCACGCGCCAGGTGCTGCTGATCCAGCAGGAGGCGGGCCGTTTCGAGCCGCGCGAGGTTAAGCTGGGCGCGCGCAGCGACACCCATGTCGAGGTGCTGCAGGGCGTCAAGGAGGGCGAGCAGGTGGTGGTGTCGGCCAACTTCCTGATCGATGCGGAGAGCAATCTCAAGGCCGCGGTGGGTGGCTTTGCCCAGCCGACGCCCAAGTCCGCAGGGCACCAGGCGCAGGGCACGGTCGATAGCGTGGACGCCCAGGCTGGCACCGTGACGCTCAGTCACGGTCCGGTGGCAAGCCTGAAGTGGCCCGCCATGACCATGGAGTTCAAGGCCGCCAATCCGGCGCTGCTCAAGTCGCTGCAGGCTGGCGCCAAGCTGGACTTCGAATTCGTCGAGCGCCAGCCGGGCGAATGGGTGATCACCTCGGTCAAGCCCGCCGCCGCGGCCGCGCCCTCCGCGGCCGGGCCGCATAGCGGGCACTGAGCGCGCGCGCCTCGTCGTCACACCATGCTGTCCAAGGTCATCGAGTGGTCGGGCCAGAACCGCTTTCTGGTTCTGCTGGCCACGCTGTTCATCATCCTGTGGGGCGTGCTGGCCGTGCTGCGCACGCCGATCGACGCGCTGCCTGACCTGTCGGATGTGCAGGTGATCGTCTACACCGAGGTGCCGGGCCAGGCGCCGCAGGTGGTGGAAGACCAGGTCACCTACCCGCTGACCAGCGCCATGCTGTCGGTGCCCAAGTCGCGCGTGGTGCGCGGCTTTTCGTTCTTCGGCGCGTCTTTTGTCTACATCATTTTCGAGGACGGCACCGACATCTACTGGGCACGCTCGCGGGTGCTGGAGTACCTGAACTTTGCCGCCGCGCGCATGCCCAAGGGCGTTTCGCCGCAAATTGGCCCGGACGCCACCGGCGTTGGCTGGGTTTTTCAATACGCCTTGCTGGCCAGGGACAAGACGCTGGCCGAATTGCGCAGCGTGCAGGACTGGTATGTGCGCTACCAGTTGAGCAAGGCGCACGGCGTGGCCGAGGTGGCCTCGCTGGGCGGATTTGTGCAGACCTACCAGGTGACGGTGGACCCGGCGCGGCTGCGCTCCTATGGCATTCCCCTGATGAAGGTGGCCCAGGTGATCCGCGACTCGAACCGCGACGTGGGCGGGCGCGCCGTCGAGATGGCCGAGACCGAGTACATGGTGCGCGGCAAGGGCTACCTGCGCGGCAAGGCCGATATCGAGATGCTGGTGCTCAAGAGCGAGAAGGGCACGCCGGTGCTGATCCGCGACGTCGGGCGCGTCGAGCTGGTGCCCGATGAGCGCCGGGGCCTGAGCGAGCTCAACGGCGAGGGCGAGGTGGTCTCCGGCATCGCCATGGCGCGCTACGGCCAGAACGCGCTGGAGGTGATCCACAACGTCAAGGCCAAGATCGTGGAGATCGGCCCCGGCCTGCCGCCGGGGGTGACCGTGCAGACCGTGTACGACCGCTCCGAGCTGATTCACCGCGCCATCGCCACGCTGCAGCGCACGCTTCTGGAGGAGTCGCTCATCGTGGCGCTGGTCTGTGTGGTGTTTCTGCTGCACGTGCGCAGCGCCTTGGTGGCGATCCTGATGCTGCCGGTGGGCATCCTGATGGCCTTCATCGCCATGCGCCTGCTGGGCTTGAACTCCAACCTGATGAGCCTGGGCGGCATTGCGATTGCCATCGGCGCCATGATCGATGCCGCCATCGTGATGATCGAGAACGCGCACAAGCACCTGGAACGCCTGCCGCGCGGGCATTCGACGGCCGAACGCGCGCAGGCCATGCTGGCCGCCTGCAAGGAGGTCGGGCCGGCGCTGTTTTTCTCGCTGCTGATCATCACCGTGTCGTTCCTGCCGGTGTTCAGTCTGGAGGGCCAGGAAGGGCGGCTGTTCTCACCGCTGGCCTATACCAAGACCTTTGCCATGGCCGCGGCGGCCCTGCTGTCGGTGACGCTGGTGCCGGTGTTGATGGGGCTGTTCATTCGGGGCCACGTGATGCCGGAAGCCAGGAATCCGGTGAACCGCCTGCTGATCTGGCTCTACCGGCCGGTGATCGCCGCCGTGCTGCGCTGGAAGAAACTGACCATCGTGCTCGCCGTGCTGGTGTTGGGCGCCTCGGTCTACCCGGCGCTGCGGCTCGGCTCGGAGTTCATGCCCACGCTCAACGAAGGCACCTTGCTGTACATGCCCACCTCCTTGCCGGGCATGTCCATCACCAAGGCGGCTGAGCTGCTGCAGACGCAGGACAAGATCATCAAGAGCTTTCCGGAGGTGGCCTCGGTCTTCGGCAAGGCCGGGCGCGCCAACACCGCCACCGATCCGGCGCCGACCGAGATGTTCGAGACCGTCATCAACCTCAAGCCCGAGTCCGAGTGGCGTGCCGGCATGACCACCGACAAGCTGATCGCCGAGCTCGATCAGGCGCTGCAGTTTCCCGGTGTGGCCAATGCCTGGACCATGCCGATCAAGGCGCGCATCGACATGCTCTCCACCGGCATCCGCACCCCCATCGGCATCAAGGTGTTCGGCAAGAACCTCGACGAGATGGAGGC
>Ga0208262_1000498_pt1 | contig 13179 bp, 29 predicted proteins | sample LakWasMet15_LOW5_2_FD_183863 | JGI IMG/M metagenome (GOLD analysis project Ga0208262, IMG submission 183863) | Freshwater sediment methanotrophic microbial communities from Lake Washington under simulated oxygen tension - Sediment Metagenome... | ecosystem: Environmental > Aquatic > Freshwater >... | reverse complement strand
GGCCAAGAGCAGATTGCTTCCGAAATCCTGCAGGCATCCGCTACGGACGCAGGCAAGGCAGCGCAAGCCGCAAGGTCTGCCAGGCCATTTGTACCAGGCTCAAACCCGACCATGGGCCAAGCCGCCAAAGACCCTGGGCTAGCCCAGCTTGAGCGCACACTATTGAACAACCCGGAAACGGCGGGGCCGCTTGCTGCGCGGTACGCAGAGCAACAGGCGGCGCGCAAAGCGGCAATTTCTGGCATTGCTGGCACGCCAGAGCAGCGCGCAGCCATAGAAGAGGGACGCCGAGTATTCGGCAATCAAGACTATGCGGACGCATTCGCGAAGGGTATTGATCCAAACATGGCGAAGGCGTTGCAATCGCAGATTGACAGCCTGTTAAAACGCCCTTCCATTCAATCGGCCAAGATGGTGGCGAAGTCGCTTGCAGCAGAAAAGGACGTTGCGCTTAAAGACGTCGGTTCACTTGAAGGGCTGGATTGGATCAAGAAGGGGCTGGACAACCAGATCAGCGCGGCCACGTCTGGTAGTACATCTATAGGCAAGGAAAAGCTGTCTGCGCTGCTGCAAACAAAGCAGGATTTGATGCAAACGCTGGAGCAAATTGCGCCAGGCTACAAGGCCGCAAACGACAACTTTGCTGCGATGTCAAAACAAATCAATGCATCAGATGTTGCCGCAGACCTCCAAAAGCGGCTGTACAAAAATGCCGAGTGGGGCAGCGGCAGGGAAATGGGCAGCACGTATCAAGGCGCCTTGTCTGATGCGCTGGAATCCATCAAGCGTCAAACCGGGATGAACAAGGCCTTGTCAGATGTCATGCCTACCGCTGATATAGCCATGCTGGAGGGCGTTGCCAAAGACCTGGCGCGCAAGGAAAGCGGGCAGACGCTTGGGCGCGCGGTTGGATCGCCAACCATGCAAAACATGATGGGGCAAAACCTTGTCAACCGGATCGCAGGCCCGCTTGGTATGCCCCAATCGTTCTCGCAGAGTGTCTTAGCAAGTGCTGTCAGCCGCCCGTATGACTTCGTTATGAAGTCTGCGCAGCCAAAGATTCAAGGACTGCTGGCCGAGGCTATGGCAGACCCACAGAAGGCAGCGGCATTGCTTCAACTGGTGCAGCAGCAATCCAAGATGGGGCTTCTGGCTGGCAGGGCGGAGAAATACTTACCCGTGCCTGGTTTGCTTGCGGTTGAAAACAGGTAGCAATAGTGCCCGCTTCAATTTTCCTTCAGGCATCAGGCGTTGAAACACATGGCGCAGGCCGACGACAACGAGTACCAGTAGCACCGCAACGAACGGTTTCAATATCAGAGCGATAAGCCAATTTTCCAAGCAACCCCCAGAACCCGCCTAGTGCGGGTTTTTCCATTTTATCCGCACAAATATGAAACACCTAACCGCCATCATCTTGCTGATGTTCGTAACTTTGGCCGCACACGCGCAAGGCATCACCGTGTTGCTTGGTGCGACCAAGTTCACGCCGCATGGGGATGGTGTCTGGTATCAAAAAGCATTCCACTACAACCTGAACACCAAATCGTCATCCATCGGCCTGCGCTACGACACTGCCAAATATGGCAACTGGAGTGCCGGCGTAGGTTACATGCACCTTGGCCAAGTATCCACAGGCGCCCAAGCCGTCGGGCTTGATGGCAAACAGGATGGCGACGGCGGCTACAACCCATCTACCAAGGCTTGCAACGGTCCATGTTGGCCGCTTAGCAATTGGTACGGAAGCGGATCAGTACAGGGCATTTTTGGTGTCGCCACTCGCCACTTTGGCCCATGGTCGGTTGATGCCGGGCTCTACCTGTACAAGCCTCAGTGGACGATGCATATACCGGATTGGGTTGGCTGTCGCACCTGTGCGCCGCAGCTGGTTATCGTGCAGGCCGTCGGGAACCGCATCGGCCCGGTGTTCGGTGTGCGCCACCAGTCCGGGGCGTGGTCAATCACTGGATCGGCCTGGTACACCAAAGCGCGCGGCGGCGAATCTGAAACGGGTAGTTATCCGGCCATCTACAACGGATGGACTTACAACATTTCCACCGGCTACACGTTCTGACCATGGCACCAGCAGACCCACCCCACTCAGACAGGCGCAGTCGTATGGCGACCGAAGTCAAGCTCGATGCTTTGCATGAGGACATTACCGACATCAAGTTGGTTCTCAAAGAACTGACCGTTGCAATCAACCGCCTCGCCATCGTCGAAGAGCGCCAGACCCAAGCAGCCGAAGCCATGGAACGGGCATTCGCATCGCTGGAGAAAGTAGAGATTCGTGTGACAAATCTCGAAATGATCTCAGTCACATCCCGCCAGACGAACGACTGGGTAGGGAAAGCCATTTGGTCGGCGGTGGCTGTGCTGGCGGTGTACATCTCAAGAAAGGTTGGTCTATGGGCCTGAAACTGGTTCCCGAAGTGCGCCGCGCCTGGCGCTGGTTTTCCGTCCAAGCAATGACGCTGGCCGGCTCACTCCAAGCCGCCTGGCTGGCCGTGCCCGATGACCTGCGCATCAAAGTGCCGGGGGTCATGGTGCATGTGATAACGATTGCGCTGCTGGTTGCTGGCATTGTGGGTCGGCTGGTGCAGCAATCGTCGAAGGATGGCAAGTGATCACCCTGACACACTACGCCGGCAAGTGGCGCACCAGCCCAGACTGGACCACCGAGATCGAGCAGAACGCTTTGCGCCTGCTGACAAGCGTCAACGCCCTCGAAGCCGAAATGGCAAACGGCGGCATCCCGTTTCCGGACAACCCCAAAACGCGCAACGGCATCAGCGGCGATCTATACGGCGGCTTCCGACCGCAAGCCTGCCCCATCGGCGCGCCCGCATCGGCACACAAGCGCGCGCAGGCGATCGACCGCTACGACCCGCACGGACTGATCGACGGCTGGTGCATGGCGCACCAGGACCGGCTGGCCTGGCACGGCATCTGGCTGGAGCACCCCGACGCCACGCCGGGCTGGAGCCACTGGGCTTGTGTAGCGCCGAAGTCGGGCAACCGGGTGTTTCGTCCATGAAGCGCTGCGCCTACTGCGGCAAAGAAGGCCACGATGCCAAGGAGTGCAAGTGGCCGCGCTGGCACAAGCGCCACGACGGAGGCTCATGGGTTCCGCTGTGGCTGCGCGTGCTGGCCTGGGCATACCTGCCCTACGGCTGCTGGCTGATCCTGCAACAGATCGCCAAGATGCGGGGGGCGCCATGAATTTCGCTCTCTTGTCGCCAAAGGTATGGCTGGAGATCGCCATTGCCGCGCTGATTTCCGCAGCCTGCTGGTACGGCTATCACTTGATCTACGAGCGCGGCGCGGACCATGTGCAGAGAAAGTGGGACAGCGTGGAACGCGAGCGTGCCGAGGCGTCCGCCAAGGTTGCTGCCGACGCGCTGGCTATCACCAAGGATTTGCAGGCCAAGATGGATCAACAGCGGGGTGAATCAAATGCTCAGATCAAGTCTCTCAATGTCACTCTTGGCTCTGCTATTGCAGGGCTGTCAAACCGCCCCTCGCGTGGTGATGCAGGCAGTGTGCCCGGCAATCCCACCGCTGGAGCAGGATGCACCGGGGCCGGACTTTTCAAGCAGGATGGCGAGTTTCTTGCAAGGGAATCTGCCAGAGCTGACAAGCTACGAATTGACCTCCAAGCCTGCCAAGCTGCCTACGGCGCGGCCCGCGACGCCCTGAAATGACCCGCAGCAACTGCCTGTGTTGGGCGCTGCCACGCTTTCTCACACGCGCCAAGGCCGGCGAGGAAACCTACCTGATTTTCCGTGTGAGCCGCGTGCGCTGGGGGTTCTTCCATGTCCTGCTGGGCCAGCTCGATCCTGAGACCGGCCAGATCGTCGTCAGCAGCTACAAGCCGCCGGCAGGCCACGTTAAGACAGGTTTCGCACCAAAGTTCAAGGGCGATGTGGTAGATGGGGATAAGCCGCCTGGTCTGCAATAGCTCAACCTAGCCGCGCGGCGATCTGCTCAGGCGTCTCGCGGTAATACCGCATCAGCATTTTTAGGTCCTTGTGCTGGCTGATACGTGACAGCGTGAGCACGTCAACCTTACGCGCAAGCATGGTCAGCGCAAAACCACGCGAGTCGTGAAACGTGTAGTCGCCGGCCATCGTCCCATCCCGAGCTTTACGAAACAGTGCATCGAGATCGACCGGCGTGATTGTGAAATTCGCCAGCCTGCACACCTTGACAGCACGTCTAGTGATCGGCACCTGAGCGACCTTCATCGTTTTTGTCTTGACACGGATTACCCGCGTCTCGGTGTTCAGCGTCTGCGCGTTTACCCGTAGTATCTCAGCCGCTCGCAGGCTGGTATGCAGGCCGATCATGAAGGCTAGCGCTACCTGCTGATAGGCCGTCTCCGGTGGCTTGCCAGGCACATATCCAAGGAATCGCAGCACCCGCTTGATACGCTTCCAATCCCATAGCGCCGTTCTGTGCTCGTTTTCCTTTGGCATTTCCACGCCCTTGAACGGGCTGTGGTCCATCCAGTGCCATTCATCCCGCGCCTTGGTGAACAGGTTGCGCAGCAGGTTCTTTTCCCGCTGCACGGTTGAGCCTGTCACCGGCTTGTGATTCTCGTCACCATTGAGCCGGGCATCACGCCATGCCGCTATCTCAGGCTGTCCGATCTCGGCTAGTGGCACGTCGCCAAAATGGGCCAGCATCGACTCAAGCCTAAAGCGCTCCCACTTCTCCCCTTCCTTCCTGGCCGACACCTCGGATATGTAACGCTCCACAGCCTGGGAGAACGTCCGCCCTCCCACTGCGCTCCCATTACGCATTTCAATCTCGCGCTGCGCTGCCCACTGCTGGGCCTCGCGCTTGGAATCGAAAACGCGCGAGTCTCTTTGCCCCTTAACAGTGAGCTGCACCCGGTAGCCAGAGGCTACCTTCTGAATTGACGCCATGGGAGGGCCGTGGGAGAGATATGGGAGAAATCTTTACTGAATTTTTCCCCATCACAGGGAAACTCAGGAAATGATAACCCACGGCGTTAGCCTTGATTTTCTTGGCTTTTCCGAGTGAAGCGGAAAGGCTGTGAAAGAAAACAGCTTGAATGATGGTGCCCGGGGCCGGAATCTTGTAGCTATAGAAACTGCCAAAATGGGAGAATTATGGGAGTTCTGCTTCCCGTTTCATGACCTCGGATCGGCTCCATTTGCCGTTCTTTCGAAACGGGATTCTCCCATCGCGCTCCATGTTGTTGAGTGTGCGCGGCGTGCAATCGTAGCGCCGACACATCTCATCAGTGCTGATCCATGGAGACAAGCATGATACCAACGCCGCAAGCTCCTGGCGCAATTGGCGGATTTCGATAACGGCGGTGTCTGTCATATCTTGCGTCCTTTCATGCTACTTTTATGAGAGCATCAAATCAATTGGGCGTGAGACTTGGCGGGGTTTTTCGGCGTTTGAGCAACGAAATTTCCCAGGATAGGCGACCGCCTACATTGCGTTGGGCGTCTCGAACTGCTCGCCGGGGTAGCGTGGTGTGTTGTCAAGTCGCAGGCACTTTCGCTCCGTTGCCGCGACCACATCGCGCCACGGAATTCCGGCGCTCTCGGTCCAACTCATGAGGACAAACAGCATATCGCCGGCTTCCTCAACCCTGTCGCCGCGCTTACCTCTCACGGCCTCCGCGAACTCTGCGCTTTCGCACGTCATCTGCGCCAAGCGCGCGTCCCAGCGGAGCGACCATCCGCGCTGCTGGCAAACGCTCAGCACCCACTCCGCAAGACGCCCAACATTTACGTCAACCGGACCTTGCGCCGGCAGCGTTTCGTGGTTCATTGATTGCCCTTTCCCAGCGCAAGGCCGGTTACGTTAGCGTTAGATCGCTCAATGCAGAGTGCCGCGATTTCAAAATCACGCGCATCACTCTGGCCTTGCGCCTTCCAGAAAGTGCCTTCTGCCCTGCACAACGCCGCGCTGTGTTCTATTGCGGCGTTCCATCCCGCCTCAAAAAACGGAAAGCTTTTAGGCCACATTTCTGGGGTCATTGGGTGGGGGCGTGCGACAAGGCTTCTTGTGTGCTTGTCGAATGCGTCTAACAGGGCAGTCGAAAGGACGACTGCGGGCGGGTTTGCTTCTTCGGGGTTCATGTTTTGTCGCCTTTCACTTCTGCGTTAGCCGTCAACATCCGCCATGCGCTGGCTGCGCACAGTGGTACTTGTCCATTGCCAATGGCTTTAAGTCTGTCCACCCGAGCGGCCACCCCATCAGCCACTCGACCCACGTCGGGTTCAGACTGCCACCAATCTGCTCGCTCAATGGCCGCGAGTTCCGGTCGTGCGTGGCTTGGCTCGCTTTGCCGCTTCGCCAATCTCGTGCAGTCGGCGTGGCGCAAGACCACTTCACCGCGTCGTTCAGCGTGATCTGCTGCTTCGTGCCGTTGGCGCGTTTCCCAGTCGGCGGCATCTTGCTGGTGCGGCCGCCGCTGCCCATGTGTGCATCCGGCGTTGGCCACGCCTTTACCATCGTTTGCAAGTTCGGCGAGCCCGTCTTGTTTGGCCCGTGCCCTGCGCCCGTGTGGCTGTTCGCAAGTGGCGTGGGCCACAAGCCAGAATCGTTCGCGGCGGTGGGGTGCTCCAACGTCGGCAGCTCCCAACACTGTCCATTTGCAGTCATACCCGAGCGCGGCCAAGTCACTGAGGACAACTCCGAGTCCCCGAGTAAGCAAAGCTGGGCTGTTTTCCACGAACGCGAAGCGGGGTCGAACCTCGCCAATGATGCGCGCCATGTGAGTCCACATGCCGGATCGTTCGCCGCTGATTCCGGCTCCTTTTCCGGCCAAGCTAATGTCCTGGCACGGGAAACCGCCTGAAACCACATCAACAATTCCGCGCCAAGGGTTTCCGTCAAAGCTGCGAACGTCATCCCAAATCGGGAAGGCCGGGAGAAGGCCGTCATTCTGTCGGGCGGCAAGTACGCTTGCGGGGTAGGGCTCCCACTCGACGGCGCAGACAGTGCGCCACCCGAGCAGTGAGCCGCCGAGTATTCCTCCACCAGCGCCCGCGAAAAGAGCCAACTCATTCATGTTCCTTTGCTTTCTGTCAAATTGACGGCTAACAAGTTGGTCAAGCCGACCGCAGGGTAATGGTCTTTTCTCTTCGTTTAATCTTCTGGCTGCGTCGGCTTACCGCCAGCGTTAGAGCGCAGTTGCTTGCGGCGATCTTCTTCAACCGCAGCCACGGCCACGCGCATTGCAAACTCTTCCAGCTTGCAGAAAGGCAGGTGTACCGTTTCGCCGCTGCCCCATGTCAGCGTGTCGCCGTTTTTCACGTTTCTCTGCATCCAGCCGCGTGCAGCACCAAGCCACGCGCCGCCGTTCTTCAGTTCCTGATAAATTGCAATGCTGTCCATGTGTTTCTCCGGTAAAAAGCTCTCTAACTCTCTGTCGATTGGATGCCTACGGCACCACTCACAACGGCGTTATACGACTCAGCAGCCGCATCAATGGCCGCGTCAACCTTCTGACGGCACTCGTCAAAATAGCGCGGGTCAGTCCACCCATGTTCGGGGCGAATCTTGCTGTCGAGGAACCCGTGTCCGACCCGCATCACCAATCCTTGACGTTTCTCGCCAGTGCCTAGCGCCTCCATGTACCTGACCTGCAGCCTGTCACGCAGCCACCTATACCGGGCGGCGTCCTGTGCCAGAGATGTTAAAAATGCCTGCGTCAACTCGTTTGAATCTGTGTCCATGTGCGTCCTCGTATAACGATATGTCGAAGTGGATGGCCTTCAGCCACCATTCACAACGGCGTTAGCCGTCACCAGCCTTGACCAGTGACGGCTGTTTACTACTTCGTCGCCTCCGTCTGCTTCTTGACCTGTAATACATGCGCCAAATTCAATGCGGCCTGCGTGTAGTGCAGCGCCTCATGAGACTGTGCAGTCTTGGCCTTCTCGGTAAGTGCTTTAATCGCTTCGTTGAGTGTGATTTTCATTGGGTTTTATCTCCAAAGTTTCAGTGCCGCCATTTGTCCTGTGGCGGCTAACAGGTTTGTCGAAGTGGATGGCTTTCAGCCACCATTCACAACGGCGGTGGGCGGCTTATCGTTTTGCTCAAGCAGGACTACTTGCCCACCCCATTCGTCTGCTTTCGCTTGCGCTTGTTCGGCGGCATCAACAAAATTAGCCGCGTTGATGTCCGCTTCCTTTTCCCAAACATCGGGTCCAATTGCGCCAACGATGAGTGCTACATAGTCAAAGTTCATTTCATTCTCCTGAAAAAATCCGCCCAACAGGTTCATCGACTTGGACCCCTGTGGGTCCAGTCATGGCGGCGTTAAACCGCATCGCAGATCGCCAGCAATTCGTCAATGGCCTTGTCTACTTGTGGCGCTTGCCCCTTGTTGTCTCTAAGCATTGATACAAAAAACGCCTTGTAAATCCGGTCTGTCAAAATGTTTTCTGCGTTGCATTTTGGGTAGCCAAATTCGTGCAAGTTCTTCACGCCTGCCGCAATAAGTTTGTCTTTCATGTTCTCTTCCTTTTGTTGTAAAAATTCGGTTTAACCGGGCGTCCGAGTCGCACCCGTTGGGGCGCTCGACTCTGTGTTAAGTCCTGTCCGCGTACAGGCCAAGATCGCGGCAAACATTGCCCATCCCAACCCGCTCGCGCCATGTCACCATGCGGCCCTCAAATAATCCGCGCTGGTATCGGTACGCCTGCCCCGGCAGGATGCGCCCCTTGTCTGCTTCTGCTGCCTCAACAATCAGCCGCTGGTCGTCGCTCATGCAGTCATTCAAGTCAAGGTTACAGTTCGTCCACCATGCGTAGGCATCGCACTTGTAGTGCTTCTTGGCGTGGCGAACTTCATCTTTCAAAACTACGTCCATGGCTTTCTCCGTACTTAACCGGGCGTCCGAGTCGGATGGCTTGCGCCACCGTTCGCCGCGTATTCCGCGTCTTCGGCAATCTCGTCTGTAAAGTCACGATGACATTTGGCGAAGCATTCATGATGGGATGGCCCGCCCTTGTCACCATAGTCATGCTCACCGCACCTCGTGCACACATAGACCGTCTGGCTGCAACCGGCGTTCTCGTACTTCGGGCATGTCCGGCCACCTTCGGATTCCCACTCATGCCCGGATGCGCAAAGGTCCCCGCCAGCAAGGGCCACGGCTTCGGCTATCAAGTGTTTCAGCATAGGTTCTCCATCTAACGATATGTCGAAGCGGACTTTCAGCCGTTCACAACGGCGTTCGGCGTCATGCACTTCAGGCACACCGCCGTTTCCACTACTACCGGCCATTTACGGCTTTGCGCTTCGTGCCGGTCAATCTGCGCGCTCAGTTCCTGCGGGTATTTCCACTTCCCGCAGCGGCCGCATTCCTTCTGCCGCAGTCCGGCTTTGTGCTGCACCTCGGCCCATTCGTGCCATGCCAGGTATCCGTCCGGCGCTTGGTCGCCAGGTTTGAAACCGGGCGTCGTGCAAATAATCCCGGCAAATCCACGGCCGCTAAGTCTTGTGCAGGTCATTGCTCTCTCCGATCAGACGCCGAACAATCCGCTCCACCGGACGGGCCGCCTGCGGCGTCCCTCCGGTGAGCTTCGTCGTTATCCTGCGGCAGCTTCGGGGCGCATTTGCACAGCTCGAAGACGGTCCCGCCAGTGCGACCCGGCCAGTTCTGGCAGTCGTTCACCATCGCCCCGCAATTCACGCATTCGTCTGTGCGTCCAGTCTTGGCGCGCATCTTGTGACCAAGCGCCTTTTCTGCCTCGCTGTAAGTCCAGTTCGTTTCCATTTCAATCATTCCTTTCGGATAACAGTGCATTCGTGGCGGACGTGCCGCCGCACAATTCGGCGTTAGTCGTCATACAGTTCATAGCTGGTACACAGCCTACCCATGTCAATCCACTCTCGCCAGGGTTGCTGTAGCCACGGCCTCGGACGACTTCTGAATTGTTGTTTTCGCTGCGAACAATGTCCGTCAGGCCTGGCGCGCTGGTGTGGTTGGTGATTTGCATGGTCACTTGATGGTCAGTCGATCACGGCGTACTATTCTTGCCCCAGCAACAGCCTCACCAGCCAGGATAGCGGCCTTGATTTTGGTTTTGCTGGGTGCTGGCGGTTTCGGATCGGCGCACAGCTCTGCCGGAAACTCTGCGCCTTCGTCAAGCTCCACCGATTCATCCCGATCCTTGTACAAGGTCGCTGTTAACAGGCCGTCGTCACTCTTGATTGACTCCGTGCCAGTCATGATCATGCAGGCTTGTAGATAGTCTTTCAGACGCGCCTGGTTCGTTTCCTCGCGCTTGATCTTGTCCTGGATTTCGACAAGGTAGCTCTTGAGCGTGTCGATGGTGTGGCCCTTGCCTTTGTAGACGGCCACCACGGCCACAGATCGCTCTTGGAACGTGCTCTCGATCATGTCGATGGCATCGGTATCAATCACGCCATCCTCGTCAACACAGAGGGCGATGCGCTGCTGCATGTCGTGTGCAGCTTTGTAGAGAGATACGTTTGTCATGATTTTGAAGGGCCGAAGCCCTTTGTTTAGAAAACTCCTTCTTCCATTGTCGGCGGCTCGTGCCGACGTGGTGTTGATGCTGGTGCAGGGCGTGGCGCTGCATCTGGCGCTGGCCGTGGTGCCGCCGCTGGAACCTGCTTATGCTTGCGCACTCGCAAGCCACCTACCAGTTCACCCCCAAACGAGACGTTCTCGTCAACGTAGACGATGACCTGCTTGCCGATCCAGTCATCAGTGTCATCACTGCCGATGGCCTTGGCCATGAGTTGGATATTGGTCGAGTTCAGCACCATGGGCTTCTCGTACTCTGCAAATTGGGCAAGCCACTTGTACTCTGCGGGCTTGCCATCCATGGCGATGTTCTTGCGTTCGACACCGCGCACGGTGACAACGTAGTCTTCTGGGAAATCAGATTGTTTGAGGTAGTTGCTGGGGAGCATGTCTGAGATTTTGGCCATGATGGTTCCTTGGTTGGTTAGATATCGGCTCTAATCCGTTGCCGGACAGCTCAGAAAGCGGGCTGTCATCGCTTGTATAGTCCGGCTCGTTTTCGATGTACGGCCCGTCGATCATTTCTTGCTCTTGCAGCTCAAGAGCGTATTCACCCATGCGTTACATGACGGCTCCTTTGCTTGATGTGCAGCGCGATGAACCCAGCCCGAATAGCCCGCTGATGCTGTCCGGCGCTGCGGTTGATGCTCTCCTGCAATCGCTTCATTGCGTCCGCCGCGAGTTGATCGAGGTTCATGCCGACCGTCCTACACGAGCGCGAATCCTGACCTCTTTATCAGCTTCAGACAGAGCGATGTCTGCATCGCGCTGCGCCATGCGCTCGTCGTACTCATATGGGTCGTTGTTAAGGTGCATCGCAGCGCCCCATACGCCGGCGATCACGATGCCTACACCCACCCAAACGACAGCCACGCTAATCCAGTGTGTTGCGATGAAGTCGATCATTTCGTCACCTTTTTTGTCTTGCGTCCACCTGTTGAATAGCACTGAACCACGCCGGGCGACACTTCAAGCGCGGTGGCGTTTTCACTGCCGCACATCAACTCAGTCGCGCGGTTGAAACGATCCTGCGCCGTCTGCGGTTTGACTGCTGGCGCTGCGTCCAATGCTGGGCCGAATGCGCCCAGTGCGAAGGCGATAGCCATGGTGAGCGCAACAGATTGGAGCCATGCTTTCATGAGTTAACTGGCATGAGCCACCCAAAACCACCGTCAAACTCGAACTTAGCGCCCTGGCGCTCGACTGGCGAAAACTTGCAATTCGGCAGAGCCTGGAGCTGGGCCAGATACTTGCGCTGGTATCTGTCTATGCCAACAGGGATGACGCAACGCTCTTCGCCCATGCCATCGCAGTCGTCGCACTTTTCTTGCCGCCCATGGCTAGACCGATGAAAGCCGTAGCCTTCGCATTTGAGGCAATCCATGTAGCCCACGGCATCGTCATAGATCAGCCCTTGGCCTTCGCAGAGTTCGCAGTCGGTAACGGTGTAGTGGCCAGCGCCCTTGCATGTCTTGCAAATGTGTTTTGGCGGCATCACGATGGACGACAGTTCGACGAATTCACCGGCCGGGTATTCCTTGGTGAAACTCGCCACCACGTTTTTGATGGTTTCCGGCTCACCTGGATGGTCACCGTCGTCATCAGGCACGCAAATAATGATGTGCCCGTTTGTGGCCACGATGCCTTCAGCTACGCGCCATGGCTGGTGTAGGTAGCGCCTCATATCATGTGGCCCTGCGCAGAATGGTTTGAGGTTGATCATGCTGGTGCCTTCGGTGCCTTCTCAAGCATTGCCGCCCAAACCGCGTCGATGTCAATGAACAGGTTCGCCAATCCGGCTTTCCACATTTCTGGAGTCGGCTCGATGGGGACTAGCTTCCAGCCTTGCGGCACTGCTGGCGGTTGGGCGGTGTAGAGCGGAATCGTGTATGCCCCGGCATAACGCGCATGCTCTTTCGGACAAATCACATCAAGTATTAGCCCATCTTGGCGAGTCATTCCCCATGCCACCGGCTCGCCTGTCTCGGCTTCAATGGCAGCAATTGCATCGTCGATGGTCGTATTGCCAAATGCCATTGGTGGGCCGTACTGTTTTGCGAGCTTCAAATACTCAAGCGCAAGAGTGATGGCGCTCATGCTGGCACCGCCTTTGCAATCGCTACACGCGCAGCATCCTGCTCCATTCCGCTGCCATCACACACGCCACGCTGCACGGATGCGAGCAGACCTTGTAGCGCCTTCAAAAGATCGGGCGCGGCGGCGATCAGGCGGGCGTTGGCAGACTGAGAGATGCCAGCTGACCAGTTCTCGGACCAAACCTCAACATATCCTTCTTCGTCACCGAAACACACGGCAACCTGCCCAGAATGGCAGTTGTTGTGGTCGATCTGCCATGGGCCAGGTGTGTGTGCTGTGCTCATGACTGCACCTCATATTCAATGGCTTGCAATTCAGATATTTTTCGTTCGATCTCGGTACAGCGCGCGCCGAATTCGGCCATCAGCTTCTGTTTCGCGGCCTTGAGCGCATCTATTTGACCGGCGCGCGGATCGAAGTCATCAGGGATGTCGAATTCAAGCGGTGCAGCGCAAACGCTCACATAGTTTTCTCCGTCGGAGCCGAAGTCATGTTCTGCCCAGCCGTAAGCTGGCTCGCGAGCTGCATGG
>Ga0208262_1000495_pt1 | contig 13245 bp, 10 predicted proteins | sample LakWasMet15_LOW5_2_FD_183863 | JGI IMG/M metagenome (GOLD analysis project Ga0208262, IMG submission 183863) | Freshwater sediment methanotrophic microbial communities from Lake Washington under simulated oxygen tension - Sediment Metagenome... | ecosystem: Environmental > Aquatic > Freshwater >... | reverse complement strand
CTCCGCCAGGATCGCCAGCCTCGGCCCGCCGCGACCCGCCCTCGCCCTCAGCGCCGTGGGGAGCCCGCCGAGGGGCCGCTCCACCTCGTGGCCGCGGTGCGTGAGCAGGTCGGAGATCCACCCCGCGGCGCGGTGCTCCTCGAAGCGCAGCTCGGGGTGCGCGTGGATCTTCAACGCCAGCTCGCGCAGCCCCGCGGCCTCCGCGTCGAGGGTGCGATCGAGGGTCTCGGCCAGCGTCGCAGGCAGGGTCATGGCCCCAAGCGGAATACACCAGCCGCGCACCCCTTGGCCAACGCGCGGCGCCCCGGCGCTACGGGCTCACGACCGCGAGGCCGACGCGCCCGGGGAAGCCGCTGCCGATCCAGCCGACGACCGCGTCGCGCCCGTGGCGCACCAGCCGGTAGCCCCGGGCGAACTCGGGCCCCGTGGTGATGGCGTAGGGGTCCACCACGGTGCGGCCGGCGGCGTCGATGCGGCTCACCTCCAGCCGTCGCCCGTGCCCCGTGCTGCCCGTGTACGTCCCCAACAGGATCAGGCTGTCGGTGCCGACGCCCACCACCGGCGAGGGGTTGAAGTAGCTGGGGATGTGCCCGAGGTCGACGCTCCCCGCCATCGCTCGCCCCCGGGTGTCGAGGCGCGCCCTGGCGATGCCCGGCGAGGCCACGCCGAAGCTCGCGTAGGTGAGCCACACGGCGCCCTCGGCGAGGCCCAGCTGCGGGTACTCGGTCTGCGCTCCCACCGGCTGCACCGGCGCTCCAGCCCGGCCGTCAGGCTCGACGCGCGCCACCAGCACGCCCAGGTCGCCGCCCGCGCCGCGACCTCCGCGAGAGGCCACCAGCCAGCCGTCGCCCACCCACGCCGCGGAGCCGTAGCCGGCCTCGACCTCGTCGGTGATGAGCTCCTGCTCCGCGCTGGCCTGCGTCCCGTCGGCGCGGAGCACCGCCGCGAGCACCACGCCCCCTCGGCTGTCCTCGTAGCGCGTGGCCACCAGCAGCGGGCCGCCCGAGGGCCGCTCGGCCAGCATGGGCATCGCCCCCAGCGGCAGGAGCGCCCCGGCGCCCCGGTTGCTGCCGTCGGGGCCGAGCGGGACGGTGCGCGTGCCGAGCTCGGAGCCCACCGCGAGGAGCCATCCCCCGTCGACCGCGGCGAGCGCCACGCCGCGCGCGTCGCCGACGCCGAGGCAGTTGCGCTCGGAGAGCTTCACCAGCGCGGGGGAGTAGCGGGCGAAGTGCACCGCGTGGCCGTCGTCGCTCACCCACGCCACGCCGATCTCCGCGCCGTTGGAGGCGAGGGCGAGGGCGCCGGGGGCCACGCCCGCGAGCTCCGCGCGAATACACTGCCGGGTATGCGCGCTGATCGCGCAGGCGTTGCAGCCGCGGGTGTCGCGGCCGCACCAGTCGCCGCAGCGGAGCGTCCCCCCCGCGTAGCCCAGGGACTCGCAGGTGGCGCCGCCGAGCGCGTCGCCGTCGCACGGCTCGGGCTCGTCGGTGCAGCACACGCCCGCGTCCCTCGGGGGCGGAGGACCTCCGCCCGGTCCGCCTCCGAAGCAGGGCATGCAGCGCGGGCAGGAGTCGATGCGGCCGTTGCCGCAGAGGGCGAGGGCGCAGGTCTGCGAGGGGGGTGTTCCCCCGGTGAGGCAGGCGAGGGAGCTGCCTCCGTCGATGGGGGCGACGTCCACCGGCGTCACGTCGACGCCGCGGTCGGCAGGGACGTCGACGGCCACCACGTCGGGGCGGTCGAGCGGAACATCCATGACAGTGGGGACGTCGACGCCCGCGTCCTGCGGCACATCGTGGCCCACCTCCGAGGCGTCCCTCGGGGCGGAGGAGTCCCCGGGGACGGAGACCACCTCCGCGGCGCAGGCGGAGATCACGGCGGTGAGCGAGAGGAGCAGCGAGGGACGGCGAGGAGAGGCCATGCGGCGAAGAGAGCACAGATGGGACCAACGCGTTGGTTGGGCTCCACGGAGTTGGAGTAGAGTTCGCGGCATATGCTGGGCGGCAGGAAACAGATTCTGGTGGCCGATGACGAGGCGAACATCCGCCGCGTGGTGTCGGCCCAATTGCAGGCGGACGGCTACGACGTGCACGAGGTGGGCGACGGCGCCCAGGCCATCGAGGCCCTGAAGGAGCACCACATCGACGCGGTGGTGACTGACCTGCGCATGGGCACCATCGACGGCATGGCGGTGCTGCGGTACTGCCAGGAGCACTGCGCCGACCTGCCGGTGATCATGATCACGGCCTACGGCACCATCGACATCGCGGTGGAGGCGATGCGGCTCGGGGCCTTCGACTTCGTGGCCAAGCCCTTCGACCTGGCGGAGCTTCGCAACGTCATCACCAAGGCGCTCCGCACCAGCGAGATTCGCACCCGAGACGTGCAGATCGAGGGCCTGGGCAAGGGGCGCTACAAGATCATCTCCAACGACCCGGCGATGATCGACGTGTACGGCATCCTGGACAAGGTGGCCGACACGCCGGCGACGGTGCTCATCAGCGGCGAGTCGGGCACCGGCAAGGAGCTCATCGCCCGCGCGCTTCACGAGAACAGCTCGCGCAAGGACAAGCCCTTCATCCGGGTGAACTGCGGGGCGATCCCTCGCGACCTGATGGAGGCCGAGCTCTTCGGCTACGAGCGGGGGAGCTTCACCGGGGCGGTGAACAGCAAGCCCGGGCGCTTCGAGCTGGCGCACGGGGGGACGCTCTTCCTCGACGAGATCGGCGAGATCCCCGTGGAGATGCAGGTGAAGCTCTTGCGGGCCATCCAGGAGGGCGAGATCGACCGGGTGGGGGGCATCAAGCCGATCACCGTGGACGTGCGGCTCATCGCGGCGAGCAACCGCGAGCTGAAGAAGGAGATCGCCGCGGGGCGCTTCCGGGAGGACCTCTACTACCGGCTCAACGTGGTCCCGATCCACCTGCCGCCCTTGAGGGAGCGGCGCGGGGACATCCCCCTGCTGGTCGAGCACTTCCTGGGCGTGTACGCGGGTCGCTTCAAGAAGCCCGTGAGCCAGCTCTCGGGCGAGGCTCGCGACGCGCTGCTGGCCTACTCCTGGCCCGGCAACATCCGTGAGCTGGAGAACGTCATCGAGCGCTGCGTGCTGCTGGCCGACGACAACACCATCCGGCTGCGCGACCTCTCCACGGAGGTGCGGAGCACCGCCGGCTCCGGGGCGGGCGGGGGCGGTGCGGGCGAGGACGAGGACGACGGCGACCCCAACGCGGTCGGAGGGCTGAAGGGCCTGGTGAAGGAGCGCACCCGGGCGCTGGAGCGCGACCTGATCATGAAGGCCCTCGACCAGACGAACACCAACGTCACGCAGGCCGCGCGGCTGCTGAAGATTTCGCGCAAGAGCCTGCAGATCAAGATGAAGGAGCTCGGGCTGCGGGAGCTCAACACCTGATGCGACGCGCGGTGATGACGGGCGCCCTGGCGGCGCTAGGGTTCGGCTGCGAGAAGAGCGACCCCCACCGCCCCGCTCCGGCGACGGTGGCGGCGCGCGACGCGGGCGTCGTGAGGGTGGACTCGGGCCCTGCCGACGCCGGTCCGAGGGAGCGGGTGGTGCTGCGGCTGAGGGTGAAGAACGTCGACCGCATTCCGCTGCGGATCCTCACCAACCCGGACTCCAACGAGCTGATCCACACGCACCGTGTGAGGGCGAGCTCCGACCGGGCGGCGATGTACGCGGGCGGCGACCGGGTCGACCGGGTGAAGGCCTTCCCCATCGGTCAGATGGCGCTCTGCACCGCGGACGCGGGCGCGGGCTACGGCGGCCTCGGCCAGCCGGGCTCGATCACGCTGGCGCCCGGGGAGAGCTTCGAGGCGGCGCGCTGGGACGGCATCCTGCGAGAGGAGGTGCTCGACCCGCAGCGGGGCGTGTGCGCGAGGGAGCTCGCCCCCACGGCGGCGCGGTACCGCTTCCGTCTCGACCAGCCGCAGCTCGAGGGCGCGCCCAGCTGCGAGCCCGCGGTGACGGCGTGGCCGATCCCCGACGACGCGGGGGTTCCGGTGCTGGAGATACGCTGCCGCAACGCCGTGCGCGACGCGGGAGTGCGGGCCGCGCCGGGCGCCGCGCCGTAGAGAGGTGCCGTGAGCGCGCGGGTGACCGTCGTGGCGGTGGTTCTCGCGGGGGTTCTGGGGGCGAATCGCGGGTGGGCCTGCGACGAGGCGGCCCACGCACGGGCTGCGCAGGCCGAGCGCGATCACCAGATCAGCGAGGCCATCGACCAGCGTACCGACCTGTTGAGGTGCGCTGGGGGTACGCGGGCGGTCGACAACCTGTTCGCGCTGGCGAGCGACCACGCCGCCGTCGGGAACGCTTCCCGCGCGGCGGAGTTCGGCGAGCGCGCGGCGGAGCAGGCGCCGACCGACCCGCGCGCTGTGGCTGCGATGACTGCGGCCGCGGGGTACCGGCTCGCGCGCGGAGAGTTGCCGCGGGCCGAGTTCGACGTGCACTGGCTGCTGGCGGCGGGGAGCTCGACGGAGGCGACGTCCACGCGGGCTCTCGAAGTGGGCGCGGCGCTCGAACAGGCGCGCCAGTGGAGTGCGGCAGTCTATTGGTACGACTGGCTGCTGACGCAGTTCACGTCGCCGGAGCAGGAGTCGGTGTGGCAGCGGGCGCTGTCCGGCTTGTACCGTGCGGTCGACGGCCGTGGCGTCGCCGGCGTTCGGGGGGTGGAGCCTCAGATAACGTGGTCGCGCCTGGGGCCCGAGAGCGTTGCCGAGGCACGGTTCCGTGTCGCGATGCAGGCCGCCGCTGGGTGCGCTCGTCTCGCTGAGATTCTCGCGAGCGAACCGCGTACCGGCCGGAGGAGTTGGGACTCGTGGCGGATGCGCCGCTACGGACCGTGGCTGGCTCGTCAGCGGACCTGCGGACGCGCGGCGACTCGACTGCTCAACGAGATCGTGGCCCTCCACGATCCACGCTGGGAGGCCGCTGCGCGGAGGGCGATCGGGGCGCTCCGGACCCGGCTCGCGCGCATCGTCCGCGCTCGGCAGGTGCCGCCCGAGATCCGGCGAAACCCGGAGCGGCTGGACGCCTACGGCCAGATTCAATCGGAGGTCCGAGGCAGGCGTCGCGCGCGAAGACGCCGCCCACTCCGCGGTTGCGGACGGCCCGCGAGCGGGCCTGCAACCGCTGAAGTGGGAGCCTGGAACTGACCGCCCGGCCTGCGCCGGGCTATCTGCGCGAGCGTCGAGCGCTGGAGCGCTCGACGAAGGGGGTGTAGGTGTCGGCGCGGAGAAGCGCGACAGGATACGGTCGTCGAGTCGACGTCCATCGCGACGGTCGGTGACCTCCCGACGGTCGCGCGAGCGACCGGCGCGCAAACAGATAGCCCGGCGCAGGCCGGGCGGTCAGTTCCAGGCCCCCACTTCAGCGGTTGCAGGCCCGCTCGCGGGCCGTCCGCAACCGCGGAGTGAGCGGCGTCTTCGCGGGTCCATTCGCGCATCGTTCACCGACGATGTTGGCGGTCGCGCCCCTCCGCTTCGCTCCGGACGAGGCCGACGACCGATGGCGTGCGAGCGGCGCCGGGCGCCTGAGCCTTCGGGCTCGCGAGCTCTGTCCTCGTCGTCTCGGCGCGCCGTGGTACGGTGCCCTCTACTCCGGGCGCGCGCGGCGATGATCGTCTCGGCGAACCCGCGGGCAAAGGTGATCGACGAACGATGGCGCTCAAGATCGACCAGGACCACGCGCGCTTCCGGGACATCGTGAAGGGCCGCATCCGCGAGAACCTCAAGCGATACATCTCGCACGGCGACCTCGTCGCCCGGCAGGGCAAGGACACGGTGACCATCCCGGTGCCGCAGATCGACCTGCCGCGCTTCCGCTTCGGCGAGAAGCAGTCCGGCGGCGTCGGGCGCGGCAAGGGCGAGCCCGGCGACCCGATGGACGGCGGCGAGGAGGGCGAGGGAGAGGGCAAGGGCAAGGCCGGCAAGGACGCCGGAGAGCACGCGCTGGAGGTCGAGGTCGCGCTCGATGACCTGGCGAAGATCCTCGGGGAAGAACTCCAGCTCCCTCGCATCGAGCCCAAGGGCAAGGCCCGCATCGTGGCCGACCGGGACAAGTACACCGGCATCCAGCGCTCCGGCCCGGAGTCGCTTCGCCACTTCCGTCGCACCTACCGCGAGGCCCTCAAGCGTCAGATCTCTTCGGGGGTCTACAACCCCTCGAAGCCGGCGATCGTGCCCATCCGAGAAGACCGGCGCTACCGCGGCACCAGCACCAGCGTGCAGCCCGTCGCCAACGCCGTCATCGTCTACATGATGGACGTCTCGGGCTCCATGGGAGACGAGCAGAAGGAGATCGTGCGCATCGAGAGCTTCTGGCTCGATACGTGGCTGCGCTCCCAGTACCAGGGCCTCGAGTCGGTCTACATCATCCACGACGCCGTCGCGCGGGAGGTCGACCGCGACACCTTCTTCCACACCCGGGAGTCCGGCGGCACGATGATCTCCTCGGCGTACAAGCTCTGCGCGGACATCCTCGCGCACCGCTTCCCCTCCTCGGACTGGAACGTCTATCCCTTCCACTTCAGCGACGGGGACAACTGGTCCGTGGACGACACGCTGCAGTGCGTGGAGATCTTGAAGAGCAAGATCCTGCCGGGCTCGAACATGTTCTGTTACGGCCAGGTCGAGAGCCCCTACGGGTCGGGGCAATTCGTGAAGGACCTGCGGGAGCACCTCGGCAAGGACGAGCGCGTGGTGACCTCGGAGATTCGCGACAAGGACGCCATCATGGAGTCGATCAAGGAATTCCTGGGGAAGGGGCGATAGATGGCATCCACCGGCCTGCGGGAGGCGCTTCCGGAGTATCTGCGCGAGTGGCAGGAGAAGATCGAGGCGTACGCCCGCCGCAGCGGGCTCGATTTCTTCCCCCAGGTCTTCGAGGTGCTGAGCTTCGACGAGATGAACGAGGTGGCCTCCTATGGAGGCTTCCCGACGCGCTATCCCCACTGGCGCTGGGGGATGGACTACGAGCGGCTGAAGAAGTCGAGTGAGTATGGGTTGTCACGCATCTACGAGATGGTGATCAACAACAACCCCTGCGTGGCCTACCTGCTGGAGGGCAACTCGCTCACCGACCAGAAGCTGGTGATGGCGCACGTCTGCGGTCACAACGACTTCTTCAAGAACAACTACGCCTTCAAGGTCACCGACCAGGACCGCCGCCCCCCAGGGCGCGCGGAGGACATGGTGGTCTCGCGCATGGACCGGCTGCCCACGCGCAAATGGATCGACACCTTCGCCAACCACGCCTCGCGGGTGCGCCGACACATGGACCGCTACGGGGTGAGCCCCGTCGAGGAGTTCATCGACGTGTGCCACTCGCTGGAGAACCTCATCGACCCGCCGGGCCGCATGCTGGAGGGCCGTCCGCGGGTGCCGGAGAAGGACGAGAACGCGCCCGCCGAGGAGGTTCCGCGGCTCAAGTCGAGCGGGTACATGGACTCGTTCATCAACCCCAAGGAGTACCTCGACGCGCAGCGCGCGAAGATGGACGCCGAGGCGGCGAAGGCCAAGCGCTTCCCCGAGAGCCCGACGCGGGACGTGCTGTGGTTCCTTCTGGAGAACGCCCCGCTGGAGCGCTGGGAGCGCGACGTGCTGGAGGTGATCCGCGAGGAGGCCTACTACTTCTGGCCGCAGGCGCAGACCAAGGTCATGAACGAAGGCTGGGCCTGCCTGCACCCCGACAGCCTGGTGTTCACCGGTGCGGGCGTGCTCACCATGCGCGAGCTCGTCGAGGGCGCGAGCGACACAGTCTTCGACGGCGACGCGCGGCGCCGGGTGTACGACCAGAACATCATCCGCGACCACGAGACGGTGACCGTGCGCACCCGCCGGGGCGTCGAGCTCTGCGGGTCGACCAACCACCGGGTGCTGCTCTCCGACGGCGAGACCTGGAAGCGCCTCGACGAGCTCGCGCCGGGTGACCGGCTGCAGCTCTCCGGCGGCGGCGGGATGTGGGCCGAGGAGGAGGTCGCGCTCTCGTTCTCCGCTCCGCGCTCGGTCACCCTCGACGACGTGGCCGACGAGGCGGGCGTCAGCGTGTGGACCGTGCTGCGCCACCGCGCCGGACGGGTGACCCGATCGGGCGCGGCGGTCGCGCAGGCCCTGGAGGCGACGGCCTACGAGGAGACGCCGTGGGTGCTGCCCACGAGGCGCAAGGCGCTGAAGGTGCCCGCGACGCTCGACGCCCGGGTGGGAGCCATCCTCGGGTACCTGGTGGGCGACGGCCACGTGAGCCGGGTGAAGCGCCACCTCGGACTGACCACCGGCGATCTGCCGCAGGCGGTGCAGTTCGCGACGCTGATCCATGACGCCTTCGGGCTGGAGGCGCAGACCCGCCTCGACGGCAACCGCTACCGGGTGCTGGTGCACGCCGAGTCGCTGTCGGACTTCCTGGTGGAGACCTTCGGGCTCACCGAGGGGCCGAGCGCGGCGCGCAAGCGGGTTCCGGCGAAGGTGATGCGCTCACCGGTCGGGGTGGTGAGGGCCTTCCTTCGGGCGTACTTCGACTGCGACGGGTACGCGGGAGGCCAGGGGGTGATCCTCTCGACGGCGTCGGCGGAGATGTCGCGCGAGGTGCAGCTGCTGCTGATGAACTTCGGCGTGCTCTCCCGGCGGCGGCTCCAGAAGGACGGCTGCTGGCACGTGCACGTGGCGGGCGCCTCGGCGGCGCGCTTCGCGGAGGCGGTGGGCTTCGGCCTGGAGCGCAAGCAGGCGGCGCTGGAGGCCTACGTCGCGGGCCATCACTGGACGAAGGCGGAGCGCTGGGACGACGAGGTGGTGTCGCTCGAGCGCGGTCGCTCGGACGTCTACGACATCTCGGTGGAAGACACGCACCGCTACGCGGCGGGGGGCGTGGTCAACCACAACTCCTTCTGGCACTCGAACATCATGACCGGCTACGCGTGCGACGCGAGCGAGATCATCGACTACTCCGACCGCAACGCCTCGGTGATGGGCGGCGGAGGGAAGAACCTCAACCCCTACAAGCTGGGCGTCGAGCTCTATCGCAACATCGAAGAGCGATGGAACAAGGGCCGCTTCGGCAAGGAGTGGGAGGACTGCACCAACCTCGAAGACCGGCTGCACTGGGACCGGCAGCTGGGCTTGGGGCGCAAGAAGATCTTCGAGGTGCGCGCGCTCTACACGGACGTGATGTTCATCGATGAGTTCCTGACGCCGGAGTTCGTCATGGAGCACAAGCTGTTCACCTACGCGTGGTCGAACCGCAACGACCGCTTCGAGATCGACACCCGGGAGTTCAAGGCCATCAAGGAGAAGCTCCTCTTCCAGATGACCAACTTCGGAAACCCCTTCATCTACGTCGAAGACGGCAACTTCGAGAACCGCGGCGAGCTGCTGCTGCGCCACGAACACCAGGGCGTCGACCTCGATCAGGAGAAGGGCAAGGAGACCCTGAAGAACCTCTTCCGGGTCTGGCGGCGCCCCTGCTCGCTGGCGACGCAGTTCGACGGGCGCCCCACGCTCCTCCGCTTCGACGGCAAGGAGCACACGAGCAAGCCGCTGAAGTGACCGCTCACTCGCAGGGGCGGCGGCGCGCTCCGGCGCCTCTCTCCTTGAGCCGCGAAGCCCGGCCGTGATTGTCTGCCCGGCAATTCCCCATCATGGCCGAACCCAACCTCTCCTCCTTCCTCTGGTCGGTCGCCGAGAACCTCCGCGCCTACGTCGCCGGGGGGCGGTCGCAGTGACGGACGAGATGCGCCCGGCCGTGCCTCCCGAGTACGCGCAGTGGCTCGCCGACCTGAAGCTGCGGATCCGCGGCGCGCGTCAGCAGGCGGTGCTCGCTGCGAACGGCGAGCAGATTCGCCTCTACCATGAGCTCGGCCGCGAGATCCTCGAACGGCAGGGGCAGCAGGGATGGGGAGCCCGGGTCGTCGATCGGCTGTCGGTCGATCTGCGAGCGGCGTTCCCCGACATGAAGGGGCTGTCCGTCTCCAACCTCAAGTACATGCGCTTCTTCGCGCAGGAGTGCCCCGATCTTCGAATCGGTCAGCAGTCTGCTGACCAATTGCCGTGGTTCCACATCGTCACGCTGCTGACGAAGCTCACCGACCCGTCGCTGCGGGAGTGGTACGCCCTGGAGGCGCTCCGCGGGTCGTGGCCGCGCGACACCCTCACCATCCAGATCAAGAGCCAGCTCCACCTCCGGCAGGGAGCCGCGGTCACCAACTTCGACAAGCGCCTACCCCCCGCCGAGGCGGGCCTCGCCCGCGCGATGCTCAAGGACCCCTACCACTTCGACTTCCTCGGCCTCGGTGACGAGGCCCAGGAGCGCGACATCGAGGGCGCCCTGGTCCGGCACGTCACCCGCTTCCTGCTGGAGCTCGGCGCGGGTTTCGCGTTCGTCGGCCGGCAGTTTCGCCTGGAAGTCGGCGGGGAGGAGTTCTTTATCGACCTCCTCTTCTATCATGTTCGATTGAAGTGCTACGTCGTGGTCGAGCTCAAGGCCCACGCCTTCAAGCCCGAGCACGCGGGTCAGTTGAACTTCTACCTGAGCGCGCTCGACGCCCAGGTGAAGGCCCCGGACGACAAGCCGACCATCGGGCTGCTGCTCTGCCGGACGAAGAACCGGCTCGTCGCGGAGTACGCGCTGTCGGGCATCGACAAGCCCATCGGGGTGGCCGAGTACGAGCTGGTGCGGTCGCTGCCTTCGCCGCTGGACACCAGCCTGCCGAGCATCGAGGAGATCGAGGCCGAGCTGTCGCGGGACCTGGGCGACGCCGAAGGAGATGAGCCGTGAAGAAGCTGCTCGAGAAGCGCTACCGGGCGGCGTCGGAGGCCCTGGCGCCCATCCCTCCCGCCTCTCCTCACTCCAGGTAGTCGAGCTCCCGCCCGTAGGTCTCCTCCATCCACCACAGCGACGCCAGCGCCAGCGTGAGGCACGCGCCTCCCACCACCATCGCGCTCCCCACCAGCGACATCCCCTGCCCCTTCAGCCCGATGAAGGCCGCGGTGAGGAGCGGCACGCTCCCGCGCACGAAGTTGGGCACGCTCGTCGTCACCGTCGCCCGCAGGTTGGTGCCGAACTGCTCCGCCGCGATGGTCACGAACACCGCCCAGTACCCGATGCCGAAGCCCATCGCCGAGCACAGCGCGTAGAGCTGCGTCGAGGTCCCGCCCGACTGCGCCAGGTAGGCCACCACCAGCCCCGTGGTCAGCACCAGGAACCACAGCACCACCTTGCGGCGCGACCCCACCCACTGGCTCAGCGCCCCGCTCCCGAGGTCGCCCAGCACCAGGCCCAGGTAGGTCCACTGCACGGCGCTGGCGCCGGTCACCTCGCCGGTCACATGAAACGCCCTCGCGAACTCCGGAGCGCCCGTCACCAGGATGCCCACCACGAACCAGATGGGCAGCCCGATGAGCACGCAGCGCACGAGGCGGAAGAGCCTCGGCGGCGACAGGAAGAGCATCGCCAGGTCGCCGCGCTTCACCCCCTCCTCGCGCACCCGCCCGAACATCCCCGACTCCAGCATCGTCACCCGCGTCAGCAGCAGCGCGAAGCCCAGCACGCCGCCGATGATGAAGGCCGTGCGCCACGAGTAGTTCTTGCCCACGTAGGCCGCGAGCACCGCGCCGAAGAGCCCGACGCCCGCGACCACCGCCGTCCCGTATCCGCGGTGCTTCGCCGGCAGCGTCTCGCTCACCAGCGTGATCGCCGCGCCCAGCTCCCCCGCGAGCCCGACCCCGGCCACGAAGCGCCAGAACTCGTACTGCCCCAGCGTGTGCACGAAGGCGTTGGCGATGTTGGCCGTCGAGTAGAGCAGGATCGACCCGAACAGCACGCTCACCCTCCCCCGCTTGTCGCCGAGGACGCCCCACAGCAGGCCGCCCAGCAGCAGGCCCCACATCTGCCAGCTCAGCAGCGAGAGGCCCACGGTGAGGCTCTCCGAGGGCGCGACGCCCAGGTCTCGCAGCGACGCGGTGCGCACGATGGAGAAGAGCAGCAGGTCGTAGATGTCGACGAAGTACCCGAGCGCCCCGATGAGCACCGTGGCGATCATCGTGCGACGGGAGGCGGTCTCGACGGAGGTGGTTCCCACGCGGGCGATGACACCCGACGCGGGCGACGGGCGTCAATCGTCGAAGGGCGGCGGGGCGGGATAGCCCCCGGTCTCGGCGTCGCGCGCCGCGTCGGGCTGCACCTGCGCTCGATAGGGAGCCGCGTCGGCCGGCGGAGGAGGCGGGGCCGCGCGCTGCAACCGCCGCTGCCACACCGCGAAGCCGGCGCCCAATGCCCCGGAGAGTCCGATCGCCGTCACCACCGCCTCGATGAGCATCGTGAGCCTCCCTCGTGCCTATACCATCTGCCGGCGCTGACGGTCGGAGACGCGCGCCACCACCGCCGCGTAGAGCTCGCCCAGCCGGTCGCAGGGGAAGGCGAGCTCCGCCCCCTGGCGACGAGCGCTCGTCGCCTGGTCGGCCCGGGCCACCACCGCCACCCGCAGCGTGTCGGCCATCGCAGGGCTGCGAGAGGCCGCCAGCAGAAGCCGGGCGCCGTCGAGCGCGGGCATCGGGATCGCGGCCACCAGCACGTCGGGGCGGAGCGTTCCGAGGGAGAGCAGCACGTCGATGGAGGCCGCGGCCGCGTGCACCTCGAAGTCCTGGGCGAAGACCCCCGCCAGGACCTCGGCGTTCACCGGGTCGCCCCCCACCGCGAAGAGCAGCGGCCGCACCCGCGACACCTCCGGCGGAACCTCGTAGCCCTGCTGCTCGAGGAAGCGCGCGAGGTCGGGGCGGAGGATGCGTCGGTGACCCCCGCCGGTGCGGTGCGCCGGGAGCAGCGAGCGATCGATCCAGGAAACGACCGCCGGGCGGGTGACGCCGCAGTACCGGGCCACCTCTTCGCTCGTGAATTCCCGCTCTCCCAACATCTTGCGATCAGACTCGCACAAGCTCTTGACGACCGGAACGGGCGCTGGTACTCCATTGCTCCCTCCGATGGAGAGGGGCTGTAGCTCAGCTGGGAGAGCGCCTCAATGGCATTGAGGAGGCCACCGGTTCGATCCCGGTCAGCTCCACAACACACCAAAGCATCCACGCCAACGGATGCGTCACCACTACCGGGTTGAAGATCCTCACCGATCTTCAGCCCGGTGGTGTTTTGGGGCCTCACGGTTCGGGCGGGCCTGGAGTTCTTCGGTACGACCGCGAGGCCGACGGCGGGGAGTCCCCGGTACGACCGCGAGGCCGACGGCGGGGAGTCCCCGG
>Ga0208262_1000494_pt1 | contig 13259 bp, 8 predicted proteins | sample LakWasMet15_LOW5_2_FD_183863 | JGI IMG/M metagenome (GOLD analysis project Ga0208262, IMG submission 183863) | Freshwater sediment methanotrophic microbial communities from Lake Washington under simulated oxygen tension - Sediment Metagenome... | ecosystem: Environmental > Aquatic > Freshwater >... | reverse complement strand
TTTTTCACTCGGCGACCGCGAGCGCTACAAGCCCCTGGTGCAAGGACTGCTGGGGCGCGACAACTACCTGCTGATGGCCGACTTCGCCAGTTATGTGGCGGCCCAGTCCCAAGTTGATGCCCTGTTCGCTCAGCCCTCTGCGTGGGCTGAGCGCGCCCTGCTCAACGTCGCGGCGATGGGCGAGTTCTCCTCTGATCACACCATTGCGCAGTACGTGGACCGGGTCTGGTCTGCGGCGGCGGTGGCCTGAGTCGCTTACCTCAGGTCCGTCACTTGTTGAGACTTCGTCCACTCATGACAACATTGCTCCACTCCTCGCCACTTGGCAGAGGTGAGCGAACCAAGACAAGAACTCAGGTCCGGGTCTGTGCGGGCCGTGGGCGCTGGGCTGGACAGCCGCAGCGCGCAGTACCACGTCGGCCTGATCCCGCCAGCCGGTTCGAAAGCGATGAACCTGGATGTCATCATGTTGGCAAGCAGCAATAAGACCAGCATGCCAGTGCAGCGCTCTGGGCAGAGCCGAAATCGGGCTCTGCCCCCCAATATCGGGACACGCGAGCTGTCGGATCTGGCTGAGGGTTCGCACTTGCGGCCCTACACGGTTCTGGGTGCGCACCCGGCACGCGAGGCCGGCGTGGACGGTGTGCGTTTTGCAGTGTGGGCGCCGCGTGCCCAAACGGTGGCGGTGGTGGGCGACTTCAATCTGTGGAACGGGCTGCAGCATGCCATGCGCTTGCACCCGCAGGCGGGCGTGTGGGAGTTGTTTGTGCCGCACCTGGGCGTGGGTGATCTGTACAAGTTCGAAATCACGGGCAGCGACGGTCAACGCCTGCCGCTGAAGGCCGACCCCTACGGCCTCGCGGCGGAACTGCGCCCGGCTACCGCCAGCCGCGTGGCCAAGCTAGGCGCGCGCAAGAAGTTGTCGCCCAAACGGGCGGCCGCCAACCGTGCTGACGCGGCAATCTCGATCTACGAGGTGCATGCCGGCTCGTGGCGGCGCAAGGCGGATGGCGGCTTCCTGACTTGGGTTGAACTCGCCGAAACCCTGCCGGCCTACGCCGCCGATCTGGGATTCACCCACATCGAGCTGCTGCCCGTGAGTGAACACCCGTTTGACGGCTCATGGGGTTACCAGGCGCTGGGCCTGTACGCCTTGAGTGCGCGCTTCGGCCCGAGCGCCGGCTTCCATCGTTTTGTCCAGGCGTGCCACGGCCGTGGTCTGGGTGTGCTGCTGGACTGGGTGCCAGCCCACTTTCCCATGGATGCGCATGGTCTGGCCAGGTTTGACGGCGAGGCCCTGTATGAATACAGCGACCCGCGGGAAGGGCAGCACTGCGACTGGGGCACGCTGATCTACGACTTCGCCAAACCGCAGGTGCGCAACTTCCTGGTCGGCAACGCGCTGTATTGGCTGGAGCAGTATGGGGTGGACGGTTTGCGTGTCGATGCCGTCGCGTCGATGCTGTACCGCGACTACTCGCGCCCAAGCGATGAATGGGTTCCCAACGCACATGGCGGGCGTGAGAACCTCGAGGCGATCGGTCTGCTGCGCCATCTCAACGACACTTTGCGCCAGCACGCAGCCGGCACCATGGTCGTGGCGGAGGAGTCCTCCACCTTCCCCGGCGTGACGGCGCCGCCGCATGCGGGCGGCCTCGGCTTTCAGTTCAAGTGGAACATGGGCTGGATGAACGATACCCTGCGCTACATGCGCGAGGACCCGATCCACCGACGCTGGCACCACGACAAAATGACCTTCGGGCTGATCTACGCGTTTGGCGAACACTTCGTACTACCGCTGTCGCACGACGAGGTGGTGCATGGCAAGGGCTCCATGCTGGGCAAGATGCCCGGCGACAGCTGGCAGAAGTTTGCCAACCTGCGCGCCTACTACGGCTTCATGTGGGGCCACCCGGGCAAGAAGCTCCTGTTCATGGGGCAGGAGTTTGCGCAGCCGGGCGAGTGGAATCACGATGCGCCCCTGCCCTGGGAGCTGCTCGATCAGGCGGCTCATGCGGGCGTGCGCACGCTGGTTGGCGATCTCAACGCGCTCTACCGCGGGCACAGCGCCTTGCATCGGCTCGACGGCGTGGCGGCGGGCTTCGAGTGGCTGCTGTCCGACCAGGCCGAGCTGTCGGTGCTGGCCTGGCTGCGGCGCGACGAGGCCGGCGCGATGGTGCTGGTGGTCTGCAACTTCACGCCGGTGCCGCGCCAGGGTTTTCGCCTCGGCGTGCCCGCCGGGTCGCCGGCGTGGCGCGAAGTGCTCAACACCGACGCTCTGCGCTACGGCGGTAGCGGCATGGGCAATGCCGCTCACGCGTTGGCGTCGCAGCCGGTGGCCGCGCAAGGGCGTGCGCAATCGCTGCAGCTCACGCTGCCGCCCCTGTCGGCGCTGTTTCTGGTGCCCGCCTGAGCGGGCCGGCTCAAACCGACACATGTCCGACATGTCCACACTCCCAACCATGCCCTCATCAGCCACCCCGCCTGAGACCGCGGCGCACGCCATGCGGGCCGGCCGCGCCGAGCCGATGGGCGCGCAGGCGCGCGACGGCGGCGTCAACTTCGCGGTGTTCTCGCGTCACGCCGAGCGCATCGAGCTGTGCATCTTCGACGCGTCGGGGCAGCAGGAGCTGCGACGCCACGCGCTATTCGGCCCGCATGACGGCGTGTTTCATGGTTTCCTGCCCGGTGCCGCGCCCGGCCTGGTCTACGGCCTGCGGGCGCACGGGCCGTATCAGCCGCAGCACGGGCACTGTTTCAACCCCAACAAGCTGCTGCTCGACCCGCATGCGCGGCAGATTCTGGGCCGCTTCGCGTGGCGCGCCGAACACCATGCCTACATCCTGGATCACCCGCAGGGCACGCTGTCCTACGACCCGCGTGACAACGGCCCGCACGCCCTGAAGGCGCGGGTGGCACCGCCCGACGAACTGGCGCCAGGCTGGTTCAATCGGCCGCGTCATGCGCCGGCCGAACTGGTGCTCTACGAGTTGCACGTCAAGGGCTTCAGCCAGTTGCTGAGCGCTGTGCCCGAGGCATTGCGCGGCAGCTATGCGGCGTTGGCGCACCCGGCGTCCATCGCCCACTTCAAGGCGCTTGGCGTCACCACCTTGTCGCTGTTGCCGGTGCAGTACTGCGTCGACGAGCCGGCGCTCGCGGCCAAGGGCCTGCGCAACTACTGGGGCTACAACACGCTGGGTTTCTTCTGCCCCGATCCCCGCTTGGCGACACGGCGCGATGACCCGGGCGCGGTGGTCGCCGAGTTCCGCGACATGGTGACGGCGCTGCACGCCCATGGCCTGGAGGTGGTGCTCGACGTGGTCTACAACCACACGCCCGAGGGCAGCGAGCAAGGTCCCTGCCTGAGCTTTCGTGGCCTGGACAACGCCAGTTGGTACCGGCGCCTGAGTGACGACCCGGGGCGCTGCGAGAACCTCACCGGCTGCGGCAATACGGTCAACGTGGCGCATCCGCAGGTCACGCAGTTCGTGCTGGACTCCCTGCGCTACTGGGTCCAGGTGATGGGGGTGGATGGCTTTCGCTTTGATCTGGCGCCGGTGCTGGGCCGCACCGATGCCGGCTATCAGGCCGACGCGGCCTTCTTCACCGCGCTGCGGCAGGACCCGGTGCTGGCACAGGTGCACCTGATAGCCGAGCCTTGGGACGGCGGGCCGCGGGGTTACCAGTTGGGCCGCTTTCCGGGGCGCTTCATGGAATGGAACGACAAGTTCCGTGATGCCGTGCGCGGCTACTGGCTGGGCACCGGCGTGACCCGGGGTGAGCTGGCGCGGCGCCTCACCGCGTCGAGCGATGTGTTCCACCATTCGCAGCGCCAGCCCGCGGCGTCGATCAACTTCCTGAGCGTGCACGATGGCTTCACGCTGGCCGACACGGTGAGTTACAGCCGCAAGCACAACCACGCCAACGGCGAGGACAACCGCGACGGCCGCGATGACGAGCTGAGCGCCAACTTTGGCTGCGAAGGCCCGAGCGACGACGCCGCCATCAGCGGCCGGCGCGAGCGCGTGCGCCGCGCGATGATGGCCACGCTGCTGCTGGCCCAAGGCACGCCGATGCTCTGCGCCGGCGACGAGTTCGGCAACAGCCAGCAGGGCAACAACAATGCCTACTGCCAGGACAACGCCACCGGCTGGCTGGACTGGCCGCATGCGCAGCGTGGCTTCATGGACTTCGTGGCGCGGCTCACCGCCTTGCGCCGCAGCGAGCCCCTACTGCGCCGTGCCGACTGGCTGGTGCCCCAGCCGGACCCCGGAGCCGAGCGCGTGAGCTGGCTGCGCCCGGATGGCAGTGAGATGGGGGTGGATGACTGGCACAGCGCGACCCAGTTTGCGCTGGCCTGCATGCTGACCGGCCCGGCTGACCACGCCGGCGCCGCACATCGCCTGCTGTTGCTGTTCAACCCCGCGCCGTTGCCGCTGGCGTTTGCGCTGCCCAGCGCTCGCTGGCAGGTGGCGCTGGACAGCAGCGCGGCGAGTGATGCGCGCGATGTGGCCGCCGACAACCTGCTGCTGGGGCCCCATACACTGATGGTGCTGCGATGCACTGCGACTTAACTCTCGAAGAAAGCCTGACGATGATCGACCTCCAGCAACGCAGCGCCGGTGTGCTGCTGCACATCACTTCCCTGCCCGGTCCCCACGGCGTGGGCGATTTTGGCCCGGACGCCTACGCCTTCGTCGACTGGCTGGTCAGCGCCGGCCAGCGCATCTGGCAACTGTTGCCCACCACCCCGATCGGTCCGGGCGATTCGCCCTACCAGAGCGTCTCGGCCTTTGCCGGCAGCCCCTTGATGGTGGCGCTGGAGCCGCTGGTCGACGCGGGCTGGCTGGACCGCCCGAGCCTGCCCGCGGAAGGCTTCGATGCCGGCCAGGTGGACTTTGCGCGGGTGGTGCCCTGGCGCATGGCGCAGTTGCGCGCTGCCGCGCAGGGCTTTCTCGCCAGGGCCGATGCGCCGGCGCGCGCCGGCTTTCAGGCCTGGTGCGCGCAGCGCGCCGACTGGCTGGACGACTATGCGCTGTTCATGGCACTGGAGACCGCGCACCAGGGCCGGCCCTGGTGGCAGTGGGACGCGTCGCTGTGCCGGCGCGATGCCACGGCACTGACCGCCGCCCGCGCCGAGCATGCTGACGAGATGCGTTTCTGGCAGTTCGTGCAGTGGTGTTTCGATACCCAGGCGGCGGCGCTGAAGGCCTATGCCAATGCGCGGGGCGTGGCCATCATGGGCGACCTGCCGATCTTCATCGCGCACCACAGCGTGGACTGCTGGACGCGTCCGGACCTGTACTACCTCGATGAGCAGTTTCAACCTACCGTGGTAGCCGGTGTGCCGCCCGATGAACTGGGGCCCGACGGGCAGCGATGGGGCAATCCGCTGTACCGCTGGGACCGCATGGCCGCCGAGGACTTCGCCTGGTGGACGGCACGGGTACGCCGCGCGCTGGACCATGCCGACGTGTTTCGCATCGACCACTTCCGCGGTTTCGCCGGCTATTGGGAGATCCCCGCGAGCAGCCCCACCGCCCGGCAGGGCAGTTGGCAGCGCGGCCCCGGCAAGCCCTTGTTCGATGCGATCGCGCGGGCGCTGGGCCAACTGCCCATCGTCGCCGAGGACCTGGGGCTGATCACACCCGATGTCATCGCGCTGCGCGATGGCTGCGGCTATCCCGGCATGAAGATTCTGCAGTTCGCCTTTGGCGGCGACGGCAGCCACGAGTTCCTGCCGCACAACTATGTGCCGGCCACACTGGCCTATACCGGCACCCATGACAACGACACCGTCAGGGGCTGGTGGCACAGTGCCACCGAGCGGGAGCGCGCCTACGCCGGGGCCTACCTGGCCGCCACCGAGCACGACATCCACTGGGCAATGATCCGCGCCGCCTGCAACTCGGTGTCGCGCCAGGCGATCTTTCCGCTGCAGGATGTGCTGGGGCTCGACAGCAGCCATCGCATGAACCTGCCCGGCACCTGCGGCGGCAACTGGCGCTGGCGCGTGCGCTCCGAGATGCTGGGCCGCGAGCCGGCGCGCGTGCTCGGTTTGATCACCGCCGCCAGCGGACGCGGGCCGTTCGAGTTGCTGCACAAGGCCGCCGAGCTTGGCTGAGACGGTCGCGCCGCGCGCGCGGGCACGCAACCGGCCGCACCTGCTGGCCATTGCCTGGCCGCTGCTGGCCGAGCTGCTGCTGGGCTTTGGAGTGGGCCTGCTCGGGCTGTGGCTGGCCTCGCAGGAATCCGACACCGCGTCGGCGGCGTTTGCCCTGTCCAACCACGTGCACGCCACGTTCTTTCTGTTGTTTCGCGTCATCAGCATGGGTGTCAGCGTGGTGATCACGCAGAACCTGGGCGCTGGCGACCGGCTCGGCGCCGAGCGCACCGCGCGCGCCGCGCTGGGTGCCAGCAGCTGGCTGGGGCTGGGGACCGGTCTGGTGGTGCTCGCAGGTGCGCGCCCGTTGCTGGCGCTGCTCAATGCGCCGGCCGCGGTGCAGGACCTGGCGCAACCCTATTTGCAGATGCTGGCACTGGCCTTGGCGCTGGATGCCTGGAACGCCAGCATGTCGGCGGTGATGCGGGCCCATCTGCGCCCGCGCGAGACCATGTTCAACATCCTGCTGATGCATGCCGTGCACCTGCTGCTGTGCGTGCCGCTGATGCGCGGTTTCGGACCGCTGCCGGCGCTGGGTCTGGCCGGCTTTGCGCTGGCGATGGCCATCAGCCGCGTGCTGGGTCTGGCCGTCCACCTGGCGCTGTGGCGCTGGCGCCTGCAACTGGTGCCGCGCGGCGCCGACTGGTGGACGCTGCGCTGGGCGCGGCTGGCGCCGGTGCTGCACATCGGCCTGCCCGGCGCGGCGGAGAACGTGGCCTACCGCATTGCCATGCTGATGTCGATGACCGTGGTGGCGGGGCTGGGCGTGCCGCAACTCGCCACCCACAGCTACGCCTCGCAGGTGATGAATGTGATCGTGCTGTTCTGCGTGGCCGTGGGCTTTGCCTGTGAGATCCTGGTCGGCCACCTGATCGGTGCCGGCCACCTGCACGAGGCCAATCGACTGGTGCGCAAGTGCCTGGCCTGGGGTCTGGGGGTGTCGACCTGCATCGCGCTGGCGGCCGCCATCACGGCGCCCTGGTCACTGCGCCTGTTCACCAGCGATCCGGCCATCATCGCCAGCGCCAGCACCTTGTTGTGGCTGACCGTGCTGCTGGAGCCCGGCCGCACCTGCAACGTGGTGGTGATCAACGCCCTGCGCGCCACCGGTGATGCGCGTTTTCCGGTGCTGGCCGGTGCCCTGTCGATGCTGCTGGTGATGGCCGGCGGCTCCTGGTTGCTGGGGGTTCACTTTCAGTTGGGCCTGGTTGGTGTCTGGATCGCCTATGCCGCCGACGAATGGCTGCGCGGCCTGCTCATGGCCGCGCGCTGGCTGCGGCTTGGCTGGGTGCCGTCGGCGGTGGCGATACGGCGCAGGATTGTGCGTTCACAATGCTGAACCCGCACTGCGACCGACTGCGAGATCCTCATGATTACATTGCATCAATTCGCCCCCGCTTTCGGCTTGCCCAACGCCAGTCCGTTCTGCATGAAGCTCGAGACCTATCTGCGCATGGCGGGATTGCCGTTCGAGATTCCAGCGGCGAGTGTGCGCGCCATCGGCCGGGCGCCCAAGGGCAAGCTGCCGTATATCGAGGACGCGGACAGGACGCTGGCCGACTCGACCCTGATCATCGACTATCTGAAGGCGACCTATGGTGATCCGCTCGACGGCTGGTTGAGTGCCGAGCAGCGTGCGGTGGCGCTGGCGTTTCAGCGCCTGCTGGAAGAGAACCTGTACTGGGCGGTGGTGCATACGCGCTGGATCGAGCCGGCCGGCTGGGCCAAGACCAAGGTGGCGTTCTTTGGTGCGCTGCCGGTGCCGCTCAAGTGGCTGCTGCCAACCCTGGCGCGGCGCGGGCTGATCAAGCAGCTGCACGGCCACGGCATGGGCCGCCATCGCGCGGACGAGATCCATGCGATTGGCCGGCGTGACATCACCGCGCTGGCCGATTACCTGGGCAACAAGCCCTTCTTCATGGGGGACCAGCCGTGCGCGCTGGATGCCACGGTGTACGCCTTTGTCGCCAACCTGCTGTGGGCGCCGGTGGACTCGCCCCTCAAGCGCCACGCCGGGCAGTACCCCCAGCTTGAAGCCTACTGCGCGCGCATGCGGGCACGCTACTATCCGTGACCGGTGTCAAGGCCGGCCGTGGCCGTGGCCGCGCCCGGGATGACGATCCCAATGCCGGCCCTGGTGCTGGGACTCATAGCGTTCGCGCAGCCATTGTTCCTGCACAAAGTACACCGGATGCCCACAGGCGTGGTAGCGGTGGCAATGCTTGGCCCAATGCTTCTGATGGCCGGGCGGCACATAGAGGTACATCGGCGCTTGCTGCACCACCACGCGCGGCGGCGCCACCAGAATCGGCTCGGCGATCACCACCGGGGGCGGCGGCAGGTTGCCGAAATCGACCCGGCCGTAGACCCCGGGCTGGTTGATCCGCACGCTCACGCCCACATTGGTTTGGGCCTGCAGCGGCAGGGCGGCAATGGCGGTCAGCGCCAGGGTAATCAGTGCTTTCATGGGTTTTCTCCAGGGATGGTCTGTGCTCAACGCGGCATGGGGGGTCCGTGCCGACAGGCAATGCGCCCATCCTGCCCTAAGCAGGCAAGAAAATCGCTACTTTTGGTAACCAAGCTGTCTCGCGTGCGCAGGCTGCGGTTACCATGATGTCGACAGGCCGGGGCGTTGGCCCCTATGAGATCAAGAGGTTTTCCGACGATGCAAGCAACACCCAAGGACAGTTCTGCGTTCGAGGCGGCCAGAGACTGCCTCGCATACTGGATTGACATCCACAACGGCATGATCGCCGACGAATGCAGCGTGCCCACACCTGACGCCGAGTTGCTGGCCAGTCTGCGCACCGAGCGCTCCAAACTGGCGCGCTTGCGCGCGGCGCTGCGCGTGGTGGACAGCGCCGAAATCGCGCGCGTGTTGGGCGAGTATGGCGAGATGCTCAGCGTCTGGCGCGACCAGCACCATCCGCTGCCGGCGTGACCCGCAGTGGGCGCGGGCCTACTGACTCACCTCCAGAACCAGTGCACTGCGGGCAGGTACCCGCAGCGATTGGCCCAGCTCATGGCGGGTCTGGTCGATCACATCGCGTCCCCAGGCCCGCGGGCCCAGCATCTCGGCAAAGCGCGTGGTGTCCAGCGTGGTGGCGCTGGTGTTCTTGTTCAGTACCACCATCACCTTTTGCTTGTCGTCGTAACGGAAGTAGACATAGGTGCCTTGCTGCGGCGCATAGTGCATCAGCTTGCCGTCATGCAGCGCTGACGCCGTCTTGCGCCAGTTCAGCAACTGGCGCAGGTACTGCTGGGTTTGACGCTGCTGCGGGTTCAGTCCGGCGCCGGTGCGCGCGTTGACGGTATCGCCCGGCCAGCCGCCGGGAAAGTCGGCGCGCACCTGGCCGTCATCGCGCTGCCTGGGGCTGCGCATCAGGATTTCCGTGCCATAGAAGAACTGCGGTATGCCGCGCAGGGTGGCCAGGCAGGCCATCGCCATGCGCGCCAGAGCCGGGTCTTCGCCGAGCTGCGTGAACAGCCGGCTGGTGTCGTGGTTGCCCTCGAAGATCACCAGCCGGGACGGGTCCGGGTAGAGGAAGTCGTGCCCAATCACCTCGTGCAGCTTGCCCAGTCCCGAGGCATGCGACTCGGATCCGGTCAGGCTGTCGTGCAGCGCCTCGTAGAAGGGGAAGTCCATCATGCTGGGCATGCCGGGCACAAAGCCGTCGTCATTGCGCTTGCCGCGCTGCCAATAGGCGATCAGTGCCGGGCTGTTGGTCCACTCCTCTCCGACCAGCGTGAGATCAGGGTACTCCTGCAGCAACCGGCGTGACCACTCCGACAGAAAGCGCTTGTCGGAGTACGAGAACGTGTCCTCGCGGATGCCCGAGAGCCCGGCGTATTCCACCCACCAGATGCTGTTCTGGATCAGGTATTCGGCCAGCAGCGGGTTGCGCTGATTGAGGTCGGGCATGGTGGCAACAAACCAGCCGTCGGTGAAGGCCTTGCGGTCACTGGGCGCGGCGTGCGGGTCCAGCAGGCTGATGCGCTTGTGGTTGGTCTCGGTGAACCGGTCCCACTGGTTGAGCCAGTCGCGCGCCGGCAGATCCCGCATCCACCAGTGGTTGCTGCCGATATGGTTGAGCACGATGTCCGCGATGAATCCGATGCCCTTGGCCCTGGCCGTGGCCACCAGCTCGCGGTAGGCCTCGTTGCTGCCAAAGCGGGCGTCGACCTGGTACAGGTCGGTGCTGGCATAGCCATGATAGGAGTGGCTGGGCTGGTTGTTCTCGGTCAGGGGCGTAGGCCAGATCTGGGTGAAGCCCATGCCAGCAATGTAGTCCAGGTGCTGGGCGATGCCCTGCAGGTCGCCGCCGTGGCGTGCGCCCGGGTCGGCGCGGTTCACACCCTCGCTGAGCGCAGCGACCCGGTCGTTGGTCGCATCGCCATTGGCGAAACGGTCCGGCACCAGCAGGTAGATCACATCCTTCGGGCCAAAGCCCTGGCGCCGGGCTGACTGCGCCTGGCGTGCCTGCAGCGTGTAGCGGTGGCGCAGCGCCACGCCCTGCGCATCCAGAAACCGCAGTTCGAACTCGCCGGCAGCGGTGTCGGGCGCGATGTCCAGATGGAGAAACAGGTAATTGCCACTCTCGACCCGAGTCACGTCGCGTAGCGTCACACCCGGGTAGTTGAGCTCGGGGCGCAGTTGCGCCACGCGCGGGCCATGTACCAGCAACTGCAGCGTGCGTTGCTGCATGCCAACCCACCACATGGGCGGCTCGACACGATCGAGGCTGGGCGCCGGCGGACTCGACGCCTGGCCGTGGGCCGCCAGGCCGCTGGCAAGCAGCAGGGTGGCGAGCACGCGATGGAACCATGTCAAGGAGATCATGTAGTCAAAATACCATCAAGTTTAGGTGAGGCGCTATCGAGTCAGAGTCATTCTAGCTATGATTCACAAGATGCGTCGTAATGAATGTAGCAATACTACTGGTTGATTCATCAATTGAGGAAGAGATCTTGGGCATGACACAGCGAGCGTCCGGTATTGATGTCAAGGCGTGGCTGGCGCGCTTGGTGGGCGTGGCGCTGCTGCTGGGGGCGCCCTGCAGTGGGGCGACGCCGGCCGCACCCATTGACCTTTCGGCCTGCGATGCCGAGGGCTTTGCCAGCGTGCTGCAAGCCCTGCCTTCGCAGCCTGGCCTGCCGGCCAGTGCCCACTGGCTCAGCGGTGACCTGATGCAGTGGCCCGCCGTGCAGGCGGCTGGCCATTTCAAGCTGCACCACGCGCGCACCGGGCAGATGGTGGTGCACGCCGGCTTTCCGGTGACCGGCGCCGATGGCGCGCTGGCGCTGGCGCCGACTTCAGACGACACCCCGACCGAGGTCGGCGAGCGCTTCAGACACATCGGCGCGGGCGTGCGTCTGACGCTGGCGCCGTCGGACCGGGACAGCATGCGCGCGCTGCATACGGGTCAGCTGGTGCTGGCGCAGGAGGACCCGCAGGGCCGCGTTCTGCAGGCCACGCGGGTGCAGGCCGCGGGCGCTCTGGATGCCCTGTTTGGCGAGCAGGCACGGCGCAGTGAATTGGGTGTGTCGGTGAGTGCCAGCCAGACGCATTTTGCGCTGTGGGCGCCGACCGCCCAGGCGGTGGCGGTCTGCCGCTACGCCGGTGGTACCAGCCCCGCGCTGGCGATCACGCCGATGCGCCGCGATCCGCAATCCGGAGTCTGGTCGCTGCAAGAGGCCGCCAGCCATGCCGGCCAGTACTACACCTATCTGGTGGACGTGTTCGTGCCCACGGTGGGGCTGGTGCGCAACCGCGTCACCGATCCCTACTCGGTCAGTCTCACCACCGATTCCCGGCGCAGCCTGGTTGCCGATCTGGACGCCGAGGCGCTCAAGCCCGCCGGCTGGGATCGCGCCGCGCGCCCCAAGCCGCTGCCTGCCCAGACCGACATGGTGATCTACGAGCTGCACGTACGCGACTTCTCCATCAACGACGCCAGCGTGCGACCCGAGCACCGTGGCAAGTACCTGGCCTTTGCCGACGCGCGCTCCCGGGGCATGCGCCACCTGCGGGCGCTGGCCGCGGCGGGGCTGACCGACGTGCATCTGCTGCCGGTGTTCGACCTGGCCTCCATCCCCGAGGCCGGCTGTGTCGCGCCGCCCGTGCGGGGCGGGGCGGACACGCCAACGCAGCAAGCCAGCGTGCTGCGCGCGGCCGCGCACGACTGTTTCAACTGGGGCTACGACCCGTACCACTACAGCGCGCCCGAGGGCAGCTACGCCACCAACGCCGCCGATGGCGCCACGCGCATCCGCGAGTTCCGCCAGATGGTGATGGCGCTGCACCGCGCCGGCCTGCGTGTCGGCATGGACGTGGTCTACAACCACACCGCCGCTGCCGGCCAGAAGGCGCAATCGGTGCTGGACCGCATCGTGCCGGGTTACTACCACCGGCTCAACGGCAAGGGCGAGGTGGAGCAATCCACCTGCTGCGACAACACCGCCACCGAGCAACTGATGATGGCCAAGCTGATGACGGACTCGGTGCTGCGCTGGGCCAGGCACTACGCCATCGATTCGTTTCGCTTTGACCTGATGGGCCACCAACCCAAGGCCGTCATGGTGGAGCTCAAGACGCAACTGGAGCGTGCCGCCGGTCGCCCGATCGAGTTGATCGGCGAAGGCTGGAATTTCGGTGAAGTGGCCGACGGCGCGCGCTTCGAGCAGGCGGCGCAGCTGACACTGGGCGGCACCGGCATCGGCAGCTTCAGCGACCGGGCCCGCGATGCCCTGCGTGGCGGTGGACCCAGCGACCACGGCGCGGCGCTGATCCAGGCCCAGGGCTACATCAACGGACTGGTCTACGACCCCAACGCGATGGCCGAGCGCAATCGGCCCGTGGCCGACTTGCAGCGCGCCGCCGACATGGTGCGCGTGGGGCTGGCCGGCTCGATCCGCGACTACCTGCTGACCACGCACGACGGCCGCCAGAAGCGCCTGCAGGAGCTGGACTACAACGGTCAGAGCGCCGGCTATGTCCGCGAACCCGCGGAGGTGGTCAACTACGTGGAAAACCACGACAACCAGACGCTGTTCGACATCAATGCCTTCAAGCTGCCGGCCGCCACCAGTCGCGAGG
>Ga0208262_1000492_pt1 | contig 13287 bp, 13 predicted proteins | sample LakWasMet15_LOW5_2_FD_183863 | JGI IMG/M metagenome (GOLD analysis project Ga0208262, IMG submission 183863) | Freshwater sediment methanotrophic microbial communities from Lake Washington under simulated oxygen tension - Sediment Metagenome... | ecosystem: Environmental > Aquatic > Freshwater >... | reverse complement strand
CGTCGAGCGGCTAAGCCTGGATTTGCTGCTCCCGGTGGCGCAGGATTGCGTGAAACTGGGCATTCCGGTAATGGCCTTGTTCCCGGTGATCGACCCCGCCCTCAAGACCAACGACGGCCGCGAGGCACTCAATGCCGATGGCCTGGTGCCCCGCGTGGTGCGCGAACTCAAGAAGCAGTTTCCAGAGTTGGGCATCATGACCGACGTGGCGCTGGACCCGTTCACCAGCCACGGTCAGGACGGCCTGCCCGACCCCGATCCGGCGGCGCAAGGCTACATCATGAACGACGCCACCGTTGACATTCTCGTGAAGCAGGCGCTCACACAGGCTGAGGCGGGCGTGGACATTGTGGCGCCCAGTGACATGATGGATGGGCGCATCGGTGCCATCCGACATGCGCTGGAAGCCAACCATTTCGTGCACACTCGCATCATGGCCTACAGCGCCAAGTACGCATCCGCCTTCTACGGGCCGTTTCGCGATGCCGTGGGCTCGGCGGCGAATCTGGGCAAGAGCAATAAGAAGGTCTATCAGATGGACCCCGCCAACAGCGACGAGGCCCTGAAGGAAGTGGCCATGGACATCGCCGAGGGCGCTGACATGGTGATGGTCAAACCCGGCATGCCCTACCTGGATATCGTGCGCCGGGTCAAGGACGAGTTCCGCATGCCGACTTTCGCTTACCAGGTCAGCGGCGAGTACGCGATGCTCAAGGCCGCCGCACAGAACGGCTGGATCGATCACGACGCGGTGATGATGGAAAGCCTGCTGGCCTTCAAGCGTGCCGGCGCCGATGGCGTGCTGACCTACCTGGCGCGTGACGCCGCCAGACTGCTCCAGCAATGACCTCTGCCCAGGCCGAGCCGGCACGAGGCTGGCGACCCGTCGCGCACTGAACCGGGACCGACCCCGCCATGCGTGTCTTCACCATCACACCCCAGGGCGTGAGCGAAAGCAGCACACTGCCTGCCGCGGGTGCGTCCAACCCGTCGCAGGGCTTTGTCTGGATATCCTGCACGCGCAGCGAATTCGAGTCCGGCCTGGACTCCATTCAGGCCACGCTGCAGAGCCTGACCGGCGGCGTGCTGTTGCTCGACCTGCACGTCTCGGACCTGCTCAATCGGCAACTTCCCTCGCGCTACGACTACACCTCGCAGTACGACCTGCTGGTGTTTCGTCGTCTGGCCGCGGGCCAGCCCGGCGCGCAGCAGCCGGCACCGGTCGGCGCCGCCAGTGCTCGCGGCACACCGATCGGCGGGCCGCCCATCCTGCGCCGCATTGACACCAGTCCGGTGGGCTTCGCCGTCTTCGACCAGGTGCTGCTCACCGTCCATCCGCAAGACTGCGCGGTGCGCGACGCCTACGCCAGCAAGTTGACGAACGCCGCTGCGGTCGAGCAGCGCACCGCCAGCACCCGGCTGGCGACCAGTCCGGCCGACCTCATGCTGCGCATCGTCAACCTGATGGTCGACGGCTTCCTGGAACTCCGGCGCGAACTCACCCACCAACTCGACCATTGGCAGACCGAGTTGCTGGACCCGAAGACACGATTCAACAACTGGGGCTCCATGCTGCAGGCACGTCTGTCACTGCATCAACTCGACGAAATCTGCGAGGACCAGCGCGCAGCCATGCAGGACTGGATCGAGTCCATCAAGACCTGGCCCGAACAAGGCACGGCGGCGAGCCAGCGCGAACGCGACCTGCTGCACGTGCGCAGCCGGGACGTGCTGGAACACATCGAGCGGGTGGTACACCATGTGCGCCGGCTGGAACAAAGCGCGGAGGCAGCGATCCAGATGCACTTCAGCGCCCAGGGCCACCGCACCAACGAGATCATGCGCACGCTGACGGTGCTGACGGCCGTGTTCCTGCCCTTGAACCTGATTGCCGGCATCTTTGGCATGAACTTTGAATTCATTCCGCTGGTGCATCGCAATACCGGCTTCTGGTGGGCCATGGGCGGCATGGGTCTGACGGCGCTGACACTGATCGTGGTGTTCTGGCGCAAGCGCTACCTGGCGCGCGCCTCACGCTGACCCGTGGTGCGGACCTCCGCCAAGGGTTCCGACGCGCGCCGCCGGGGCGCGCGCGGCATGAAACAATAGGCGCATGTCGAATCCATCGACTCCCTCACCACCGGGCGCCAGGAAACTGGTGCTGCTTGGCGCTGGCCATGCCCACATGCAGGTGCTGGCGGCACTGGCCCGGCAGCCCTGGGCGGGTGTCGACATCGCACTGGTCAGCCCACAGGCGCAGCTGTTCCATGCGCCCATGGTGGCCGGATACGTCGCCGGACGCTACCGACTGGACGACTGCAACATTGCGATCGAACCGCTGGCGCGCGCCAGCGCCGTCACTTGGCACCGGCGCAGTGTGGTCGCTCTGGATGCCCACCAGCGTCGGGTGCGTCTGGACGACGGCACCGAACTGGACTACCACTGGCTGTCCATCAACACCGGCGCCGTGCAGGACCGCGAACAAATTGAGCAGGCCTTTCCCGGGTCGCGCGAGCACGGCCTGTTCGTGCGGCCGTTCGCCACCTTTGGCGCGCTGTGGCCAAAGGTGGTGGAACTGGCGGCTTCGCGCGCCTTGCGCATGGCGATCGTGGGTGGTGGCGACGCCGGCATCGAACTGGCGATGGCAGTCCGCCATCGCCTGCCGCAGGTCGCCCTGACACTGATCACCGGCAGCGGCCGCTTCATGGCCGAACACACACCGGCCATGCAAGCGCTCGTGGCCAAGTCCTTGCGACAGCGACGCGTCGACGTGCTGCCAGACCAGGCGACGCGACTCAATGCCGAAGAGGTGAGTCTGGGCAGCGGCGCCCGCCTGGCCTGCGACGTTGCCCTGATCGCCACCGGCGTGTCGGCGCCCACCTGGTTGCGAGACAGCGGTCTGACGCTCGATGCCGGCGGCTTCGTGGCGGTCGATGCCTGCCTGCGCTCAAGCAGCCACGCCAATGTCTTCGCGGCCGGCGACGTCAGCACCCGCCTGGACGGGGCGTTGCCGCGCAACGGCCGCTCGGCGATGGGCGCGGGCCCGGCACTGGCCGCCAACCTGGCTGCCGTGCTGGCAGACCGCCATGCCACGGCCTATGTACCGCCAGCGCACTGGCTCACGCTGATGTCCTGTGGCGACGGGCGCGGTCTCGCCGGCTGGGGCCATTACAGCTTTCACGGCCGCTTGGCATGGTGGTACAAGGACTGGCTGGACCGTTCCTTTGTCAAGCGACACACTCGAATCGACCCGGACAACCCAACATCGCAGGCACCTTTGCAAGCATGAAGATACACGGGCAATGGCAAGTCAGCCGGGTGCGCAACGTCATCGTTCAAACCATCGCCGGCGCCTTCAACGAAGAGGGCGCCCGGGCGCGCGCCGAGGAACTCCGCGCGCTCGCTCCCGGCGACGGGCCCTGGGCCGTGCTCGGCAACTCCACCAATTGGGACATGGGCAACGTCGCCACGCTCAAGATCGTCGAGGCGATGCGCGATTGGATGCGTCGCCACGGCTGCGTCTGCATTGCCACCGTGGTGCCCAGCGGTTTTCGCCGCACCGTCCATCAGGAACACACCGGCGAGGCGCCGGTCGATTTTCTCAGGTACTGCGCCACCCTGGACGAGGCCTGCGACTGGCTAAGTGAACGCGGCTTCCCTTTCACCGTCGACGACTATCCCCACTACGAGTTCCTGGAACGCTCCCGCATGGGCTGATTGCCGGGCTCAGCGCACACGCAGGGTGCCAGGCGCCTGTGCGGCGGTGATCTGACCGATCTCGACGGCCGCGTCAAAGCCATGACGCCGAAAGATCGCCATCACGACGTCCACCACCTCAGGGGCACACGACACCAGCAAGCCACCACTGGTCTGCGGGTCGCACAGCAGCGCCTGATCAGTCGGCCCAAAACCGTCGGGCAGGAACACGTCGCTGCCGTAGCCGGCCCAATTGCGTGCGGACGCGCCGGTCACCATGCCTTGTGCCGCCAGCGCGCGCACACCCTCCAGCAAGGGTACCTTGGCCCAATCGATCTGCACCGTGCAAGCGGCGCCGCGTGCCAGTTCCAACGCATGACCAGCCAGGCCAAAACCTGTGACATCGGTGAGGGCATGCACGCCGTCGAGCGCCGCCAGTTCCGGACCCGGCGTATTGAGCTGGGTCGTGACGGCAATCATCCGCGCGTAGCCCGCGGCATCCAGTTGCTCCTTCTTGAGCGCCGCCGACAGAATGCCCACCCCCAGCGGTTTGCCCAGAATCAAGCGGTCGCCCACCTTGGCGTCGGCGTTGCGCTTGACGCGGCTTGGATGCACCAGCCCCATGGCGACCAGGCCGTAGATCGGCTCCACCGAGTCAATGGTGTGGCCACCTGCAATCGGGATGCCGGCCGAGCGGCAGACCGAAGCACCGCCTTCGAGAATCCTGGCGATGGTCTCCAACGGCAGCACATTGATCGGCATACCCACCAGAGCCAACGCCATGATGGGCGTTCCCCCCATGGCGTAGACATCCGAGATCGCGTTGGTCGCGGCGATGCGCCCAAAATCGAATGGATCGTCGACGATCGGCATGAAGAAGTCGGTGGTGGCAATCAGTGCCTGGTGCTCGTTGAGCTTGTAGACCGCCGCATCGTCGGCCGTCTCGATGCCGACCATCAGTTCCTTCGGGATCGGCATGGCCGTGGTGCTCTTCAGGATTTCGGACAGCACCCCCGGCGCAATCTTGCATCCGCAACCGCCGCCATGCGACAGGCTGGTCAGGCGCGGGGCGGCCGGTTTGGCCGTGGTGTTATCGGTCGATCGATTCATGGTTCTTCCAATTCAAACAGAATGGCCGCGCGCCTGCACGCCTGGGCCGGCGCACAGGCTGGCGACGAGTTGCCGCAGCAGCCGCTGCTCGCGCGCTGGCGCAAACAGGTGGGCACGCGCCTGGCACTGCCGGCGCAGACGTGGCAGAAATGCATCGTCGTCGCGGCAACGCCGCAGCAGCGCCGCCAGGCCCGCATCATCGCCCAAAGCAAAATAGCCTGCATAGCGCGGGCCCAGCATGCCGACGTTGCCGTCAACGCGCGACGCCAGCACCGGCGTGCCACTTTGCACCGCCTCCAGGATCACATGCGCCCCGCCCTCCATTTTGCTGGCATGCACCAGTACATGGGCGCGCTGGATGCGCGCGCGCGTTTGCGCATGCGACAGCCCCCGCAGCCAGCGGTAGCGCGCCAGTTCGGCGCTGGCCGCCTCGCAGCAGCGCCCCAGCGCCGCCTCGAGCGCCTGGCCGATGTGGTCCAGGTAGATGTCCGGCGCGTCAGCCAAGCGGCGCGCCGCACGGACATAGGTCAGCGGATCCTTCTCGTCGCGCAGGTGTCCCACCATCAGGGCACGCAAGTGCCGCGCGGTCTTGGGCAAGGTCAGGCGTTGCGGTGCCGACTGGAACAGCACCGTGGTCTTGGCGCGCAACGACTCAGGCAAGGCCAGCGGACCCCGTTCCTGCAACACCACCAGGCGCTCGGCCAACTGCAGCGAGCGCTGCGCCGCGTCATCCGAGCGGATGTCCCGATACAGGTCGGTGCCGGTCAGCACCAAGCCCAAGCCATGCGCGCCCCTGGCCCTTGCCCAGCGCTCCACCGAGGGGGCCGAACGACGCGCATGCAGGGCCAGCAGCACATCGACCTCCTCGCCATCCCATTGGCTGGCGATCTGAGTGTGAAGGTCAGGACGCAGCATGCGCGACCAGCGCCAGGCGGTCTGCCAGTTGCCATTGTTGGCCTGCGCCAACGCCGGGCTGACGATCATCACCTTGCCGTTCTTCAGGGCGCGGTCCATCGCGACGTCCTGCTCAATGCCGACATGGCAGCACTTGCCTTCCATGGCCGCCTCAATGGGTGGCCCGCGCCGTGAACACGGCAAACCAGTTCTGCGCGTCGGTCCAGCTCCGGACGGCCTCGAAGCCGGCCGAACGCAGCAGCGCCTCAAACTCCGGCGCCTGGTACTTGTAGGAATTCTCGGTATGGATCGACTCACCCCGGCGAAACCAGCGCTGGCCGCCCGGCCACTGCACCCGCTGATCCTGCAGGGCATCCAGATGCATCTCGATGCGCGACAAGCCGACGTCAAAGCGCACGCGATGCTGCCAGTGCGCAATGTCGAAATCGCTGCCGAGCAGCCGGTTGATGTGCAGCAGCATGTTGCGGTTGAACGCAGCCGTGACGCCCAGCGCATCGTCGTAAGCGGGCTCGAGCACCGCCACCGGTTTGACCAGATCCACTCCGATCAACAGGGCGCCTCCCTGGCTGGCCCGGTGGGCCTGGCGCAGGAACATCAATGCCTCGTCCGGCGTGAAGTTGCCGATGCTGGAGCCCGCAAAAAACAGCACGCGAGGCCCCGGCCCCACCTCGAGCGGCAGGACCAGGTTGGATGAGAAATCCAGGCCAACGCCCAGCAGGTCCATCAGTGGGTGCTCGCGCTGCAGATGCTGCAGGGCCTGGCGCAGGAAATCCACCGAAATGTCCACCGCCACATAGCGATCCGGACGCAGGTGCGCAAACAATCGCGCGGCCTTCTCGCAGTTGCCCGCACCCAGATCGACCAGGGTCGCACTGGCCGGCAGGGTGGCGGCGATATCGGCGGCGTGGCGCGCGAAGATCTCCGCCTCGGTACGCGTGGGGTAGTACTCGATCAGCTCGGTGATCGCGGCGAACAGCCGCGATCCCAGGGCATCGTACAGGTACTTGGGCGCGGTGATCGCCGTCGGTTGCAACAGCCCCGCAGCCAATTCGGCGCGCACCGCCGCGGCGTCAGGCCGGTGGATCTGAAGCAATCCTGGCGTTCGCGGGCGAGCTGGATTGGGCAACATGGCGCAAGCATAGACGCTCTGACAAATCAGCGAATCGGGGTCGCATCAAAAGCCCCTGCTGCGGCCGTTCCGGTGCGCTCTGGCCTGCGCCGGCCGCAGGATTGGGGTGTAATTGTGGCGTCTTCCCACCCCTTTTCGAGAACCCCATGACTTCACTTCCAACCTTGCGCCGTTTGCGGCAGGCCCTGCTGACCACGCTGATTCTGGGCGCGAGCTCCCTGTTATGGGCGCAGCAGACGCTGCGGGTCACCGCAATTCCGGACGAATCGCCCACCGAACTGGCGCGCAAAGCCGCGCCGCTGGTCAAGTACCTGGAGCAGAAGCTGGGCATGAAGGTCGAGTTCACCCCGGTCTCCGACTACGCCGCCGCGGTGGAAGCCTTGGCCAACAAACAGGTGGAACTGGCCTGGTACGGTGGCTTCACGTTCGTGCAGGCCAACATCCGCTCCGGCGGCAAGGCCCTGCCCCTTGTGCAGCGCGAGGAGGACGAAAAGTTCCGCTCGGTCTTCATCACCAGCGACCCCGCCATCAAGACCCTGGCCGACCTGAAGGGGCAAAACGTCAGTTTTGGCTCGGCCTCCAGCACCTCAGGCCACCTGATGCCGCGCAGCTTCCTGTTGCAGGCCGGCATCGACCCGGATCGCGATTTCAAGCGTGTGGCCTTCTCGGGGGCTCATGACGCCACCATTGCCGCCGTCGCGGCAGGCAAAGTCCAGGCCGGCGCGCTCAACATCTCGGTGTGGGACAAGTTCGTGGCCGACAGAAGAGTCGACACCACCAAAGTGCGCGTGTTCTACACCACCCCTGCCTACTACGACTACAACTGGACCGTGCACGCGGACATGCCGGCGGCGCTGCGCGAGAAGATCACGGCTGCGTTCCTGGCGCTGAACCCGGGCGAGGCTCAAGGCAAGGAAGTGCTGGAGTTGCAGCGCGCCACCCGCTTCATACCAACCAAGGCCGACAACTACCAGGGCATCGAGAAGGCAGCGCGCAGCGCCGGCCTGCTCAAGTAGCATCTGCTTGCTATCGTATTTATAGCGCAATAAACAAAGCCACAAAAGAGCGCAGGCCCATTTTTCATGCAACTTGCCCTGAACGAGCTGAGTGCGCAGCACCTGACGGCCAAACCGCTCGCCAAGGCGGCCCTGCACGCCGTGACGCTGTCGGTGCGCGACGGCGAGCAAGTCGCCGTCATCGGCCCGTCCGGCGCCGGCAAGACCACCTTGCTCCACGTCATGGCGTGTGCACTGCGGCCCAGCGCCGGCTCGCTGACGATCAACGGCCAGGCGCCCTGGCGCCTGTCGGCGACGGGGCTGCGCAACCTGCGTGCGGCGCTGTTTCTGGCACCGCAGGTGCCGCCATTGCCGCCGCGCCAGCGCGTCGTGACCGCGGTATTGGCCGGGCGGCTGCCGCAGCAGAGCCTGTGGGCCAGTGTGCGCAGCCTGTTCTACCCCAGCGACATCGCACTGGCCGAGCGCGCCCTGGCACGCTTCGGCCTGGCGGACAAGTTGTTCGAGCGCGTGGATCGGCTCTCCGGCGGAGAGCGTCAACGCGTGGGGCTGGCCCGTGTCGTGGCCTCGCAGGCGCGGCTGCTGCTGATTGACGAGCCGCTGTCGGCACTGGACCCGACGCGCGGCGAACAAACCATGACGGCGCTGACCGCCCTGGCGCGTGAGCGTCAGGCCACGCTGGTCACCAGCCTGCACCACGTCGAGCTGGCCTTGCGGCATTTCCCGCGCATTGTCGGCCTGCGCGATGGCCAGATCGCCTTTGATCTGCCGACGGCACAGGTGACGGCCGAGGTGCTGCAGGCGCTGTATGCCCAGCATCTGCATGAGTTGAGCGGCGCGGCCACGCTGGCGCCACTGCAGCCGCCCGATGAGGTGAGGCCAGTCGCCATGCACTGCCGCTGAAACCGCGATCCCGAGCCCGGCATGCCACCCCACAAGCTGCTCACCGCCGCAGCGCAAACGACTGCGCCGTCGCACCGCGACCCGGCCTGGAGCCGGCGGCTGAGCTGGTCCTTGGCGGCACTGGTCTTGTTGTGGCCGATGCTGGTGCTGACGGAGTTCAAGCCGTGGTTGCTGGTCGATCCGGCCTCGCTCAATCCGACCCTGCATTTCCTGGGCGACTTTCTGCCGCCCAGGTTCGATCTGCCGTTTTTGGCGCTGGTGGCGCGGGAGACCTGGCGCACCGTCGCCATGGCCACCGCCGGCCTGGTGCTGGCGCTGCTGCTGGCGGGGCCGATGGCGCTGCTGTCGGTGCGCGCGCTGTCGGTGTCCGCCCTGAGTGGGCGCATGGCGCTCGGGCCGGCAGCGCTGCGCCAGGCGGTGCGCTGGACGCTGGTGCTGCTGCGCAGCGTGCCGGAACTGATCTGGGCGCTGGTGTTCGTGCGCGTGGTCGGCCTCGGCCCCACCGCCGGCGTGCTGGCCATCGCGCTGACCTATGGCGGCATGCTGGGCAAGGTCTATGCCGAAATCCTCGACAGCGGCGAGACCCACGCGACCAACACCCTGCTGCGCAACGGCTCGGGGAGACTGCAGGCCTTCCTGTATGGACTGCTGCCGCAGAACGGCGCGGAGCTAACCAGCTACACGGTCTACCGCTGGGAGTGCGCGATCCGCTCCTCGGCGGTGCTGGGCTTTGTCGGCGCCGGCGGCCTGGGCCAGCAGATGGACGCATCGATGAAGATGTTCAGCGGCTCCGAGGTGGCCACCATGCTGCTGGTATTCATGGCACTGGTCTGGCTGGCCGACCGCATCAGCGCCTGGTTGCGCCGGGGGCTTGGATGACCGGCAAACCGGCCGCCAATGAAGTGTTCAAGCTGCCCGCGCCGCTGTTCGATGCGCGCTGCAGGGCCTGCTGGTTCGCCGCCGCGGTGCTACTGCTGACGGTCGGAAGCTTCTGGACGCTCGATCTGCAATGGATGCAATTCCTGTCGTGGTCCGCGCTGGCCAAAATGGGCCGCTTTCTGGGCGAACTGCTGCAACCCGACCTGAGCGCGCCATTTCTAGGCAAGCTGATGTGGGCAACGCTGGAGACGCTGGCCATGTCGGCACTGGGCACGCTGTTGGCCATGGCGCTGGGCCTGGCACTGGCCTTGCCGGCCAGCAAGGCATTTGTCGGGGACCCCGCGCATTGGCGCGGCGCCACGCGGCTGCTGCTCAATGCCCTGCGCAGCGTGCCCGAGTTGGTGTGGGCAACCCTGCTGCTGATCGCGGCAGGCCTGGGCCCCTTTGCCGGCACGCTGGCACTGGCCTTGCACACGTCGGGTGTGCTCGGGCGATTGTTTGCCGAAGCCATCGAGAACGCGCCCGCCGGGCCCGGTTTTGCCCTGCGTGTGCGCGCCATCAGCGAGACGCGCATCTTTCTGTACGCCACGCTGCCACAGATATTGCCGCAACTCGTCAGCTACACCTTGTACCGGTGGGAGAACAACATCCGCGCGGCCGCGGTGCTGGGCGTGGTCGGCGCAGGAGGCTTGGGGCAGATGCTGGCCTACCATCTCGGGCTGTTCCAGATGGCGCAAACCAGTTCGGTACTGATGGCCATGCTGCTTCTGGTGGCGTTGGTCGATGCGCTAAGCTTTGCCTGCCGGCGCGTGATGGCGCGCTAGCACCAAGGATCGTCAACATGGAATTCTCTCTCTGGCTCGCCTTTTTCGCGGCTTCCTGGGCCATCAGCATCTCGCCCGGTGCCGGTGCCGTCGCCGCCATGAGCGCGGGCCTGAACCACGGCTTTCGGCGTGGCTACTTCACCACCCTGGGCCTGGTCCTGGGAATTTGGACACAGTTGCTGGTGGTCAGCCTGGGATTGGGCGCCTTGGTGGCAACCTCCAGCCTGGCTTTTGCGTTGGTGAAGTGGCTGGGTGTGGCCTACCTGATCTGGCTTGGCATCAAACAGTGGCGCGCCCCGCCAACGCCATTGGTCACCGAACCCGGCGCGCTCAGGCGCGTGAGCCGGCGCAGCATGGTGCTGCGCGGGTGGCTGATCAACGCGGTCAACCCCAAAGGCACGGTGTTCCTGTTGGCGGTGATGCCGCAGTTCCTGGAATTGACGCGGCCGCTGCTGCCGCAGTACCTGGTGATCGCCGCCACCTTGACCTTCACCGATCTGGTGGTGATGGCGGGCTACACCGCACTGGCCGCGCGCGTGCTGCGCGCGCTCAAGGCGCCCAGCCACATCCGGGCCATGAATCGTGTGTTCGGCTCGCTGTTTGTAGTGGCTGGCACGCTGCTGGCGAGCTTCAAGCGCTGAATCCCGCCCTTCACGGCGCGGCAGACCGTGCCCTTGGCGTACCCTGCTCAGGGATTGGAGGACAGCGGCAGGTGGTAGGCGTCGGAGTCCAGCGGCACCAGGATCCACATGGCGACGTACAGCAACAGGCCACAACCCGCCAGGGTCAGCATCAACACAAACAGCAGGCGCCACAACCAGGCGTCCATGCCGGTGAAAGTCGCCAGGCCGCCACAGACGCCGCCAAACCACCGGTCCGTTGCCGAGCGGCGCAGGCCATTGAGCGCGGTCACCCTGGACAGGGGCGCCACCGGCGGCTGCAGCAGGCGTGCCTTGGCCTGGGCAAACTCGGTTTCGCTCAGGCTGCCGCGCTCGCGCATTTGTTCCAGTTTGGCCAGTTCTTCCGCTAGGGTCATTTCAAACTCCGTTCCTTGACAGACGCCACACCCACGAGACGCCGGGATCTCTCCGGTCGATCAAGACAGCGGTGGGTTGGCGGTCTTGATGGCACAAGAATAGGCAACAACGCGCAAGCTGGCGAGCGCCATGCGACCAATGGCAGTGCGCCGCGCGTGAAACGCCTCACCCATGGTATGGTTTGCATCCGCCCGCCGGCGCAGTCCAGTGCCGCTTGCGCCCGCATGCTTTTCGGAGGTCCGTCTTGTCGATTGCCCGCTTCCCCTTCATGCCCCTGGTCAGCGCGGTGCTGGCGCTGGCCGTGTGCCCCATGGCCATGGCCCAGCCCACGCCGCAGCGCAGCCAGGCCGACATCATCAAGCAATCGGCTGCCAGCGACTGGCGCGCGCTGGACCCGGACAACACCCTGGTCATGGAAATCAACGGCAAGGCGGTTGTGCTGGAGCTGGCCGCGCGCTTTGCGCCGCGCCACGTCGCCAACATCCGCACCCTGGCGCGCAACGGCTACTACACCGGCTCTGGCGTGGTGCGCGTGCAGGACAACTACGTCACCCAATGGGCCGACCCCTACGACGAGGACAAGACAAGGATGAAGCCGCTGGGCAGCGCCCTGGCCAAGCTGCCGGCGGAGTTCTCGATTCCCTTCAAGGATCTGCCGCTGGCGCGCTTTCAGGACGCCGACGGTTGGGCACCAGTCAGCGGCTTTGTGGATGGCCTGCCGGTGGCGGCCGACCCGGCGAAGAATCAAGCCTGGATTGCACACTGCTACGGCGTCGTCGGCGCCGCGCGGGGTAACGAGCCCGACAGCAGCAACGGCACCAGCCTGTACGCCATCATCGGCCAGGCGCCGCGCGTGCTGGATCTGAACATCACCGTGGTGGGGCGTGTGGTCCAGGGCATGGAGACCTTGTCGTCGCTACCACGTGGACCGGGTGCCATGGGCTTCTACGAGAAGCCGGAACAAGCCATTGCCATCACGCGCGCCCGCCTGCTGGCCGACATGCCGGCGTCGGAGCGGCCGGCCATTGAGGTAATGCGCACCGACACGCCAACCTGGGCTGCCCTGGTGGAGGCCAGCCGGCACGCCATCGGGCCTTGGGCGGTGCGCAGCGCACTGCACAGCAACATCTGCAATCGCAGCGTGCCGACACGTCCGATCGCGGCGCCCTCGCAATCTTGAGTTGGGAATGCCCGCCATGCGTGTGATCGATAGACGCCATTACCTGGGCTGTCTGCTTGCCGCGGCCCTGGCCCCGCAACGACTGCTGGCGCAAGGCGCACCGGCCTGGACCGGGGCCGATCTGGCGCAGGCCCAGGCGCTGCGCGAAGCGGCCATGCAGGACAGCCTGGCCTACCAGTTGGTGGACTCGCTGGTGACCGAGGTCGGCAGCCGGCCCGCCGGCTCGGCCGCGGACGCGCGCGCGGTGCAATGGGCGCTGGCCAAGCTCAAGAGCCTGGGCCTGCGCAACGTGCGCGCCGAGCCGGTGGCGGTGAGGGCCTGGCGCCAGGGGCCGGTGAGCGTGGACATCGTGGCGCCCTTTGCGCACCGGCTGGTGGCCACGGCGCTGGGCAACAGCGTGGGCACGCCAGCCGGCGGCCTGGAGGCCGAAGTGGCCTACTACGCCGACCTGGCCGCCCTCAAGGCCGACACCAGCGAGCGCGCCAGCGGCCGCATCGTCTTCATCAACAACAAGACCGAACGCAGCCGCGACGGCTCGGGCTACGGCACCGCCGTGCTGGCACGCGTGGCCGGCGCAGTGGAGGCGGCGCGGCGCGGCGCG
>Ga0208262_1000489_pt1 | contig 13329 bp, 13 predicted proteins | sample LakWasMet15_LOW5_2_FD_183863 | JGI IMG/M metagenome (GOLD analysis project Ga0208262, IMG submission 183863) | Freshwater sediment methanotrophic microbial communities from Lake Washington under simulated oxygen tension - Sediment Metagenome... | ecosystem: Environmental > Aquatic > Freshwater >... | reverse complement strand
ATTTTTAACCTCAGCTATAAATGCCTTGCCATAATAATTTATTCTTGATGCGGAATGGAAGAAATTATTGCCACCAATCATTTCTTTGGCACCCAAAACAGAAACAACAATCAATATCAAAAGTTTAATCTTGCCTAAAAGTGAATTAATTGGTGTTTGAAGGAATAAATAAATAATTAAAGCCAAAACAAATGGCCCAAAAACATTTGTTGCAAATTGATAAGCATCACCAATATTATTAAACTTCACATAAACCAAAATGGAGCTTAAATAACATAACAAAAGAAATACAAACAACTCTTTCCGAAATTCTTTCTTTAATGATTTTGTAGCCAATAGTAAAATGGTAGCCAAAAAAAAACTGAGCCAATAATACGAGATAAATAGCAGCGCTGATTTTTTTATAAATTGGATTATAAAACCGACACTACTTTCATTATTTGAAACGTTTAAATTGGTATTTCCAACATACATATACTCTTTTTGTTGATTGAAATAATAAAAAAGCAAGAATCCTACTGATAAAAATGTAAAAGTCCCAGCAAGAGGCCAATAGCTTGTCCAACTCTTTTCAAGTTTTCGCCTTTCCTGAAAAAGGCAAAATAAAATTATTAAAAAACCCATCAATAAGACCGCAATTGCGGACTGTATCAAAAGAGGAATAAGTAGCAAAAGATAAATTGCCTCCATCTTCTTCCCACTTTCGTATTTTAAAAAAAATTGAAAATAAATAGCAAAAACAATCGCTAATTTAGTGTATGCTATAATCCCAATTGGGTCGAAACCTCCCGAATGGTTTGGATAGATTAGATTTGTCAAATCTCTAAACCATTGTCCCGAAAAAGCAAATAAAATCAAAATAGATAATCCCAAAGACCAAAACAAATTGAAATTTCTTTTCAAAACAACAAATAGACTCAGGGAGCACATAAAAATTATTATGGTGCTATAAAATAGCTCCCATATATAGATAGTATCAACCTTCGTTAAGTCTAAACCCAATGAAACTAACCAAAAATCATTGGTTCGATAGGGCTGTGCAAAATTTAAAAAGGAAAATAAAGCATTTTTTAATCCCAAGGCATTTTCATTTCCACTCAAATTATAGCCTTCTGCTACTTTCATATAAAACTCATTGTCGATAAACAATAAATTGGGACAATTATATTCCAAATTCCAAAAATAACTAGCCTTTAATACAAAAATCATAGTCCACAAAGATCCAATAATTACCAACCTTTGTAGGTATTCTTTTTTCTTTATTAAACGATATTCTTTTTGTTTATTAATTACATAAATATATCCTAAAACCCATAGCACGACAAAAATCCCAACGCTATTAAATCTTGCCTTAAAAATGGCATACGTTGCAATAATTAATAAATAGCCTAAAAAAGAACCCAAAAACAAATTGCCATTACGAAAACGAAGAAGCCACAGACCTATACCATCTGAAAACAACAAGATTATTAATCCTAAAAAATAAAGAGTTACAATAGGTAAAAGCATTATATCTTGTATAAAATTCTAAAAATACCATAAATAGAAAACAAGCACAACATTAGATTATTGGCAAGTATAAAATATTTTGAAATTTTATTCTGATTCTCTAATTCAGAATAATAAACAATTGTCATTATGAAAACGGGGGACAACCACCTTAATTCAACATAGGAAATTATTATGAACGAGAAAATCAGTACCATTGTCAACGTCGAAAAAGGCACAAATTGTTTTAATACGATTGTTCTGTTTTTTTTTATTCCTTTATACCAATAGAGTAAAGTAAATAATAGCATAAAACCTAGTGACCTAAAACTATAAACCATTGAATAGGCAAAATCCTTAAAAAACTCCTTGAATGTTAGCTGATAATCATAAGTAATACCTTTTAAAATTCCGTCTGGTAATGATTCTTTGCCGTTTTGGTCCATATATTTTTTTGTGTCTTCCCAACTGGGGTGTTGACCATTTTTCAGCGCCCCTTTATTTACCATTAATTGGGCTAAATACTGTCTTTGTGACCATGAAACTCCCAAGCCTTCTGGTGGCGATTTTTTATCAAAAGAAAGTTTTTTGTTCTTTTCAATGGATGGTAAATTAAGTAGAACAAATAAAATAAATATCCCCAGTGGAATAAAAGATTTTAGGGTAAGCCTACATCCCGATTTGTATAGAATATATAGTCCCAATACGATAATGGGAAAATAAACCATAAATAGTTGTCGAGTAAAAAAAGCTATAATTAATGCTGATAAAGCCAGATTAAGGTTTTTATTTTTATCATTTGCTGCATTATTTACTTCATTAAAAAAAATAATTAAGGATACAAAAAACAAACAATCATTGGTGCCAAAATAAAAATAACCAACTGTACTGATAAAAAACAAAATATAAAAATATAATGCATTTGACTTTATTTTTGAGACATAATAAAAATAAGCTAACAAACATAAAACAAGACCAATATTTAACACCCTCAACGCCAAAAAATCTTCCATAATCAAGGAAAATGGATAGACCAATATCATATAAGGTATTGAGATGTTTTTAATAATTGCTTCCTGCCATCCCACATTTTTTATCAATTGCAGGTCAGAAATAAACAAGGACTCACCACCACCACCTAATGGCAAATTCATAAAAAAGTAGGCACCAACAAAAAGATAAACAATTACAATGTATTTAAATAGGATACCTGTTCTTTCTGCAATTATATCAATCTTCATTTTTTAATATTATTTACAACATTATTTACATTCAACTCATAAAACATCGGCAATCGCAACACGCAATCCGAATACCGGTCAGATTCCGTCAATGGTTTTCCATCATAGCTATCCTTATAGAAAAGGCTACTATGTAAACTGATGTAATGAAAAACCGAAAGTATGCCTTTGCTTTTCAATTTTTCAATAATGGCAGTTCTTTGCTCTGTATTTTTGCAAACCAGATAGAACATATGCCCATTATTGGTGGCATAGGATGGAATTGTGGGTAATTGAATTTCATTTTCAATAGCCCATCTCTGAAGTTCCCTATTGTAATGTTCCCAATGGGAAATGCGAACTTTTTGAATATCTTTTAAATTTTCTAATTGTGCCCAAAGGAAAGCTGCAATAATATCGGAAGGCAAAAAACTGGAACCAATGTCAACCCAACCGTATTTGTCGATTTCACCCCTGAAAAATGCCGAACGGTTCGTTCCTTTTTCCCAAATAATCTCAGCCCTTTCAGTAAATTGTGAATCATTAATGACCAGCATTCCTCCTTCGCCCGAAATGATATTTTTGGTTTCATGAAAAGAAAAAGCAGCTAAATGTCCAATGGAACCCAGTGGTCTTTGCACTCCATCTTTCCCCGTATAAAAACTATCAATGGCTTGGGCGGCATCTTCAATAACAAAGAGGTTATATTGTTTAGCCAAGTCCATAATTTTGTCCATATCGCAGGCAACACCAGCATAATGCACCGGAACAATAGCTTTGGTTTTAGGGGTTATCAAGGCTTCAATAGCCTCTTCATCAATACCGGGATGATCTTTTCGGCTGTCTGCAAAAATAATTTTAGCACCCCGAAGCACAAAAGCATTGGCCGTGGAAACAAAAGTATAGGAAGGCATAATTACTTCATCGCCTTCTTTTATGTTTATTAAAATGGCTGCCATTTCAAGCGCATCGGTACACGAAGTGGTCAACAAACATTTCTGGAAACCGTACTTACTTTCGAAAAAACGATGGCACAAGTTGGTATAATAACCATTGCCGGAAATCTTGCCTTTTGTAACGGCATTTTCGATATAGACTAATTCTTTGCCAGTAAGATAGGGTTTGTTGAAGGGGATTTTCATAGAGATTTATACATTGAATCTTTATATTTGATAAATTTTAATTCAAAAAATTCATAGGAAAGAATACTAAAAATAATAGTTATTGTATAAACAGCGAAATACAAAAGTAAGCTAAATAATAATCCACTTTTTTCAGCCACATATTTATTTACAAATGGATAAATTAAAAATATTGCAAAAACGTGATACATATAAATTCCATACGAAATTTTACCTAAATAGGAAAATTTTTGATTCCTAAACGCCAATTTATTGGAGTTGTTGATAGTAAATAAAATTAATACCATAAACATAATTCCTAAAATAAAATGATTTAATCTGTTTTCTAAAACCATAAAAACGGAAAGAAAAAGGATTAACAATACAATTAAAACATATATAAACTTAGATTTAGTATAACCTGATATTTTTATGAAATTATTAAAATATAAATATCCTCCTATCACACCAATCAATAAAAATTGGAAATTAAAATATTTTAAAAATTTATAAATTAATACTAAAACCGAATGTTTTGAAGGAATCTCAATCAATAAAGAAAGATATAGTATTAAAATAATCATAATCAATATAAAAAATATTTTTCTATTAAAAACTGCAAGTACAATTGGAATTATTAAATAAAATTGTTCTTCAATCCCAATAGACCAAGCTTGTGATGCACCAACAACTACATTTGCAAATTGTGGAAGAAAAATTAAATACCTAAATATGGTTTTAAAATCATATCTCGAAGAATCGTTTATGTAACTTTGCAAACCTATATTATACTCAAATATAGAAAGATTAGAAATCAAAGGAATCACTATGAAACTAATGAACATTATAAAATAATACAAAGGCCAAATTCTAAAAATTCTTCTATAATAAAATTTTTTGATATTTATTTTGCCAAAATTATTTTCTTTTTCCTGCAATAATAAAAATGAAATCAAAAATCCACTTAAAACAAAAAATAAATCAACACTTGCCTTTCCTAAATTGTGAATTAAAAAAGATAAATTTTCATTTAAACCTGAAAACCCATTCATCCCTTTTATTTGCTCTATATGATGGGTAACAACTCCAAGAGCAGCAATTGCTCTTAACTCGTTTAATCCTCCAAAATAAATTTTATTGGGTTTTCTTATAATGTCACCTTTTTTTTCTTGATTATTTTCTGTCACATTTTCGATGTATATTAATTCTTTGCCAGTAAGATAGGGTTTGTTGAAGGGGATTTTCATAGAGGAAAGTAGAAAATATTTGGACTTAAAAAATCAGATTACAAATTATGCGGATCGATAACCTTAATGTCTTGAATGTTTTTAAAATCAGAAATATTTCTGGATATAACAACTAAATCATGAACAAGAGCAGTTGCAGCTATAATAGCATCGGGTAATTTAGTTTTGTGATTTTTTCGAATGAGAATACTTGCTTCAACCACATTGTTTGACAGATCTAAAACGGAGGCATCATTCATAAATTGAACCAAGAGTTGGTAATTTTTTTCAGGGGCTTTAAAGCCGAGTACTTCAATCTTAGTTATTACTGACACATTAGGAACGGCATCAATAATTGCATTCATAAAATCCATCCCAGAATCTGGAAGTCTTTTTCCGAGATAATCAATTACAGCGTTCGTATCTATTAAATACTTTTGTCGTTCCATTCTTTTCGGCTTTGGCTTACATAATTTTGAAGCTCTTCTGCAATATTTAAAGGTAATTTACCCGCGTATTTTTCAGAGAGTTTTTGTTTTGGGGATATACTTTTTTTTAAGACCTTAATAATATTCAAATCTTCTAAATCTTCCAAAAGCTTGTATGCCTTGCTATTGTTAATTTGAACTAATACTGTTTCCATTTTCGAGATTGTTTGAAACAAAAATACAAAAAAATAGCATTATAAATACAAGCTCCCAAATGTTCCACATAGCCATTGCCTGAAATCTTGCCTTTTAATACTGCGTCTTCGATATAGACTAATTCTTTGCCGGTGAAATAGGGTTTATTGAAGGGGATTTTCATAAAATTATTTATTCATTAATCGGTGTGAATTTCCCTCTTGCTGGCAATAAAAATTTCATAAAGTTTATTTCATCCTGACTTCCCCTTTTGGAATATGTTCTGTCAGAGACATTAAAATAACTAACTTCTTCATTATTAAAATCTATCTCTGAAATACTTGAAACTATTTTTATTGATTTAGAACTGCTGCTCCATTCCTTAAGATAAAGATTCATTTTAACAAATTTATCTTCTATTGAAACATCTTTAAATTGAAATCCTATTTTATCGGAAATTGATTTTGCAGGTGATCCTGCATAAATTTCGTTAAATTTCATATCTTTTGTTACTACTGAACCTACCATCGCCATCGATTTATCTTCAGCAATTATAGGCGAAACTATACAATGTCCCACAAACCATACATCGTTACCAATAATCAAGGGATTCTCTGTCAAAAATCGGCAACCCTCAAGAGTATCCCCATATTTTATATGACTCCAAAGTTGAGAGTGAGCTCCAATTCCACAGTTATTTCCAATAGTTGTTCCTCCTATTGAGTCAATAATTGAAAATTGACCAATCCAAGCATTATGCCCAATATGACAAGGTAAGTATCCGTGTATATTGGTGTCATGTTGAATTTTAGAATAATCGCCTAAAGAAAAGTCATCACAGATAATTTGAACATTTTCTCCAATGTAACAATTATCCCCGATTACAATCTTTTTAGACCTACCATTAATTCCCCTAATTTTTACGGAAGGTTCTATGATTGTATTTTTACCTATACAAATTTCATCTGCTTGAATGTTATTGCTTATCATTGTTTATTACTTTGTCAATTATGAATGAATTTCTCCCTTTTGATTGGTCAAAAATTTTACCAATGTAAATTCCAACTATTCCAGTTATGGTGATAATTACGCCAGATAAAAACCAAATAGACACCATTAATGAACTATACCCAAGAACAGAAATTTCTCCTTTTAAATATTTAATTATTGTTATAAACCCAACAATAAAAGATACTAATGACATAAGCATTCCAAACTTTACAAACAATTTCAATGGTTTGTTGGAAAATGAAATAATCGTATTAAAAGCCAAACTCAACAATTTAGAAAAAGTATAGCTTGAATTACCTTCTACCCTTTCTGAATGATTCACCTCTAAAGAAGTTGATTTAAACCCAACCCAGTGGACAAACAAAGGAAAAGATTTTATATAATCCTCCATTTTTAAAACCTCAACTATGACTCTTTTATGATAAACACCAAAATTTGCAATTGTACTATCAAATTTTGTTTCAGTTAAATAACTATAAGTCAAAGAAAATAATTTAGAAGTAATTCTTTTATTAAAACTATCTTTTCTGTTTTTCCTTTTAGCAAAAACTACGTCAAATCCCTCCAATGCCTCGTTGTATAACTTCTCGATTTCTTCGGGTTGGTCTTGTAAATCGCAATCCATAACCACAATCCATTCTCCTTTGGCTTGCGATAATCCCGCCATAATTGCAGGATGCTGCCCGAAATTTCGACTTAGTTTTATGCCTTTGACTCTAACATTTTCTTGAGCAATATGCTCAATAAGACTCCAGGAATTATCTGGGCTGCCGTCTTCAACCAGAACAATCTCGTAATCTGCCGTAATTTTGCTGACAGCATTTTCGATTCTCTCCACCAATAGCGGAATAATTTTCTCTGCTTGATACACTGGAGAAACGATGGAAATAATAGGGCTTGTTTCTTTCGACATAATTAAAATTTAACCTTTATAATAACGCTAAAATTACTCAAAATCACTCTAAAACAGCAATTTTATAATACTTTAAAATTACAGCACAAAATCATCTATTCAAAATATTTTTCAAAGTGAGTGCTATTCGTTTACTAGTGCCTTCTAGAGGCTCACTTATTTGCAAGTCTATCATCGATTTTCTTTGGGTTGTACGTTCTTTTGGATTGGTCAATGCCTGATTAATTTGATCTATTAATTCTTCGGCATTTCTTGCAATAACCACCGACTGGCTATCGACCACTTTTTTAAAATGATCATAATTCAAAAACCTTTGGTCATTATATAATCCGTTTTGGACATTGCCAAAAACGGTATTGATTACAGGTTTGTCAAACAACATAAAATCCAAACTCATAGTGGAACACATATTGATGTTTAAATCGACATTCTCCAACAAAGAACGCAAATCTCTAATGTCTGCTTCGGAAGGAATGCGTTGCGACCAATTTTCGACGTGATTTTCTCTGGTAAGAATCCATTTTGGGACATTCCAAATAATTTCGGGAAATTCTTCTTTAATGGATTTGAATCTTGAATCATCTTCGGCTGGAGAGGTTCTCACGATCAATTGCGCTTTAGTTTTAACCAAATTATTTCGAATGGCATTGGCAATTGCCTTGATAACGATGGTGTCATTTTTTCCGATGGAAACATCGGCACAGCTATAACAAATGGTTTTCAAGCTAGCGTCCAAACGGAACTTCTCACGAAAGTTTTCGGCCGTCGTTTCATATTTTGGCATCACATAGGGTTCAAATTGTGGAGTGCCCACCACTTTCACCTTCTCGGTTGGAACGTTCGAATAAAAATACAATAATTCGGATTGCATCAAATGACTCCAAACCAAGAAATAATCAAAAGCACCCAGCATCCTTCCTTTGGAAGCCAAGTTGTCCCAACTGAAAATGAAAGTGCTTGTCGGAATCTTCAATTGTTGGGCTGCATATAAAAAGGGAACCAAAAAAGGAGGTCTCTGGTGGGTGAAAAAGACATGCGAAGGCTTGTCTTTTTTAAGCAATTCGAGATACGATTGGGTTATTTTGTTTCTGGAAAAAGACAAAAACTGTAGCTTTTCGGCCAATAAAATACTAGCATCCGAATGTATCCAATGAGTAACCGAATAAATCGACTTGACCAATAGTGCTCGTGGCGAATTGTTTTTTGGATAGCCAACAATCAGATTGTCTTTCATTCCATAAAAAGATTGGTGTTTTTGCAAATGCGCCACTTCTTTCCATTTCCTGAAAAACCAGGTTACTCTCCCTTCTTTAAATACTTCTAATTCTTTTATGGATACTTTTGGATAGCATATTGACTTATACGCACTGATAGGTAAACCTGAATAAATAGTAATTTCTTCAAATTGTTGAATGGCTTCATTAATGAAATCACTCATAATGAAATTGCGATATCCTACACCATCCGTTATAACTATTCCTAGTTTTTTCATTTCAATTAACCTTATCAACTTTTTGAAGAGCTCAAATTATTAAATCACTAAAGGCATTCTTTTTTTAAAATAATTTAGAATCAACATCCTTACTTTTAATTTCTTTTTTATCGACAATTAATTCTTTGATGATAAACAAAGGCCTTTTTTTTACTTGAAAAAAAACGCGAATTAAATATTCTCCAATAATGCCTATCGAGATCAACTGTACCCCTCCAAAAAGAATAATCAAAAAAACAATAGCCGTAAATCCGTCCGGCACATAATCGCTCGAAAATCGTTTAACCAAGGTAACAATAAAATAAATCACTCCTATCGACATCGTGGAAACACCCATAAAAGTAATAAATTTGATGGGGAATTCGCTAAAATTAAAGATGCCGTTCATCGCCAATCGCAAGAGGTGCCTGAAACTGTATTGTGTATTTCCGGCTTGCCTATCTGGGCGACTGTATTTGTATTCTATTTGCTTGAACCCTACCCAACTTCTCATTCCTCGTAAATACCTACTTTCTTCCGGCATGGTATTCATGACATCTACCACCCTGCGACTTAAAAGCGAGAAATCACCCGAGTCCAAAGGGATGTCTATTGAGGCTATTTTTTGTAATATTCGGTAAAATAATTTATAAAATCCCACTTTAAAGAAGCCTTCTTTTCTAGACTCCCTTACGGCATAAACCACATCGAAGCCCTCCTTATACAACACATACATGTCGCCCAGCAATTCGGGAGGGTCCTGCAAATCTCCATCGATGATGAACACTGCTTCAGAAGCATTGACCAGAGTCAAAGCGGCAGTCAATGCCAATTGATGTCCAAAATTACGGGACAAAATAACGCTTGAAAATCGCTCGTCTTCTGAAGACAACTGTTTCATTAAAAAGGGAGTCGCATCAGTACTGCCATCATCCACCAAAATTACCGTTATGGTCAAATGACTTTGGTTTAATAATGTCGTAATCCTTGCTATTAGCAGCGGGAATACTTTCTCCTCGTTATATAGGGGAATGATTATGTTTATTTCAGAAATCATTACGGTAAAAGTTAATGAAAATTAATAATACAATACAAATTCTGTTGAATAAACCCAGAAATAGTGTTACAAAGAAAGTTCTTTTTTTGCGGTTTGTTGTTAGCCTTGATAAATTATTCAGTATAAATTTTTTATCTGTTAAATTATTATGGATTGATATTTTAGCACTTTGATTTATATAACTTTGTCACTGGATTTTTTTTCAAAAATGCAATAAAAAATTAAAACCCCCTATTAAATTATTTTTTTATCTATCTCTAAATTGTTTCTGGTGATTAATTTTCCAAATGCTTTCACTTTCGATGGATTCCAAAAACAATTGGGCACTATTGCCTTGCCCAAAATCAGTGTCCGATTGTAAAATCTGATGGAGATTGATTTTTTGTAATGCATTAGTAATATTTTGCTCTTCATAGTCCACATTTAGGATATCGGCATGCACGGCCCTATTTTGTTGTCGTGTTCCAATATTAATGATAGGAATTCCATAATAAGGGGCTTCCCGAATTCCTGCACTGCTATTTCCTATGATGAACTGGCTGTTTTTTAATAAAGTTAAAAAATATTCAAAACGCAGCGAAGGAAAAACCCTGAATCGTGAGTTGTCCTCCAATTTTTTGTAGCCTTCAATAATATATTGACTCCCCAAGTCATTGTTGGGATAAATAACGATATAGTTATGAAAATCATTCCATAAAGCGGCTATAAAATTATCGGCATATTGCTGCATTTCTTTCGCCTCAGTCGTCACGGGATGAAACATTACTATGGCATAGGTATCAAAAGGGATTTGGTAATACTCTTTGACCGTTTCCAAATCAGGCAATTCCTCCGAAAACATGATGTCGATATCGGGAGAACCAATGGTAAAAATGGAGGATTTTATTTCGCCCATTTGTTTCAGTCTTTTGGCCGCTTCTGCATTGGACACAAAATGAATGTGACTCAACTTGCTCACGCTATGACGAATCAATTCATCGACAGTTCCGGAAACTTCACCGCCTTCGATATGTGCCACCAGAATATTGTTCAACGAGCCCACAATAGCTCCTGCCAAGGTTTCGACTCTGTCACCATGGACGACAATTAGGTCTGGGTTGATGGTCTTTACATAACTGGACAATCCCTCAATGGTCTTCGCCAAGGTCAAATCCATGGTGGTTTCATGGGTATGATTTTCAAAAGTATACACGTTCTTGAAATGGCATCTTTCGATTTCAATCAGGGTATAGCCGTATTCTTTTTGCAGGTGCATTCCTGTCACGAACACAAAAACTTCAAATCCTTGCTGTTGCTCCAGGACTTGAATCAGTGATTTTATTTTGCCAAAATCAGCACGTGTTCCTGTTAGGAAAAGGATTTTTTTCATTTTGAAACATTGATGTTATTTTTCTCAATATGTGCAAAGATGCTAAAATTTTATTTACAATTCAATAGTTTTTACACAGCCCTAACCTCCCGTTCTAAAAACGGGACAAGCTCTATAACTCCAGTTTATATTTGTTTTAGAATCGTTGAATCTTAAAGTTTTTTTTATTTCGTGCGTAATCATTTTTTACACACCCCTAACCCCTCTCAAGAGGGGAATTCAATTCTGCAAACAGAAAAACTTTAGGTTCTAAACAAACATTTTCAAACATAGATTCGTAATTATTTCTACTCCTAGCTCCCCTCTTGAGAGGGGTTGGGGGTGTGTCAAGAATTAAAATCCTCCCACCCTAATTGCGCATCATTCTCAATAGCTCTCACGGCTATTTTTCCCAAAAGATCCTTAAAATGCTCCGCCAATATCTCTCCAGTTCCGGGACGTTTAACCCAGATATTTTCTTTTGTAAATGTTTCTCCTTGCTGGATTGGAGCAATAGTACAGACCGTTGCAAAAGCAAAATCGATAGTGACCTGCTCTTCTTTGGCGGGTATTTTGATTCCGCCCCGCATTTGCCAAATTTCATTAGAACTAACAATCAATTCTTTAGTAACTTGTTCGTCCATACTGCACACAATATCGGGACCTGTGCGTTTCATTGTGTCCGTAAAATGACGTTCCAGAATACTAGCTCCCAAAGCCACGGCTCCTAAACAGGCATTATTGTTCAAGGTATGATCACTCAAACCAAACACTTTATCCGGAAAGGCATTGTGCATTTCCATCATTGCCCCCAAACGCACCAAGTGAATTGGAGTTGGATATAAATTAGTCGTGTGCAACAGCGCCACGGGAACATTATTTTTATCAAAAATGGCTACCGCTTTTCGTATGCTTTCGATAGTATTCATCCCCGTACTCAAAATAACGGGTTTGCCAAAGCTGGCAATGTGTTCCAGCAAGGGATAATTGTTGCATTCGCCCGAACCTATTTTGTAAGCTGGAATATCAAATTTTCTTAATCGATTGGCGGCAGCACGGGAGAAAGGGGTCGATATAAAAATCATTCCTTTGCTCTCGACATAGTTTTTGAGTTCCAGTTCATCGGTTTCATTGAGCGCACAACGTTCCATAATTTCATAAATGGAAACATCAGAATTGCCGGGAATTACTTTTTTGGCAGCACCGCTCATTTCGTCTTCCACGATATGGGTTTGATGTTTGACTACTTCAACTCCAGCGCGATGGGCAGCATCGACCATCTCTTTGGCTACTTGTAAAGACCCTTCGTGGTTGATCCCGATTTCGGCAATCACCAAAGGGGGATAATCAAGACCTATTTTTCTTCCTGCTATTGTTATGTATGGATTTTTCATTTTTATCATTTAAATTAAAAGAACACACCCCTAGCCTCCCGTTCTAAAAATGGGACAGGCTCTATAACTCCAGTTAATATTTTTTTTGGAGTCGTTGAATCCTAAAATCTGCAAGAGGATAATTTTGTTATTATTTACAAATTTTTACACACCCCTAGCCCCTCTCAAGAGGGGAATCTGTCCCTACTAACATAAATCTTTTAGGATTTTACCAAATAACTTCATTTATTTATAATTAAATTACATCCCCCCTAGCCTCCCGTTCTAAAAACGGGACAGGCTCTATAACTCCAGTTTATATTTTTTTTTGGAGTCGTTGAATCCTAAAATCTGCAAGAGGATAATTTGTTATTATTTACAAATTTTTACACACCCCTAGCCCCTCTCAAGAGGGGAATCTGTCCCTACTAACATAAATCTTTTAGGATTTTACCAAATAACTTCATTTATTTATAAT
>Ga0208262_1000479_pt1 | contig 13477 bp, 13 predicted proteins | sample LakWasMet15_LOW5_2_FD_183863 | JGI IMG/M metagenome (GOLD analysis project Ga0208262, IMG submission 183863) | Freshwater sediment methanotrophic microbial communities from Lake Washington under simulated oxygen tension - Sediment Metagenome... | ecosystem: Environmental > Aquatic > Freshwater >... | reverse complement strand
CAAGGGCTTGCTGATTGCCTCCATCGAGAACGACGATCCCGTCATCTTCCTGGAGCCCAAGCGTCTGTACAACGGGCCGTTCGACGGCCACCACGACAAGCCGGTGGTGCCCTGGTCCAAACACCCCATGGGCGAAGTGCCCGAGGGCTACTACACGGTGCCACTGGACTCGGCGGCCATCTTCCGCAGCGGCAAGGCGCTGACCGTGCTGACCTACGGAACCATGGTCTATGTGTCGGAGGCGGCGGCCGTGGAGAGCGGCATCGACGCCGAAATCATTGATCTGCGCTCAATCTGGCCGCTGGACCTGGAAACCATCGTGGCCTCGGTCAAGAAGACCGGCCGCTGCGTGGTGGTGCACGAGGCCACCCGCACCAGCGGCTTCGGGGCCGAACTGCTGTCGCTGGTTCAGGAGAACTGTTTCTACCACCTGGAGGCACCCATCGAACGCGTCGCGGGCTGGGACACCCCCTATCCACATGCCCAGGAGTGGGCGTACTTTCCTGGCCCGAAGCGGGTTGCTGAAGCGTTCAAGCGCGTGGTGGAGGCATGATGGGTATTCACGTTATCAAGATGCCGGATATCGGCGAAGGCATTGCCGAAGTCGAGTTGGTGGCCTGGCATGTGAAAGTGGGCGACATTGTCGCCGAGGATCAGATCCTGGCCGATGTGATGACGGACAAGGCCACGGTGGAGATTCCCTCCTCGGTGGCGGGCAAGGTGCTGGCACTCGGTGGCGAGGTAGGCCAGGTCATGGCGGTGGGTTCGGAGGTGATTCGCATCGAGGTGGAAGGCGCCGGCAATGTGAAGGCCGACGGTGGCGCCAGCGCGCCCGCGCCAAGCGCGCCGGCTGCAACGGTTGCGCCCGCGCCAGCCATGGCCCCGCAGCCCAAGGCAGATGTGCCCGCCGCCCCGGCCGCGGTGCCGGTCAAGATTGCCAGCACCAGCGCTGCGCCGGCGCGTCGCGAGGGCAGCAACGGCTCCGTGCCGGCGCATGTGCGCCAGGCCGGTGACAAGCCCATCGCGTCCCCGGCGGTGCGCCGCCAGGCCTGGGAGATGGGCATCGAATTGCAGTTCGTCCCTGGCAGCGGCCCGGCCGGGCGCATCGTGCAGACTGATCTGGAGGCCTACGCGGCCCGCGCCGCGCAAGGCGGGGCGGCGGTTGGTGGCGCCGATCAACGCTACGCGCAGCGCCATGACGAACACGCCGTGCCGGTGATCGGCTTGCGCCGCAAGATCGCCCAGAAGATGCAGGATGCCAAGCGCCGCATCCCGCACTTTGCCTACGTGGAAGAGATCGACATGACCGAGCTGGAGGCTCTGCGCGCCAAGCTCAACGCCAAGCATGGCAAGGAGCGCGGCCGCCTCACGGTGCTGCCCTTCATCATGCGGGCGCTGGTGCTGGCGGTGCGCGATTTTCCCCAGATCAACGCGCGTTTTGACGACGATGCCGGCGTGGTCAACCGATCGGGCGCCGTGCACCTGGGCATCGCCGCGCAAAGTGACGCCGGCCTGATGGTGCCCGTGGTGCGCCATGCCGAGGCACGCGACCTGTGGTCCTGTGCCGCCGAGGTGTCGCGCCTGGCCGAGGCCGCGCGCACCGGCAAGGCCACGCGGGAGGAACTGTCGGGCTCCACCATCACCATCACCAGCCTGGGTGCGCTGGGCGGCATCGTCACCACCCCGGTGATCAACCACCCCGAGGTGGCGATCGTGGGCGTCAACCGCATGGTCGAGCGGCCCATGATCCGGGGCGGCATGGTGGTGGCGCGCCAGATGATGAATCTGTCCTCGTCGTTCGACCACCGCGTGGTGGACGGCATGCACGCTGCCGAGTTTGTTCAAATGATGCGTGGCTACCTGGAGTGCCCGGCCACGCTGTTTCTGGAATAGAACATGGATACGCAACACACGACCTTACTCGTCATTGGAGGCGGGCCGGGCGGCTATGTGGCCGCCATCCGCGCGGCTCAGCTCGGCATCGCCACGACTCTGGTGGAGGGCGAGAGCCTGGGCGGAACCTGCCTGAACATCGGCTGCATTCCCTCCAAGGCGCTGATCCACGCGGCCGAGGCCTATCACCAGGCGCACCGCTTCACCGGCGACGCCACGCTGGGCATCCACGTGCAGTCGGCCACCATCGACATCGCGCAAACCGTGCGCTGGAAGGATGGCATCGTCGCGCGCCTGACCGGCGGCGTCGGCGCCCTGCTCAAGAAGCACGGCGTCAAGGTTGTCAAGGGCTGGGCGCAGATCGTCGATGGCAAAACCGTCGACGTGACCCTGGCCAAGCCCGAAACCAAACCGATGCGCATCCAGTGCGAGCACCTGTTGCTGGCGAGCGGTTCGGTCGAACTGGGCTTGCCCGGCATGCCTTTTGGCGGACGGGTCATCTCGTCCACGCAAGCCTTGTCGCCCGCCGCCGTGCCCGCCAGACTGGTGGTGGTGGGTGCCGGCTACATTGGCCTGGAGCTGGGCATCGTCTACCGCAAGCTGGGCGCCGACGTGACCGTGGTGGAGGCGCAAGACAGCATCCTGCCGCTGTATGACGAGGAGCTGGTCAAGCCGGTGGCCAATTCGCTGCGCAAGCTCGGTGTGCAGGTGCACCTGGGCTGCAAGGTGCAGGGCATGAACGCCGCCGGCGACGCCGTGCGGGTGCTGGATGGCGCCGGCCATGAGAGCGAGTTGCCCGCGGACCAGGTGCTGGTGGCCATTGGCCGCGTGCCGCGCACGCACGGCTGGGGGCTGGAGCAACTGATGCTGGCCATGCAGGGCCGGGCCCTGAAGGTGGACGACCAGTGCCGCACCTCCATGCGCAATGTGTGGGCGATTGGCGACCTGACCGGCGAGCCCATGCTGGCGCACCGCGCCATGGCCCAAGGCGAGATGGTGGCCGAAATCATTGCCGGCAAACGCCGCCACTTCGCGCCCAATGCGATTGCGGCGGTGTGCTTCACCGACCCCGAAATCGTCACCGCCGGCCTGTCGCCCAAAGAGGCAGACAAGGCCGGCCTGGATTGCATCCACGCCCACTTCCCCTTCGCCGCCAATGGCCGCGCCATGACGCTCGAATCTACCGACGGCTTCGTGCGCGTGGTGGCCCGGCGCGACAACCATTTGATCGTGGGCTGGCAGGCGGTGGGCGCCGGGGTGTCCGAGTTGGCCACCGCGTTCTCCCACTCGATGGAGATGGGGGCAACGCTGGAAGACGTGGGTGGCACCATCCATGCGCACCCCACGCTGGGTGAGGCGGTGCAGGAGGCGGCGCTGCGCGCGCTGGGGCACGCCTTGCACGTTTGACCCCGTGCGCCCGATGCGGCCTGGCGGCTGCATCGGGCGTGCTATCGTGCGGCTCCTGGCGAGGAGGAGGCGATATGGAAGGACTTGCTGCAACGACGACAGCGCATACCGGCATTGCGCCACCCTATTGGATACGGATGCAGGACGCATCGGGTCAGACCGTGCTGAGCTATGCCGTGCGAGGTGGCAAGGCCAAGCGGGTGTTGGGCCTGCTTGGTGGGGCGTGTATCGCGGCCGGAGCCTGGGGTGCGTACTGGCTGCTGTCCGGTGGTGGCCTGACACTGGCCGGCGTGGTGCTGCTGGTGCTGGTGCCAGGTGGTCTGGTGGCTTTCGGTGCACATTGCCTTGACACCGTCTTCTGGGCGCGGCGCGATTACCTGCTGGGTGCGCGCGGCCTGATTTCCAGGCGTTACTCCCTGCGCGGCAGCAGTATCGACAAAGAGATCGAGCGCAGCGCCATCACCGGGGTGGTGCAGCGCTACACGCCTCCGGGCGACTCCGAGGCCAGCGGCTCCGAAGGCACCTGGACCACGTTCCTGGCCTGGCGCCGCCAGGACGGACGGCTTGACGAATATCCGTTTGGCGGCATGGGCTCTGCGGCCGAGGCACTCTGGCTTGGGCCCATCGTGGCCGGTTGGGCAGGCGTGCTGATTGAGCGCGGTCGCGGCACGATGCTGGAGCAGTCCGGCTCCATCGATTCGGCCAGCGACGACTAGTGGCTTTCGGGCCTCGGGGAAGGGGTGACCGTTCGCGCGGTGGTAAGGTTGCGTCTGGCGCAATCAAGGTCCCGTTGAACCCATGTCACTGAATCAGCTTCTTGGCATTGAATTGCCGATCATCCAGGCGCCCATGGCGGGTGTGCAGGGCAGCGCCATGGCGGTGGCGGTGTCCAATGCGGGCGGGCTCGGCTCCCTGCCGTGCGCCATGCTGGGTCTCGACGCTTTGCGCCAGGAGTTGTCGGCAATCCAGGCGCAGACACGCCAGCCCTACAACGTCAATTTCTTCTGCCACGCCCCGCCACAGCCTGACGCCGAGCGTGAGGCTGCTTGGCGCGCCACGCTGGAGCCGTACTATGCTCAGCACGGCATTGACGTGGCGTCCATCCCGGCCGGGCCGGGGCGCGTGCCATTCAGCGCCGATGCGGCCGAGCTGCTGGCCGAATTCAAGCCGCCGGTGGTGAGCTTCCATTTCGGGCTGCCCGCGCCAGCCTTGTTGGCGCGCGTCAAGAGCTGGGGCGCCAAGGTGCTGTCCTCGGCCACCACGGTGGACGAGGCGCTGTGGCTGCAGGCGCACGGGGTGGATGCCATCATCGCGCAGGGGCTGGAGGCGGGTGGCCACCGCGGCATCTTCCTCTCGGACGACTTGAGCACGCAGGTTGGCACGCTGGCGCTGGTGCCGCAGATCGTGCGGGCGGTCAGGCTGCCGGTGATCGCCGCAGGCGGCATTGCCAACGCGCAGGGCGTGGCCGCGGTGCTGGCGCTGGGGGCGGTTGCCGCGCAAGTGGGTACCGCCTACCTGCTGTGCCCCGAGGCCAGCACCAGCGCCCTGCACCGGGCGGCCTTGCAGAGCGAGGCGGCGCGCCACACCGCGCTTACCAACCTGTTCACCGGCCGGCCGGCGCGCGGCATCGTCAATCGCATCATGCGTGAGCTCGGGCCGATGAGCGCCGCCGCACCCGCGTTTCCGCTGGCCACGGCAGCCATTGCACCCCTGCGGGCCAAGGCCGAGAGTGCAGGCAGCACGGATTTTTCACCCCTGTGGTCCGGCCAGAACGCCAGCGGCTGCAAGGCGATTGCGGCCGCCGCTTTGACGCGGGAACTGGCGGCCGGCCGGGCCCAGAATGTTTGCGATACTGTGATCCGTTCGTGACCACCCTGAGCGAGGACTGAAATGCCGATCCAGCAGTTCATGCAGACCTACAAGCGCGCGTGGGAGACCAGCGACGAGCACCTGCTGGCCTCGCTGTTTGCGCCCGATGGCTGCTACCACAACACGCCCTTCGCGGTGCAACGCGGTCACGAGCAGATCAGGCACTACTGGCAGCGCACCAAGTTGCAGAAGGACATTGTCCTGAGCTTCGACATCCTGGATGCCGCACCGACGCGTGGCATTGCCCATTGGCACACCACCTATCAAGTCACCTCCGAAGAGATGTTTGCCATGTGGGCGTCCTCCAGCGGCACCAATGCCCTGGCGCGCCAGCCGGGCGATCCGCTGCCGCGCCTGGCGCTGGACGGCATTGCGCTGATCGAACTCGATGACGGTGGTTTGTGCCAACACTTGCGGCTCTGGTGGCACTCCGTGATTGACAAATAGCGGGGCTCTGGTCAACATGAAGCGGCCGGGCGCGCTGTGGCCCGGCCCGGGCAGGCGGGCTTGCCCGTAGCGGTTCGCCGGGTCGGACCGGCCGCTTGCAGGCATGGATTCCCGGGAGCACTTTGGAGACGATATGGCACAGGACGAGATCAGCTTCACCGATTTCATCGCGTCGTCGATACACGACATGAAGAACTCGCTGAACATCCAGGTCAATGCGCTGGAGAAGATCGCGGTGGAGCGCCGGCAGCAGGGCGACCAGTCGACCTTCGAGAGCCTGGGGCTGGTGATCTACCAGGCCAACCGCATGAACGTCAACCTGATCCAGCTGCTCACGCTCTACAAGCTGGGCCGGGCGATCTACCCGGTGGATTTTGCCGAGCAGTCGATATCGGAAATGATCCACGAGGCGCTGCTGCAGAACCAGTCGATCATGGAGTTCAAGGGCATCACCGTGTCGGTGGACTGCCCGGAGAACTGTTACTGGTACTTCGACCACGACCTGGTCAGCGGCATCCTGATCAACGCCCTCAACAATGCCTACAACTACACCACCGACAAGATCCGCGTGATCGCACGGGTGGAGGGTGGTTTCCTGGAGCTGCGCGTTGAGGACAACGGGCGCGGCTACCCTCCCAACATGCTGCTGCAGGACGGCGTGTCGGCCAATAAGGGGGTCAGTTTTTCCAGCGGCAGCACCGGCCTGGGCTTCTTCTTTTCCTCGCAGGTGGCGGGGCTGCACAAGAACGGCGACCGGCAGGGAACGCTCACCATCGAGAATGGCGGCACCTACGGCGGCGGCTGCTTCGTGGTCAGGCTTCCCTAGATCCGTTTGATGAAAGACCGAGACGATGACAGCCTCTCTCAAGCAAGCCACCATCTTGATCATTGACGACTTCCAGGGCATGCGCACCATGCTGCGGGACTTCGTCAAGTCGATGGGCGTGACCAAGATCGATACCGCCAGCCACGGCAAGGACGCCATCAACCAACTGGGCCTCACGCCCTACGACATCGTCATCTGCGACTACAACCTGGGCGCCGGCCAGAACGGGCAGCAGATACTGGAGGAAGCCAAGCTGCGCAACCTCATCGGGGTGTCCACCATCTGGGTGATGGTCACCGCGGAGAAAACCACCGACATGGTGATGGGCGCGGCCGAGGTCAAACCCGACGACTACCTGCTCAAGCCGATCAACCAGGTGTTGCTGGAGAGCCGGCTGGAGAAGCTGATTGCCCGCAAGCAGTCGCTTGGCGGCATCGAGAAGGCCATCAAGGCGCGCGACTACCTGGCCGCCATCGCGCAGTGCGATCAGCAGCTCAAGAGCCAGGTCGTCAATCCGCAGGAGATCCTGCGCATCAAGAGTGACCTGCTGCTGACCATCGGTGATCTGGATGCCGCCAAGACGCTGTTCGAGGCCGTGCTGGCGATTCGCGACGTTCCCTGGGCGCGCACCGGCCTGGGCAAGATCCTGTTCCACAACAAGGACTACGGGCAGGCGCGCGACGTGTTCGAGAAGGTGCTCAACGAGAACAAGGTCTACATGGAGGCCTCGGACTGGCTGGCGCGCACGCTGACCGCGCTGGGCGACGGCGAGCGCGCGCAGCAGGTGCTGCTGGAGGCGGTGAAGTTGTCGCCCAATTCGCCGACGCGCCAGAAGGTGCTAGGCGAGACCGCGTTCAACAACGGCTCGCTCGACGTGGCCCAGGCCGCCTTCGAGAAGACCATCAAGATCGGCGAGTTCTCACCGCACAAGAACCCGGCCGTGTTCGCGGGCTTGGCCAAGGTCCTTTCGGAAAAGGACGCACCGGCCGAGGCCCTGAAGGTGCTCGAGCGCAGCAAGAAGGAGTTCAAGCACAACACCCTGGCCTCGATCCAGACCGCCGCCGCTGAGAGCGTGGTCTACACCAAGATGGGCCAGGCCGAAAAGGCCGAGGCGGCCATGGCCGGTGCCGAGCAGATGATGGAGAAGCTCTCGGGCAAGCTCAGCGCCGAAGTGGCGATGGACGTCGCGCAGTCCATGTTCAAGCTGGGCAAGAAGGACAAGGCCTGCGCCCTGCTGCAGGACGTGGTCAGGAACAACCATGAGAATGGCGAGCTGTCCAGCCATGTGGAGGCGATGTTCGAGCGCGAGAACCTTGGCGAGGAGGGCATGGCCCTGATCAGGAAGTCGCGCCAGGAGGTGGTCGACATCAACAACCAGGGCGTGACGCTGGCCAAGGAGGGTGACTTCCTCGCAGGCGCCAAGCTGCTGCGCACCGCCGTCAAGACCATGCCCAACAGCGAGGTGATCATGGTCAACCTGTGCGGCTTGCTGATTGGCCTGATGAACAAGGAAGGCAAGAACGAGGCGATGGTGACCGAGGTGCGCGAGCTGCTCGATCGGGTGCGCGAGTTGAACCCGGCCAACAAGAAGTGCATGGCCTACGCCGCCGCCTTGACGCGCCTGGGCGCGAGCGCCTAGGCGCTGCCGGCCTCAGGCTTGCCGGCGGTCAGCCGGTTTGGCCAGAGATGTCTAGAATGGCCCGCAACCAACCCCAGGAGAACGCGCCATGCTGTACCTCAGCCTAGGTTCATCCGGCCCCGCCGTGCGGGATTTGCAGACCCGGCTCAATCAGGTCCAGAAGCCGGTGCCGCCACTGGTGACCGACGGCATCTTCGGCCCCAAGACCGACGCCGCGGTGCGTGCCTTTCAGGGTAAGGCCTGCCCACCGGCGGACGGCATTGTCGGACCCAAGACGCAGGCCGCGCTGGAGGCCGCGCCGCCGCCACCGGACCCCGGGCCTTCGCTGTTCTACGTGGTGCCCAGCCCGCTGCACATTGCGCAGGACAAGACCATGTCGTGCTGGTTTGCCTCGGCCCAGATGCTGATCCAGTGGAAGCGCCAGCGCACCAACATGACCGACGCGCGCCACCCGGACCCGTCGGAGTCGCCCAAGTGGTCCAAGCTCTATGCCGACAACACCGGCATCAACAACGGCAAGATTCGCGAGTTCGCCCGCGACATGGGGCTGGTGCTGGTGCCGCCGATGTCGCCCACGCCGGAAGCCATACTCGGCTGGCTGCGGGTATTTGGGCCGCTGTGGGTCAATGGCGTGGCCCACATCACGGTGATTGCCGGCATCCGCGGCCCGCGCAACAACACCGAGGTGCTGGTGCTCGACCCGGCGCGCCAGAGTGAGTTCGGTGGCTCCTGGCGCAATCTGCGCCAGTGGTACGTGCTGGACAAGCACTCCGGCCGCGACACCGACGCCAGCGTGGAAGCGGTGTTCCTGCGTCTGCCCTGAGGGCGGGGCAGGGCGTTCGACTGCCAACGTCCGGTGCAGCCGGGCCGGCGCCGCCTTAACAAAGGTTAATGCGCGCCATCGCTGAAGCGGCAACACTGCCATCACGGCCAATGGGGCCGCTTCACCGAGGTAACAACATGAGTGTGCGAACTGGCCGTGGCCTGCTGCCACGGCGGTCCTTCCTGGGCGGTGGCCTGGCGATGGGGGCCGCCAGCCTGGGTCCTGCCGCGCAGGCCGCGCCGCTGGCGGCGCGCATGGCCGATTCGATGAGAACGCTGGGCGGTGCCGATCAGCCCTACGGCCAGCCCGCCGCCCATGAGCAGGCGGTGCAGCGCGTGGCCCATCCCGGCACGCCGCAGACGGCCGGCTTTGCCATCTGGCGCACGCCCCTGCAGCAGCAGCGCGGCATCATCACGCCCAGCGGACTGCACTTCTCGGTACACCACAACAGCCTGCCCGACATCGCGCCCGAGCGCCACGAGCTGATGGTCCATGGCCTGGTCAAGCAGCCGCTGCGCTTCGATCTGGAGCGCTTGATGCGTTACCCCATGGTCAGCCGCATTCACTTCCTGGAATGCGCCGGCAACTCGGCTGCCAACGCCTTGTCGCCCACCGCCCGCAACGATACCCTGGGCGACCTGGCGGGCGAGGTGTCGTGCTCGGAGTGGACCGGTGTGCCCGTGTCCTATCTGTTCAATGAGGCCGGTCTGCAGGACAGCGCCAAGTGGGTGGTGGCCGAGGGGGCGGACGGCGGCTCGCATGCGCGCAGCCTGCCGCTGTCGGCCCTGCTGAAAGACGGCATGCTGGCGCTGTACCAAAACGGCGAACGCCTGCGCCCCTCGCAGGGTTACCCCATGCGGCTGTTCATGCCGGGCTGGGAGGGCAACGTCAGCGTGAAATGGCTGCACCGCCTGGAGGTGAGCGATCAGCCCGCCTACACCAAGGATGAGTCCGGCCTGTACACGCAGATCTTGAGCAACGGGCAGATCGAGCGCTTTGCCTTTCATATGGACGTCAAGTCCGTCATCACGCATCCCTCAGGCAGGCAGACCATGCCCGAGCCCAAGGGCTTCTACGAGATCGCCGGCCTGGCCTGGTCGGGCCATGGGCGCATTGCCAAGGTGGAGGTGTCGACCGATGGCGGTGCAAGCTGGGCGCCGGCACAGTTGCACGGCCCGGTGCTGGACCGCGCGTTCACGCGCTTCACGCTGCCCTGGCAGTGGGACGGTAAAAAGGCCACCCTGATGAGCCGCGCCACGGACGAGCTGGGCCGCAGCCAGCCCACGCGCGCCGAGTGGAAGCGCAGGTACGCCATGCAGTCCTTCCACCACTACAACGCAATGCAGGCCTGGCGCGTGGGCAGCGACGGGCGGGTGGAGAACGTCTATGCGTAGGCGCGTCTTCCGGCTTGGCTTGGCCGCCTTGTTGATGGCCAACGCGTTGGCGGCCGAGCCGGTGGCGCCGTCCGTCATCGGCCTGGGCCAGCCCCTGGAGCGCGCCCAGATCGAGCGCTATGCCATCACCATCTTTCCCGATGGCCGCAACCTGCCGCCAGGGCAGGGCAGCGTGGCCCAGGGCGCCACGCTGTACCAGGCGCAGTGTGCCGCCTGCCATGGCAACACAGGCATAGAAGGCCCGGCGGCGCGCCTGGCCGGCTCGGACGGCTTCATCGGCTGGAGCGATCCCTTGCGGCCCCTGCGTGTCCTGAAGCATCCCCTGCTGGTGGTGTCGGTCGGCGCACGCTGGCCCTATGCCACCACGCTGTTCGACTACGTGCGCCGCGCCATGCCGCACCACGCGCCCAAGAGCTTGAGTGACGACGAGGTGTATGCGGTGACCGCGCATGTGTTGCACCTGAATGATCTGGTGCCGTCCACGGCGGTGATGAACCGCGACACCTTGCCGCGTGTTGTGATGCCCGGCTTGGGGAAGACTGCTCCAACGCAGAGATAGGCTGGAGAATCTTTCTGAAAGTGCTGCCGCTGGAGTGTGGCCTATAGCGTGATTTGCCTGATGGCCCAGATGGCGGCCGCGAGCAACGCGAGGTTTACCGCGAGACCCGCAACGTGCAGTGCGCGAAACTGGCGAATCGCATGGAAGTCGCCGTCATGCATCGTGGTGCGCAGAACATCCATGCGTGTGAGCATCCAATGGTGTACCGCCACCGCCATCAGCGCGATGCCACCCGTACACAAAGACAGCAGCGCTCGACCTTCCAGCGCGTGACCAATCGAAGCGGCAATGGCTACGACGGCGACCAGGCGGTAACAGTAATGAAACACCTGCCGCACCACGCGTGAATCCATTGGCAGCTTGTGCTTCAAGATCAGCAGCGGCGTGGCCCCCAGCACGGAGAAGCCAAGTGACATGAGCAGCAGAACCGTAGAGACCAGCGCGAGTGCCTTGCTCAGCATGATCGTTACCCTGAAGCTGTTGATGAGACACTTTAGCCGAAACTTGCTGTCAGTATTCTGGCAGACGCATCACCGCGCCGGCGATGCTGTCTGTTGTCTACGCCGGGTACGCCCTGTTGCGCCCCTGCCCCTTGGCTTTGTAGAGTGCTTCATCGACCCGTGCCACCAGCGCTCCGCTGTCTGGATCGCTGGTCCGCTGGCATCCAAAACCCAGGCTGCAGGTGACCACTCGTTGGCCAGAACCAAGTTGCACTGGCTCGTTGGCGAGTGCGCTGCGAAGGCGTTCCGCCAACAGGCCTGCACCCTCCAGATCGGTCTCGGGCAGTACCAGCAGAAACTCCTCGCCGCCAATTCGTCCGGCCGAATCCGAGTCGCGCAGCACGCCGCGAATGCGGGCGGCAAAAGCTCTCAGCACTTCATCCCCGGCGGGGTGGCCCAGCTCATCGTTGACGCGTTTGAAATGGTCAAGGTCGCACATCACCACCGCCATGGACCGGCCATGGCGACGGCTGAGGTCGAACACGTTGTTGAGGTCGCCCAGAATGGCGCGCCGATTGGGCAGGTTGGTGAGCGGGTCCAGCGTGCCCAGGGCGACCAGCTCCTGGTGGAAGGCGCGCTCGGCGCTGTCCATGGTGACGAAGCGCAGCAGATGGCCGCCGATGGCGATGCGGTCGCCAGACGCCAGCGGGACCACGCCAATTACTGGCGCACCATTGAGAAAGGTGCCGTTGGTGGAACCCAGGTCCTGCAGCGTTGCGCCGTGCGCAGTCGCGCCCGGCAGGTTGATTCGACAATGATTGCGGCTGGCCTGATCGTCAATGATGGGCACCGCTGCGGAAATGGATCGCCCGATGATGGTCTCGCCCGCCTTGAGTGAGAAGAGCTGCCCCTGGGCGGTGCCGCCATAGACCACCAGGGTGGGCACGATGCCTTCGCTGACCGGCGCCGTAAGGGGCATGCGTCCCGATACGTTGATGGTGGCGGCATCGGTCCAGGGCTTCCGGGATTCTGATGACATGGGTTCCTTCCTGCCTGACGTTTGCGCATGCGTAACCGGCACAACGTCAAGAGCCGCCATCATATTCCGAAGATGAAATTCGGGTTGTACAAGCGGCGGTCAGGCCGACCGCCCCTGATTGGCCATGCCCAGCCGCGCCCGGATGCGCGACAGCGATACGTTGGAGATGCCCAGGTAACTGGCCACGTGGTGAATGGGCAGGCGCTCGGCCAACGCGCCCTGGCCGGCCAGGAACGCCTCGTAGCGCGCTTGCGCCGAGAGTGACAGCAGTTCGGCCTCGCGCTGTGACTGGTTGGCAAACAGGTAGCTCATGGCGTCGTTGAGCAGCGGCTGGATTTGGGGAAACTGCCGGTGCCAGGCCTGCAGGGTGGCGTAGCTCAGTTCCACCGCCTGGGTTGGCTCCAACGCCTCGACGCTATAGGGGCTGACGGTTGTCAGCGGCGGCATGCTGCCGCCGACCCAGGCGCCTTCGGTGTGGAAGGAGCGGTTGCGCTCGGTCCCTTGCTCCGCCAGATAGAAGCAGCGCACCAGCCCCTGCTCGATCAGCCAGCTGCGGGTGCAGGGCTGGCCGGCCGCCTGCAGGCAGGCGCCGGGCGCAAACCGCTTGCGCGGCAGTGTCTGCCACTGTGCCGCGATGGCGGGCTCCGAGCGCACCAGCCGCTGCAGCTCGCTGGGCTGGCACAGCACGCAGTTCAGCGCCGTTGCCATGTCGCGCGCGGCCGCTTACCCGGCCTCGGTCACCGGCACGCAGGAGCAGAACAGGTTGCGGTCACCGTAGACGTTGTCGACGCGTCCCACCGCCGGCCAGTACTTGCCGCCCTGGAGGCTGCTGACCGGGAAGGCGCCCAGCTCGCGGCTGTAGGGGCGGTCCCACTGCGCGCCCAGCAGGCTGGCGGCGGTGTGCGGCGCGTGCTTCAGCGGGTTGTTGTCCTGCGGCCACTCGCCGCGCTCCACCTTGGCGATCTCACCGCGGATGGCAATCATGGCGTCGATGAAGCGGTCCAGCTCGGCCAGCGTCTCGCTCTCGGTGGGTTCCACCATCAGCGTGTTGGGCACCGGGAAGGACAGCGTCGGGGCGTGGAAGCCATAGTCCATCAGGCGCTTGGCCACGTCCTCGGCCATCACGCCGCAGCTGTCCTTG
>Ga0208262_1000471_pt1 | contig 13697 bp, 10 predicted proteins | sample LakWasMet15_LOW5_2_FD_183863 | JGI IMG/M metagenome (GOLD analysis project Ga0208262, IMG submission 183863) | Freshwater sediment methanotrophic microbial communities from Lake Washington under simulated oxygen tension - Sediment Metagenome... | ecosystem: Environmental > Aquatic > Freshwater >... | reverse complement strand
AAGGCTTCATAGAGTTGTGACGGGTGTCTGGCCAACGGGCCGCCAGTCGGAAACACCATGGCCCAAGGCACATCGGTAGTTCGTCCCCATAATTCTGAATTGATAAAATTGCCAAGACGGCCAGCGCCTAAACCTATCGGTGCCAACGGCGCGATAATATCGGTCAATTGCAGCATCGAGCAGTTCTGCTTCTTGGCAAATAGCCACATCGCCACAAACACCCCCAACATACCGCCATGAAAGGACATGCCACCTTGCCAAATTTTGAACAAGATGATGGGGTTTTCTATAAAAACATCAAAGTTATAGAACAGGATATAACCGATGCGGCCGCCCAAAATGACGCCCAAAGCGCCATAGGTGACTAAATCCTCAATCGCTTCCGGCTTAACCACCGACCACGGTGCTGATGCACGCTTTTGCCCCAAAAAATACACGGCGGCAAAACCGATCAAGTACATCAGTCCGTACCAGTGGATTTTTACCGGGCCTAGAGCAACTGCGATGGGGTCAATATTGGGATAGGTCAGCATGTTAAATGTCAGAGTTGTAAGTAGAGCATTGATTTTAAAGGGTGGCATATTCTAACCAATTATGCGCTTTGATATAGATTGTCGAACAGAAGCCGTGGGCAGAGATACCGTTTTATCGTCGGGAAAAGTGAGTATATATCGGACCACCAGCAATCGATTTCTAATAATATTGACTTGGTAACCCGCTGACACCCGCTTCGAAACTAACTAAAATACAGCAAACTTAACTCTTCATAGCAAACGGGCAACGCTGAAAATAAATTGTTCCACGATTCTGCCCTGCTCATTTTTTATTTGTAGATACTTTATAAATCTAATGAATCACGAAACATTTGCCGCCCGTTTAGAAAATATCGCCATGGCCACAGGTATCATTGCCGGTCTTTCAGCCGCCGGGGCAACCATCGCCACACCTACCGGATTATCCGCGTTCGGCGTATGGCTAGGTCTGATGGATGAACCTCTGATAGTGACAGCCGCCCCGATTCTCGACAACTTAGCCACAGTAAGCGGCACAATCTCCGGCATGTCGTACTTTTATGTCATGCGGAAAAAACGGAAAATTCAAAAGCAGTTAAAGCCAGATAATTCAGAACAGTCGGACTAATAGTGGGCGGTCAAAGCGACATCCGTTAATGATAAATATACTGTTAGACTACTTACCTTTTTAACCAGTCACTTGTAACAAAGAATGATATACAGAAACTATCTAATAACTTGTTATGCCTCTCAAGGAAACATTCATGCAATGGTTTATTGACAACAAAGAATGGTTTTTCAGTGGCGCAGGAATTTTTATAATATCCGCAATAGGCAGCATCCTTTTCAAGAACAAAGCTGCCAACAAGCAAGTGCAAAAATCTGGCCCTAATTCAAATAACTACCAAGCTGGCGGCGACATTAGAATTGACAACCACCATGATAAATGACCAAGTGCAAAAGCAACAGGGTGGAGATAGCTCAACGAATTTGCAAGGCAAATCCATCGTCATCAATCAAGGCATCACTTACACAGATGCAAAAGAGATTGCACTAGACGTTTATAAGGCGAACTTTCTTCAGCTATCACGCGATGCTGCAGATGTTGCAAGAGCCAGGGCAGAGGAACTAACCGACGCATTTTTGTCAAAGCTACAAGCCGAAAATGAAAGCGCTGTTTCAGAACTAAGCAAACCCGGCATGCAGGTAGCCATATATGAGGCACAAAAGCAATATGCCAAAACCGGCGACAAAGATTTAGAGGGTCTTTTGGTAGACATCCTTGTTGAAAGGGCATCAACTCCAGAAAGAAGTATTCATCAAATTGTTCTAGATGAATCACTTGCAGTTGCTGCTAAGCTGACTACAGAACAAATGGATGCACTTACAGTCAACTTTCTGATATCAAAAACAAAAAACAATGCCCTGCTTAGCCTGGAGGCGGTGAATGAATATTTTGACAAAGATATAATTCCATTTCTTTCGGAACTAACAGCCACGTCCTCCTGCTATGAACACCTTGAGTATGCAAGCTGCGGATCTCATCTACAGGTAGGCAACATTCATGCGGTAGAGCAAATTTTCTGCACACAATACCCGGGGCTATTTTCAAAAGGCTTTGAAGCCGCGCACTTTGAAAGTGAAATTGGCCCAGTATTGATCTATGAAAAACTACTAATGCCATGCTTTCATGATTCATCAAAGCTACAAATTAATGCTCTCGACACTGATACGTTAACGAAATTGCTTGAACCCGACAGCATCCCTCCTGACGTTTCAAGCAAATTCCACAACATGTTCAATGCCTCACTAATGAACAACCAAGAGATAAAAAATTACCTTTTAATTGCAAAGCCAGAAACAAATAAATTATTCGATCTCTGGGATAACTCGTCTATATCAAAATTTGTTTTAACAACGGTAGGGATCGCACTAGCTCAAGCGAATTTCCGACGCCGAACGGGTAGAAAATTGGATCTCTCAATATGGGTCAAGTGATAACCTGAGGCATAAATGATGGAACCTAATCTCACTGCGGCAAAAAAGACAAGGTATATAATTGGGCATTGGATTGTAACGGCGCAGCAGTGCCCTCCTGCCATAGTACCTGTTGATCACGATAATGTTGCGACAAGGGATGTCCGGACTGGCCACCCGGCATATGAAAGATAGCGTTTTCAGGGTGTGCAGGCGATAGCACCAGCCGTTCACTGGCACCGTGACCGTTATCCATGACTTTGACGCAGACGCTCGCACAACCGTCACTTGCAAAGGTTGTCATATCCAGCACATTGCTTAAAAAAGGTGCCGCTTTGCTGAAAGGATGCTGCAAGGCGATGGGATGGGTTTGCCCCCACGTCAGTTGTGTCAAGTTAATCCCTGGATATTGTTGATGCAACTCGCTGCCGGTTTGGCGCACGGTATTGATGATCATCTGCTGCCAATTGTCATGGTAACTGGCGCTCAGCAAGCCCTGCGGTCGCTGGGTTAGCAATAATCGTAACGGCGTTTCCATTTCCCGCCAGGCGTATCGGAAATCGGGATCATGCACTCGACAGGCAGCCACTACTTTCGCAAACACTTCCTGAGCTAATCGACTTCTGAATTCGTTTAAAAAAGTGGCGCCAATGCTGCTGGTCTGCATATGGCCATCCCAGGCTTGCAACGCTGCTTCGGCTTCTTGTAAGGCAGTATCTTTATTGTCCAGACCACGCAATGCATCCAACGCCAAGTGTTGATAAAAATCCAACACCCCGCTGCGGGTGTCCAATTGGATAGTTAATAAATCCTGTTCGGTAAGATTCTGTCGATCACGCAATAATTCGGCAATGCGAAACGCACGATAACCCAGCGCCCAGTTATGCGCGATGACATGAGGATAGTCGCTGCCTATAGTTCGATTATTGGCCGTGGTAATAAATCCTTCGGCCGGGTCCAGTAAGCGAGGTAATTGCTCCGGCGGAATATAACCCTGCCATGCCAAATTGCCATCGGCCCAGGCATGACTGGTTAAGCCATCGAACCCGACCCGGAGTGGAAAACGCCCCATGTAAGTCCAACCGATATGGCCGTCTCTGTCGGCAATCACCACATTTTGTGGAGGCCCACCAGTGCTATTCATCACCGTCATGGCTTGCGGCGTAGTTTTTACGCTATCCATATCCAGCAAACCCAGATCCACCGCATGGCGTTCTAACGCGGTCCATTTGATAACAACCGGTCGGCCCAGCAAAGGTTTGTCTGAAACGGGGCCCCATACCGTGTCTTGCAAGGTTAATTTTATGTCGGGCGCATCTTTCACCTTAATTGTTTCAGTATGCCGTGCAAATTCCCGCCAACCTAGTGGCGTGCGGTATGCGTTGGGATTTTCGGGATTAATATCCAGCCTGATCAAATCTACCAAATCGGCCGTTACATTGGTAAAGCCCCAGGCCACATCATCGTTACCACCAACAATAATGCCTGGCACGCCGGGTAAGGTGATGCCGAAGACATGTCGGTCTTGATACTTTAATTCGGCGCGGTACCAAATATTGGGGACGCTCAAACCCAGATGCATATCGTTTGCCACGATTGCCCGTCCATCCGCAGTTTTACTGCCTGCCACCACCCAGTTATTAGAACCGGCGACGACATTTTCTGTGTCGACACGATTTTGGGCAAGCTTCCCTTCCGCATCCGGCAATGCCGCTAGCGACTGAACCGGAATGGTTTGGCTAAAACGCCGCGATCTGCTTCCGCCAACCAAAACGTTGGCATAGCTATCACTGTCCGGCGTTAAAAAGGTAAGCAAATCAGCGGGCAGCACGTGTTCCATTACGCTGACCATACGTTCATCTTGCTCCTGGCCGTTCAAGGTTTGAAACATTCCCAAAACCACTAAAATGCTGTCTTCAGCCTGCCACGGTTCCGGGCGATGCTGCAAGGCCAGAAATTCCGGCGGAAATATACGGGATTGATCGATATACGCATTGACGCCTTCGACATAAGCCTGCAATGCCAAGCGTTGCCCGACCGGTAAATCGTCGACGATAGTTCTAGCGGTACGTAACAATTGATAACTGCGCTGCTTGCGATCCAACTGGGCAGCTGGCTGACCGAACAGTTCCGCCAAACGGCCTGCACTCTTGCGACGCATCAATTCCATCTGAAATAAGCGGTCGCGGGCATGCAGATAACCTAAAAGTCGAAAAGCATCTTCCCTGCTGTCAGCGGCAATGGACGGGACTCCCAAAGCGTCGCTCTGCACAACGCCCTTTGTCATTAAACCGGGTAAAGTTATTGCACCGTCCTCAGACGGTAATGACGCCATCATCAATCCCAGTACGATGACGACGGCCGCTATTACCAGAAATAATATTGATAAAGTCGCCGTTCGTATCATGCGCATGAGCTAGTTTGGGAATGTCTTTAGATTGAAGTGCAGAATTGCTTATTTTGGAAGTTGTACAAAGCCATGTTCATCCAGAGGGAAAAATGGATTGAAGCAAACTTCCCATAGAAAGCCATCAGGGTCAGCAAAGTAGCCTCTGAAGCCACCCCAAGATGCTTTTTCTCCGGCGCGAAGCAGTCTTCCTCCTGCAGCAACTGCTTCTTGCAATGTTGCGTCAACCTCGAGTTCGGAGGCTACGTTGTGTGCGAGAGAAAATCCCGGAAACCCTGACCCAACTGATGAAACAGTGGCATCTTCGGCCAAGAATTCTCGACCAAATAAGGCAAATGCAATGTTACCGACCTGGAAGAAAGCGACGTTCTCCTGGCTGCCAGAAGATTCCTGCCATCCCAACGTTTTATAGAACTGACGGCTTCGGTCGAGGTCGCTTACCCCTAATGTGACAAAACTTATAGTCTGCTTCATAAAATCAACTCCTGCATGCTATTGCCTTCTAAGCAAGTGAGGATGATATACATAAATTAATGCTTAAGAAGGATTTCTATTTAAAACAGCTCGCCTTATTCTGCTAACAAAGTAGCAATGGCGGATTTAGCATTACACTGCGCTATTACTTCTGCTAACTGTAATTCAGCCAATTTATGTTTGATGGCCTCAGTACCATTGAAGTCAAACACTTGATAATATTTTTTGGCAAAGGTAATGAATGAAAAGTTGTAATCAGAGTTCTCTAATAGCCTTCTTTCTGGCGCAAAGACGTTTCTGATGACAACTAAAAAGCTTAGCCTGTCAGCTTTCCAGCTGAGGTTTCATAATTTTCTCCAGCCAAGCCATAAAGACTTGAACTCGCTTAGGCACATGGCGACGGTTACCATAGAGCAATGTCACGGGTAACGAGGGTGCTTGGAATTCCGGCAAGATTTCGATCAAACTGCCGTTGTCGATATGCGGGCGAAGACTGGGTTCCGGCCCCTGAATAATCCCTAGTCCCGCAAGGCAGGCCGCCAGATAGGCGCTGGAGTTGTTTACCGTCAGGTTACCGGTCACCGGTACGTGAAGAGGCTCACCGGTCAAGCTGTCGACATATTCAAAACCCGTTGGTTTGGCTCCAAAGCCGAGTGAGTAGTGAATCAGTGTATGGTTTTTCAGATCATCGAGCGTTTGCGGAGTGCCGCGATTGGCGGCGTAAGTGCTGCTCATACAGTTTATCAGGCGATAGGCACCTAAACGTCGCGCGATGAGACTGGAATCCGTGATAGTGCCGGCTCTCAGGACACAATCAAAGCCTTCGCCGATCACATCGACAAAATGATCGGAAGCGCTAAGCTCGATGTCAATATTAGGGTAAATCGCCATGAATTCAGGAAGGCGGGGGACGACAATATTACTGGCGGCGCCAACCGACATATCCACGCGCAAACGCCCTTGCAGATCGCTGGGATCGAGGCGAAATAACTCCTGCAATTCTTCCATATCCGCGACCAAATCTTTGCACCGTTCATAAAATACTTGCCCATCCTGCGTCATTTGTACCCGGCGTGTCGTGCGGTGCAATAGACGAGTACCGGTCAGGTTTTCCAGCCACTGAATAGCGATTGATGCGGAGGCTTTGGGGAGCCCCAAAGCCTGGGCCGCTTGAGTGAAACTGGCTGCTTCCGCGACTCGAACGAAAATACGCATGGCCTCTAATTGATTCATCGGCTGCTATTGTTTAGATTGTTTGAACAGTCATATCAAATACCACCTATTTATCTATATATTTCAGCCCAATATACTCTCTCCCACTAACCCACCGCAAATAGGTGGCATTTCAATGCAGTGGAGGATGATATGAACAAAGTCGCATTAGTCACGGGCGCCTCTCGCGGCATCGGTAAAGCGATTGCTTTGCGCCTTGCCGATGACGGTTTCGATATCGCGGTAAATTACACCCGGAACGGCGAACAAGCCGACGAAGTGGTCGCCCAGATCCGGCAATCAGGCCGCCAAGCGGTGGCTGTTCAGGCTGATGTCAGCGATCCGAACCAGGTTGCAACACTGTTTGCGACGGTGGAAAAATCTCTGGGCAACATTGATGTGCTGGTGAATAACGCCGGTATCATGAAGCTGCAAAAACTGAGAGAAGCCGATGACGAAACTTTCAATCAAATCATGGATGTCAACCTGAAGGGCACCTTCAATACCTTGCGCTTGGCCGCACGGCGACTCAATGATTATGGCCGGATTGTCAATTTCTCCTCTAGCGCCATTGCCCTAGCCCTGCCGGGCTATGCTATTTACAACGCGTCGAAGGCAGCAGTCGAAGCGCTGTCCCAAACCTTTGCCAAAGAACTGCGAGGTAAATACATCACGGTAAACTGCATCGCACCGGGACCGACCTGCACCGATTTGTTTTTGGAAGGTAAAACCGAAGAACAAATCTGGCAGCTTGCCAAACTGTCACCCTTGGAACGGCTGGGTTCACCGGAAGAAATTGCCAATGTTGTCAGTTTTCTGGTTGGTCCGGACGGCGGCTGGATAAACGCGCAGGTTTTGCGGGCCAACGGCGGCATTGTGTAACAGGTTGAAAACGCCGGGAAAGACGAAATACCAATACTTACAGTATCCACAAAAGGAAATAAGCTCATGTCCAAACAGCTGTTAACCACCTATACCTTGCACGATCTAAACCTTAGAAACCGCGTTGTTCTGGCACCCATGACGCGGGGGCGGGCCGGCAAAGATCGACTGCCTAACGCCATAATAGCCGAATATTATGTCCAAAGGGCGTCGGCAGGGCTGTTGATCACCGAAGGTACCACGATTTCTGCACAAGCCAACGGCTGGAACGAATCGCCGGGTATCTATACCGATGACATGGAAAGCCGGTGGCGGCCCATCACCGACGCGGTGCATACGCAAGGTGGCAGGATCTTTATGCAGCTTTGGCATTGCGGCCGGGCATCCCATAGCAGTTTTCACGGCGGCGAGCCGGCCGTAGCGCCGTCGGCGATCGCGATCAATGGCGACTATATCCACACGCCGAACGGCAAAGAAGTTTACGAGACACCCCGTGCCTTGGAGACAGATGAATTGCCTGGCATCGTCGAAGACTATCGCCGCGCCGCCGAACGGGCCAAACAAGCCGGGTTTGACGGTGTGGAGATTCACTCCGCCAACGGCTATTTGCTGGATGAGTTTCTCCAGTCGAAAACCAACCGCCGCACCGACCGCTACGGTGGCAGCATCGAAAATCGTTACCGCTTGTTGGGCGAAGTGGTCACCGCGATCAGCACCGTATGGCCGACTCATCGAATCGGTGTCAGATTGTCGCCGAATGGAGTCTTTAACGATATGGGCTCGCCGGATTACCAGGAGCAATTTAGCTATGTCGCACAACAACTCAACCGGTACAATTTGGCTTATTTGCATGTCATGGACGGCTTGGCTTTCGGCTTCCATGAATTGGGCGAACCGATGACCCTGGCCGACTTTCGCCAACTGTTTCACGGTCCGCTGATGGGTAACTGCGGCTACGACCAGTTCAGCGCGGAAGCCGCTATCGCCGAAGCCCATGCCGATTTGATCGCTTTCGGCCGGCCGTTTATCAGTAATCCGGATTTGGTCGAGCGCTTCGCAACGGATGCGACGTTGAACCCGCCGGCGGACATGAAAGATTGGTATTCGCCAACCGATAGCTTGGGTTATACCGATTTTCCTAGCTTGCACGACTAGCCTCCTTTTACCGGCATAGGTATCTACACAACTTTTTTACAATTTAGAATCAATGAGTTGTAAAACCATTTTACTCCCTCTCCTGCTGGATACCTTCATGGATGCAGGTAGTAGGGTACCAACAGTAGGCGCTTCGCTTAATGCGCCTACTGTTTGGTAGGCGACGCATGGAGCAGTTGCCGAGAAGGAGCTAATAGACTTGTGTAGATACTTATGCTTTTACCAGAGTAATCGAAGCGATCTGCGACACCAAAACTCTTTCAGGGAATATCGGTTTGGTATGTGGATTTGTTTAACGAATACTTAGCCCGTAAATAACCATCCAGGGTTGTCAATGCACCGTCGTAAATTGCATCTGCTGCTGCACGTACTGAAACACCACATCGGCCCGGGCCTCGATGTCTTCGTTAGAGAAGTCATCAGGCATTCCGGCCAGCAGTTGGTCGATGATCGCCGCCTTCATTTGCGCCTGACTCGAAGCCTTGTCGCGCAAGTTACCCAAGACCTGTTGATGTTGAACGATCGCGTCCATAAGATCCTGAGCCACCTTTTTTATCTTGGTAATGTCGCTCTTGGTGATGGCGTCTACATCCTTTGATAACAAATCAAACACAGCCAGTGCCTTATCGTCTTTGAAGCCCTCGCGAATGTAGCGTTTTTCTTCTTCATTCAGCGCCTCATGGGTCTTGAACAGCTCCTCGAAAACCCGCTGAATTTCCGCGTCGTCTTTATCCTGGTTGTATTCGGCGATGATTTCTTGATAACGCTTGAGCAGGTCGATACGGGTGGGGTTCAGCTTTAGCATGGCTTCCAGCCGGGCTTCGATGCGTTCTTGAAGATCCAGTATTGTCTTGGCCTTGTAGGGTGATTTTTCAAACTCGATGCGCAGACGCTCAAAATCGATGCCGGATAAGTCATACTGCTTTGGCGAACTGTTAATTTGATTCTTCGGCGCAACCTCCAGCGCGGCATCAATCACCCCACGAATATCCTGCATGATCGCGGTAATGTCGACCTTAGGTCTGGGCTTTTGCAGCAGGTTGTACAAGGCACTGATCGCGCTATCCTGGGGCTCATAGGCAAACAGACCTGAATGGGGAAATAAGCCGCGGAAACGGTCCGCCACATCCTCAGCCAGCACCAAAAAAGTCTTTTTGCTTTCCGCTGATTTGCTCACCGCATTTTGCGCATCGAGCAACGCCTGCCAGCTTTCGCTACCTTCTCTGGCACGGATCAACACATCCAAATCGAAATTCACCGAAGCAAGGTGCGCCCGTACTTTGTCGATGGCAGCTTCATATTCTAAGAGCGCCTTTTCTTCATCAATAAGCGGGTCGGTGGGGTTTTCTTTACCGCCTTGAGCATAAGTCGCCAGCGCTTTGCGCAGGCTCTTCAACATACCGTTGTAGTCAATGATCAAGCCGTTTTTCTTGTTGGCTGCCACCCGGTTGACGCGGGCGATAGCTTGCATCAACGTGTGACCTTTCATCGGCTTGTCCAGATACAGCGTCGCCAGCGACTTGACGTCAAAGCCGGTCAGCCACATGGCGCAAACCACGGCAACCCGGAAAGGGTGCTTGTTGTCCTTGAAGCATTCGTCGATGGCCTTGCCGTCAATGCCCTTAGACATGGCCTCACGGTACGGCACAATGTCGATACCTTCGGCGGCAAAATCTTTCACTTCGTTCTGCTCGGGGCTGAAAATCGGGCGAATCTGGGTGTCCGCCATCCAGGCAATCTGTGCCCGTAGCCTGGCGACATAGGCTGTTTCAGGTTTGCCCGCTTTGGCAAAATGCGCCTCTTCCTTTTCTAATAACCCACGCAAAACGACAATCTTGTCGTCCCACTTGCGCTGAATGCGTTGAGTCATCTTGGCGCAGGTGACCTTGTCGATACAAACCATGATGGCTTTGGCATTACCGCCGTACTTGGGTGGATCACCCGCCTTGCTTGGCGCCTCCATCAAACGCCAGCGCTGGTGAAAGTGCTCGACAAAATCGGTGGCGACGTCATTAAGATGGGTATCGGAAGTGAGCACCGGATATTCCCGTGCCAGTTCGCGATAGAGCTTTTCTTCCTGCTCTTCGGTCAGTTCACCTTCCTGGCGGGCAGCATCAATACGCGCGGCGATACGAGCGTTCAGTTCTTCGTCGACAATCTTTAGCTTCTCACCGCGATTTTCGTAATACAACGGCAAGGTAGCGCCATCGGCCACCGCACGTTGAAAATCGTAAATAGAGATGTACGGACCAAACACCTGCTCAGTAACGCTACGTTCCGGCCCGTCGATTAACGGCGTGCCGGTAAAGCCAATAAACTTGGCTTTGGGCAGCGCCATGCGCATATTCAGCGCTAAGCGCCCGTACTGGGTGCGATGAGCTTCATCGGACACCACGATGACATCGTCACGCTGGTTCCAGGCATCGTGGACCCGGTTGCGGAACTTGTGGATTAGGCTGAAGACATAACGCCGATTTTGATCGCGCAGTAAACGCTCCAAGCCTTCTGCACCGGTGGCTTTATCGCCTTTGTTGGTCGATACGCCGCAGCCGACAAAGGTTTTGTGAATTTGATCGTCCAGCTCTTTGCGGTCGGTCAACAACACAAAGGTATAGCCCGCCGACACTGTGCGATGCACCTTCTGGCAGAAAAACACCATCGAGTAACTTTTGCCGCTGCCTTGCGTGTGCCAGAACACCCCCAACTTGCCCGCCAATACCGATGGATTGACGTTACCTTCCTTAAGCCAATCGATGGCACGATTAACACCCATATACTGATGATTGCGCGCGACAATTTTCACGGTCTGCTCTTCGCTGCTATCAAACAGCGTGAAGTTTTCCACGATGTCGAGCAGTGCATTCTTACTGCACAAGCCTTGCAACAGGATCGGCAGAATAGGTTTGAGCGGTGGCTCATCATGTTTCGGTGCCGGATCAGGATCGTCTTCGTTCTGCCGTTTCCAGCGATAAAAATGATCCCAAGTGCTGGTGATCGATCCATAACGCGCATCAAGGCCGTTAGATACTATCACCAGCGCGTTGTAGTGGAACAGCTGCGGGATGGTGTCTTTGTAATCGGTGTAGTTGTCGTCAAATGCAGCCTTCAAGCCTTTGTCATGGCGTTTTAGCTCTATGAATACCAACGGCAGGCCATTGACGAATCCTACCAAATCACAGCGCCGCCTAAATGGCCCGTTTTGAACCCACAGTTCGCGCACCACGACAAAATCGTTTTCCTCCGGTTTATCGAAGTTGATGACGCTGATATGCACATCATCGGCAGCTTCACCGCTAGACGACTTTAAGGTGATGCCATCGCGCAGCAAACGCCATTTCTCGGCGTTATGCTGGAGCAAGTTCTTGGTGGGGTCGGCATCCAGCAACAAATCTCGGGCCTGGTGTAACTTGGAACGGCCAGCGTCAGTGGCGGCCAGTCTGGGATTCAGCTTGGTCAGCGCTTTGTCCAACTCACGAATCAATACTACTTCGCCGGCATCCTTGCGTCCCAACAGCGAATCAGGGCCGAAAGTCTCGGCGTTGAAGGCGTAGACCGAGCGCCAGTCTAATGCCTGCTCAAACAGCTTGGCGGCGGGTTCCTGGACGTTGTTGTCTTCTGAATGTTTGTCGTTTGCCATGCCTTATATCCTTAACTTGATTACTGATGGTTACCGACGCTTCGGCACAGCAACGATTCCCTCTCCCACCGGGAGAGGGTTAGGGTGAGGGGATCAACATAAGGCATTTTCATTAATTTAATTCTCCTCACCCCGACCCTCTCCAGCAGGAGAGGGAGTATTTACGACAACCAATCGAATCGCCTCCAAAACCGCATCCAATTCTTGTAAAACCTCATTGTTCCAAAAACGCACAACCCGATAACCCATTTTCTGCAAATACTGGCTACGCAACTCGTCGTATTGCTGCTGATCGGCATGTTGTCCACCATCCAGCTCGATGATGAGCTTAGGTTCCAGGCATAGGAAATCCGCGATATAAGGCCCTATAGTCTGTTGCCTGCGAAACTTACAGTTCAACAATTGCCTATTTCTCAAGCGATTCCACATCAAACGCTCGGCATCGGTCTGGTTTTTACGTAATGCTCTGGCAAATTCTTTCATATCATTTTGATTCGCTTAGCTTAGCTCAAGAACAACTCCCTCTCCCTCAGGGAGAGGGCTGGGGTGAGGGGATCAAATAACGCATTTTCCTTATTTTAATTCTCCTCACCCTACCCTCTCGGCAATTGCTCCTGCATTGCCCTACTACCCCACATCCCTGTGGGTATCCAGCAGGAGAGGGGATTGGTGCTGCGCGCCAGATTGATTTTGGTTCATGCCCAGTTATCTGTGTGTCGGCGTCAACAGCAAACCTCAAAGACCTCAAAAATACCCCCTCTCCCTCAGGGAGAGGGCTGGGGTGAGGGGATCAAATAACGCATTTTCCTTATTTTAATTCTCCTCACCCTACCCTCTCCAGCAGGAGAGGGGATTTGTGCTTCGCGCCAGATTGATTTTGGTTCATACCCAGTTATCTGTGTATCGGCGTCAACATCAAACATCACTTAAACACGAATAGCGCCCGACATCAGTTTGGGGAGTAGTTCGTCACGAGCTGACGCCAAAGCGAAGTTTTGCAAAAGCAGATTTTCAATTTGGCTGAATAGTGGACGAACAATGTTGCCAAAATTCTTTGTCATTTCAGCAGTTGGGCAAACAAATGGCATGCGCTTGAAGGTATCAACCACTATCGTGTCGAAGACCCCACCGGACGCCATTGTTTTCAAGTGTTCGACTCCATCTTCCATCGCCAAGAATAAAAATAGGTTATCCAGTCCAGACTTGGGTGTCAGTGCATAGCATGATTGGTTCATCGCCATAGGCCTTTGCACTAGAGCAAGCTTACCAACAGTGCCGCGTGCAGTAATAAAAATCGTCTCTTTGGCAAACAGTCGGCTATTGGGTAATGGGTTAATTCTGTAGTTTTGTGTATTATTACCGATATGACATGCTATCAAGAAATCGTCTGCCCCGAGTGTGGCAGCCACCGAATAACAAAGTCCGGCCGCACAGAGCAAGG
>Ga0208262_1000467_pt1 | contig 13774 bp, 14 predicted proteins | sample LakWasMet15_LOW5_2_FD_183863 | JGI IMG/M metagenome (GOLD analysis project Ga0208262, IMG submission 183863) | Freshwater sediment methanotrophic microbial communities from Lake Washington under simulated oxygen tension - Sediment Metagenome... | ecosystem: Environmental > Aquatic > Freshwater >... | reverse complement strand
GCTATCGATGCCGGTGGTGCAGCCGGCCGAGCTCTGGCAGGAGACCGGGCGCTTCGAGAAGATGGGCCCGGAATTGCTGCGGATTAAAGACCGGCACGCGCGTGACTACGTGGTGCAGCCGACCAGCGAAGAAGTGATCACTGACATAGCGCGTCAGGAGGTGAAGAGCTACAAGCAGTTGCCCAAGAACCTGTACCAGATCCAGACCAAATTCCGCGACGAGCGCCGTCCGCGCTTCGGCCTGATGCGGGGACGCGAGTTCATCATGAAGGATGCCTACAGCTTTGACCGCGACCAGGCGGCTGCCAAGGCAAGCTACCAAGTCATGTCGCAGGCCTACCGCCGCATCTTCGACCGATTCGGCCTCACCTACCGCGCCGTGTCGGCTGACAGCGGTGCGATTGGCGGCGATCTGAGCGAGGAGTTCCAGGTGATCGCCGCGACGGGGGAGGACGCCATCGTCTACTGCCCGAACAGCGACTACGCGGCCAACATGGAAAAGGCCGAGGCCCTGCCGCCGCAAGGTGCCCGCCCGGTTGCCGGCGCGATGATGACCAAGACGCCGACTCCGGGCAAGGCCACGTGCGCAGCGGTCGCTTCCTTGCTCGGCGTGCCGCTGCGATGCACGGTCAAGTCCATTGTGCTGGCAACGGACGAACTCAACGACTATGAGCAGATCACCAAGACCACGGTCTGGCTGCTCCTGTTGCGCGGCGACCATGACATGAACGAAGTCAAGGTCGGCAAGGTGCCGGGCCTCGAGGGGGGCTTTCGCTTCGCCACCGAGGCGGAGATTGACGCCCACTTCGGCTGCAAGCCGGGCTACCTCGGCCCGGTGGCCCTGAAGCAGCCTCTGACCATCGTGGCGGACCGGGAGGTGGCGGTGCTGCATGACTGGATTTGCGGCGCGAATGAAGCCGACTATCACCTCACGGGCGTGAACTGGGGCCGTGACCTGCCCGAGCCCGACCTGGTGCTGGACATCCGCAATATCGTTGCGGGCGACGCCTCACCGGACGGTCAAGGCGTGCTGGCGATCGAGCGCGGCATCGAAGTCGGCCATGTGTTCTACCTCGGCACCAAGTACAGCCGCTCCATGAATGCGACCTTTCTTGACGAGAACGGCAAGCCGCAGCTGATGGAAATGGGCTGCTATGGCATCGGCATCACACGCCTGCCGGCCGCTGCCATCGAGCAGAATCACGACGAGCGCGGCATCATCTGGCCGGATTCCATTGCACCGTTTACCGTGGTGCTGTGCCCTATCGGTCCGGATCGCAGCCCCGAGGTGAAAGCGGCGGCTGAAACGCTGTACGCGGACCTGTTGACCGCCGGCGTGGACGTCATTCTGGACGACCGGGGTGAGCGCCCTGGTGCCATGTTTGCCGATTGGGAATTGATTGGCGTGCCGCACCGCGTGACGATTGGCGAGCGCACTCTCAAAGAGGGACAGGTCGAGTACCAGCATCGCCGGGATGCGCAAGCCAGCAAGGTCGCCCTGGGCGAGGTGGTGGCGCTGCTGAAGTCCAAACTGGCCGCATGAGTCTGTCGGGCTCCATCACCAGACGAAAGAGCCTGACACCCTTCTTGGCCGCGCTGGGGCTGTTTTCCCTGGGGGAGCCGGCGCAGGCTGGTGGTCAGATCGAGGAGCCGCTGGTGGACTCGGTGCGAACGGCCCTGAGCTCGGCCATTGCCAACCAGGCCCCACCGATTCCCGAGTTTGCTGACACCGAATCGCGCCTGAAGTACCTGCGGTGGCTGGGCACCGCCAGCGATCGTCTCAAACGCAAGAAGCCCGAGTGGAACGTGCGTCGGGAGTTCCTGCAAACCGTCTGGTACGAGAGCCGGCGCGCCGGTCTTGACGTGGCGTTGGTGATGGGATTGGTCCAAGTCGAGAGCAACTTCCGCAAGTTTGCCGTGTCACGCGTGGGCGCGCGCGGCTACATGCAGGTGATGCCGTTCTGGGTGCGGGTGCTGGGTGATGGGGACGCCTCACGGCTGTTTCACCTGCAGACCAATCTGCGATTTGGCTGCGTGATCCTGCGCCATTACCTCGACCGAGAGCGCGGCGATCTATTCCTGGCGCTGGGCCGCTACAACGGCTCGCGCGGGCAGGCCGCCTACCCCAATGCCGTGCTCGCCGCGCGCCGGCATTGGGACATCGCCATCGGCTAGCCGCGCTGCTGCCGCTCAGGCCGAGTCCGGCTTGATCAACTGCTGCAGTTCGCCGTTTTCGTACATCTCCATCATGATGTCCGAGCCGCCGATGAATTCACCGTTGATGTAGAGCTGCGGAATGGTGGGCCAATTGCTGTACTCCTTGATGCCTTGACGGATGCCGTCATCCTCCAGCACGTTGACGGTCCGGATGTCCTTGGGCTCGACGCCGCAGGCCTTGAGAACCTGGACCGCGCGGCCCGAAAAGCCACATTGCGGGAAACTGGCGTTTCCTTTCATGAAAAGCAGCACGGGGCTGGATTTGACCAGTTCATCGATGCGTTGTTGGACGTCGCTCATATTTCTACTCCGGCAGGGTATTTGGTGGAAACCCCGATTATTTCACCTTCGGTGGCGGTCCATCCGCGCTTGCCCGCGTTCGCCCAGGGGCGATCAGGGCAAGGGTGTGACTCATGGCACACTGAAGCCTGCGTTCCAACTTTCGTCATTCCATGAAAATCGACAAGAACACCACCGTCACGCTGCGCTACAAGGTCTCCGATGCCAGCGGCAAGACACTCGAGGAGAGCCAGGAGCCCATGGTTTACCTCCACGGCGGGTATGGCAACACCTTCCCCAAGATCGAGGCCGCGTTGGAGGGGCAATTGCCTGGCTACCAGACCACCGTGGAACTGCAGCCGCAGGATGCTTTCGGCGTGCGCGACGAGAGCCTGCTGCAGACCATCCCCAAGAGCCAGTTCCCGCCCGGCGTCAAGGTCGGTGGGCACCTGCAGGCGCATGGCGAGGACGGGCATGTGCACACCTTCACGGTCCTGAAGATCAAGGGCGACAAGGTGATGCTCGACGGAAACCATCCCCTGGCTGGCAAGGCCCTGCGCTTCGCGCTCAAGGTGACCGATGTGCGCGCGGCCAGCGAGGAAGAAATCGCCCACGGCCATGTGCATGGCGAGCATGGTCACCACCACTGATGGCCAGCCGGTGATTTGCCGCGGTCACACTCAGTTCCCTGTTTCACTGCCAAGGCGCAACCCATGAGCACACTGGTTCAATATGACTTCAGCGATGGCATCGCCACGCTGACCCTCGATGACGGCAAGGCCAATGCCATGAGCGTGCAGATGATGCAGGCCCTCAACAGCGCGCTGGACCGCGCCGAGGCCGATCGAGCGGTGGTCGTGCTGACGGGGCGGGAACGCATGTTCTGCGGCGGCTTTGATCTGGGCGTGTTCAAGCGCGAACGATCCGAATTGCTGCGCATGCTCGAAGACGGCGCGCGCTTGAGCGAGCGGCTGCTGTCGTTCCCGCAGCCGGTGATCGCTGCCTGCACCGGGCACGCGGTGGCCATGGGGGTATTTCTGCTGCTGAGCACTGACCTGCGCCTGGGGGTGGACCAGGGCGCCAAGATCCTCATCAACGAGGTGCAGATCGGGCTGACCCTGCCGCACTTTGCCATCGAGGTCTGCCGCCAGCGCTTGGCGCCGGCCCACGTGCACCATGCCATCACCACCGCCACGCCCTACACACCACAGCAAGCCCTGGCCGCTGGGTTTCTGGACGCGTTGGTGCCGGCCGAATCGCTGGCACAGGTCGCGCACAGCCGGGCACAGGACTTGTTGAAGCTGCACCGCGGTGCCTTCACCGCGACCAAGCTGCGACTGCAGCGCCAGACCCTGCTGGCGATGCAGGCCGCGATTCGCGAGGACGTTGCGGACTGGCAGGCCAATCTGCAGGTCGGTGCCATGGCCTAGTTCCACCGCCGGGCCGCCCCCAAGGTGGAACGCGCCCCCTCGGGGGGCAGCGCAGCACACGAAGTGGCAAGCGTGGGGGCCAAGTGCGGCGGTGCCCAACACCATCGTGGCAGGGCGACAGTCAGTGCGGGGGCCATTGCCCGCCGCTGCAGCGTTCGATGCCGCTCAGATCGCGCCGGGATTGGACGTGGGCGAAACCCTTGTCGATCAGTAGCGAGCGCACCACGGCTGCCTGGTCGTAGCCATGCTCCAGCAGCAGCCAGCCGCCCGGCTCCAGATGCGCGGGGGCCTGGGCGATGATGTGCCGCAGGTCGTCCAGACCTTGCGTGCCACTGGTCAAGGCCTGCCGCGGCTCGTGCCCGAGGGCGCTCAGGTGCGGGTCCTGCGCGGCGATATAGGGCGGGTTGGAGACGATGGCGTGAAATCGACCGGGCACACCGTCAAGCCAGCAGCCCTGCAGGAACTGCACCTCAAGCCGCAAGCGCTGCGCGTTGTGCCGCGCGACGCTCAGTGCCTCGCCGCTGGCGTCGATGGCGCACAGGTGCAGGTCGGGCCGCGCGTGCTTGAGTGCCAGTGCGATGGCGCCACTGCCGGTGCCGAGGTCGACCACGGTCGCGCCGGCGTGGCCGGCCAGCACATCCAGGGCCCAGTCCACCAGCGTCTCGGTGTCAGGCCTGGGTATCAGTACGCGCGGGTCCACCAGCAGGTCCAGGCCACGGAACTCCTGGTGGCCGCTCAGGTAGGCCAAGGGTTCACCAGCGGCACGGCGCCGGCAGAGCGCCATGAAATGAGCCTCTTCGGCGGACGGCAGCAGGTCACGGTCGTGCGTCAGCAGCCAGGCACGGTTGCCGTCGTGCCGACCCAGCGCATGCAGCAGCAGCAACTGTGCATCGAGCCTTTCCAGCCCCAAGGCCAGGGCTGCAGCGAGCGCTTGAGCTACTGACATAAAGAATGCATGCTACAAAAAAAGTAGTGACTGACAGTCGATCCTGAAGGCCTGCAGACTCTTCACAGGACCGCGCCAGGGTTGCCAGCGGGCCTAGCCGCCGGCACCGACTTCCAACGCCGCAAGCTGTTGCGCGGCCTCATAGGCTTGCAGTGCCTGCACCACGTCGTCCAGGTCGCCTTCCATGATGGCGAGCAGTTTGTACAAAGTCAGGTTGATGCGGTGGTCGGTCAGCCGCCCCTGCGGAAAGTTGTAGGTGCGGATGCGGTCGCTCCGGTCCCCGCTGCCGACCAGGCTCTTGCGCTCGGCGGCATCCTTGGCGGCGCGCTCGGCGCGATCCTTTTCGTGAATGCGTGCGGTCAGCACCTTCAGGGCCTGCGCCTTGTTGCTGTGCTGGCTGCGACCGTCCTGGCACTCCGCCACGATCCCTGTCGGAATATGCGTGATGCGCACCGCTGAGTCGGTCTTGTTGATGTGCTGGCCGCCGGCGCCGCTGGCCCGGTAGGTGTCGATGCGCAAGTCCGCCGGGTTGATCTGGATGGCCGTGGCTTCGTCCTGCTCGGCCAGCACCGCCACGGTGCAGGCGCTGGTGTGGATGCGGCCCTGTGTTTCGGTGGCGGGCACGCGCTGCACCCGGTGGCCGCCGGACTCGAACTTCAGGGCGCCGTACACGTTGTGCCCCTCCATGCGCACCACCACTTCCTTGTAGCCGCCCAGCTCACTGGGCGACTCACTGACGATTTCGGTTTTCCAGCCGCAGCGGTCGGCGTAGCGCGTGTACATGCGCAGCAAGTCGCCGGCAAACAGCGCGGACTCATCGCCGCCGGTGCCGGCGCGGATCTCCACGAAGGCGTTGCGCGCATCGTCCGGATCCTTGGGCAGCAGCATGCGCTGCAGCTCCGCCTCCAGTTGCGCGATCTCGGTACTGGCGCTGTCGATTTCCTCTTGCGCCATCGCCTCCATCTCCGCGTCACCTTCGCAGTTGCCCAACATGTCCTGCCCGGCCGCGAGGTCGGCCTCGCGCTGGCGGTAGCGGGCCCAGCGGCTGGCGACCGCTGCCACCTCGGTGTGCTCGCGCGACAGCACCAGGAACTGCTTCATGTCCTTCATGATGTCCTCGCGCGAGAGCAGGAATTCGAGCTCCCCCAGGCGATCGGCGTAGCGTTCCAGTTGTTGGCGAAGAAAGGGTTTCATGGGTGGTGGCAGGGGTGGCGAAGATTCCAAGGACGCCCGGTGCGGGCCGGGATCGAGCAGCTAGCTGGCCTGGTGCGGGCTTGTGCCGCAAGGGCAAGCCAGCCGGGCCCGGCAGCGTCGCTACCGCTCCTTGCGCAGGAAGAAGTGGTTGATGGCGTGGCTGGCGCGCTCGCGCGCCTCGCTGTCGGCGGCGCGCAGCTCGGCCAGCGCACCGTGCAGCATCTTCTGGGTCAGCCCGCGTGACAGGGCATCCAACACCGCATCCACATCCTCGCCCTTGGCCAGCAGCTTGCGGGCGCGCGCCAATTCGGCGGCGCGCCACTCGTCGGCTTGGCTGTTGAGTTGCTGGATCAGCGGCACCGTGCTGCGCTGGTCGACCCAGTGCATGAAGCTCTGCACGCCCGCGTCGACGATGGCCTCGGCCTGCGCCACCGCTGCCTGGCGGTTGGCCTGCGCGGTCTGCACTACGCCAGCGAGATCGTCCACGGTGTAGAGGTAGATGTCCTCCAGGGCCTTGACTTCGGGTTCGATGTCGCGCGGCACGGCCAGGTCCACCATGAACATGGGCCGGCGCCGGCGCCGCTTCAGCGCGCGCTCGACCGCGCCCAGGCCAATGATGGGCAGGGTGCTGGCGGTACAACTGATGACGGCGTCGAATTCGTGCAGGCGTTCGGGCAGATCGGCCAGGCGCATCACTTCGCCGCCGAAGCGCGTGGCGAGCTTCTCGCCGCGCTCCAGTGTGCGGTTGGCAATCGCCAGCCCCTTGGGGTTCTTCGCGGCAAAGTGTGTTGCACACAGCTCGATCATCTCGCCGGCACCGACAAACAGCACCCGCACCGAGCCCAGGTCTTCAAACAGTTGTCCGGCCAGACGCACGGCGGCGGCGGCCATGCTGATCGAGTGCGCGCCAATCTCGGTGGAGGTGCGCACCTCCTTGGCGACCGCGAAAGAGCGCTGAAAGAGCTGGCTCAGGGTGGTACCCAGGGCGCCAGCGGCATCTGCGGCGCGCACGGCGTCCTTGATCTGGCCCAGTATCTGGGGTTCGCCCAGCACCATCGAATCGAGACCGCTGGCGACCCGAAAGGCGTGCCGCGCGGCCAGACTGTCTTCCAGGGTGTAGGCATGCGAGCGCAGCAGCGAACTGGACACGCCGCCGCTATGGGCCAGCCAGTCCAGCGTTGGCTCCAGTTGGCTGGAGTCGCCGGCGCAGTAGATCTCGGTGCGGTTGCAGGTGGAGATCAGGGCCGCCTCGGGCTGACGCGCCAGGGACTGGCGCAAACCGCTGAGCGTGGGTCCGATTTGATCCAGCGCAAAGGCAAACCGACCGCGCAAATCGAGCGGTGCGGTGGTGTGGTTGATGCCTAATGCCCAGACTGCCATATCAATGTCGGTAATACGGGATTATAAAATCGAGCGCGCTTGAGCGTGCTTGAGCGCCAATGCAAGGTATTCATGGCTCCGATCGACGTCCTTATTCATCTGCTCAACTTCCTCGCGCCGGCGCTGGGTGTGGCGCTGCTGCTCGCGCTGTTTGCCCGGCTGTTCGTGCGAAACCGCGCCGGCGCTCGCTCGCTGTGGACGCAGACCGCGGTCAACTTCGTGGCCTGCGCGGTGGCGTTGGGTCTGAGCCTGTGGTTCTTTGGGCGCGACGGCAAGATGGCCAGCTACGCCGCCATGTTGCTGTGCGGCGCCAGCAGCCAGTGGCTGATGCAACAGGGCTGGAAGGCCTGAGCGTGGCGGTTCGTCTCGCACCGGCGCGCGGGGTCGATGTGCCGGCCCTGGCAGAGTTGATTCTGACGCACGGGCCGAATGCCTGGAACTGGCTGCCGGCCGAGGGCGTTCAATCGCACTTGCGGGACATTGCCGCTGGTCGCGCGCGCGCGGTGCTGGCGTGGCACGGTCGGCAACTGGTGGGTGCCGCGACGTATTGCCTGACCGACCAGTTTCGCCACTATCAGGCGGGCGACCGCGCGGATGCCCAGCATGGCTATGTGTGCGAAGTGGTGGTCGCGCCCGAGCATGCCGGGCGCGGACTGGGCAGCCGACTGCTTGGCGAGGTGAACTCGCGCTTGGCCGCCCTTGGTGTGCGCGAGATCTACATAGACCGGCACGAGGAGAATGCGGCGTCGGCCGGTATGATGCGAAAAGCCGGTTTCGAGGAGGTCGAGACCTTCGCCGAGCCGGCGCGCCGCCCCCATGGCAGCGGCCGCACGACAGTGTGCCGGCTTACTTGTCGGCCTTGAAGTTGCTGAAGGTGCGTGTCTGTACGCGCCGCAGGTCTTGCGGCAGCGCGTCGGGCGCGATCATGGTCTTGGCAGTGGCGGCGTCCAGGAAGATGGTCTTGTTCTGGGCCACTTCCTTGGTCACGAACTTGAGCGAGGCCGCATTCGGGTTGGCATAGAACACCTTGTTCGTCAGGGCCGCGTGCACTTCGGGGCGCAGGATGTAGTTGATGAACAGGTGGGCATTGGCCACGTTGGGCGCGTCCTTCGGGATGGCCATTGTGTCGAAGAACAGGGTGGCGCCGGTCTTGGGAATCAGTGCCTCGATCACCACCGGGGGCTTGGCGTTGGCCTGTGCCGCGCGGCTGCGCGCGATGTTGATGTCACCCGAGAATCCCATCACCAGACAGGTGGCGCCGCTGGCCATTTCCTCGATGTAGCCAGACGAGGAGAAGCGTGTCACATAGGGGCGAATGCTCTTGAGCAGCTTGCCCGCTTCGGCGTAGTCGGCTGCATTGCGGCTGTAGGGTGGCTTGCCGAGATACAGCAGGGCGGCGGGGAGTACCTCGGAGGCGGAGTCCAGCACGCTGACGCCACAGCTCTTGAGCTTGCTGACGTATTTCGGATCGAACAGCAGGCTCCAGGCGTTGTCGGGCATGGGCAGGGTGCCCAGCGCCGCCTTGACCTTGCCCGTGTTGATGCCGACCGTGACGTAGCCCCACATCCAGTCCACCAGGTAGGCGTTGTCCGGATCGACCTTGGCCAGTTGCTCCAGCAGGGCCTTGTCCAGGTTGCCCCAGTTGGTCAGCTTGCTGCGGTCGAGTTTTTGCAGCAGGCCGCCTTCTATCTGGGTCTTGGCGAAGTGCGAGCCGGGCACGACGATGTCGTAGCCGGTTTTGCCGGCGACCAGCTTGGCGTGCAGGATTTCGTTGTTGTCGTAGGTGTCGTAACGGACCTTGATGCCGGTCTCTTTTTCGAAGTTCTTGATGGTGTCGTCGGCGATGTAGTCCGACCAGTTGTAGATGTTCAGAACCTTGGAGTCGGCGGCGTGCGCCGCCGCCGTGCAAAGCAGGGCGCCAGCGGTCAGCGCCAATACGAAACGTTTCAAGCCTGCAGCCATGATGATCGATCCTCGCAAGAGGGAAAGAGGGTGAATGGGGGCAAAATCATAGCAAAGGCGAGAACAGATCGACCCGGTCGGTGATGATGCCGTCGGTTCCCAGGTCGATCAGCCGCTGGGCGGCCCACTCGTCGTTGACGGTGTAGCTCAGCAGGCGCAAGCCGGCGCTCTTGGCCTGGGTCACGCTGGAGGCGTCCCACAGGGCGTGGTTGCAGACCACCGCCACACAGCCCAGCGCCAGCGCCGCCTCCAGCCAGCCGGTCCACAGTGTGTCGAGCAGCAGCCCGCGCGGCAGCTCGGGCGCGGCCTGCATGGCGCCGCGCAGAGCCTCTGGCTTGAATGAAGTCAGCAGCGGCGCCGTGCTGGCTTGGCGCCACAGGCGCTGGGCATGCTGCGCCACCACCTCACCGGTAGCCGCTTCGGTTCCCGGTGTCGGCTTGATCTCGATGTTCAGCAAGAAACCGTTGGCCAGGCAATAACGGGCGATCGCCTCGAAGCTGGGCAGCGGCTCGCCGGCCCAGGCGCGCGAATGCCAGCCGCCGGCATCGAGTTGCGCCAATTCGCTCCAGGGATGGTCGCCAGCGACCGCGCTGCTGCCGGCGCCAAGATGCCGGCGCGCATTGGTGGTGCGTTGCAGCGTGTCGTCATGCAGCAGAAAGGGTACGCCGTCGGCGCTCAGTTTGACGTCGCACTCGAACATGCGGTAGCCGTGAGCGGCGCCGACACGAAATGCCGCCAGCGTGTTCTCCGGCGCCAGCTTGCCCGCGCCGCGGTGCGCGATCCAGCGCGGGTAGGGCCAGTTGTCGGCGCGGATGGGCCTCATCAGGGCTTTTCCTTGCGTTGGCCGCTGGCGGCGTCAAACCAGTGCAGGCGATCGGCGCGCGGCGTGACGTGGATGGTGCTGCCCACCGCGGGTGTGGCATGGCCTTCGTCGGTGCGGATGATCAGCGTCTCGCCGCCGCCACCATGCAGCCAGCGGCCGTAGATCAACTGCTCGGCGCCCAGCATCTCGATGGCATCGACAGTCAGGGCCCAGCCACTCGGCGTGATGGCCAGGTGCTCCGGCCGGATGCCCACGATGGTGCCGCCTGGAGCGTCGGGTGCGTTCTTCAGCAGATTCATGGGAGGCGAGCCGATGAAGCTGGCCACGAAGGTGCTGGCGGGCCGCGTGTAGACCTCGTGCGGCGTGCCGAACTGCTCCATTACGCCGCCATTCATCACGATCATGCGCTGCGCCAAGGTCATGGCCTCGACTTGGTCGTGGGTGACGAACAGCGAGGTGATGCCCAGTTCGCGGTGCAGCTTCTGGATTTCCAGGCGGGTTTGCGCGCGCAGCTTGGCGTCCAGGTTGCTCAAGGGCTCGTCGAACAGAAACACCTGGGGCTGGCGCACGATGGCGCGGCCCATGGCGACGCGCTGGCGCTGACCACCCGAGAGTTCACGCGGCTTGCGGGCCAAAAAAGGCCCAATCTCCAATATCTGAGCGGCTTTGTCCACCCGGGTCTTGATCTCGGCCATGGGTACTTTGGCGATCTTCAGGCCGTAGGCCATGTTTTCGAACACGCTCATGTGCGGGTACAGCGCGTAGTTCTGGAACACCATGGCGATGTCGCGCTCGGCCGGCTCCAGGTTGTTGACGACACGCTCGCCGATGCGGATCTCGCCGTCGCTGATCTCTTCGAGCCCGGCCACCATGCGCAGCAGCGTCGATTTGCCGCAGCCCGAGGGTCCCACGATGACCACGAATTCGCCGTCGTTGATGTGGGCGTTGACACCGTGGATCACCTGGTTGGCGCTCTTGCCGTGACCATAGCGCTTGATGATGTTCTTGAGTTCTATGGAAGCCATGTTGCAGTCTATTTCTCGGTATCCACCAGGCCCTTGACGAACCATTTTTGCATCAGCATCACCACCAGCGCGGGTGGCAGCATGGCCAGCAGCGCGGTGGCCATCACCACGTTCCACTCGTTTTGCGAGTCACCGCCTGCCACCATCATCTTGATGCCGACCACCACCGGGTACATCTCCTCTGAGGTGGTGGCCAGCAAGGGCCACAGGTACTGGTTCCAGCCGTAAATGAACTGGATGACGAACAGCGCCGCGATCGAGGTCCGGGACAAGGGCAGCAGGATGTCCTTGAAGAAGCGCAAGGGGCCGGCGCCGTCGATGCGCGCGGCCTCCAGCAGTTCGTCGGGAACCGTCAGGAAGAACTGCCGGAACAGGAAGGTGGCGGTGGCCGAGGCGATCAGCGGAATCGTGAGACCCGCGTAGGTGTTGAGCATGCCCAGATCGGACACCACCTTGTAGGTTGGCCCGATGCGCACTTCCACTGGCAGCATCAGCGTGATGAAGATCGCCCAGAAGAACAGGCCGCGCAGCGGGAAGCGAAAATAGACGATGGCAAAGGCCGACAGCAGCGAGATGGCGATCTTGCCGATGCTGATCACCAGCGCCGAGACCAGGCTGACCCACATCATGTGGGCCACCGGCGCCGTGGAGCCCGCACCGGTGCCGCCGCCGATCAATGCCTTGCTATAGGTTGCCCACAGATGGCCGCCAGGTAGCAGGGGCATGGGCGCCTGCACGATTTCCTGCGCGGTGTGGGTCGAGGCCACGAAGGCCAGGTAGATCGGAAAGGCCACGACCAGCACGCCCAGCACCAGGATCACGTGGGCCAGGACGCCCAGTGTCGTGCGACGCTCAACCATGGTGGGCTTTCATTGGTAGCTGACCTTCTTTTCGACGAAGCGGAACTGCACGACCGTCAGACCAATCACGATCAGCATCAGCACCACCGACTGTGCCGCCGAACCGCCCAGGTCCATGGCCTTGAAGCCGTCGTAGTAGACCTTGTAGACCAGGATCGAGGTGGCTTGGCCGGGGCCGCCGTGGGTGGTGGCGTCGACGATGGCAAAGGTGTCGAAGAAGGCGTACACCATGTTGATCACCAGCAGGAAGAAGGTGGTCGGCGACAGCAGCGGGAACTGGATGGTCCAGAAGCGCCGCCAGGGGCGGGCACCGTCAATGGCGGCGGCCTCGATCAACGACTTCGGGATAGACTGCAGACCGGCCAGAAAGAACAGGAAGTTGTAGGAAATCTGCTTCCAGACTGCCGCGATCACGATCAGCGTCATGGCGTGGCCCTCGTTGAGCAGATGGTTCCAGTCGATGCCCCAGCGCCCGAGCGCATAGGCCACCACGCCCAGTGACGGCGAGAACATGAAGATCCACAGCACGCCGGCCACCGCCGGCGCCACCGCGTAGGGCAGGATCAGCAGCGTCTTGTAGAACATCGCGCCACGCACCACCCGGTCGGCAAAGATCGCCAGCAGCAGCGACAGGCCAATCCCCAGCACAGCCACCAGCACCGAGAACACCGCGGTGGTCTTGAACGAGCCCAGGTAGCTGGCATCGTTGAACAGGCGCTTGAAGTTGTCCAGGCCAACCCATTCGGTCGATGTGCCAAAGGCGTCCTGCACCTGGAACGACTGCAGCAGCGCCTGTGCCGCCGGCCAGAAGAAGAACAGCGCGATCACCGCCGCCTGCGGCGCCAGCAGCAGCCAGGGCAGCCAGGTGGAGCGGATGTGGACGCGCTTTTCCATTCGGTTCGCGGGCGATGGCTGGGCGAGGGCCGGCTTGCCTGCTCAGGGGGTCAGGACTTGTTGGCCTTCTCGAAGCGTTCGAGGTGCTCGTTGCCACGTTTCACGATGGCTTCCAGCGCTTCCTTGGCCGACTTCTTGCCGCTCCACACCTGTTCGAGCTCCTCGTCCTCCACGGCGCGAATCTGCACGTAGTTGCCCAGCCGGATGCCGCGGCTCTTGTCGGTCACCTTGCGGATCATTTGCGAGACCGCCACATCGGTGCCCGGCTTCTCCTTGTAGAAGCCGGACTTCTCGGTCAGCTGGTAGGCTGCGGTGGTGATCGGCAGGTAACCGGTGCGCTTGTGGCTGGCGGACTGCACCTCGGGGCTGGAGATGTAGTTGAAGAAGGCCGCTACGCCCTTGTATTCGGCCGGTTTCTTGCCTGCCATCACCCACAGGCTTGCGCCACCGATGACCGTGTTCTGCGGCGCGCCGGGCACATCGGGGTAGTAGGGCAGGGTGGCCAGACCATAGGCAAACTTGGCGTTCTTGGCGACGTTGCCGTAAAAGCCGGCCGAGGTGGTGATCATCGCGCACTCACCCGAGATGAAACTGGCCTCCGGCACGTTACCGCGGCCCTTGTAGATGAACAGGCCCTGCTTGGCCATGTTGGCGAGGTTCTCGATATGGCGCTGGTGCAAGGGTGAGTCCACCTTCAGGCGGGCGTCCAGTCCGGCCAGGCCGTTGGACTTGGTGGCGAACTCGACGTTGTGCCAGGCCGAGAA
>Ga0208262_1000461_pt1 | contig 13996 bp, 8 predicted proteins | sample LakWasMet15_LOW5_2_FD_183863 | JGI IMG/M metagenome (GOLD analysis project Ga0208262, IMG submission 183863) | Freshwater sediment methanotrophic microbial communities from Lake Washington under simulated oxygen tension - Sediment Metagenome... | ecosystem: Environmental > Aquatic > Freshwater >... | reverse complement strand
CTCGCTGCTGCACGAGCGCGCGCCGCGCGAGGTGCCCATCCTGTACGCCCCACCCATGGGACCGCCGCCGCGGCCGATGCAGCGCCGCGCCTCCGAGTTGCTGCGCCACCTGGTGCCGGGCGCCAGTGCGCTGGAGCCCACCCACGTGCTGTCCAACGGCCGCTACAGCGTGACGCTGCGTGCCAACGGCGCGGGCTGGAGCCGCTGGGGCCAGGCCGGCATCACGCGCTGGCGCGACGATGCGCTGCGCGACGACCAGGGCAGCTTCTTCTATCTGCGCCGGCTCGACCCGGCGCACCATCCGGAGCCGGCGCGCGCGCCGCTGGTCTCGCTGACGCAGCACCCGGCGCCCGATCCGAGCGCGCACTACGCCTGCACCTACCACGCCGACCGGGTGCGCTTCGAGACCAGCTGGCCAAGCCTGAGCGCCCACATCACCGCCTGGGTCAGCCCGGAGGATGACATCGAGTTCCGCCAGGTCGAGCTGCGCAACCTCAGCGACGAGAGCGTGGAGATGGAGCTGATCTCGGTGTTCGACGTGAGCCTGTCGGACCCGCGCGCCGACGAGGCCCACCCGGCCTTTGCCAACCTGTTCGTCAACGCCGGCTGGCTGGGCGCGCACCAGGCTCTGTGGTTCGAGCGCAAGCCGCGCCTGCCCACCGAGCAGAGCCTGCAGCTGGCGCACTTTCTGGCCGATGCCCAGGCCCACGTGCTGGGCCTGCGCTGCCAGACCGACCGGCAGCGCTGGCTGGGGCGCAACCACGGGCGCGGCCAGCCACTGGCCTCGCTCAATCCGCTGCCGGCCAAGGGTACCGAGGCCATGGTGCGGCTGGTCACCGGTTTGGACCCGGTGTGTGCCCTGGCGGTACGGCTGCGCATCGCGCCCAACGCCAAGGCCCGGCTGACCTTTGCCACCACCGCCTGCGACAGTGGCACCACCTTGCGCGCGGTGATCGACAAGTACCGCCAACCCAGCCACATCCAGCGCAGCGCACTGATGTCGACCACGCTCAGCGGCATTCGATTGCGCGCCTTGCGCATCAGCGCGCGCAACTTCCTGGCAATCCAAACCCTGACCACCGCGCTGGTGCAAAGCCTGGGCAGCGGCCCCGACCGAGTCACGCGGCCCGAAGGCAACGGCACGCGCGTCTGCGACCGGCGCCTGCTGTGGCGCTTTGGCCTGTCGGGCGAGCGCGCGCTGATCCTGGTGACCATAGGCGACCCGCAAGGCCTTGCGCTGGTGCGTGCCCTTGGCGAGGCGCTGCGGCTGTGGGCCTGGGGCGGCATCGCCTGCGACCTGGTGGTGGTCAACGCCGAGCCGGTCTCCTACCTGATGACGCTGCAGCGCGAGCTGCTGGCGCTGCGCGAGCGCCACGCGGCCAGCGCGGCTGACCATGCGCACGCCGCGGCCACCAGCTTCACCGTGCTGCGCGCCGACGAGCTCTCGCCCGACGAGGTCAGCACCCTGCAGGCGCAGGCACGGCTGCGCCTGCACGCCGATGAGCGCCCGCTGCCGTTGCACGTGGGCGAATGGAGCGCCCTGCATGAGCAGGCGCTGGCACTGCGGCGGGCGACGGCACGCGTTACGCTGCTGCCGGGCACCGGGGTGGTGGGCGCCGCGCCCTCTGGCGAGTTCGTGGCCGAGACAGGCGAATTCCGCTTCGACGTGAGCCCGGATCTGCGACCGGCGCGCCCCTGGATCAATGTGCTGGCCAACCCGGAATTCGGCGCCCACCTGTCGGAGGCCGGCGGCGGCTACACCTGGGCGCTGAACAGCCGCCTGATGCAGCTCACCGCCTGGTCCAACGACCCGGTAGCCGACCCTCCGGCGGAATGGTTTCTGGTGCAGGACCTGACCACCGGCGAGGCCTGGAGCGTGGCGCCCAACGCGCATGGCGCGCGCGGCGTGGCCTACCACGTGGCGCACGGCCAGGGCTACAGCCTGATCCGCCATCGGCGCGCGGGCCTGGAGGTGACGGCCTCCTGGTGCGTCGATCCGCTGGTCTCGGTCAAGCAGGTGCGGCTGGAGCTGATCAACCGCGGCCGGCGGGCGCTGCGACTGCGCGTGGTCGGCATGGCCGAGTGGATGATGGGCGCCAACCGCTCGGACCGCCGCACCGCGCGCACCAGGCTGCACCAGGCGGCCGGCCTGACGGCGCTGCTGTGCACGCAGCGCGAGCGCTCGGCCGGCTTCGGCGAGGGCACGGCCTTCCTCAGCCTGGATGGCGGCGCGGACGAGGAGGCGGACTGGACCTGCGACCGGCGCGAGTGCTTCGACGAGGCCGGCGCGCTGGTGTTGCCCGAGCGCTTCGGCCAGCGCAGCGGCGAGGGGCTGGACCCCTGCGCCGCGCTCGCGTCGAGCCTGCAGCTGGCCATCGGCGAGTCGGCACAGCGCGTCTTCTGGATTGGCTACGCCGACAGCGAGGCCGGCGCCGCCGCGCTGGCCGAGCTGGCCTGCGTCAAGCCGGCGCACCAGCGCATGGCCGAGGTGGTCGGCGCCTGGGACCAACTGCTGGGCGCCACCACGGTGCGAACGCCGGACCCGCTGTTCGATGCCATGGTGAACCGCTGGCTGCTGTACCAGACCGTGGCCTGCCGGCTGTGGGCCAAGTCGGGCTTCTACCAGGCCGGCGGTGCCACCGGTTTTCGCGACCAGTTGCAGGATGCGATGGCGTTGGCCTGGGCCGCGCCGGCGCTGTTGCGCCGGCAAATCGTGCTGTGCGCATCGCGCCAGTTTGCCGCCGGCGATGTGCAGCACTGGTGGCACGGCCCGCTTGGCAACGGCGTGCGCACGCACTTCTCGGACGACCTGCTGTGGCTGCCGCACGCCTGCGCGCACTACCTGCGCGCCACCGGCGACCACGCGCTGCTGGACCAGCGCGTGCCCTTCCTCGAAGGCGCCACCATCCCCGAGGGCGCCGAGGACGCCTACTTCACCCCGGCCATCAGCGCCGAGGACGCCACCGTCTTCGAGCACGCGGCACGCAGCATCGACCGCAGCCTGCAAGTCGGCGCGCACGGCCTGCCGCTGATGGGCAGCGGCGACTGGAACGACGGCATGAACCGGGTTGGCATACAGGGGCGCGGCGAGTCGGTGTGGCTGGGCTGGTTTCTGTGCCAGGTGGTGGCCGACTTCGCGCCACTGGCACAGCAGCGCGGCGAGACGGCGCGCGCGCAAGCCTGGCAACAGGCGGCGCAGGGCTGGCAGCGCGCGCTCATCAGCGTCGCCTGGGACGGGCAATGGTTCAAGCGCGCTTTCTTCGACGACGGACAGGCCCTGGGTTCGCACGCCAACGCCGAGGCCCGCATCGACCTGATCGCGCAGTCCTGGGCCGTGTTGTCCCACGCCGCGCCGGCGCCATTGCAGCGGCAGGCCCTGTCGGCAATGGAGACCCACCTGGTGGACCGCACGGCGGGCCTGATCCGGCTGCTGGACCCGCCGCTGGCAAACGCCTCACCCAGCGCCGGCTACATCCAGGCCTACCCGCCGGGCGTGCGCGAGAACGGCGGGCAATACGCCCACGCCGGTGTGTGGGCACTGATGGCGCAGGCCCAGGCGCAACGCGAGCACGTCGCCGAGCCATCGGCCGAGGGCGGCGACATCGCCTACCGCTATTTCACCTACCTGAGCCCGGCGCACCGCAGCCAGCACCCGCTGCGCGGGCCGGCCTACGGGGTCGAGCCCTATGTGATGGCGGCCGATGTCTACAGCCACAAGCCCTACGTCGGGCGCGGCGGCTGGAGTTGGTACACGGGCGCTGCGGGCTGGCTGCACCGGGCCGCGATCGAATCGATCTTCGGTCTGCAACTGTCGGCCCGCGAGCTGCGCTTTCGCCCCTGCCTGCCGCGCGCATGGCAACGCGCCGAGCTGAGCCTGCGCCGCGACGCTCGCCTGCTGCGCTTCGTGCTGATTCGTGCCGACACCGATCAGGCACTGAGCGCGGCCAGCGAGCCGCAGGCGCAGGTGCTGCACCCTGATCAGCCGCTGGACTGGAGCGCGCTGAGCGCTGACGCCTGCTTTGTCATTCCGCTGCGCGAGGAGTCCTGGCCAAGCGCGCAAGCCATGGCCAATGCCGCCAGCTAGCTGGCGTGGCCATGTCGGCTCGAGCACTCCGCGGCTTGCATCAATAGGCGCTCCGGCGGGGTGCGTGAGCCTTGGTAATAGAACCACAAACTGGCCACCGCTGCGGCAATCAGTACCCAGAAGATGGACGACGGCGCGTAGCTCGCCAACAGGTACCCACAGACCACGGGGCTGATGGATGCGCCAAACACGGACAGCCCTTGCGCCCCGTAGTAACTGCCCCGCTTGTGCGCAGGCGCCAGGCGGTCGACAAACAGATAGTCGGTCGGAATGGTGATGACTTCCCCCACCGTGAAGGCGGCCGTTGCCAGGACCCAAGTCAGCACGCTGTTGGCATGCATGAAGCCCCACAGCCCCACCACATAAAACACGACTCCCACCACTACCCAGCGAAACAGGTGGGGCGACGCAATCTTTCGGCCTATCGGGTATTGCAGCAGGATCACCACTGCGGCGTTGGTAAGCAGAATGGCGGGCATGGTGTGGGCAGCACCCTCTGTCCCCTGGGTCTGAATCAGGTACTGCGACAAATAGCCGGTAACGAATCGCCCGAACACAAAGGCTGCCAGTACGCCGCCCAAAGTGAGCAAGACCAACTGTCGGTCGTTGCGCAAGTCGCGCAGGGTATCTTTGAAGCTGGTGGGCTTGAATGCTGCCTGCCCGCCGACTTGGGCAGGCGCCGCGACACGCTTGACTGTGTGGGGGCCAACCACCTGGCTCGCCATGAGCGCAAACCCCGCCGAAAGCCACAGCGGCGCTGCATGCTCCATGCCAAAGGCCCATGCCCCCAGTACCGGTCCGAGAGAGAATGCCACGTTGGTCAAGGTGTAGTTGATCGAGAACGCCTTGGCCCGGTCGGCAGGCTCCAGCCAGTCGGCCAACAGCGCTTTCAAGGCAATCTTCTGCATGGACACGGCGGCCTCCACGCAGCACAGTGCCGCCAGGACCAGCACCAATTGGGTGGTGACAGTGACGCCCACACATGCCAATGCCATCATGACGCAGGCCGCAAGAAGCAGCTTGCGCTTGCTGATCCGGTCGGCCAGGTAGCCCGCGTACAAGCCAAACACGGTGGCAAAGAACACACTGCCGCCCAAGAGCCAGCCCAAGGTCTGCGCCGAGACCTGCACGCGCTCGGTGAGGTAGATGGCCAGGTAAGGCATGCCTACCGAGCGCCCCATGACAAACACCACGGTACTGAGCAACAAGCGCCTCACGGCGGGGGGATACGACTTCATACGGCAACACCCATCAGGCAGAAGAAACAGTGTGCGAGTGTGCTGAAAAAAGGTGAAAATAAAAACGGATCTACAACTGAGAAACATTTCCTCTTTTATGAAGCTCCTGGCGCAGTACCGTCGCCTGCACTCCCTGGTGCACAGTCTCGGGCACCAGCCCGGCCTGCCCTCCTTGGCGCAGGGCATGCACTGCAGCGAACGCAATATGCGCAACCTCTTGGTCAAAATGCAGGCCCAGGGCTGGCTTACCTGGACTGCAGGCCAAGGGCGCGGTCACCACTCCGAGCTGGTGTGGCACGCCACGCCCGACGAAGTAGCCCTGAACCACATGGCCGACCTGCTGCGCGAGGGCGATCTGGAGCAAGCCTTTGCGCAGCTCAACCCCGCGCAGCGCCGCGCTTTGAGCACTCGTCTGCCGGAGTACCTGGGGGCCGAGCACTCCAGCGACCGCAGCCTGCGCATGCCCTTGTACCGGCAGGCACAAAGCCTGGACCCGCTGGATGCGTTTTCTCGTTTGGAGGCCTATCTGGTGCGCCAGATCTTCAGCCGCCTGACCGAGTTCGACTCGACCTCGCATTGCGTCGTGCCCGGCCTGGCCCACCACTGGGAGGCGACCGACGATGCCCGGGTATGGCACTTCTGGCTGCGCCCCGGCCTGAGCTTTCATGACGGCACGCCGCTCACCGTGCATGACGTCGCAGCCACTTTCTTGCGGCTGCGCGCGCATTGCAAGACCTACCAGCGCCTGTACGCATGCATCGCGCGCATAGAGGTGGGCGACGAGCGGCGTGTCAGCTTCCACCTGACCGAATCGCACTACCTGTGGCCCCGGTGCACCGCCAATGGCAACTCGTCCATCGTGCCGCAAGTCTTGCCGCCCGACTTCGGCCGAATGCCGGTGGGCAGCGGCCCTTTCAAGCTGGTGCGCAACAACGCCTATCAGCTCACATTTCGTGCCTTCAAGGACTACTATCGCGAACGCCCACTGCTCGATGAAATCGACCTCTGGGTCGTGGAGGCGCAAGGCCCCGCACCCAGTTTTGATTTGCAGTTTGGCTACAACACCACGGGCAATGGCGCCGACGCCCCTGCCGGGCACACCGCCAACTCCCGGCTCAGCGAGCCCCTGGCCGGTTGCACCTACCTGGTCTGCAACCCTACCAAGTCGCCACTCCTGCGCACCACGGAGCAGCGGCTCGCCTTGGGCGACTGGGTGGCCACCAACACCTGGCTTGCCGCCGACGACCCGACCCACACACCCGCCAGCGGCCTGTTGCCGCATTGGAAACATCGCCACGTGCCGGCGCCGCCAAGCTGCCCGATCCCGGCAGGGACCCACCTGCGCATGGTCGTTGGCCACAGAGCCAGCATTGGCCGCATGGCACAAGACCTGCGTGCACGCTTTCAAGCCGCAGGGGTGGAGCTGGAGTTTGCTGCCCTGCCCATACAAGAGTGGGTCAACCCCGCGCACTTCGCGGATGCCGACCTGGTGCTGGCAGGCGAGGTGATGCAGCACGACCTGCAGTTCGGTTGCTTTGACTGGTTCAGCGCCGACATCATGCTGCGCCGCTGGATGCCCGATGCGGACGTGGCGTGGCTCGACGCCGCGCTGCATCTTGCCCAAACCGAACCCGATGAACACCTGCGCATGCAGATGTTTGAAGACATGGCCCGAACCATTGTCTGCAAGGGTTTGGCTCTGCCTCTCGCGCACGAGACGCAGGTGTTGGAGGTGGCGCCCCATGTGGCGGGCGCGCGCATTGGGCCCTTCGGATTCGCCGCTTTCGAGTCCCTATGGATGCGACATCAGGTGCCGCCGAGCGCCCACCATGCCGCTCAACCCGACTCCCAGATGACTGCCTGGCCGCTGGCTTCCCAGCGCTCGTAGTGCGCCGCGTACAACTCCTCGATGCGGTTGCGCTTGACCTTGAAGGTTGGCGTGATGACGTCGTTCTCGACCGTCCAGGCGGTGTTCACCACCACCAGGCAGCGCAGTTGCTCGTGCGGGTCCAGCGTGGCATTGATCTGCTGCAGGTGCCGCTCCAGTGACTGCTGCAACGCGGCGCGCGCGGCCGGCTGCGCGGCGCGCGCGGCCGCCTCGGCGCTGAGCATCACCATGCCCAGCGGCTGGCCCAGGTTGGCGCCGGTCACCACGCAGACCTCCACCGCCTCGTGCATCATCAGCTTGTCCTCGATCGGCGCCGGCGCCACGTACTTGCCCTTGCTGGTCTTGAACAAGTCCTTGACACGCCCGGTGATGCGCAAATTGCCCTGTGCGTCGATGCTGCCCTTGTCGCCGGTGCGCAGCCAGCCGTCGGAGGTGAAGGCCTGCCGGGTCAGCTCCGGCTCCCGGTAGTAGCCCAGCATCAGCGCCTGGCTGCGCATCTGGATCTCGCCGGTCTGCGCGTCAATCCGCTGCAGGACGTCCTCGTAAGGCGGGCCCACGGTGCCTTCCTGGTTCTGGCCCGGCACGGTCAGGTGCGAGACCGCCAGGTTCTCGGTCATGCCGTAGCCTTCGTTGATCGGCAGGCCAAGCCTGCGAAACCAAGCCAGCAGCGCCACCGGCATCGGTGCCGCGCCGCCGGCGGCAAAACGGCACTGGTCCAGGCCCAGGGCCTTGCGCACCTTGCGCCGCACCAGCGTGCGCACGATCGGAATCGCGAGCAGGCGATCGAGCCGCGCCGGCGGCAACTTGTGCTGGACCCCATGCTGGAACTTGACCCACAGGCGTGGCACCGAAAAGAAGATGGTCGGTCGGGCGCGCTGCATGTCGGCGGCAAAGGTGTCCAGCGACTCGGCAAAGTAAATGCGCATGCCGGTGCGCAGCCAGCCGTGTTCCACCAGCACGCGCTCCACCACGTGGGCCAGCGGCAGGTAGGACAACATGCGGTCCTGGGCCGACATCGGCACGCGCCGGATGCCACGCTCCAGCGCCCAGGCGAAATTGCCAAAGCTGTGCATCACGCCCTTGGGCACGCCAGTGGTGCCCGAGGTGTAGATCAGCGTCGCGAGTTCCTCCGCGCCACGCATCACCTCACCATGCAGCGGCGCACTGCGCGCGCAGATCGGGTCCCAGCCATCGCAGCTGTCGATGACATCCGGTGGTGACAGCGGGTAGCTGATGCACGGCAGGCCCGCCGGCACACCCGGCTTCATGGCTTCCCAGCTGTCGAGCTTGCCAACGAAGCAGGCGCACGCCCCGCTGTGGGTCAGGATGTGATGCACCGTGTCGTGCGACAGCGTCGGGTACAGCGGCACCGACACATGACCGGCCATCCAGATCGCCAGATCGCTCATCAACCACCAGGCGCAATTCTTCGACAGGATCGCGACTCGCGAGCCCGGCGGCCAGCCCTGCGCCTCAAGATGCGTGGCCATGCGGCGCACCTGCTCGCCAAGCTGCGCCCAGTTGTAGTCGTGGACCACGCCATGCCCCATGGGCTGGGTCAGCGCAATGCGCTCGGGCGCGGTCAGCTCCCAGTGGTACAGCCGTTGCAGGGCGAGCAGGTCCGGGATCATCGCTGGCAGTCAGGGGCGCCGCATCTCAGGCGTGCGGCGTTGCAGCGTCGGCTCGTCGCGCGCGGTCGGCCGGCGGCATCACTTCCAGACCCGGAATCGGGATCTGGCGCACCTGCTCGCTGCCGGTCACGTCGATGGCGCCCAACAGGGCCTGCTCGACGTCGTCGAGGAAGACAAACTCCAGGCTCTCGCGCTCCGGCTTGGCGACCTCGTCCAGATCCTTGCGATTGCGCGCGGGCAGCATCACGCGCTGAATGCCCGCAGCCAGCGCGGCCAGCACCTTCTCCTTGATGCCGCCCACCGGCAGCACCAGGCCACGCAGACTGATCTCGCCGGTCATGGCGACGTCGTCGCGCACCGGGCGATCCAGAAACAGCGAGGCCAGCGCGATGAACATCGCCACGCCGGCACTCGGTCCGTCCTTCGGGATCGCGCCGGCCGGAACATGCACGTGCACATCGGTCTTGTCGAATGCGCTGGCGTCGAGCTGCAGGCTGCTCAGGCGTGACTTCACCAGCGTGAGCGCGGCTTGAGCCGACTCCTTCATCACATCGCCGAGCTGGCCGGTGAGGATCAGCCGGCCGCTCCCCGGCGTGCGGCTGGCCTCTATGAACAGGATGTCGCCGCCAACCGGCGTCCAGGCCAGTCCCGTGGCCACGCCCGGCATGCCGGCGCGCAGGGCCACCTCGCTTTCGAACCTGGCCGGTCCCAGCATCTCGGCGAGATCGGTCTCCTGCACCTGCGCCGCCTCGGCCCGGCCCTCGGCGATGCGCACCGCCACGCGCCGGCAGACCGCGCCGATCTGACGCTCCAGGTTGCGCACGCCGGCCTCGCGTGTGTAGTCGCGGATGATCGCGCTCAGGGCCGCGTCGGTGATCGAGAATTGCTCCGGCTTGAGGCCGCTGTCCACCAACTGGCGCGCCACCAGGTACTTGCGGGCGATCTCACGTTTCTCTTCCTGCGTGTAGCCGGCCAGTTGCAGCACCTCCATGCGGTCGCGCAACGGGCCGGGGATCGGATCGAGCACGTTGGCGGTGGCGATGAACAGCACCTGCGACAGGTCGTAGGGTACCGCCAGGTAGTTGTCGCGGAAGGTGCAGTTCTGCTCCGGATCAAGCACCTCCAGCAGCGCCGCCGAGGGGTCGCCGTGCACACCCGTGCCCAGCTTGTCGATCTCGTCGAGCATCATCACGCAGCCGCGCGTGCCGGCCTTCTTCAGCGCCTGGATGATGTTGCCAGGCAAAGCGCCGATGTAGGTGCGCCGGTGGCCGCGCATCTCCGCCTCGTCATGCACGCCGCCCAGCGACACGCGCACGAACTTGCGCCCCAGCGCCTTGGCGATGGACTGCCCGAGCGAGGTCTTGCCCACGCCGGGCGGGCCCACCAGGCACAGAATCGGCCCATGGCCAGTGGGGTTGAGCTTGCGCACCGCCAGGAACTCGACGATGCGCTGCTTCACCTTGTCCAGACCGAAGTGGTCCTCATCCAGGATGCGCCGCGCCTGCGCCACGTCGATCACGTCGGGTTCGGGCGTCTTCCAGGGCAGCTCGACCAGCCAGTCGAGATAGCTGCGCACCATCGAGTACTCGGACGAGCCGTCGGACATGCGCTCGAGCCGCTTGAGCTCCTTCTCGGCCTGCTTGTGCACCTCCTCGGGCATGCCGGCATCGGTGATCTGCTGGCGCAGCTCGGCGATCTCGGCGCTGTTGCGGCCCTCGTCCTCGCCCAGCTCCTTCTGGATCGCCTTCATCTGCTCGCGCAGCAGGAACTCGCGCTCGCGCTTGCTCACGCTGGCCTTGGTGCGCTGATCGATCTCGCGCGAGATCTTCATCACCTCGACGCGGTGCGACACCACGGCCAGCAGTTGATCCAGACGCCTGCGCAGGTCCACCTCTTCGAGCAGTTGCTGCTTCTCCTCGGGCTTGATGTCCAGATAGCCGGCCACCAGATCGGCCAGCGTCGCCGGCGCCTCCACGCTGTGCACCGCGGCCACCATCTCCTTGGGCACCTCGGGCAACAGCTCCAGCACCTCGACGGCGCGTTCGCGCAATTGGAGAAAGCGCGCCTCGATCTCCCGATCGCCGGCGCCGCTTGGCTCCACCACCCGCTCGATGCGCGCCACCAGAAACGGATACCCGCTCAGGTAGGCACTGATGCGGAAACGCTCTTGTCCCTGGCAGATGATGTGGTGCGTGCCACCCGGCGTTGTGGCGTAGCGCAGGATGGTGGCCACCGTGCCCATGGCCGACAGGTCGGTGCCCTCTGGCGTCTGGGTCTGAGGGTTGCGCTGCAGCACGATGCCCACCGCGCGATCGGCCTTGATGGCGTACTGCGCGGCGGCGATGGAGCGCTCGCGGCCGATCGCGATCGGCGCCATCATGCCGGGGAAGAGCACCAGATTGCGCACCGGCACGATGATCATCGCGTCCTCGGGCACCGCCATGGCCGCATCCGTTGTGGCCGGCTGGCCGCCCGGCTGCGATGCGTCGCCCGGGCTGTGGGCACTTTGTTGTTCCAGCGATGTGTCGGGCTTGTTCATGGGGTGCGCGCCAGATGCAGCCGAAGGCATCCGTACTCCAGTTGCGTGTCGACGATGTGGTAGGCCCCCTCGGGCAGGCGGATGCGCCGCTCGAAGCGGCCGTAGGGAATCTCCAGGTGGACGATCACACCCGACACCAGACTGACGCCACGCGCGCGCTCGCCGCGCACCACCAGCGTATCGTGGTCCAGCGCAACGGTGTAGCAGTCCGGCGCCACACCGGGCAGCGCCACCACCACGCCGAGCTCATCGTTGCGCTGGTGCATGTCGACCGGCGGCTCCCAGCACAGCAGCTCTGCGGCCGGGCCAACGCGCAGGTACTGGCGCCCGAGCCGGTTGACGCTTTGCAGCAGATCGGCCGCCTCGGCCAGCATCCAGGCATTCCCGTCATCGCCTCGCATCGGTGTTTCCCTCTTATGCGGGCCAACTGCCGACGACAGGCCAACAGGCAGCCCCAAGAATCGACCCGCCAGCCTTTTCAGGGGCTGGCGGTGGGTGGTAAGGACCCCATGGCAGCTCGTCGGGCTGGCACGTCTGGGGGCGTCCTCATCCGTCTTGGTGCAGCACACCAGGACTCAGCGCGCTTGCGCGACTCCCCAGCTACGTCTCGCCAGTACGCCGAGGCGATTCAGTCGAGACAAGCCAACTGTAGGTGCCGCATGCGGCGGGTCCTTGCGAAATCTCAACGCTGCCGCCTGCACCCGGCCGGACCATGCATTCTTCGCAGGGCAGCGCAGCGCCGACGCTTCGCGTGGCCATTCTCTGGAGGGAGCACACCATGTCCAACACGCCAGCAGCCCACCCCCTTGCATCTGCACTGTCCGAAGGCCGGCCCCTTGGGGACCAACGGGTACACCGCGCAACCATGCTCAGGCTGGTGGAGCTGCCCGCGGCGCAGGTCAGGCATGCCCAGGCCACGCCCGGTCAGCCGTCCGCGACACAGGCGATTGCCGGCACCATGCGCGAGAGCTGTCCGCACTGTCATGTACCCCTGCAACTGGTGTTGCGTCACCACCAAGTGATGCGCTCGCACCTGCACTGCGCCCGATGCGATCGCTGCTTTGACGCGCTGCACGCTGACGGCCGCTCCGCGTTGGCCGCGACCGGGCTGGCCCCTGAGTGAGGCGTGGCGGCGAGCGGCGCCGGTTGCCGCCTTGCGATATGTCAACCCCGGCACGGCGGCCGTTTTTATACTTGAGGAGGGCGCTTGGCTGCCCATCAGGAGCAAACCATGAATACCTCGCAGCGTGTCGGCATCTGGGTGACCGTGAGCTTGAGTCTGGCACTGACGGCGTGCACCACCACCGGCGTTGGCGGCGGGCAGCTCGCGGCCAACGGTGGCGAGGCACAGCCGGTGGCTTTCAGCTGGAGCAGCACCGATGGCGGCATCACCGGCAGCATGAGCGCCGTGCTGCCGGGCAAGACCTACCAGGGCCGCTTCTTTCAGATCACGCAGCAGACGCGCACCGAGGTGCTCGATCCGCTCTGGATGCATTGGCACCATGGCTGGTACGACTGGCCCTACTGGGGCTACCCCGGCGGCGGGCCCTACCCGACCACGCAATTCATCACGCACTACAGCGGCAAGGTGGTGGCCACGCTGGAAGCGCCCGAGCAGCAGCGCATGCGCTGCCGCTTCCACCTGGTTGCGCCGGCACGCGGCATGTCCGGCGGCGGCGAGGGACAGTGCCAGCTCTCCGACGGCCGCGCGCTACGGGCCAGTTTTGCGGGCAAGTGAGCACCCCCGCCGCTTGACCTGATGGGCGCGGCATCAACCGGAGATCCGACATGAACACACTTACCAAGCTGGCACTGGGCCTGATCGGCCAGTTGCGACCCGAGCCCGCCGTGGGCGACGCCGACAGCGTGACCCATCTGCCGCCGGCCAAGACCAGCGGTGGCATGCCGCTGATGCAGGCGCTGTCGGCGCGCCAGTCGCAGCGCGACTTCGATCCCAAGCCGCTGACCCTGCAGACCATCTCGGACCTGCTGTGGGCCGCGGCTGGCGTCAACCGCCCGGACCTCAATGGGCGCACCGCGCCGAGCGCCATGAACGCGCAGGAGGTGGATGTCTACGTCGCCCTGCCGGCCGGTCTGTACCGCTACGTCCCGACCACCCAGACCCTGCAGCTGGTAAGCGCCACCGACGTGCGCCGCGTCACCGGCTATCAGGACTTTGTCGACAGCGCGCCGTTGGACCTGGTGTTCGTCGCCGACCACGCGCGCATGAAGCTGGTGCCGGCGGCACAGCGCGAGTCCTACGCCTCGGCGGCGGCCGGCGCGATGGCGCAGAACGTCTACCTGTATTGCGCCTCCAAGGGGCTTGCAACGGTGATCCGCGCCTGGATAGACCGCGCGGCGCTCGGGCAGGCCATGGGTCTTGGCAATGACCAGCAGGTCCTGCTGGCGCAGACGGTCGGGCGTCCCAGGTCGGTCACGCCACCATGAGCGAAGTCTTCAATTCGCTGCGTACCGGCGCGGTGGCGCTCGACGTGCTGGCCACCAATCACGCGGCACCGGCGGCTCTGGCCGTGCAACAGCGCCATCGCCTGACGGCCCTGCTGGAAGTCGCCATGCGCGACTCGCCGCTGTACCGCCAGCGACTGCGCGGCATCG
>Ga0208262_1000459_pt1 | contig 14008 bp, 12 predicted proteins | sample LakWasMet15_LOW5_2_FD_183863 | JGI IMG/M metagenome (GOLD analysis project Ga0208262, IMG submission 183863) | Freshwater sediment methanotrophic microbial communities from Lake Washington under simulated oxygen tension - Sediment Metagenome... | ecosystem: Environmental > Aquatic > Freshwater >... | reverse complement strand
ACTGCGAATCCATCCAATTTCGGCATCATCAGGTCTAACAGAATGATGTCCGGTTCGAAGTTATGCACTTTGCTGCCCGCTTCGAATCCATCCGTTGCAGAGTTAACTATAAAGGGTTCGTCCAGGCCGGTAAGCCATTCCACGAGCAAGCCCGCGACCTGTTTATCGTCATCCACGATCAATATCCGCAAATCGCTATGCTGTGACGCCGTTTTACACTGTTTGGCAAATTGTTCCACGCTCTCACGTAGAAAGCGGCGGTGTCCGCCGGGTGTCGTTTCAGAGGGTAACAAGCCTTTTTGAGCCCATGCACGTACAGTAATAGGCGAAATCATTAATAGTGTGGCGACTTCGCTGGGCGTTAAATAAGGTTTCTTGTCATTACTTGCCATAGTAAAAAAGTTCCTTGTTGGTTGGCTGGATTTTAGGAGTCATTGTCATTAATTGAATAGTCTTATCGTTTTGCCCTAGTAGCACAGGCTAAGTTGATAACATGACCAGTATATCGTTTAAAACGATTAAATCGATTAAAATTTAATTTTTCCTGGCTAAATAGAGAAGTAATGCCGCTGTACATATTCATATAAGCTATCGGCCATTACCATATGCCACAATTTCAGCCGCGATCCGGCTTAGCGCTAACTCCTTATCCACTGCGCCCAGCTTTGCCGCCTCTTTCGGCATGCCATACACGACACAGCTGTCTTCATCCTGGCCCAGGGTGCGCGCGCCCATGTCGTGCATTTCTTTCAAGCCTTTGGCGCCGTCATCGCCCATGCCGGTCATGATGATGCCTAATGCATTTTTACCTGCGCATTTGGCTACCGAACGGAACAACACATCGACCGACGGACAATGACGGGTAACCGGCGGCCCTGCCACGATCTCAATGTAATACTGCGCGCCACTACGCTTGAGCAACATATGCCGCCCTCCTTGCGCAATCAGTGCGCGTCCCGGCAACACCCGGTCGCCATTGACGGCTTCGCGCACTTCGATCCTGCATAGATTGTTCAGTCGGCCGGCGAAAGCGCCGGTAAATTTTTCCGGCATATGCTGCACGATAACAATGCCTGGACAGACACGCGGTAACGCGGTTAACACCACTTCCAGGGCCTGCGTCCCGCCGGTGGAAGTGCCGACAGCAACGACCCGGTCCGTGGTTTCGGCCATCGCCTGAGAGGTGGCCGGAAGGATCGCATCCGCTGTTAATTTGGGCTGCACCGGTACCGCAGTCGATGAGCTCAGTCGGCGCAGGTTGGCGCGGGCCGCAGCTTTGACTGCGACCACCAGACTTTCCGAATCATCCTGTAGAAATTGTTTGAGCCCTACTTTAGGCTTGGTGACGATGCTCACCGCGCCTGCCGCCAGAGCCTGCATCGTAGTTTCCGCGCCTTTCTCGGTCAGCGTGGAACAGATGACCACCGGCGTGGGCCGCTCAACCATCAGTTTTTTCAAAAACGTGATGCCGTCCATGCGCGGCATTTCGACATCCAGCACGATCACATCGGGCCATTGCGTCTGCATGCGCGCCATCGCGAATACCGGATCGGCAACGGCGCCGATCACATTGATTCCCGGATCTTGCGACAAATTTGAAGTGAGTACCTGCCGCACGACTGCGGAATCATCCACTATGAGTACCTTAATCTGAGTCATTCTATGCTCCTGTTTATTGGATTATGCTCGGCTGCGCTAATACATTAGTGTGCTTGACCCAGACCTCGCCACTCCATACTTCAAAAATCACATTGCGGTACCCGATACCGCCCAAGTGTTCGGCTACACTGGTAAAAGCGTGCTGTTTCGTCAGCCGCCGCGCGGCTTGTATATTCTGGATGCCGACCTGGGACAGGGTATTTCTATTCGTTTCAGGAAACATATTGCCGCCGCCGAATAATTTGACCTGATATTCTTTATGCGGAGCGCCCACCATATCGATTCTTTTCAACAGCAGGGCAATGGCCTCATCGGCAAAACGTCCGTTCGGCGCCGGCCAATTCTCTGTCCTGCGGTCGCAATTACGCTTGGGCAGCATATAGTGGCACATTCCCCCGACCAGCAGTTGCGGATGCCAAAAGGTCAGTGACACACAAGAGCCCAGCAGGGTACGGATGCGAGTGTCCCGGTCGGCGAAGTAATAATCGCCGGGTTGAAGAAATATCTCCATCGGATGCAAAGGTCTTGTCATTTCATGGTTTCAGGTAAACGGCCGGCTGCACCAGGCGCAAAGTTTCGTTAATGCCATTTAGTGTCTCGGAGTGCCCGACCAGGAAATATCCTCCGGGACGCAGCAATGACAGCAGATACGACACCACCTGGCGCTTGGTGTTCTGGTCGAAATAGATCATCACGTTGCGCAGGAAAATCGCATCGAACTCGGTCAGTTTCGGCGGCGTCCCGGTCAGGTTATGGTGCATGAACTGGATGCGTTCGCGCAATTTACGTTCGATCAGCAAAGTCCCGTCCTGGGTGCCGGTGCCTTTAAGACAATAGTTGGACAGATAGTGCCGGGGGATTTCCGGCAGGCGTTCTATAGGGTAAAGACCTGTTCGCGCTTTTTCCAACATTCGCGTACTCAGGTCGGAAGCAACAATTTCCCAGGGCGCGCTACCCAATACCTCATCCGCCACCATCGCAATGCTGTAGGGTTCTTCGCCGCTGGAGCAGGCCGCGCTCCAGATACGCAAAGGCTTACCCGGCTTTCGGGCCGGTAAAATACGCTGGCGCAGAAAATCGAAATGTTTGGGTTCGCGAAAGAAATGCGTTTCGTTGGTGGTCAGCAAATCCACGGCCATTTGCAGTTCGGCTTTTCCACTAGCAGCGGTAATCATTTGAAAATATTCGCCGAAGCTTGCCAGCCCGTGGTGCTTTAGCCGCTTCGTCAGACGGCTGGTTACCAGCGGTTTCTTGGCAGGGGACATGCTGATGCCGGCGATGAGGTAGATCAAGTCGCGAAACTGTGCGAATTCCTTCTCTTTTAACTCCACGGTAGCAAGGTTGGACTTATGAATTGCGGATGTCGGCATAGTTTTTCACTCTATCGATACTGTAGTAAAATTGCTGTTATGTAGTTTCATACCAGTCCTGAACCGACTTGCAACTCTGCAAACCAATTAATGAATCGTTCGACATCGGCGCCCTTATAAATTGCGCCGTGTTGAGGGCAGAGCATGTCGATTTTCATAGCTGCGGCCCGTTCGCACCATAATCGCTTGGCTTCCGGCGAGCCCATCCAGCGCCGGTGAAAACCCTCCGCATAGCGAATATGCCGATCAAAATCTTTAACGAACAAATCGTTCAACTCTTCCGGTAGCATTGCCGCGCCAATATCGCCCGAGAATAGTATCCGTGCGGCCTCGTCATATAAGTGGAAATTACCGGAAGAATGTAGATAATGCGCAGGTATGGTTTGCAGTTTCAGCTTACCGACAGTCATTACCGAGCCGCTATCGGGAATTCCTATCAAAGTTTCGTCAGTGCCGCCAAAATGCGGGATAAAAGTTGTCCATAATCGGCTGATATGGCATTTAAGCGCCGGGTTGAAATCCAGCCACAAAGACAACGACGAAATGATATCCGGGTCCTGATGAGAAGCGAACAGTACACTTATCTTTGCCGGATCGAAGGCTTCGCAAATGGCGGCAAATACCATTGAAAATATTTCCGAACCGCCCGGATCTGTCAATATAGCCATAGTGCCGTCAGTGATCAGGTATTCGTTGGTGTCTATTAAATAATTCGGCCGCTCCGGGTCGCGCGCTACGGCTATCCATTGATGCTGACCGGATTGATAGATAATCGTTGCTTGTTTCATGACTTTGCCTCGGCTAATCTTGATTCGAGATTTCTTACGCGCACGGCAATATGAGTGATAACCTCTTCCGCATCCTGAGCTACTTGGCGTAATGACTGCGCCAAGACACCGCCGTAAGCCGCTTCAATCTCGGCCGAACGCGAAATCACCAAACCGGTGGCGCACTGTTTACCAGTGCGCCTGATCGCAATCAGCAACTCATGCAACAGATTCGCGATTAATTGCTCCAATTCATCCAGTTGGGCTTGGCTACGCATACATGCCGGTGAGAGGCGAGTCTGCGTCAATTCGCCGTAAGCCGCAGTCTTGGCAAGTAAGCTCAAGCTCCGTTTTCGGTGACGTTTAGCTGCGCTTGCCACAACTTGCCGATAAATAAGTCCGGATAACCCGTGCATGGCAAGTGCTGTATTCTCGCTAAACACTCGCAGTTCGCGCGCTACTACACTGAACCCTATCGCGTTAATGCCCGCTTGCCTGGCAACCAGGACCGCATTGGTCGCAGTCAGGCTTATGTTCTCTGCTGCGCATACAATGCATTTGATTTCCTCATTGATTTCCGCGATAGCTTTTAATTCGTTCATGAGCACTTTATATTTCCTTTAGTTAACTGCTGTTAGGCACTGTCCATGAAAAGCGCGAAAGACCCGAAGAAATATCAGCCGTAGGTTTTTCGCTGATGGCGTCATACCCGGCCTTTCGATACCCCCAGAACAGGCCCGTGTCGTTTCGGCGCTCCCTGGACCTGGCGTTGTTAGGCCGATAGGCATTTTTAAAACCTGGAAGGTCTAATGGGCAACGTTTTGAATAGGCAGGACGTTTCTTCGTACTTTCCGTGGACGACGCTTTTTTATAATGTGCATGCGCAACATCAGTAATTAAGTTGTTCGCGGATCGACAAGACCTTTCCGAGCATATGCTAAGGTTTTGGTACGCCTCTTCCATCCTCTCTCCAACTGCTCCTGTCAGGAAAGCGGGACATTACATCCCCCGTCTTCGTCAACTCGGCAGCCGAGCCGGAACCCACCGCAACTAGTGTCGCCATGTCATCCATCGACAGCACATGCTGAATATTCAGGATGATTACAAATTTGCCGTTGATCTTGCCCATGCCGGCAATAAAGTCGGCGCGGATGTTGGCGCCGAAAGTAGGGGCCGGTTCGATTTCGTTGCCCGGAATTTCCAGCACCGCGTTCACCGCATCCACCATTACGCCGACACTCTGGGTTTCCTCGCCTAACAGCACTTCGATAATAATGATGCAGTTACGCCGGCCTATCGTAGTAGGCCGCTTGCCGAAACGGGCGCTCAGGTCAATCACCGGTACCACCGCTCCCCTCAGGTTTATGACGCCGCGGATGAAATCCGGCATCCGCGGCACTTCGGTGAGTTGGCCGTATTGGATGATCTCCTTGATGCGAAGTATGCTGACCGCATAGGTTTCACCGCTCAGCATAAAGGTCAGATATTGCTGCTGTTCTTCGAATTCCGGATTACTGGCATCAGCCTGCAATGTTTGTCCCGTTTGTGTGATTGCATTCATATCCGTCTCCTAAAACTTCACAAATTCGGCTTCGTTAGGCGCGTGCCTTGTCGCCGGTGCTTTTTTAGTCATAGGTTTGGAAAATTTGGCGTTGGATATTGCCGAAACAGTATCTGTACTATCGCCCACGGTAAAGAAAGCCATAAGATCGAGTAGTTGCGAGGCCTGTCCGCTCATTTCTTCCGAAGTTGCGGCCAGCTGTTCCGATGAACTGGCATTCTGCTGGGTAATCTGGTTGAGCTGGTCCATCGCGGAATTGATTTGACCTACGCCTGCCGACTGCTCTTCAGAAGCTGCTGAGATTTCCTGTACCAGATCAGAAGTTTTTTTAATGGAAGGTACGATGGTCTCCAATAACTTGCCGGCGTTTTCAGCTCTTTCGACACTGCTTTCGGCCAGCTCGCCGATTTCCTGGGCGGCGATTTGGCTGCGTTCGGCCAGTTTACGTACTTCGGCAGCGACCACCGCAAAGCCCCGGCCATGTTCACCGGCTCGGGCGGCTTCAATCGCTGCGTTCAAGGCCAGCAAGTTGGTTTGGTAGGCGATATCGTCGATGATGCCGATTTTTCCGGCGATACTCTTCATTGCGCTCACGGTCTCTTTAACGGCTTCACCGCCTTGCACCGCTTCACCGCTGGCCTGGGTCGCCATGCCTTCGGTGACTTTGGCATTTTCGGTATTCTGATCGATAGACGCCGACATTTGCTCAATAGAAGCGCTGGTTTCTTCCACACTGGCCGCCTGTTCGCTGGTTGCCTGACTCATGCTTTGAGCTGTGGCAGAAACCTCTTCACTGGCCGATGCGATATTGGAAGCAGCACCGTTAACTTCGTTAATGACTTGAGAGATTTTGGCGATAGTATTATTAACCGTATCCTTGAAATCTTTCAGTTGTCCTTTGTAATTACCGTTAACCGTCCGGGTAAGGTCGCCTTTTTCCATTTCGACGAGAACTCCCACCGCTTCGTTTACGGGGCCAATTACGCCATCCAATGTCTGATTTACGCCGCTGATCAACTGCTTCCAACCACCCACAAATAGTTCGGCGTTGGCGCGGGTATCGAGTTCGCCGTCCGCTGCGGCCTGGATGATGATGTCGGTCTGCGCCAACAGGTCGCTCATCATCGTCACGGCGTTGTTCAGGTTGTTCTTGATGACGTTGTACTGGCCTTTGTACTCGGTGGTAATGGTCGGCGGAATCACTCCTTTGGCGATATTGTCGACATAGTCGGCGGTCACGTTCAGCGGATTAACGATGTTAGTGATAGTATCGTTGACGCCGCTGACTAGCTGTTTCCAACCGCCCACGAACAGTTCGGCGTTGGCCCGTTTGTCGAGTTCGCCGTCCGCTGCGGCCTGGATGATGATGTCGGTCTGCGCCAACAGGTCGCTCATCATCGTCACGGCGTTGTTCAGGTTGTTCTTGATGACGTTGTACTGGCCTTTGTACTCGGTGGTAATGGTCGGCGGAATCACTCCTTTGGCGATATTGTCGACATAGTCGGCGGTCACGTTCAGCGGATTGACGATGTTGGTGATCGCGTCGTTGACGCCGCTGACTAATTGCTTCCAGCCGCCTACGAACAGTTCGGCGTTGGCCCGTTTGTCGAGTTCGCCGTCCGCTGCGGCCTGGATGATGATGTCGGTCTGCGCCAGCAGGTCGCTCATCATCTTGACCACGTTGTTGAGATTGTTTTTGATGGTGTTGAAATCGCCGTTGTAGCTGTCCGTGATAATGGGCGGAATGATGCCCTTGGCAATTTGGTCAATGTAATCGGAGGTTACATTGAGCGGTTGAATAATGGCATCCAATATCTGGTTAAATGAATTGCCAACCTCTTCAGTCATACCATTAAATTCAGCCGTATCGATACGTTCGTGAAGTTGTCCTGCGATAGCGGCGGTAGTGACTCGTTTAATTTCTGCGATAGCTTTTACCTCTTCGGTGCAATCGACCCATTCCACCGCATAGCCGTTAGTATTTCCCTGTTTATCCGTTATAGGAAAAACGGTTAAATTAAACGACATATTCAAAATTTGAATAGTCGCTTTGTGCGGCATTTTTGTTGAATCGGCAAAAATGTGTTTTTGCATCTCCGGATTAGCGTGAAAAGTATCGATGCAGACGCCTACTAAGCGCTCAGGATCAAAATTAGGGAAGGCTTTTTGCAGTTCCGCTTTATGTCCGTTTAATAGATTACTCAGCGAAGGATTGACTGAGGTAATTCGACGCTCAAAATCGCAGGTCATCATCGGCGTTGCCATCTGCTGAAGTACCGACTTAGCTCTATTGGATTCGGCTTCCAGTTTCATATAATCCGTTGCGTACCAGAATTCCAATACTCCGCCGTTGAAAACACCTTCGTTATCGATAAACGGCAACAATGAAACATGGAATATTTCCTTATCCAAGGATACCATTTTGGACCAGCTTTTATGCTGCTTGCACAAGTCCGAAAAGACCTGATTGGGGATAGCGGTAAAGTCGGTAATACTTATACCGATGCTATGCTGCGCGTCGAAATCAGGCATTGCTGTTTCAAAAACTTGCTGATGTTGACTGAACAATTTGTCAGCCGATTGACTGACTCGGGAAACCACCAGATTGGCATCAAAGAAGACAATGCCATTGGCGGTTTTTTCTAAAAACCGTTGAAATTGGGCAACTTCATCTTGATGGTTGCGATTAAAAAAACGATCAATTACGTTCATGGTCGAGCTCCTGGTACGGGTTAGTTTTGTATGGCACTAAAAATAATTTGATACGACTGCTACTCAACATATCGAGATATATCTGTATTTTGGCGTTCGAGAAAAGTCATGCTGGGATACGCTCTCGGTAAACATCGACAGGGACCGGCATAGTCCTCCCTAATACCCTGCATCTGCCTAGAGCATTTCACTATTTTGCTGCGGCAACGATTGTCATCTCAGCCACCTCCCGGTCATGCTCTATCTGCTCCATCAGTCCAGGTACATCAACGATCAACGCAACCTCGCCGCTGCCCAGAATGGTAAAACCGCCGATGCTCTTTTCGCTTTTGAATAGCTTGCTTAGCGGTTTGATTACGGTTTGGAATTCACCCATTAGTTTGTCCACGACTAACCCCGCCTTACGTTCGCCATAGCGCACTACGACCACGTTCTCGCGTTGCACCATGTCGCCTTCCACCGCGAAGTGGTCGCGCAGCCGTCGATACGGCAATACTTCGCCGCGCAGGTTCAGGTATTGCCCATCGTCTTCGTTACTGGCCCAGGCTCTTAATTCGACGCATTCGACCACCATGTCTAACGGGATTACGTAGGCGGCATTGCCGACGCCGACTATAAAACCGTCGATGATGGCCAGGGTCAACGGCAGGCGAATGCGGATGGTGCTGCCTTGTCCCTCAATGCTGTTCAAGTCGACGGTGCCGCGCAAGGCTTGGATGTTGCGTTTCACTACGTCCATGCCGACCCCCCGGCCGGACAGGTTGCTGACCGTATCGGCGGTAGAGAAACCGGCCTCGAAGATCAGGTTGTAGATTTCTTTGTCGGTCAGCGCCGCGCCTTCGCTGACCAAACCACGCTCGATGGCTTTACCGAGGATTTTGTCTTTGTTCAGGCCGCCGCCGTCGTCGCTGACTTCAATGACAATGCTGCCGGCGTCGTGATAGGCGTTGAGTTTAAGAACGCCCTTGGCCGGTTTGCCGCGTGAGATCCGCAGTTCGGCAGATTCGATGCCGTGATCCATGGAGTTGCGTACCAAATGGGTCAGCGGGTCGCCGATTTTTTCGACGACGGTTTTGTCGAGTTCTGTGTCCGCGCCGCTGATGATCAGGTCGATGTTTTTGCCCAGCTCTTTGCTGACGTCGCGCACCACGCGGGTAAAGCGGTTAAAGGTGGCGCCGATCTGCACCATTCGCAAAGCCAACGCCGAATCCCGGACTTCTTCGACTAGCCTTGACAACGTAGCTGTGGATTCCATCAGGTCGGCCATGCCGGCGCGACGGGCGATCAGGTTGGTGCCGGCTCCGGCAATGATCAGTTCGCCGACCAGGTTGATCAGTTCGTCGAGTTTTTCGGCATCGACGCGGATCAGGCTGGCTTCGCTTTTTTTGTTATCTTTAACCTGTTGTTGTTTTTTCAGCGCGGCTTCGATGACCGGCGGGCTGACCAGCTGTTGTTCGACCAGTACTTCGCCGATCGGCCGTTGCGGATTGTCGCCATGTTCCGATTGAATACGCAGGATATTGTCGAGTTCTTCCGGCGTTAAGGTGCCGCACTTGACCAGGATTTCGCCCAGACGCATTTCCTGTTCCGGCAGTTCCTGAATCAAGCGTTGGTATTCGGAAGCTTTACTATGCGGCGGCAGGATGCGGATGAAGCAATCGCTACGCACGAAGTTAAAGATATTGTCGATCGCGAGTTTGTCTGCTTCGCTATTGAAGCTGATTTCAAAGCCCAAATAACAGGTTTCCGGATCCATCTGTTCGGCGGGCGGAATCGCATCGATAATGGTCACCAGTTCTTCGATGCTGCCCAGCGAGGACAGGCAGCGTACGAACGAGAACGGGTCCATGCCGTTCCGGAACACCTCCGGTCCAAAGCGTAACGACAAATGCCAAAGTTCGGAACTGACCACTGTGTCGCTCTGTTCCCTCTCCAGTTTTGCATGCTGGACGGTAGGCATTTCGCTTGAGTCGCCCGGTTGTTCCGCAGCTGTTCCGTGCAAATAAGCTTCCAATTGCATTATCAGGCGCTTACCGTGGTTGTCTGTTTCTTCGGGAGGCTGGTTGCCTTCGGCAACATGGCCGATCAATTCCTTCAGATGGTCGTGCGCTTCAATAAATAAGGCCGCCAGTATGGAATTCATGGCTAGATCTCCGCTACGCACCCGGTCCAGCACACTTTCCGCGGCATGCGTGAAGACCACGATGTGATCGATACCGAACATGCCGGCCGAGCCTTTGATGGTGTGCGCCGCGCGAAAGATGGCGTTGATGATTTCCGGGTCTTCTGCGGCCTGCTCTACGATCAGCAGGGCTTCTTCCATTTGTTCGAGCAGTTCCCTGCATTCGACCACGAAAGTTTGGAGATATTCGTCTGGTATCATATCGATTTACCTTCGCGTATGGGTTTGACGATCAGCAGCGGATCGCCGAAAAAGCCGGCCAAGCCGGACAAATCCAGAAGTTCCAATACCACCGGACTGTGGCCGGTAAAACGCAAGATTTTGCCTAAAACGGTCGCCTGCTGTTTGACCATCACCAGTAGTTGCAATCCGGCAGCATCGAATTCGCCGACACCGGAAAGGTCTAGTTCCAGTTCTTCACTGGCCGCCAGCCCGTCCAGCAAAGTGTCTTTCAATTCCAGGGCTGTATAAATGGTCAGTTCACCGGTTATGGCGATGGGACCGCTCGGCTGCTTTTTGTTATTCTCATTCGCCATCGCTTGCTCCCGGTTTTAGGCCTGGATAAGCTGCGACACTGCAGCCAGCAGTTGCGTAGGTTGAAACGGTTTGACGATCCAGGCTTTAACGCCGGCCGCTCTGCCTTCGTTCATTTTTTCTTGCTGGGTTTCGGTGGTCAGCATGATGATTGGGGTGAATTTGTAGGACGGCAGTTGTTTGGCTTTCTTGACAAAGCTCAGGCCGTCCATATTGGGCATGTTCACATCGCTGATGATCAGGTGTATTTTGGTGCCGTCCAGTTTGCTCAAGGCGTCCTGGCCGTCAGAGGCCAGAATTACCTCGTAGCCCTCACGGGTCAGGGTGCTGTTCATCACTTGCCTGACGGAGGCGGAGTCTTCTACAAAGAGTATTGTTTTAGCCATGTTTACGTCCTCAAAAAAAGGTAATGCTGGTTTGATGGGTCTTGATCTCGGTTTTCGCACCTTCGTGTGCGGTAAGCTGCTCTTTCATGGTGTAAGTCTTGGTCAGCTCTTCCAGCCATTGCTCGACATTGACCGAGTGGGATGATCCCGGGTTGACAGGTTCATTTTTAAGCTCAGTCAAATGCTGCTCGAGTTTGTTCAAATCGTCGCAGACCAGTGCCAAAATCTGGCTGACCCGGTCCTGGAATTGCAAGGCGACAAAGACGTCGGATATTTCATGGTTGATGGCATTATTTTCGGTGCGCAGCAACTCTTCGGACTCGGACAGCCCGGCAGTGGCGCGGGTGAAGCGCTTCAGTACCGAAGCAATAATCTGTTCCGCATTACCCAAGGTTTCTTGGTCTTGTCTGGCGAATTTCCTGGAAATGACTAGGGTGTCTTCAATCGCTTCGCTGACCGATTCGATGGTTTCGGTAATCTTCTTGCCGACATCGCCTGACGAGCGCGACAATTTCCGTACTTCATCGGCAACCACTGAAAAGCCGCGTCCTGAGTCTCCGGCCCGTGCGGCTTGGATGGCTGCATTTAGCGCGAGCAGGTTAGTCTGGCTGGCAATACTGCTGACTTCCCAGGCCATTTTGCTCAGTTGCTCGGTAAAGCCAGACAAATCCTCGATGGAACGCAGCAGTTTTTCTTTTTCTTTCAGAGAAGCGCCTAACGCTTTAGTGATGGCGCCCAGCTCTAACTGGCTGTCCCGTAATAGCTCTACGATGCCGCCATTGGTATCGTTATCGCCTCCGACTGCATTTTGGGACGCGATAACCGCGGCATCGAGTCGTTTTGACAAGGCATCGAAACGTTGCGCCAGGTTGGCTATGGACTCTTCGGTATGAATTCTGGCCATCTCGACTTGGCTCGACCAGATCGGTAAAACTTTTTGGCATAGCGAATCCAGTCCGTCGATGTTTGGCTCTTGTTGTTGCTCGCTTGCCTGTTGCTGGATAAGACGGTTGATCAACGCATCGAAACGTCGGGCCAAATCGGCAATCTGCGTTTCAACAGGAAGCTTGATCATGTCTGGATGTTCTATTTGGGGGGCGTCCCGCTCACCGAGGTGGCTTGATAATACATCGAAACGTTGGGCTAAATCGGCCAGTAAAGCTATGATGCGTTTGCGTTCGGATTCACTGTGCTGGGAGAAGGCTAATAAAGTATTATCGTTTTGTGCGATCTGCAAGATCTTGATTTTTTCCTCATGGTCCTGTTGCAAGCTGTCAGTCAGATGCCGCTCCCTGATTTGCACTGAAGTCCGATAGCGGTTTCGGCTCCAAAAGCACAGGCCGATAGATATGATGACTAAGCCAGCGGCTATAACCGGGCCACTGATTGTAAAGCGGCTGGACACTGCAATACCTAACGCGCCTAGCAGCCCGGATACCGGCAATGGGAACGCAAGCCAATACTCATCTCGATAAAATTTCATCGGTTCTTTCATATTGCACTTCCCCCGTAATCCTTGATTAACACTATATGATTTTTAAGTATTCGATACGGGGGCAAGGTAGTCGAAGAGCTTGAGGTAAATTATATTGTTTTAATTGCTCCAATCAATCGGTTTAATCGTTTATATCGATTGCTTTTATGCGATCGAATATATCGATTAAAGCGGTATTGTTTGGGTGCAGTCTTAACTTGTTAATTTCGTTAAGATGTTGGAATTAAAGAATTAGGCGGCGCGCTAAGAAAGGTGGAAGAAAAAAAGTCGATAAATTGAATAACGCTCGGCAATGATTGCCGGACAAGAGATTATTCCCGGACAAAGATGGCCGGGAGCGAGGTATGAAAATGGGCAGCTGTTAAAAAAGCACGATGCCGGCGCTTCAGCGAGTAAACAGCCGTAAGACATGCCATGCACATCTTGCACGGCAACATTGAACGGAGGAAGGGGTAAAGTCAGTTCAGCAGCGGCGTAATAATTTCCGTTAGCCGCTCTTTGGAAAGCTCTCCCGGATGTTGGCGTACGATTTGTCCGTGCCGGTTAACAATCAGGGTGAAAGGCACCGCGCCGACAGTATTACCCAGTTGCTGAGACAGGGTGATGCCTTTATCGCCGCCCAATAAGAGCGGGTAATTGATTTTGCTTTCGGCTGCGTACTTGGCGACTGGATCTTTGTCCTCCAAAGCAATGCCGATAAATTGCACGCCTTGGTCCGCGTAGCGTTCCTGCAACGCGATAAAGTCGGGGATCTCTTTGCGGCAGGGCGGACACCAGGTCGCCCAGAAATTAATCACCAATACCTTGCCCTGCCATTCGGCAATGTTGCGCTGCCTGCCGGACAGGTCGGGCAGGGTGAACTCAGGTAAAGCGCTAACGCCGGGTTTTTCAGGCGATGACAAAAAATGCCGGGCGGTTACGCCAAGACTCAGGGCAATAATCGCGGCAATAATAATCAGGGCTGTTTTTTTCATGATTTGGCTCGTTGCAATGATTTAATAAAAGTTTCTACATCCTGATAACCGATAACCCGGTTGGCGGTTTTTTCTTGGCTGTCCAAACCGAAAAACAAAATCGCCGGCGGGCCGATTAAACTGAATTTGTCCAGCAGGGCTTTATCGTCATCGGAATTATTAGTCACATCGGCTTGCAGCAGCACATAGCCTTTGAGCGCTTGCTTAACGCTTGGGTCGGCAAAGGTATAGGCCTCCATTTCCTTGCACGAGATGCACCAGTCGGCGTAAAAATCCAGCATGACCGGTTGATGGTTGGCGGCGGCTTGCTTAATCCGGCTTTCCAGCGCCGCTAGAGAGGCGACTCTTTCAAAAGCAATGCCCGGTTC
>Ga0208262_1000456_pt1 | contig 14156 bp, 11 predicted proteins | sample LakWasMet15_LOW5_2_FD_183863 | JGI IMG/M metagenome (GOLD analysis project Ga0208262, IMG submission 183863) | Freshwater sediment methanotrophic microbial communities from Lake Washington under simulated oxygen tension - Sediment Metagenome... | ecosystem: Environmental > Aquatic > Freshwater >... | reverse complement strand
CGAGGGTAAGCCGGTTCTGGTGGACTGGCAGGTGTGGGCCGGCGCTGACCAGGCCTTCGTCAGGCAAGCCGCGGCGAGCCTGGCGGCCCGTTCCGACCATCCGGTTTCCAAGGCCATTGCAACCGGCCTGTCGGGTGAAGTCGGCGACGTTCAAGCTTTCCATGCCTTGCCTGGGCGCGGTGTGCGCGGTATGGTCGACGACCGCTCCCTGGTGCTGGGCAACCATCGGCTGGTTCACGATGGCGGGCAATGCAGTCCGGAGCTGGAAGTGACCTTGGCGCGGCATGAACAATTGGGTAGAACGGTCACTTTGCTGGCTGACCAGGCCCAGGTTCTGGCTTGGTTCGCGGTGGCCGACACCATCAAGGAGACTTCGAGCCAGGCGATTGCAGAACTCAAGTCGCTCGGTGTCCAGTCGGTCATGTTGACTGGCGACAACTCCGCAACCGCTCGGACCATCGCGGGTCAAGCCGGCATTGATGACGCGCGTGGCGATCTGCTGCCACAGGACAAACTCGACACCATAAGTGCCATGCAGCGCGAAGGCGGCTTGATCGGGATGATCGGTGACGGCATCAACGACGCGCCCGCTTTGGCTCAGGCCGACATTGGGTTTGCAATGGGTGCGGCCGGTACCGACACAGCGATGGAAGCGGCCGACGTGGTGATCATGAACGACAACTTGCTGCGCGTGGCCGAGACGGTGCGTCTGTCCCGACGAACCCATGCTGTGCTCTGGCAAAACATCACCTTGGCGCTTGGAATCAAGAGCGTATTCCTGGTCATGGCGGTGTTCGGCACTGCCACAATGTGGATGGCGGTGTTTGCCGACATGGGTGCCAGTCTGCTGGTGATTGGCAATGGTTTGCGCCTGCTGCGCCTGCGCACGAGGAGGTGAAGCCTTGAAGATCGTCAATCCATCTCCACTTTCACCCGCCGAAGAGGATCTGACCCAGTGGCGGACGGCTACATCCCTTCTGGACTATCAAGACAAGTCGATTCAACAACTGATCGCCCGCCGCGGTTGGATAAAGCTGGGCGAGCACGAACGAATTGGTGCGGCATACGACTTTGTTCGCAACGAAATCGCCTTCGGGTACAACGAGTCCGACGATTTGCCAGCTTCGCGGGTGTTGGCCGACGGTATCGGCCAGTGCAACACCAAAGGCACACTCCTGATGGCATTGCTGCGCGCCGTCGGCGTCGCGTGCCGTTTCCATGGTTTCACGATCGACAAGCGTCTGCAAAAGGGGGCTATCACGGGATTGGCCTATTGGCTGGCGCCACGCTCGATCATCCATAGTTGGGTGGAAGTGTGGGCCACGGACCGTTGGGTTCGACTGGAGGGCTTCATTCTCGACCGCGCCTACCTCGGCGCCTTGCAACAGCGCTTCGCCGACCACCGTGGACCGTTTTGCGGCTATGGCGCGGCCACGCCCGACTTGCAGCGGCCACCCGTTGAGTGGCGGGGCACGGATACTTTCATTCAAAGGGACGGCATCAACCACGACTTTGGCCTTTTCGACTCGCCCGACGCGTTCTATGCCGTGCATGGCGCCAATCTGAGCGGGTTCAAGCGATGGTTGTATCAGCGCGTGGTGCGCCACTGGATGAATCAAAATGTCGCCGGCATTCGAGCCCAGGCCAAGCGTATCGATGAACAGAACCGGCTGTAAGCGGCCCTTGCCATGAGCGTGCTCTTGCATACCGTAGAATCGGCCTCCATGTCGCGCTCGCTCGTGGTTCTCCTGTTGTTGTGCCTGCTGCCGCTCCAGTTCGTCTGGGCTGCCGCGGCGCCCTACTGCGGGCACGAAGGGCGCGCGCCGCAAACCGCCCAACACATCGGTCACCACGAGCATCAACACCAGGGGGGAGCGGTCGCGCCGGACAGTGGCGGCGATGACAGCGGGGGCATGGTTTCCTACCACGGCGACTGCGGGAGCTGCCACCTCGGCACTACAACGAGCGTGCCGCCCGCTGCCATGGCGCTTGCTGTTGGCAGCAATGACCGCATCCTGAGCGACCACTCGGCGCGCTACCAATCCCACATCCCGTTCGGCCTCGAACGACCTGATCGAAGCTGACTCGCCGCCGCCGTGCGATTCGGTGGCGCCGTCGAGCGCTGTCTCTTTCCGCCCTGAAGACCTCTGACGTCGCCTCCGAGTCGTTTCTTTTGTGAGACGAGAAGGATGATTCGATGCAATTCCCCATCTTGGCGCTGGCCCTCGTGCTGGCTGCCACCACCCTGTCCGCGCGCGCGCAGACTGTTGGTGCAACCCCTGCGCTGAACCTGGCCGAGGCGCTGCGACTGGCCGAGACGGCGCACCCGGCAGTGCGTGCGCGCCAGGCGCAGCTTGCCGCTGCCGAGGGCGTCCGGCGCGAGGCGAGCGCGCCGTTTTTCAACAACCCCGAGCTGAGCCTGCAGCGAACCCGCCGTAGCGCGGAAGTGCCCGATGGCACCAGCGCCGACTGGAGCGCTGGTGTTTCGCAGGCTATCGAGATCGGTGGCCAGCAAAGCCGCCGGCGCGAAGCCGCGACGGCGGCGCTGGCGGCCTTGCGCGCCGAGATCGAAGACGCGCAGCGGCAAGCCCGCGCCGAGGCTGCGTTGCGCTTCCATGTGGCACTGGCCGCGCAGCGCCGTGTGCGGATCGAGGAACGCTCGGTCGAGTTGTTTGAAGGCACGGCGCAGGCCGTCAACAAGCGGCGCGCAGCGGGCGAGGACACCCGGCTGGACGCCAACGTGGCGCTGGTCGAGGCGGAACGCGCGCGCAACGCCTTGTCGCAGGCGCGCGAGCAGTCGATCGCCGCGCGTGGCGATCTGGCGACCACGCTTCAGCTACCACCCAACGCGCTGCCGCAGCTTGAGGGTGACCTGGGCCTACCCGGCACGGCGGTCGCCCCCTATGAGCTGGAGCAGTTGCTCAGCTCGGCGCAGGCCGCGCCCAGGCAACGCGCGCTGGAGGCGCGCGAAGCCGCGGCGCGTGCCCGGCTCGCGACCGAGCGCGCCAGCCGCTTGCCCGACCTGGTGCTGGGCTTGAACGTCGGCCGCGAAGGCCCTGGCGATGCGCGCCAGCGCGTCACCACCCTGGCGCTGTCGTTGCCACTGCCCTTGTTCAAGCGCAACGATGCGGCGATTGGCCAGGCCATGACGGAGCTGACCCAGTCCGAACTGGACCGCGCCACGCTCAGCCGTGACGCCGTGGCGCAGGTGCGCCAGCTCTGGAGCCGCTTAAACAGCCAGACCGAGCGTGTGCTGCGGCTGCTGCGCACCGTGGCACCGGCTGCCACCGACAACCAGCAGTTGGCGGCCAAGTCGCGCCAGGCGGGCCAGATTGGCTTGCTGGATCAATTGATCGTCAACCGGCAAGCGCTTGATGCCGAACGCGACCTCAATGATGCGCTGGCCGACTACCACGCCACCCGAATCGAACTCGAACACGCGGCCGGCTGGCCGCAGACAGGACTTTCACAATGATCACGAACACTATCGATACGCCACGCCGCCCCAGCGTTGCCATGCTGCTGCTGACGCTGGCACTGGCGGGCGCGCTGGCCGCCTGTGGCAAGAGCCCGGCCAAGGACGAACATGCCGCGGAAGGCGGCAAGCCAGCCGCCCACGCTGGCGAAAAGAAGGATGCGCACGGCGGAGAGAAGAAGGACGAGCACGCCGCGGGCAAGGAGGAACTGACCTTGACCAGCGACGAGGCGCTGCGTGCCGGCGTGAAGGTTGAAGAAGCCAAGTCGCAGTTGACGGGTGAATCGGTGGTGGTCACCGCGACCATTCGCCCCGACCAGGAACGGCTGGCGAAAGTGGCGCCCCGGATCGAGGGGCGCGTGACGGCCGCCCCGGTCAAGCTGGGCGAGCAGGTGCGCGCCGGGCAGACGCTGGCCACGCTGGACAGTGTGGCGGTGGGTGAGGCGCACGCGGCCTGGGTCCATGCGCAATCGGAGCTGCGCATCAGCGAGGCCGACTTCAACCGTGCCCAGGCGCTGGACCGCGACGAGATCATTCCGCGCAAGGACTTCGTGCGCGCGCAGGCGGATCGCGACAAGGCGGCCGCTGCGCTGCGCGCCGCCGCGGACCGGCTGCGCCTGCTGGGTGGCCAAACCCATCCTGCTGGCGCCAGCGTCTCGGGCTTTGCCGTGACCGCGCCTTTTGCCGGGACCGTGATCGAAAAGAAGCTGACCCTGGGTGACCTCGCCAATCCGAGCGAGCCCTTGTTCACCGTGGCGGACCTGAGCCGGGTCTGGATTCTGGCGGACTTGCCGGAGGCCAGCCTGGCCAAGGTGCGCGTTGGCGCCAAGGCCAGCGTCAGCGTGGCGGCCTACCCGGGCGAGGTCTTTCGCGGCACAGTAGGCCACATCGGCGCCACGCTTTCCAAGGAGTCGCGTACCGTGGCCGCGCGCATCGAGATTGCCAATGCCGATGGGCGTTTGAAGCCCGAGATGTTTGCCACCGCCACGATCGAGGCGGGCGGCAAGCAGAGCGAGGCGATCTCGCTGCCCGATGCGGCCATTGTCTTGCTGGCGGGCCAGCCGACGGTCTTTGTGTTCGAGCAAGGGGCTTATGAGGCGCGTTTGGTGGAGCCCGGCGAGCGCCTGGCCGGGCGCACGGTGTTGCGGTCGGGTCTGAAGTCCGGCGAGCAGGTGGTGACGGCGGGGGCTTACGCGCTGAAGGCGCGTTTGCTGAAGTCGCAGCTCGGCCACGGCCATTGAGAAGGACCAACGACCATGCTCAATGCCATTGTTGATGCCGCCCTGCGCTACAAAGTGCTGGTGCTGGTGGCGTTTGCCGTGCTGATCGGCTTCGGGGTGATGGCCTACCGGCAGGTGCCAGTGGACGCCTTTCCCGATGTCACGCCCGCGCAAGTGAACATATATACCGAGTCCCCCGGCGTCGCCGCCGAAGACATTGAACGCCTGCTGACCGTGCCGATCGAAGGGGCGATGGCGGGACTGGCCAACGTCGAAGTGGTGCGCTCGGTTTCGCTGTTTGGTTTGTCCTACGTGGGCGTCTACTTCAAGGACGATGTCGACATCTACTTTGCCCGCCGACTGGTGGGCGAGAAGTTGCAGGAGGTCAAGGAGCGCTTGCCGCAAGGCTACGGCGAGCCGGTGCTCGGGCCCAACAGCTCGGGTCTGGGGCAGGTGTTTTGGTACACCATCGAATCCGCCGACAAAAAGCTCAGCGCGATGGACCTGCGCACCTTGCATGATTGGAGCGTGCGCCTGATCCTGCGCACCGCGGCGGGGGTCGATGACGTCACCACCTGGGGCGGCCATGAGAAGCAGTTTCAAGTGCAGATCGACCCGCGCAAACTGGTCAAGTATGGTTTGTCATTCAAGGAGGTGATGGAGCGGCTGACAGCCAACAACAAACAAGTGGGTGGCCAGTACCTCAACATCGGGGTTGAGCAATACCTGGTGCGCGGCCTTGGGCTGGTCAACAACGCGGCAGACATTGGCACCATTGTGGTGGCCGAGCGCAACGGCGCACCGATTTACGTGCGCGATGTGGCCGAAGTCAAGGAGGCGCCGGCGGTGCGTTTTGGCGCGGTTACCCGCGACGGCAAAGAGACCGTGCTGGGCATGGCCTTGGCGCGTGTCAACGAAAACGCCGCCACCGTGGTCGCGGCCGTCAAGGCCAAGCTGGCCATCGCCCAGGCGGCTTTGCCAAAAGGTGTGGAGCTGAAACCCATCTACGACCGCACCGAGATCGTCGACAAGGCCCTGGCCACGTCACGCAACGCCTTGATCGAAGGCTCGATCCTGGTCGCGGTGATCCTGTTCCTGTTCCTGGGTGAATTGCGCTCGGCCATCGTTGTGATCGTCACCTTGCCAATGGCGATGCTGTTTGCCTTTGTGCTGATGAACCGTTTCGGCATGTCGGCCAACCTGATGTCGCTGGCGGGTTTGGCGATTGGCATCGGCATGATGGTCGATGGCGCCGTGGTGATGGTGGAAAACGCGTTTCGCTTGTTGTCGCACGCCCGTTCCTCGGGCAAACCGATCCATCGCACACACCTGGTGCTGGAGGCGGCGCGCGAGGTGGCCAACCCGATTGCGTTTGCGATCCTGATCATCATCGTGGTCTTCTTGCCGCTGTTCTCGCTCACCGGGCTGGAGGGCAAGTTGTTCAAGCCGATGGCACTCACCATCACCTTCGCCATGATCGGCTCGTTGCTGCTGTCACTCACCCTGGTGCCGGTGTTGGCGGCCTTGATCCTGAAGCCTAAGGAAGAGAAGGACACCTGGCTGGTTCGCCATGCCAAACGCCTGTACTTGCCCGCGCTGGACTGGGCCTTGGAGCGCAAGAAGGTGGTCGTTGGCAGCGCATTGGTGCTGTTGGTGGGTGCGTTGGCCTTGTTTCCGTTTCTGGGCAAGGAGTTCATGCCAACCCTGCAGGAGGACGCAATCATGTTCCGCGTCGTTGGCATCCCGTCCACCTCGCTGGAAGAGTCGATCCGGGTCGCCAACGTGATGGACGGCAAGCTGCGCGCTAAGTATCCGCAAGTGCGCTCGGTGCTGGCGACCATCGGCCGCGCCGAAAAGGGCGAGACCGCCGATGTCAACTACATGGAGGTCTTGCTGGACCTCAAGCCAAAGGGCGAGTGGCCAGCCAAGCAATCCTATGCCGCGCTGGGCAAGGAGATGCAGGAGTACCTGGAGGCCGAAGTGCCGACGGCGGTATTCGGCGCCACGCAGCCGATTCAGATGCGGGTGGAAGAACTGATCTCCGGTGTGCGCGCCACGCTGGCGCTGAAGGTCTATGGCGAAGATCTGGACAGATTGGAAGAACTCTCGACCCAGTTGAAGACGGTGGTTGGCGCCGTGCCGGGCGTGGCGGACCTTTCGGCCGAAGCCAACAAGGGCAAGCCGCAGATGGTGATCAAGGTGGACCGGACCGCGGCGGCGCGTTATGGCCTGAACGCCGACGAGATTCTGGAGATCGTTCAGTCGGGTGTCGGGGGCAGCACGGTGTCCACCTTGATCGAGGGCACACGCCGCTTCGACATCGCGGTGCGCCTCGCGGAGGAGTTCCGTGGCAGCCCGTCGGCCATCGCGGCGATTCCGATCCGCACGCACGAGGGCGCCATCGTGCCCTTCTCCAGCGTGGCCAAGATCGAGCTGGACGAGGGCTACACCTTCGTGCGGCGCGAAGCCTTGCAGCGCTACGCCGTGTTGCAGATGGACGTGCAGGGCCGCGATGTGGACGGCTTCGTGAAGGACGCCAATGCCGCCATCGCGGCCAAAGTGAAACTGCCGACCGGCTACTGGGTCGAGTGGGGCGGCGCGTTCGAGAACCAGCAGCGCGCCATGGCGCGGCTTGGCCTGATCGTGCCGCTGACGATCGGGCTGATCTTCATCCTGCTCTACACCGCGTTCAACTCGGTGCGGCACGCCACCTTGATCATTGCCAACGTGCCCTTCGCGGTCATCGGCGGGATCATCGGCTTGGCGGCGACCGGGCAGTACCTGTCGGTGCCCTCGGCGATTGGATTCATCGCGGTGTTTGGCGTGGCGATGTTGAACGGCATCGTGATGGTGTCCTTCCTCAACGATCTGCGCCGGCGCGGACTGTCGGTGCGCGACGCCGTGCGTCAAGGCGCCGCGCTGCGCCTGCGGCCGGTGCTGATGACCGCCTCGGTGGCGATTTTGGGTTTGGTGCCGATGTTGCTGTCGAGCGGCGTCGGCGCCGAGACGCAGCGCCCGCTTGCCACCGTGGTGGTGGGGGGCCTGATTACATCGACCTTGCTGACATTGTTGCTGTTGCCGCTGATTTATGAATGGTCCGAATTGCGCGCACAGGCTGGGCAGCGTGTGCGCGACGCTGACGAAGCTATTTCACCCTTGCCACTGACCCAGGAGACGCCATGAAAGAAATCAAAGCCTATGTGCACCGCAGCCGCGTTGCCGATGTGGTTGCCGCCCTGAAGGACTGCCCGGCCTGGGGTGGTGAGCGCGGCGCACGCCGGCATAACCTGGCCATGTACGTGGTGAAGGGCTCCCTTGTTCCGCTAGACAGTGACGAGCAGCACTACTCGATGGAACTCGGCGACGAGGTGGTCAACGAGTACAAGCTGGAGTTGCTGTGCGAGGACGACGAGGTGGATCAACTGGTGGCCGCGTTGCATGCCGCTGCCCGAACCGGCCAGGCCGTGGCGGGCTGGATCACGGTCACGGACCTTGCGCGTGCTGTTCCCATCCATTAGGGGTCACGCTTGTGCTGCTGTTCAATCGCTTGAATCGCGGCGGAGTCGCCCATGAGTGAAGAGCGCACGCTGCTCGACGCGATTCGCGCTGGTGACCTCGCTGACGTGTCGCGTCACCTGGAGGCAGGTGCCACGGTCCAATGGTGTGATGAAAACGGGCATGGCGCGGTGTTCCATGCGGTCTTCAACCGCCAGTGGGCCGTGCTTGACCTCCTGTTGGCGCACGGCGCGAGTATTGATCAGAGCGGTTTTCGAGGGTGGACGCCACTCTTCTGGGCGGCGTTCAACGGGCATGTGGAGGCGGTCGGACAACTCGCCGCTCGTGGCGCTCACGTTGACCGCGCGACCGATGACGGGGACCGCCCGCTATTTCTGGCTGCCTACAAAGGGCACGCGGAAGTGGTCCGCTTGCTGCTTGCGGGTGGCGCGCAATGGGACGCGGTGGACCGCGACGGTTTGGATGCCTTGTCCATCGCCAGGTTGCGCGGCCATGACGAAACCGCCAGACAGCTTGAAGCCCATGCGAACGGGCGGGCCGGCAGCCGCCCGGATATTCACTGAACTATCTCTTTTCTCAACCCTGAAAGGACATCCCATGAAACGAATTCTCTTGCCGCTCGCCATCGCGTGCACCCTGGCCTTGCCCGCCTACGCCCAAGACAAACACGGTGACCACGCCCCGAAGTTCGGCGGCGTGGTCGTCGAGACCAAGGCGGGTGACTTGGAACTGGTTGCCAAGGCGGATCTGATCCAGATTTATGTCGGCGATCACGGCAAACCCCTCAAACTCACCAGCGGCACTGGCAAGGTCACCGTGTTCAACGGCAAGGACCAGACCGAGGCGCCGTTGACCCTGGCGGGTGACCGTCTTGAAGCAAAAGGCAGTTTCAAGATCGCCGCAGGTGCCAAGGTGTTGGCCGAGGTGGCGCTCAATGGCAAGCCGACCGTCTCGGCGCGCTTCACGCTCAAGTAGCCCGGCACGTTCATGCGCAGCACTGAGGTGAGGCAGCGGAGTCGATGGGCTTTGGTCACCATGGCCTGGCTCATCACACTTGCCGCCACTGCGATGCCATGCGCGCAGGGGATTTCGTGCGCCGACACCAACCTCGGGCTGCTTTGCTTTGTCTCGATTCCGTTTCTGTCGCTGATGGCGTTCACCGCCATTGTTGTCTTGTTGCTGGTCGCAAGAAGGGGTGCGCAAGATGAGTAGACAACTGATGGTGGTGTCGGCCGTGGTGCTGGCCTTGGCGGTGTTCCTGATCGGCGCCATCGTCTACGACCGGCAAGGCAAGCAAGAGCTTGCTCAGTCGGCGCAAGACAAGCACGCCGCTTTGATCCGCCCCTACTCCCCCGTCTATGGCAATCCGAATGCCAAGGTGACCATCGTGGAGTTTTTCGATCCCGCATGCGAGGCCTGCAGGGCGTTTTATCCTACCGTCAAAGGGATCGTGAACGCCAGTTTCGGACGGGTCAATCTGGTGTTGCGTTACGCGGCATTTCACAAGGGCTCGGACGAGGCGGTCAAGATCGCGGAGGCCGCCAGAATGCAGACCGATGTGTACTGGCCAGTGTTGGAGGCCGTGCTCAAGACTCAGTCTGACTGGGCCTCCCACAGCAATCCTCGGCCTGACTTGATATGGCAATTCATTCGGGATACCGGCGTAGACGTGGCCAGAGCCAAGGTTGATGCCAACGATCCGCTTATCCAGCAACGGCTGGATCAGGACATGGCCGATGGCGTGACGCTGAACATCGCCAAGACGCCCAGTTTCTTCGTCAACGGCAAGCCGCTGCTTGACTTTGGGTCGGATCAGCTCAAAACAATGGTTGAAACCGCCGTTCGCTACGCCTACGGGCCGTAGGCCACCTCGCCCTCGAAGGCAACCCCCACCGATGCCGTCTTACAGCGCGGATCGGCACGTAACTGCCAGATGGCGCGCTCGGTCTCCAAGCTCATCATGTCCGAGCAAGCCAAGTCGAATCGTTCCCAGTGTCGGGCGATTTCATGGCGGTGCAGATACCGCAACACGGCGTCACTGGCCTGGCGCAAGCGGCGCTCGTCGCTCAGCCGCTTCATGGTCTGGCTTACGGCCGCCACCGAGAGTTCAGGAACCAGGCGCGACACGTCAGCGGCCGACATCGAGGTGTCGTGGGCGAAAACCGCTGCGTAGACCATCAGCAACTCGCGCCGGCTGTTGGGTTCGCGGCCCAGCAACAGCCAACTGAAGCGCACCGTGCTGTCCACCTCCAGGACAATTTCCAGTAGTTGGCCAAGTGGCCGGCCATCGAGCAGCGCCCGGCATTGCGCCGTGACCCGGACATCTTCCGGGTTGGCCACCTTGCGCTCTTGGTGCATGCCATCTGCGTCAACCTGCACCCAGCCCTCCGCGGCGGCGTGGGCTAAGTCCTGCAGGCGTTGGTCCAAATGTTCGGCCATCGGTTCCAGGGTTCCCCTTGGGTCACGCGACAGCTGCAGGTGCCCATAGTGCATATTGCGCTGCGCCGTCCAGTCCGCTTTGGAGATGAACAAGCTGGCCTGGCTGCGAAACGCAAAACTCTACGTCGAGAACACGGAGCCATTGCGCAGTGCCACCGTCAAGGCAAACAAGGTGGCCCATTCGAACCCAACCTGGGCCTTCTTGCGGTCCGAACCCGCAATAATCACTTGCCAACGGCTCCCGAGCTTGATGGCCGGGGCCTTGAACAGCAGTGTGGTTTTAACCTACCTTCGGCGCTCCGGTGGCCGATTCTCGGGCAGCTCTGAACTCTTCTCACGTAAATCTGAACTATCGGAGCTTCATCGCCTGTCTGGGCCATGCGTGTCTTACTCCGATATTCGAATGGCGCGTAACGCAGCATCTGCAATTGGCAGCACCATTCTCGTGAACACCGGCTCAAACCTATCACTGAGTTTGGGACATCGCCGAACCATTGTCACTAGACAATCGGCATGACCGTCTCGGCGACTGGCGCCTGGACTCGGACGACAGCTACCCAGCTGAGGCCTTTGGCACCAAGTCACCTGACATTGCGGCATCGACGATCTGCCGCTGTCCACAGTTCGCCAATGTGCTTGAATTCTTCAGTCCTTTGTGTAAGCTGACAACCAGTATTCCCGGTCTCAAGCGCTTTCGTTATTCCATTCCGGTGTGTCGTGCCCTATCTTGCTGCCTACAAGGCTCTCTTGCCAGGAGACGAAATTGGTTGGCGGTCTCGAACCGCGAATGACTATCGCGCCACGGACGACGTATCCGCCATTTTTGCCTGGATGGAGGGAGTCGCTCAAAGCTGCCTCCCAGCCACGGCCAAGGCCCTGATTGGCGACGTTGAGAAGTTTGCTCTTTGGAGCGTTGGCATTTGTCGAAAGCCGCTTTCTTCAATGAAGAATGGGGATTTTGAAGAATTCTTCCAATTTCTAGCGGCGCCGAATCGGGAGTGGATTGAGTCATCGCCGTATTTGCGGTCCGATCCCGCATGGCGTCCTTTCAGGAAGTCATTGGGCGTCTCCTCATGTCGACGCGTGCTTTCTTCCCTTCGGCGCTTATACCTGGACTGGTATAGGTCGGGATACTTGACCTGCAACCCGATCGCGCAGTTCAGAATTGCACCCACTCCCGCAACCTACCACTGGATGACTCGGCGTGATTGGAGCCTTGTCTGGTCGACGTTGGAGAAGCTGCCGATGAATCCCGAGACGCGTCGCCTTCGCGCAAGCCTCTGTTTGATTCGACTGTGCACCATGACTTTGAACGAGGCGTCAAGGATTTGCTTTGAACACTTGAAGGAAGAGGCAACACCACAGGGAGTCCGCTTGGTCGGTAAGTTCGACAGCGTTCGAGTGCTCATTGACGAGCCAACACGCGGCGCGGTGGAGGCTCACTACCAGGATCGATTGCACTTGATGGGTGATGGTCCGCTCAGCACGATTCTTGGAGTGCCCAAACTGAAGCTCTCATTGTTGGGACCACTTTCCCATGTGGCTTTTCGCGAGGTTTCCCGGAGAACGCCGCGTACACCATCGCATCTGGCCAGCCGCAGCAACCCCACGGCACGGGTCCATCCAAAGACTCTGCGCATCTCCATCATGCGATTCATGGAAGGCATTGCCAACTCTTCTGACATGATTGAAGATGGGGACGGATTCTTGAGTCGTGCAGATCGTTGGCTGCGATCCCCAAAGCGTCAAACAGAGGCTCGGCGCCGGCAGGTATTGGTTCAAAAGATGCTCGGCAACCACGTAGACGACATCCTCGATACTCCGGAAAATGAGCAAAAGGAGATGTGGGACCTAGCGAATGGACGCGTCCAGCCACTGTGATCCACAGGTCCTTTGAAACAGCCTCACACCGGCTCGAAGGGAAGATATCGCGTCACGTGGCGTGGATCCCCATGCCTCCATGCCATGCTCAACCAATCTGGCCACAAAGGAAGCCGAGTTGTCGCCTGCTTGAAGCATGATGAAGTGAAAAGCACCAGGGACCCCAAGAAGCCGGTGTATTTTGAGACATGCCGCGTCGACACGATCTGGTGGAGTGAGTGCTCCAGAAGTCCAATCTCCATTCGCCCATTTGACCAAGCCTACGTCAGGCAGGCCGCGTGGGGCCCCAACGGGAGTCGCACCGCATGCACTTGCCCGTCTGATCCCCCTTTCGCATGATCGGATTGAGGCGCCATCGACTATCGCCGCCCCGATCACAATACGATTCCCGCTGGACAAGGCGGCGACCCACCGATATGCGCCGTCACAATTGACCAACGAGTCGCCCCACGCAACGTTTTGGGTCGCCACCATGCCTAACCCAAGCTGGACAGCGTCTGCCCACAAGGCTCCAAGGTACACGGCTGTTGCATGCATCTCCATCCAGCGATGCATTGGCATACTACATGGCGCGAATGGTTTGAAGGCGGACACGTGCGGGAGCCGCATTCCACGACGATAGGCCTGCTTTCCGACATTGGATCGCAAAGCCTGTAGCTGCGTGCCGCCGAAGACTGTCATCAGCCAAAGGAGGTACGTCCATGCCAATCGGGCTTCGGAACTCGCGTTGATTGCCGTGCGGATGAAGTCCGCGTCGCAAGACATGCACAAGCGGGAAATCCAATGTTGTCCACGCAGGACGTGTCGGCGAATATGTCGATCAATGGCGCGGAATACAAGGATTCGCAAATCGCTATTGCCGCTTCGATCTTCATTCGACGACACCGCCAAGTGCAAAAATGGGCCGCCCACCGTGATGTCAGCCTGCATGGTCAAGTCCGGAATTTGATTGACGTCGATCGCAGTGGGCACCCTAGAGCAAATCAGCTTGCTCCAGACGGGCATGAGTTGGTGAATCCCTGCGTCATAGGCAGCGACGCGCTGATCCGAGTGGTCGCACATCATGTAGACCCGTCGAGATGAAGATTCCACCCACCTTGCAACTTCGTCAAATGCCTCCGCCGATTCGCTGGAAACTGTTGGTCGGCGCGCCCTTTCCTGAGCATAGAACTGCATGCGCCCACAATCGCATTGCTTCGGCGCAGAAAATAATCCACGATTGAGACAGGCGCTGATTGCCTTTCCGCAACGGCAATGGTGTTCGAGATCTGCGTCATGAATCGGACATCTACCGAGGGCTTTCAATCCATGCAGCGCCGAGTGGTATCCGCACGCTAGACATTGAGGGCAAAACCTCAATGTGAACTTGTGAAACAGAGCGTGGGTCCACGGACTCAATTTCTCAAGTGTGGCCAAGCGGAACACATACAGCGGTTCTTCCAAGCACTTTGCCAGGCTCGCCAAATCAACCAGCCTGTAGTTGACGATCAGACTGTTCATCCCTCGGTAACCATCGACGCGCGAGCGCAGGAAGCCCATGTCGTCCACATACAAGATGTTCAGACAGCTCAGGCGGTGCAGCACACTCCACAAAGACTCGTACAGGACAATTGAGCCTTGATGCC
>Ga0208262_1000451_pt1 | contig 14282 bp, 9 predicted proteins | sample LakWasMet15_LOW5_2_FD_183863 | JGI IMG/M metagenome (GOLD analysis project Ga0208262, IMG submission 183863) | Freshwater sediment methanotrophic microbial communities from Lake Washington under simulated oxygen tension - Sediment Metagenome... | ecosystem: Environmental > Aquatic > Freshwater >... | reverse complement strand
AGCACGGTTTTGACCTGGGGCGGCACGGGATCGGGTTTGCCCTCTATAATGTGTTTCACTAGCGATGCGCTGTAAGTGTTTGATTTGTCTGGAGTTTAGTCCACACGCAAGCAACAGCCGCGCTGGAAGGTCGATGCCGGCGGCTCGCACTGTACGCAAACCCCACGCCAAAGCGTGTGGAGGCCTGCATAGTGAGTCGTCAAGCCGACGCCACGAAACACCGATACGGAATATCCAAAGTCTGCAGGCCCTGGGCGTGCAGACGGAATGAGAGCCAAGATGATTGTGCTGATGCGTCTGATCCAGTTGTGCCTGCGGAGCGTTTGCGCGCCGCTGTTCGGCATCGATCGGCCCTCGGCTCCGGTCAAATGGGCGAGAGCCACGGTCGCATCGACTGTGGTTTCACGCTCGCCCATGCTTGCTCCCCTCCACGTGCCCATGCCTCGACTTCAACATTGAGTCGCGGTTCTCCGGCAATTCCCTTCGTTTCAAAGCGTTCGTCCCGGCATTGTTGGCTCGTATTGAGCCGGTAATGGGTCGCAAGACCTGGTCGCACTGCGCTGCCTGACAGCGCACGGGCGCGGCCGATTGAAGAAGGAACGCAAGCCATGAAACGCATGCTGATCAACGCCACGCAGGCCGAAGAACGCCGCCTGGCCATTGTCGATGGGCAGAAGCTGCTCGACTATGAGATCGAAATCGAGGGGCGCGAACAGCGCAAGGGCAATATCTACAAGGCCGTCGTCACCCGCGTCGAGCCCAGTCTGGAAGCCTGCTTCGTCGACTACGGTGAAGACCGCCACGGTTTCCTGCCGTTCAAGGAAATCTCCAAACAGTATTTCCAGCAAGGTGTCTCGGTCAGCCAGGCGCGCATCCAGGACGCCATCCGCGAGGGCCAGGAATTGCTGGTCCAGGTCGAAAAGGAAGAACGCGGCAACAAGGGCGCGGCGCTGACCACCTTCGTCTCGCTGGCGGGCCGCTATGTGGTGCTGATGCCCAACAACCCGCGCGGCGGCGGCGTCAGCCGGCGCATCGAGGGCGAAGACCGCGCCGAGCTAAAGGAAGCGCTAGACCAGTTGGAATACCCCAACGGTATGTCCATCATTGCCCGCACCGCCGGCATTGGCCGCAGCGCGCCGGAACTGCAGTGGGACCTGAACTACCTGCTCAAGCTCTGGGGCGCCATTGACGGCGCCGCCAAGGGTGCCAAGGGCGCTTTCCTGATCTACCAGGAGTCGTCGCTGGTGATCCGCGCCATCCGTGACTACTTCAACCACGACATCGGCGACATCCTGATCGACACCGACGACGTGTACGAGCAGGCTCAGCAGTTCATGGCCCACGTCATGCCCGAGCACGCTGCGCGTGTGAAGCGCTACCGTGACGACGCCCCGCTGTTCAGCCGCTTCCAGATCGAACACCAGATCGAATCGGCCTACGCCCGCACCGTGCAACTGCCCAGCGGCGGCGCCATCGTCATCGACCACACCGAAGCGCTGGTTTCGGTGGACGTCAACTCGGCGCGCGCCATCAAAGGCGGCGACATCGAGGAAACCGCGACCCGCACCAACCTGGAAGCCGCCGACGAAGTGGCGCGCCAGATGCGCCTGCGCGACCTGGGTGGCTTGATCGTCATCGACTTCATCGACATGGAAGAGTCGCGCAATCGCCGCGAGGTGGAGAACCGCCTGCGCGACGCGCTGCGCCAGGACCGCGCCCGCGTGCAATTCGGCACCATCTCCAAGTTCGGCCTGATGGAAATGAGCCGCCAGCGTTTGCGCCCTGCCCTGTCCGAAGGTGCATCGATTCCTTGCCCGCGCTGCGGCGGCGCCGGCCATATCCGCGACACCGAGTCGAGCGCGCTGCAGATCCTGCGCATCATTCAGGAAGAGTCCCTCAAGGACAACACCGCCTCCGTGCTGTGCCAGGTTCCCGTCGAAGTGGCGTCCTTCCTGCTCAACGAGAAGCGCACCGAGATTGCCAAGATCGAACTCAAGCAGCGCATCAACGTACTGATGGTGCCCAACAAGACGCTGGAAACCCCCAACTACAAGCTGGAGCGCCTCAAGCACGACGACCCGCGCCTGGACAACATCGAAGCCAGCTACAAGATGGCCGAAGAGATGGAAGACCCCACCTCGGTCACGCGCCGCTCGCAGGAACCCACCAACAAGCAAACCGCTGTGATTAAGGGCGTGCTTCCCGATGCACCCGCGCCGGTGGCGCCGCCCAAGCCGGAAGCCGCGCCCAAGCCCGCTGCTGCGCCAGCGCAAGCGGCCAAGCCGACGCCGCCCGCGGTGGCGCCGGCACAGCCTGCCAGCAAGGGCTTTGTCGGCTGGCTCAAGAGCCTGTTCGGCGCCGAACCGGCGCCCGCCCCCACGGTGGTGGCGGCTCCTTCGGCGACCCAGAAGGAACCCAGGCGCGACGATCGGGGCGGTCGCGATGGCGCGCGACGCAACGAAGGCCGCGGACCAAGTCGCGATGAAGCCCGCGGCGATGGCCGTGGTCCACGCGGCGGTGGCCGCGGCGGTCGTTCAGGACGTGGCGAGCGTGCCGGTGCAGGCCAGCGCGAGCGCTTTGATGCAGAGGGCAAACCTCTGAACCAGGAGGCCACGGGAGGCGCTCCCGGCATGGGCGCAGCCCAGGAGGGCACGCGGCAGGAGCCGCGCGCCGATCGTCCGCCCCGCAATGGCGAGCGCGGCGAGCGCCCCAACCGTGGCGAGCGCGGCCGAGGCGCTGAGCGCGGCGAGGGCGGCGCCGAGCGCGGCAACGGTGCTGAACGTGGCACCGGCGCTGAGCGCGAAGAACGTGGCGAAGCGCGCCCCGAAGGTCGCGGACGCCGTCCAGAGCGCGCGCCGCGTCCAGCCGATGCCAATCGCGGCGAAGGCGCACCAGAGCAAACCGCACGCCCCGAAGGGGACATGGCCGCCACCGCCAACCAAGTCGAGGGTCAGGACCTGAACCAGGCCAGCGGCGGCGATGCGCGCCAGCAGGGCGGTGAAGGACGCGAGAAGCGCTCACGCGACCGCTATGGCCGCGAACGCGGACCGCGCGGCGAGCGCACCGAACGGCAAGATCGGACCGACGGCGAAAACACGCCTGCAAGCGCGCCGGAACAGACCGAGCCAGCGTCGCGGCCGTCCTACTTCGATGTGGCGGCCCAGACGCGCACTGCGATCCAGGAACCCGCCGTCGCGGTCGCTGCGCCAGCGGCCGTCATGACCAGTGCACCGGCACCCGCAGCGGCGGCACTGGTACCGGTCGCGCCACAGCGCGCCGCCGCCGTGGCGCCCGCCGCCGCGCCAGCCAGTCCGGCGCTGGCAGGCATGCCCAAGGTGCAGTCGTTCGTGCTGCCGGCCGACGAACTGGCGCAGATCGCGCAGTCCGCCGGACTGAGCTGGGTCGGCTCCGACGCGGCCAAGATTGCGGCCGTTCAGGCCGCCATCGCCGCCGAACCGAAACCCGCGCATGTACCTCGCGAACGGCCGGCCCCGGTCGTCGTCGAGTCGCAGCCTCTGGTGATGGTGGAGACCAAGCGCGATCTGCGCGAACTGGCCCTGCCGTTCGAGGACACCACACCGCAGTAGGTCGGGACGAGGTGGGGCCGACACACGCCTCACCACACCATCAAAAATGGGCGCCAGTGGCGCCCATTTTCATTTGGCCGGCTGAGCCGCTAGAACAGATCGACCGCACCCACCTTTGGCGCCTCGCCAAAGAAGCCGCGGCGCACCAGACCTAGGTGACTGCACACCTTGTTGCGCCCGCTGCGCTGTGCAAAGTCGATCGCGCGCTCGGTCTTCTCCAACGTGGTGCTGGGGGAGTCGTCGGCCATCACGCTGGTAAAGCCACAGCTCACCGTGACACGGCCAACCTGCGGGAAGTTGAACTTCTCCACATTGGCGCGGAAACGCTCAAAGGCCGCCAGCACCAGCGCCTCATCCGGGCAGTGCATCAACACGCCGAAGTGCTCCCCGCCGAAACGGTAGATGCGATCGTAGGTACGAAACGTATTGTTCATGACGCGGGCCACCAGCAGCAACACCTCTTCGGCAATCAGATGCCCATGCTTGTCGTTGATGGCGGCAAAGTTGTCGATCACCGCGGAGCCCAGCCAGTAGTTGGCCGGCACGCGGTGACGGCGATCCTTGTCCACGCCCTTGGGTGGCTGCGTGCCGGTTGGCTCGCCGGTCACGCCATCGAGCTCCTCGAGCACCGCGCTGTAGAACGCGTCATCCAGCGACTTGCGATTGAGCAGCCCGGTGAGGGCATCGCGGTCGCTGTACTCCAACAGCGTGTACATGTTGCGGTAGATCCGGCGCAACTGCTCGATCGTGAGCATTTCGTCGGCAGTCAGGGCGGCATCGGAATGCACTTCGATCACACCCTCGTCGTCCTTGCGCGAGTCCGAGAACAGGGGCAGCATGTTGATGCGCGGGCCTTCCTCGCCGGCCCAGGCAATCTCGACGATCTCGCGGCGCTGCAGGCACTTCAACCGGTCGTAGGCGTCATCGAGTCGCGGCAGCGTCTGGAAATCCACCCGCATGGGATCGACCACCTTGCCGCCGCCCTTGGCATCAAGCCTGGCCACCTCGAGCCAGCGCTTCTCGCCCTCTTCGCTCATGACACGGGCAATGACGATGCGCTGGATCGGAAGCAGATCAATCAGGGCCTTCGACAGGGTCAATTCGAGCAGATCCCGGTCGCGGTGGTCGGTCAGCTTGATGATGTGGTCAATCAAGGTACTCATGGCGGCATGATAGCCCTGAATCCCGCAACCGTCACCTTTTTGCGGCGTTGCGCCAGGCCTGGACCGCGGCTGCGGCGTCGTCGCGCCGCTCGGCCAACTCGGCCAATGCCCGCCAGGCATTTCTCTGCAGGCCAGGGTCCTGCAGCATCGACAGCGACTGCGTCAGCAACTGCTGCGCCTTGCCCCACAGCTGCAGGCGCATGCAACTGATGCCGGCCAGATACTGCAGGGCCGCATCACGCGGATTGGCCAGCTGCGCCATCTCGATGCGCGTCAACCACGCCGCCTCGGGAGCGCCGCCGGCCAGTGCAAAGCCGTTCTCCAGCACCCGCACCAGTTCCAGCCGCTGGGCGTCAGTCAGGCCATCGCGCTGCTTGACCATGCGCTCCCAGATCGGCAGCAGCCACTCGCGCGAAGCCTCCACTTCGCCACTGAGGGACAGCAGGCGCTGGGCCGCCTGGACCGCCACCTCGGGCATGTCGCGCTCCTTGGCATCGAGTTGCGCCCAGGCGGTCCTGAGCTGCGCGGCATCGTGCGCCGAACCAATCAACTCCAGCGCCAGGCTGCGCAGGATGCCTTGCGAGGCTTCTTCCGAGAATGCCCGGTGCTTCGCCAGCAAGCGGGCAGTCTCCAGTGCCAGCAGCGTCTTGCGCCCCAGGCGCGCCGCCTCCAGGCGCAGGCGCAAGGCAATGGTGCGCCGTCCCGCACCCTGCGGCAACTCGTCAATCCAGTGCAGAGCGGCCGTGGCGTCGCGGTCCTCCAGCGCCCAGCGCGCGCCGCGCATCTGCACGGCGTCGCGCGTTTCCTGGGCGTCGCGCCGGCCGGCATGCGCCAGCGCCGCCTGGAAGTGCGTCTCGCGTGCGGCATGGTCCTGCAGCGCCTGCGCGCTCTCCGCAGCCAGCAGATGCGACAGCACGCGCAGGCGTGCACTGTGCGGTGGGGCATCACTGCCCTGCGCCAAGATCGCCTCGCGCGACAACGCCAGCTCGGCGGCCTTGCGGGCGCGGATGAAACGCCCGCCCACCAGGTGCGAGAGCGCGTCCAGCAGCGCCGTGTGCATGGCCCGCTCCTGATGCTGCGAGCGCCAGCGCTTGGCCTGACCCGGGATCGCGAACAGCGCCGACAGCGTACGCAAGGCCGCGTGCAAGGTGAAGAACAGCAGCGCCAGCAGCAGCAACACCAGATTGAGCGACAGATCGACACGGTACGGCGGCCAGAAAAGCGTCACCGTGCCCTGGTTGTTGCCGGCAAACAGGGCAATCGCCGCGGCAATGCCGAACAGCGCCAGGAACCACAAGGCGGCGCGCATCGCTAGCGGCCTGCCGCCGCCGTGGACAGCGCCGTCAGGGTCTCGTCGATGCGCGGCAATTGCATGGTCTTCATCTGACCCTGAACCTGCTGCAACAAGGCCGCGACCGCCTGCACCCGGCGCGAGGACGGATCGAAGTACTTGGCCAGTGCCTGCCCAGCCGAGCTGAGGTCCGCGCGCGAGGAGTCGAACTGCCGCGCCAGCAAGCCCAGGCGGGCGTTGAGCAGCTTGAGCTTGAGGTTCTCGCGCACAAAGAACGCCTGCTCGGGCGAGAGCAGCACGGCCTCCGGCTGCTCGATCCGGTTGACGCGCACCAGGCCGCGAATCTCGTCGCGAATGACCTGCAGGCTGCGCTCCCACCAGGTCAGCACCGGCTCGCTACCCTGACGCTTGAGCGAGCCCGCGGCTGCGGGGCTTGCCACCGCATTGGCCAGCGGCACTTCATCGACCAGGCGCACCAGCTCATCGAGCTTGACCAGCAAGCCGGCCGTGTCGCTCACCGTAGCGGACTTGACGCGGTCGATGTCGCGGGTGATGGCGCGCTGCAAGGGGTTGAGCCGGGGCTGGGCGGCTCGCACCACGCGCTGGTCGGCCGACTTGAGCGCCGCCAGCAGCGGCTCGACGCTACCGGTCAGTTGTGCCTGCTGTTGCGCCATGCGCAGGGCCGATTCAATGTCGACCACCAGGTTCTCGTCGCGTGAGCGCGACAGGCTCTGCATCAGCTCTTCGAGTTGCGTGCGCTGCAGGGTCACCTCGCTCAGGCGCGTCTCCGACACCGTCAGCCGGCCCGCTGTCTCGCGCGCCAGTTCCAGCGCCTGCTTGGCCAGCGTGCGCGCCTCCAGCGCCTGCACGCCGGTATCCGCGCTTTGCCGCGCCAGTTGTTCCTGGATGTTGGCCAGCTTCTGCCACAACAGGCCGCTTGACAGCAAGGCCAAGGCGCACAGCGCCGCCAAAGCCAGCAGCCACGGACGGGCCGATCTGGCCGGGGCCACCGAAGCGGCCTCCTGCACGGCGGCCGCTGCGGGCGCCTGCGGGATCGCCGCCGCATTGGCGGCGGCACCTGGCGGGGCAGGGTCCGGCGTGTTCATCCGATTGATTCTATCGACGCCACCATCTCGGCCAGCACCGGACGTGACTCACAAACAACACCGAAACCGGCATTTCGCACCGCCGCGGCAATGCGTGGATGCGTCGCCACGGCGCGCGCGCCCGACCAGTCCTGCCCAGGCAACAGGCGCTGCAGATTGGCCAGCGCCTGCGCGCTGCTGAACAGCCAGACCGCTCCATCGGAGGCGGCCTGGCGCGCCAGCGCCAGTTGCTGCGCGCTCCAGGTCGGCGCACAGCGTTGATAGGCCACCACGAAGTCCACCTCTGCACCAGAGCGCGTCAGCTGCTCGGACAGCCAATCGCGGCCCACCCCACGGCCCTGCGGCGCCTGTGCATCATCGGTCTCGTCGGCACCGCGCACGATCAGCACCCGATCGCCCGATCGGACCCGGCTGCGCACGATCTCCCACAAGGCGTCGGAGTCGAAGCGCCCGGCCGCAGGCGACGGCGCATCCACCCAGCCCGCCTCGGCGCCGTGCCGCAACAGCGCCTTGACGGTGCCCGGACCGGTGGCCCAGGCGCGGGTGTGCAGTGCCGACTGCGAATTGAAGATCGGGGCCGAATCGGGCTGGCGGCTGAAGAAATGGTCGACCGCGTTGGCGCTGACGAACATCGCCGCCAGGTACTGCGCCATGCCTTGCCAGGCCTGTATCAGCGGCTGTTGGGCCGATGCCGCTCCCACCGCGATCAAGGGCAGCACCGTCGGCTGCAGTCCAACCCGGGCCAAATCGCTGGCCAGTTGCCTGGCATCGGTTTCGGGACGGGTGACGATCACCCGTCGATCAGGCATGGCCTGTCGGGTCCGAGCGCTCAGGCGCGCGCCCGCCACCGGCCTGCACCGCGGCGCGCAAGGCAGAAGCCACCTGTTCGCCCAGCGCGTTGGCCTGGTTCAAATCGGTGACGGTGGCGCTGGCGCGGCTCTGCACCACCGGCAACAGGCCATCGGCATCGCCCCAGGCGGCACGCAAGTCCAGCACCGAGTCGCGCAGCGTGGCAAACGCCGCCAGCGGCATCGAGCAACTGCCGCCCATGGCGCGGCTGACGGCGCGTTCCGCCGCCACCCTCAGCCAGGTGCGCTGGTCCACCAGCGGTGCCAGCGCCGCCACCACATCCTGGCGCTGCGAACGCACTTCGATACCCAGGGCACCCTGACCGGCCGAAGGCAGCATCACCTCGGGCTCGAACACCGCGCGAATCCGATCGCCCAACGCCAGCCGCTTGAGACCGGCCGCGGCCAGCACGATGCCGTCGTACAGGCCATCGTCGAGCTTGCGCAGGCGCGTATCCAAATTGCCACGCAAGGGCTCGATACGCAGGTCGGGGCGCAAATGGCGCAGCAAGGCCACGCGGCGCAGGCTCGAGGTGCCGACCACCGCGTGCAGCGGCAGATCGGCCAGCGTCGCGTAGCGACTGGAAACCCAGGCGTCGCGCGGGTCCTCGCGCTCCATCACGCATGCCAGACAGAAGCCCTCGGGCAAGTCCATCGGCACATCCTTGAGCGAGTGCACGGCCAGGTCGGCCTGGCCCTCCTCCAGGGCGACTTCGAGCTCCTTGACGAACAGGCCCTTGCCGCCGACCTTGCTGAGGGACCTGTCCAGTATCTGGTCGCCCTTGGTGGTCATGCCCAGCAGCGTGACCTGGTGGCCGTGCTGCTCCAGCAGGGCCTTGACGTGCTCGGCCTGCCACATCGCCAGGCGGCTTTCTCGGGTGGCGATGGTAAGACTGCTCATGGGGGAGGCTCCAGGTCGTAACCTGTTTGTAAACTTTGGGGAACCTGTAATGCTAGCATGGCCGCTGCCCCGGCACTGCCGCACAACACCCTTGATCCACGCCATGAACAGCCCCGCCTCCCAAGCCCCTGCCGTCGCCGCCAGCGTCGCCCGCCCCAGGGCCTCGGCCAAGAACAACGAGCGCCCCTTGGTGGAAGACATCCGCCTGCTCGGGCGCCTGCTGGGCGATGTGATCCGCGAACAGGAAGGCGTGGCCGCCTTCGAGCTGATCGAGCAGATTCGCAAGCTGTCGGTGGCGTTTCGGCGCGACGCCGACCACGAGGCCGACAAGACCCTCAAGAAGCTGCTCAAAAGCCTCAGCGGTGACCAGACGGTCAGCGTGATCCGCGCCTTCACCTACTTCAGTCACCTGGCGAACCTGGCCGAGGACCGGCACCACATCCGCCGCCGCGCGGTGCACGAGCGTGCCGGCGACACCCAGGAAGGCAGCATCGAAGTGGCGCTGTCGCGCCTGCGCTGGGCCGGCATCGCGCCCAAGACCATCGCCCACACGCTGCAGGGCAGCTTCGTCTCGCCGGTGCTCACCGCCCATCCGACCGAGGTGCAGCGCAAAAGCATTCTGGACGCCGAACGCGAGATCGCCCAGTTGCTGCAGGCACGCGACGACATCAAGCTGCACGCACAGGCCATAGACAGCCGCAAGGACGCCCTCACGCCACGCGAACTCGCCGCCAACGAGGCGCAGATGCGCGCACGGGTGATGCAGCTTTGGCAGACACGCCTGCTGCGTTTTACCAAGCTCACGGTGGCCGACGAGATCGAGAACGCGCTGAGCTACTACGAAACCACCTTCCTGCGCGAGATCCCCAAGCTGTATGCCGACCTGGAGGCCGAACTGGGCCAGCATCCGGTGGCCAGCTTCCTGCGCATGGGCCAGTGGATAGGCGGCGACCGCGACGGCAACCCCAACGTCAGCGCCGACACCCTCTGCTACGCCATGCGCCGCCAGGCCGAGTTGGTGCTGCGCCACTACCTGACCGAGGTGCACTACCTGGGCGGCGAGCTGTCCGTATCGGCCATGCTGGCGCACTGCAGCCCCGAGATGCAGGCGCTGGCCGAACGCTCGCCCGACACCAATGCACATCGCCAGGACGAGCCCTATCGGCGCGCGCTGACTGGCATCTATGCCCGTCTGGCCGCGACGCTGAAGGAGCTGACCGGGGGCGAGGCGGCACGTCACGCCGTGGCGCCGCAGAACGCCTACCAACGCAGCGAGGAGTTTCTGGAGGACCTGCGCACCATCAAGGCCTCGCTGCTGTCCAACCATGGCAGCGCGCTGGTGACGCAGCGGCTCAATCCCTTGCTGCGCGCCGTCGACGTATTCGGCTTTCACCTGGCCACGGTGGACCTGCGTCAAAGCTCGGACAAGCATGAGGAAGTGATCGCCGAGTTGCTGGCCGCTGCGCGCGTCGAGCCGCGCTACGCGCAGCTCGACGAAGACGCCAAGCGCCAGCTGCTGCTGGCGCTGCTCAACGACCCGCGCGCGCTGCGCGTGCAGGGCACCGACTACAGCGCCCTGGCACGCGGCGAGCTTGCGATCTTCGAGGCCGCGCGCAACATGCGCCAACGCTATGGCGTGCAGGCCATTCGCCACTACATCATCAGCCACACCGAGACCGTCAGCGACCTGCTGGAGGTGCTGCTGCTGCAAAAGGAAGTCGGCCTGCTGGTCGGTCCGCTGGACCCGGGCATTGCCCCCGAACCGGTGCAAGGCCGCGCCAGCGCCGACCTGATCGTGGTGCCGCTGTTCGAAACCATCGAAGACCTGCGCAACGCACCCACCATCATGCGCGAGTTCTATGCCCTGCCCGGCATCAAGGAACTGATTCAGCGCGGCAGGCCGGACCAGTACCACGAGCAGGACATCATGCTGGGCTACTCGGACAGCAACAAGGACGGCGGCATCTTCACCAGCAACTGGGAGCTGTACCGCGCCGAAATCGCCTTGGTCGAGTTGTTCGATGAATTGGCGCGGCAGAGCAAGACCGGGCGAGGCATTGGCCTGCGCATGTTCCATGGGCGCGGCGGCACGGTGGGGCGTGGCGGTGGCCCCAGCTACCAGGCCATCCTGGCGCAACCACCGGGCACGGTGCGCGGCCAGATCCGGCTGACCGAGCAGGGTGAGGTGATTGGCTCCAAGTACGCCAATCCGGAAATCGGCCGCCGTAATCTGGAGACCTTGGTCGCCGCCACGCTGGAAGCCACGCTGCTGCAGCCCACCAAGTCGGCCACACCGGCCTACCTGGCCGCCGCTGCGGAATTGTCGCAACTCAGCATGGCCAGCTACCGCGCACTGGTCTACGAGACGCCCGGCTTTGCCGACTACTTCTTCAGCGCCACGCCGCTGCGCGAGATCGCCGAGCTCAACATTGGCTCACGTCCGGCTTCGCGCAAGGCCTCGCACAAGATCGAAGACCTGCGCGCCATCCCTTGGGGTTTCAGTTGGGGCCAATGCCGCCTGACCTTGCCTGGCTGGTATGGTTTTGGCAGCGCGGTGGAGGCCTTTCTCAAGCAGGGCGACAAGGCGCAACCGGCCAAGGAGCGCCTGGCCCTGCTGCAGAAGATGTGCAAGCAATGGCCTTTCTTCCGCACCCTGCTGTCCAACATGGACATGGTGCTGGCCAAGAGCGATCTGGCGCTGGCCTCGCGTTACGCCGAACTGGTGGGCGACACCCGGCTGCGCAAGAAGGTGTTTGGCATGATCGAAACCGAATGGCACCGCACGGTGGAGGCACTGGCGTTGATCACCGGCGAAAAGCAGCGTCTTGCCAACAACGCGGCACTGCAGCGCTCGATTCGTCACCGTTTTCCCTACATTGACCCGCTGCACCACCTGCAGGTGGAACTGGTGCGGCGCTACCGCGCGGGCCAGGCCGACGAACGCGTGCAGCGCGGCATCCACATCTCGATCAACGGGATTGCGGCGGGGTTGAGGAATACCGGTTAGCGCCTGTCTGCGGTGCGGTCTTTCGCTCGGCCAAAAGTTATTTGACACACCCCCTATCCCCCCCGCCCCTTTCCACCCTCGCCAGGGCGGAAAGGGGAGCCTCATTTGGTGGCTGGCCATCTGGGAAGGCTTCCACGGCGCGAGCGGCGCGACGGCTACCTCTCTGCAAGATGGGTCGCAATCGGTCGTAGCTGGTTCAGATGTGTCGGCACACACGCCGGCTGGCCGCTGCGCGCCAGCGACGAGAACGGACTTCCCCTCGATCGACCGCTTCTGCCTCCGGCGCTCGGAACTCGCCGTATGAGTTCCTGCCGAGCCAACAACAGATTTCGGCGGCTCCCGGTCGACCCCTTGCCGGACACCCAAAGCAGAATCAGGCTCCCCTTTCCGCCCTGGCGAGGGTGGAAAGGGGCGGGGGGATAGGGGGTGTGTTGAAAAAACTACGAAGCAATCACCTCGCGCACCGCCGCCAGTTGCCGCCGCGACACCGCCAGCAGCTCATCGATGCCGTTGAGCCGCACCGCCCAGCCCTCGCCCTCATCCGCGTCGAAGTGCTTCTCCAGCGCACGCACGGCGCGCCGGGCGATCAGGGCGTTGCGGTGTATGCGCATGAAGCTGTCGCGGTAACGCTCCTCGAGTTCGCTCAGCGAGCCGTCCAGAATGTAGCTCCTGGCCGCCGTGCGCACGGTGATGTATTTCAGCTCGGCCTTGAAGTACAGCACCTGCGACAGGGGCACACGCTCGGTGCGACCACGGTCCTGGATGATCAGCACTTCCTCGGGCTCATCGGGCTTTGAGCCTTGCCTGGACTGCAACATTCGCTCTACTTTTTGTAGCGCCGTTTGCAGCCGCTCAAGCCGCACCGGCTTGGTCAGGTAGTCCGTGGCCTCCAGCTCGAAGGCCTGCACCGCGTGCTCGGAGTGGGCGGTGACAAACACCACGGCGGGCGGATTGGCCAGCGTGCGCAGGGTTTGCGCCAGGGTCAGACCGTCGGCGCCCGGCATGTGAATGTCGAGCAGGGCCAGATCGAAGTGCTGGCGGCGCAGCGCCTCGATGGCCTGGGTGGCGTTGGCGGCCTCGCCGTCCACCAGGGCGCCTGGCGCCTTGCAGTCGCCCAGCAGGGTGCGCAGGCGCGCGCGCGCCAGCGGCTCATCGTCAACGATCAAAACCTTCAGACTCATGTTATGGCTCGCCTTGTGTCAAACCGGCACCTCGATGCGCACCTGGTAGACGCCCTTCTTGAGCGCGCTCTGGAACTGCCCCTGCACGTCGTGCAACAGGCTGAGCCGATCACGCACATTGGCCAGCGCCAGGCCATTGCCCGGCTCCCCGGCGCCGGCCGGCACGCTGTTGGTGACCTTGATCACCACCGTGGAGCCGCGCCGCTGGGTCGAGATGCGGATGTCGGCCCCGCTCTGGCAGGGCTCCACGCCATGCTTGACGGCATTCTCTACCAACGGCTGCAGCAGCATGGGCGGCAGGCGCGCCTGCTCCGCGCCGGGGTCCAGGCTCCACTCGACGCGCAAGCGCTCGCCAAAGCGCACTTTCTCGATATCCAGGTAGCGGCGCACCAGCACGATTTCCTCCGCCAGCGAGACCGATTCGCCGTGGTCCACCAGCGCGTGGCGGAACAGGTCGCTCAAGTCCTCCAGCAGGGTTTCGGCCTTGGCCGGCTCGTCGCGCACCAGCGCGATGGCACTGTTGAGGGTGTTGAACAGGAAGTGCGGCCGGATGCGCGACTGCAGCTCCGACAGCCGCGCCGCGGTGGCCGCCGGCATCTGGCCGCGCGCGCGCAGCACCAGCGCCGCCACCAATGCCGAGGCCAGCAAAGTGCCGGCGCAGGCGCTGGCCACCCACGGCGCCGCCTCCATGAGGCCAACCAGCCACAGCACCGCGCAGCAAAACAGCCCGGCCAGGGCACCCAGGCCGGCGCCCGCCAGGTACTGCGCCTGGTTGGGCAGGCGGGCCAGCACATTCTTCAGGCTGCAAGCCAGAATCAGCCACAGCAGCGCGGCGGGCAGGGCCCCGCCGGTCAACAGCGACAGGCGCACCAGCCACTCCACCGGATTGGCGGCCATGAACATCGCCGCCACCGCCACCACCACCTCCACCGCCACCACCGCGCGCAGCACCACGCCGACGTGGCAGGCGTCGAACACCAGCGCGGTCTCGGCCGGCCGCGGGCTCGGCGGCACGGTCAGGTCAGCGAAGGCCGATAGAATTTGGGTGTCTTTCATCGCAAATCAGGTTGGGTGCGTTGCTGTCACCTGAGCTGATTATTGATGATCTCCTGTCCCAACTCAACGAGGGGGCGCGCACCACGCCGTGCGCGGCCAATCCTGCATGCCCAAGAACCAATTCGACAAGAAGTCCCAGGCC
>Ga0208262_1000449_pt1 | contig 14301 bp, 12 predicted proteins | sample LakWasMet15_LOW5_2_FD_183863 | JGI IMG/M metagenome (GOLD analysis project Ga0208262, IMG submission 183863) | Freshwater sediment methanotrophic microbial communities from Lake Washington under simulated oxygen tension - Sediment Metagenome... | ecosystem: Environmental > Aquatic > Freshwater >... | reverse complement strand
CCTGATCGAGCCGCTGGGCTTCTCCATGGACGACAAGCAGTTGCGCCGCGCCGGACTCGACTACCACGAGTACGCCACCGTCAAGCGGCATGCAGACTGGCCGTCGTTTCTGCAGACCGAACAGCCAGATCCGCAGCGCCTGTTCGCTCTGTCCACACGCGGCAGTGCGCGCGTGCACGGCACGCGCTTTGCGCCTGGCGATTGGCTGGTGTTCGGGTCGGAGACCAAGGGGCTGCGCGAAGCCCTGCACCAGTCGTTCAGCCCCGCTCAGTGCCTGCGCCTGCCGATGCTGCCCGGGCAGCGCAGCTTGAATCTGTCCAACGCGGTGGCGGTGACGGTTTTTGAAGCCTGGCGCCAGCAAGGCTTTGCCGGTGCGGTCTGAGCCGGCGCGGGCATGCGCTCAGCGCCGCAACCGTGACTGAGCGCGTGGCTCGGTGGCGCGCGCGGCCATGCGTTCGGCCAGGAAGTCAAGGAACGCCCGGGTTCGCGCCGGCATGAGAATGCGCGTGGGCACCGCCACGTAGACGGTCGAAGTGCCGTAGATCCAGTCCGGCAGCAGGTGCACCAGTTCCCCCGCCGCGAGCCGCGATTCGATCAGAATCCTGGACAAAACGGCCACCCCCGCGCCGTCCAGCGCGGCGCGGTAGAGCACGTCGAAGCCGGTCGACTGCAGGGCCACTGGCATCTCCACTTCCACTGTCGGCCCGCCGGCCAGCGGACGCAGGCGCATGCGCCGGCTACCCGCGCCGTTGCCCTGCTGCCAGGGAAAGCGCAGATAGGCGTGCTGGCTCAGCGCCTGCGGCGTGCGCGGGGTGCCGGCATCGCGCAGGTAGGCGGGCGAGGCACACAGAATCCACTGCGTCACCGACAGTGGCCGCGCCACGATGTTGGCGTCGAAGCCTTCATCGACCACCATGAAGGTCACATCAAATTCGTCCACCCTGGTCTGGGGAAAAGGATCTATCGCCAGATCCAGCGTGACCTTTGGGTAGCGTCGACGCCAGTGCACGACCTGGGGTGCCAGGAAATACGAGGCGAAGATCGGCGTGGCCATCACGCGCAAGGTGCCCTGCAACTCGCCCGAGCTCTGCGCTGCGGCGGCCTCGGCCTCGTCCACGTCATGGAGAATGGCCCGCACGCGCTGCAAGTAAGCCTCGCCCGCGTCCGTCAACGACAGTTTGCGCGTGGTGCGCTGCATCAGCCTGGCGCCCAGGTGCTGCTCCAGATCATTCACCAGGCGCGTCACGGCCGTGGGTGACAGGTCCAGCGCGCGCGCCGCCGCCGCGAACCCGCCGGCGTCCACTACCCCCTGAAACACCCGCATCGACAACAACCGGTCCATGGCACGCACCCTTTCCGTTCGCACTGATTATTGCGTATTTAGCAACGATGCATCGCCAACCGGGTAGTTTTTCTTGTGCTTACGGCGTTCTAAAGTTCAGCCATCGATGTGTCGCGACCAATGAACGGCGCACCGAGCGGGACAGCCGGCGCGCCATGTGCGCCGGGGCTGCCACGTTTCATTCAACCGAATCTTGAAAGGATCCATCATGATCAACCGTCTCCTCACCGCCGCCCTGATGTCCACCACGCTGGTGGCCGGCAACAGCTTCGCAGCCGACGCCATGCCGCTGTCGCGTGACCAGGTGCGCGCCGCCTACCAGCAGGCCAAGGCCGCCGGCGCCCTGCTGCCCGCTGGCGAAGTCGCGGCTCCGGAGCTCCGTCAGCTGTCCGGCGTGCGCTCGCGCGACGAGGTGCGCGCCGAACTGGCTTTGGCGCAGAAGAACGGCACGCTGACCCGCAGCGGCGAAGCCGGCGTGCTCTTCACAGCCCCGGCCAGCACGGCGGCTCCGCGCGAGCGCCAGTTGGTACGCGCCGAAGCCGTGGTGTTTGCCCACAAGTCGCACGCCATGAACATGATGGACTGAGCGCGGCCTCAAGGGCGCGACAAATCGATCAGCACCAGCAAGCGCGCAATGCGCATCCACACAATGGCTGCCACCGCGAACTGGGCCAGCACCAGGCCGAAGCCGAACCAGAACCAACCCGGCAAGGCCAGTCGCAGCGTCGTCAGCGCCGCCGCCAGCCCCAGCCCCACCAGGCTGATCAGCAGGTAGCAGCCGAGCATCGATAGCGCGCGCTGTCGCAACACGCGGCAGCCGCGCCACCAGGCGTGCACCACCGATCGGCGCCGGTGGTAGAAGGCCAGTTGCGCGCGAGCGGCGTCGACCGAGGTCAGCGCCAGCAACACCAGCAGCGCCAACAGCGCCAGCGCGGCCCTGCCAACCCATTCGGCGTCCGATTCCAGGATCGCGGAGGCCGCAAACTTCTTCGCAAGGAACAACCCCGCCGCACCCAACCCCACGGCCAGCCCCAGGGGCACGGCCGCCCACAGCAACATGCGCAGCATGCGCGGGTACTCCTGCACGCCGCCCTGGATCAGCTTGACAAATCCCGGCGTCTGTTCCGATCGCGCCGCCACCAGCACGCTGGCACTGAGCAGGGGAGACAGCAGCAAGGTCAGCACCAGCGCGGTCACACCTGCCTGGGCCAGCACCATGCCGTTCTCGGCGAAGCGGGCCAGCAAATCGGCAATCACCAGGGCATCGAGTTGCTGCGCCCAGCGGGCCGCATGTACGGAGTGGTCCAGTTGCGACGCCAGGATGCGCCAGAACGGCACCGCCATCAGCGCCGTGGGCAGCAGCAGCGCCAGCATCCACAGCACCATCAGGCGCCACTGCAGCGCGCTGCGGCTGACACGACCGAGCCGGCCGATGGCCATGGTTTGGTGAGCGGGCATCATAGGGCGGCCACCAACGAAGTCAGGACTTGCACCAGCGCGGCAAACTGCCCGCCCCAGCGTTGCGAGGCGCTGCGGTCGGGCTTGATGGTGCGGCTGTCATCGAGCTTGCTGGCATCAAGAAAGTGCGCCTGGCTTGCGTCAAGCTCGGCGGCAACGGCCTTGACCGGCTTGACCCAGCTGAAGCGCTCCCAGCGGCTGTCCGCGTTCCACTGAACGGTCTCGACGCTGCCATCGGCAAACCTGACACGCAGCTCCTGCGGCACAGCGACGCCTCGGCGGCGCACGGTGACGGTGGTGCGGTACGGAAACGGCCCGCTGTCGGCGCCGGCTCGGGGGTGGTCCTTGGTCCAGCGCTCGCGCAGTTGGTCGATGCGCTTGTCCACCTGCTCCTGCGTCTCTTCAATCCAGGCGCCCTTGACCAGCGCAGTGCCGGGTTGCGGCAGCTCCTCCTTGCTGGTGAACTTGTCGATGCGATCGTCGACCTTCTGCGCACCATACACCTGCTGGGCAAACACCGTCTCGATCACGTCGCGCCGGCCGGAGACTTCAATCAACGTGTCGCGAAAATCCGCGATGCTGGGATGGCGGAACTTCCAGCGACCGTAGTAGGTCTTGAACGCGCGCTCCATGACCTCCTTGCCAAGCCGCTGCTCCAGATCGCGCAGGGTGGTCGCGGTTCGCGCGTACACGCTGCCGTAAGCGCTGCTGGAAAGCCGATCCCATGAATTGTGTCCGAGCGCATCGGCCGGCTCGTTGCGATCGGCGCCCAGGCGCGCCAGCTCGAAGTGGCTCAGCTTCAGGTCCACGCCCAGCCAACGCAGCGGCATGGGGATAGGCTGCAGCACCTGCTGGCGCTCGCGCAGCATGCGCGCATCCCAAAACTCGTTGAGCCCCTCATCCAGCATCGGCTCCTCAAACTCGTTGGAACCCAGGATGCCGTAGAAGTAACCGTGGCCAAACTCATGGATGGTGACGAAGTCCAGCAGGTAGGACTGCAGGCTGTTGGGCTTGACATCGTCCACACTGCTCGCGGTGAAGAACGTCGGGTACTCCATGCCGCCCGCCTCGGCGGCGTTGAAGGGCGGAATCACCACCGTGACGGTCTCATACGGGTAAGCGCCCAGCGTCCTGGAGAAGTAGGCCAGCGCATCGATCGTGGCCTTGAGTACCGGCGCGGCATTGGACTGGTATTCCGGCGGAAACAGCACCTTGATCCGCACCAGCGGACTGCCAGGCCCGCTGTAGCTGCCCTCCAGCGGCGCGGCAGTGCGGTTGTCGGCGGTCCAGGCGAAGTCGTGCACATCGCCCTGGACGAAGTGAAAGGTACTTCGGCCGTCCTTCTCCACCGCAGCGCCCTGCTGCACGCCCGTGGCGCCCACGGTGTAGCCCTTGGGCACCGTCAGCTTGACGTCGAAGTTGCCATAGTCCGCGTAGAACTCGCTGTGCAGGTGGAATTCATGCGCGTTCCATCGAGGCGCGGTGGCGCCGCGTTCGCCGGGCAACTCCAACACGGCGATCTTCGGATACCACTGCCCAACCAGATGGAAGCTGCCAAAGTAACCGGTACGCGCCACCACCCTCGGCAACTGATCCAGAAAGCCGATGTCCAGCGTGGTGCTGGCGCCGGGCGCCACCGGTTGCGGCAGATCGAGCCGCACCACGGTGTGATCGGTGTCCGGTCCGCCGTCCGGATGGACGAACACCCAGGGCACCGCGACGCCGCCCTGTGCGACGCGCGTCAACTCGATGTGCCCCCACTCACCGTCCTTCACCTCCACATCGGTGCGAAAGCTGAAGTTGCGGCTGCTTCGCTCGGTATAGAAAGTGCTGCCGCTGCCCTCGAAGGCATTGAGGTACAGATGCAGGTAGACCGAGCTGACCGTGAGCTGGCTGCGGTTGCGCCAGCTCAATTTCTCCTGACCCAGCACCGTGTGCTTCACCGGGTCGAGTGTTGCCTCGATCTGATAGTTCACCACACGGTCCGACAACGTCGGCTCGCCCCCGGTACGCGCGCCGCCCCAGGCGCCGGGCGCGCTGGCAACCGTGACGGCCGCCGCATTGGGCGCGGCCAGCGCGATGCCATCGCGGCTGGTACTGGGTGGCGCCGCGGCAGCGCGCTGGGGCGGTGGCAGCGTCGGCGTCGCGGTGGATTCAGAAGTGGATGAAAGACTGGCCTGGATGGAGACACCTGCGATCAGCAGACCCACCAACCCAAACGTCTTGACGGCGTGCGATAACACGGACATTGGACGACTCCCTTGTAGGAACAGTGCGCCCAAACCGGTCGTGCGGGCGCGCCGCCAATGCTAAGCGAGAAGCGGATGCGCCGCGCGGCGTCCTGTCACCTTCAATCCGCAATCCGTCGGACTCAGGGGTAGCGGCGCGAGATCGACTCCGCCACGCAGGCCAGTTTGCTCGACCCCTCGCGCTCCACCGCGACCTCCCAGGTCATCTGCACGCCGTTGCGGTCGACTGGGTCGCACCTGAGCAGCTTGAGCCGGGCGCGCAAGCGGCTGCCCACCGGCACCGGATCGAGAAAGCGCACCTTGTTCAGGCCGTAGTTGACGCCCATGCCGGACTCGACGATGTGGAACGAGGACTCGAAGAAGCTGGGGATCAGCGACAGGGTCAGAAAGCCGTGCGCAATCGGGCCGCCGAAGGGGCCCGCCTTGGCGCGCTCGACATCGACGTGAATCCACTGGTGGTCGCCAGTGGCTTGCGCGAACTGGTTGACCTTGTCCTGGGTGATCTCGATCCAGGGGCTGATCGCCACTTCCTGTCCGACATACGACGCCAACTCGGCGAGGGTTTGAATGGTTTTCATGCTGCAACTGTAGGGGCTGGCGCCCGGCTCAACTGTCCAACCAGTGACAGATCGGCTGCCACTGCTCCAGATCCTTCTCGACACGCCCCCTGGCCACGTCGAACAGCGACAGGCCATGCGCCGCCAGGTGCACGTAGTTCTGCGTATCACGCAGGTAGGCCAGCACCGGCAGATCCAGCGAATCCACGAACTCGTGCAGCTTGTCCGCGGCAATGGTGCGCGCGTCCACGCGCATGCCCACCAATCCAATCTTGGCCTTGCCGGCATGGCGGTTCTGCGCCAGTTGCGTGAGGAAGTCGCGCGTGGCGAAGATGTCGAAGATGCTCGGCTGCAGGGGAACGATGACCCGGTCGGCCAGCTTGATCACATCGTTGAAGCGCCAGCCATGCAGGCCGGCCGGCGTGTCCAGCACCACGTGCGAGGTGCCCTTGGGCGGCTTGGCTATCAGGTCGGCGCTCACTTCCCAGGTGGAAATGGGCCGCGCCGTCGGCGGGCGCAGGTTCAGCCAGAGCCGGGAAGACTGCTGCCGGTCCGCATCGCCCAGCATCACCGAGTGACCTTGGGAGGCAAAGTACCCGGCAATATTGGTGGCCAGCGTGGACTTGCCCACACCGCCCTTTGGATTGGCAACAACAACGATCGGCATGGCCCGCTCCTGTTAATGGCTACTTTGCGCTATGTTAACGGCATGGAACACGCCCCCACCTGGCTGATCAACAGCTTCATCTACCTCAGCGCGGCGGTCATTGCGGTGCCGCTGTGCCGCATGCTCGGCCTGGGCGCCATCATCGGCTACCTGGGGGCCGGCATCGCCATCGGGCCCTGGGGGCTGGGGCTGGTGACCAATGTCGAGGACATCTTGCACTTCGCCGAGTTCGGGGTGGTGCTGATGCTGTTTCTGGTCGGGCTGGAGCTCGAACCACGGCGTCTGTGGAACCTGCGCCGCGCCATCTTCGGCTGGGGCAGCGCCCAATTGCTGGCCTGCACCGCTTTCATTTTCATAGCATGCTTTGCGCTGGGGTATTGGATACCGGGCACTTTTGGTGGTTGGAAGACGCCGCTGGTGGCGGCCTTGGGGCTGGCCTTGTCCAGCACCGCGATAGCCTTGCAGGTAATGGGTGAGCGCAACATGCTGGGCACCTCCAGCGGTCAGGCGGGCTTTTCGATCCTGCTGTTTCAAGACGTGGCGGCGATCCCGATCCTGGCCCTGCTGCCGCTGCTGGGCGCGGCCCTGCCAGCGGCCGCGCCGGACGCATCGCCGGCCTGGCTGGAGGCCTTGAAGATCATCGCCATCATCGGCGGCATCGTGCTGGGCGGGCGGCTGCTGCTGCGCCCGCTGTTTCGCTGGATTGCCGGCAGCCGCACGCCGGAGATCTTCACCGCCGCCTCGCTGCTGCTGGTGGTGGGCATCTCGGCGCTGATGCAGGTGGTGGGCCTGAGCATGGCACTGGGCGCCTTCCTGGCCGGCGTGCTGCTGGCCGAGAGCGAATACCGGCGCGAGCTGGAGACCGACATCGAGCCTTTCAAGGGACTGTTGCTGGGTCTGTTCTTCATCGCCGTGGGCATGAGCATCGACTTCGGCGTGCTGTGGCGTTCCCCCGGCGTGATGGCCCTGTTGGTGCTGGGCTTCATGGCTCTCAAGGCGCTGGCCATCTACACGCTGGCGCGCCTGATGGGCCTGCCCTACCAGGACCGGCCAGTGTTCACCCTGCTGCTGGCGCAGGGCGGCGAATTCGCCTTCGTGGTGTTCCAGGCGGCGGCCGGCGCGCGGGTGTTTCCGGCCGAGACCGCGTCGCTGCTGATCGGCGCCGTGGCCGTCTCCATGCTGCTCAGCCCGCTGCTGCTGGTCATGCTCGACAAGCTGCTGCTACCGCGCTGGGCCAACTGCGGCGCGCCGGTGCTGGAGGAGATCTCCGAGCCGCAGCAGGCGCCGGTGGTGATCGCCGGCTTCGGCCGCTATGGCCAGATCGTGGCGCGCCTGATGCTGGCGCAGGGCATCCCCTGCACCGTGCTGGACCACGATGCCGAGATGATCGAAGCGGCGCGCAGCTTTGGCTACCGCGTGTTCTACGGTGATGCCTCGCGGCTGGACCTGCTGCGCACCGCCGGCGCCGCGCAAGCCAAGGTGCTGGTGGTGGCGGTGGACGACAAGACCCAGTCGCTGGCCATTGTGGACCTGGCGCGCGAACACTTCCCGCAACTGCAATTGGTGGCGCGGGCGCGCGATGTCACGCACTGGCATGAGCTGCGCGACCGCGGCGTGATGCTGGTGCAGCGCGAGCTGTTCGAGAGCAGCCTGCGCAGCGCCCGCAGCGTGCTGGAGCTGCTGGGCCACGGCACGGCCGAGGCGGCACAGACGGTACGGCGCTTTCGCGAGCACAACCTGCAGCTGTTCGAAAAGATGCACCCGCATTACAAGGACCGCAACAAGCTGATTGCCGTGGTCAAGCAAGGGCGCGCGCAGTTGGAAGAACAAATGGCGCAGGAACGGGCGGCGGCGGCCTCGGCCAAGGCGCTCGGCCCACCCGGCGCTCACTGAGTCTTGCGCCGCACCACCGTCACACGCTGCGCCAGCATCTCCGACAAGGCCTGGCCCACCGCCCGTTCGTCGAGCGAGGCGTCGTCGAACAGCATCTCCAGGGCAGCGTAGACCATCTCCACCGCCAGCCGGGCCAGCACCGCCACCTCCTGCTGGGGCGCGCGGGGGTGTGCCTGCATGAAGGCACTGACGATCAATCCGCTGACGAAGGCATGCGACTCGATGCGCACGTGCGCCAGGGCCGGCACCGCCCGCAACGCGCGGGTCACCCACAGACCGGCGGGAAGCTCACGCGTCAGCACCAGTGTCTGCTCGTACAACTGATAGATGCCGGCAACCAGGGCGGCGCCACGCAGGCGCATGGTGTCGGGTGTTGCCCACTGCTTGACCAGCTCGTTCTGCGCCTGCATCAGACGCTCGCCAAGCTCGCGCAGCAGCGCGTATTTGTTGGGAAAGTAGCGGTACAGAGCCGGTGGGGAAATGCCGGCGCGCTCGCACACCAGGTTGGTCGACAGGCGCTCGATGCCCACCTCGGACAGCAGCTCCACGGTGGCACCCAGGATCAGTTCGTAGGTGTCCAGCGCGCGCTGCTGGCGCGGCTGGGCCTTGCCTTCCAGGGTGGGCGGCTTGCGGGTCGACGGCTTGGCGCGGGTGCTGCGGGTGGCGGACATGTCACCCCGAGTCTAGCAAGCCCAGGGCGGCGCCAGCCACGCGGCGCGCCGGACGACTCAGGGTAACTCCTCAATCGTCGGCCGGTTCTGGTTCATATACTAGCCATCGCTATGTGGTAGTGATAACTAGCTTTATAAAGAAGGAGACAAGCATGACAAACCGCAGCGTGTTTCGACGTCTGGCCATCGTGCTGGGCGCCTGCCTGTTCGGCGCCAACGCCTGGGCCGACCCCTATCTGGTGGGGCGCGGCATGGCCGACATCACGGGCGAGGCGGCCGAGGTCGGCATGATGGGCTACGCCTCCACCTCGCAGGTGGCCGCCGGCATCCACATGCGCCAGCGCGCGCGTGCCTTCATCGTGGCCGACCAGGCCACGGCTAAGCGCATGGTGTTCGTCAACAACGACCTGGGCATGGTGTTCCAGGGCGTGCAGCAAGCGGTGCTCAAGCAATTGCAGGCCAAGTACGGCAGCCTGTATGGCGCCGACAACGTGATCCTGTCCGCCACCCACACCCACAGCGGACCCGGCGGCTTCTCGCACTACGCGCTGTACAACTTCACCACCTGGGGTTACAACCCGCGCACCTTCGATGCCATCGTGCGCGGCATCGTGCTGGCCATTGACAAGGCGCACCGCGATCTAAAGCCCGGCAGCGTGCAAATCGGCAAGGGCGAGCTGACCAACGCCAACAACAACCGTTCGCTACCCGCCTACCAGCGCAACCCGCAGGCCGAGCGCGATCGCTGGGGCAACCACATCGACCCGGAGATGACGCTGCTGCGCTTCAAACAAGGCGGCACCGACGTGGGTGTGATCAGTTGGTTTGCCACCCACGGCGTGTCCATGTCACCGAGCAACCGCCTGATCAGCCCCGACAACAAGGGCTACGCCGCCTGGCGCTGGGAGCACGAGATGAAAGGCGTGCGCTACAGCTCGGACGGCGACTTCGTGGCGGCCTTCGCCCAATCCAACGCCGGCGACATGACGCCCAACCTGAACCTGGACGGCACCGGCCCGACCAGCAACGAATTCGACAACACCCGCATCATCGGCGAGCGCCAGTTGCAAAAGGCGCTGGAGATCTACAACGGCGCGCTGGAGACCTTGAGCGGCACGCTGGACTACCGGCAGCGCTACGTCGACTTCTCGCGCATCAATGTCGAGGGCCGCTTCACCGGCGGCAGCGCGCACAGCACCTGCCCGGCCGCCGTCGGTTCGGCCTTTGCCGCCGGCACCGAGGATGGCCGCGGCCTGGACGGCTTCAGCGAAGGCGATCTGGCGGGCAACCCCTTCTTCACCGCGCTCGGTGGCGTCATCACGCCGGCGCCGCAATGGGTGCGCGACTGTCAGGCGCCCAAGCCGGTGCTGCTGGCCACCGGCACGCAAACGCCCTACCCCTGGACGCCCGAGGTGCTGCCGGTGTCCATCGTGCGCATCGGCCAATTGGCCATCGTGGCGGCGCCGGGTGAGTTCACCATCATGTCGGGCCGGCGCGTGCGCGACACCGTCAAGGCGGCGCTGGGCGACAGCGTGCGCCACATCGTGTTTGCCGGCTACGCCAACGCCTACTCGGGCTACGTCACCACACCCGAGGAGTACGACGCGCAGCATTACGAAGGCGCCTCCACCCACTTCGGCCGCTGGACGCTGCCGGCCTACCAACAGACCTTCCACGAGCTGGCCAGCGCCCTGCGGCAAGGCCTGCCGGCCTACGCCAGCGCCACCCCGCGTGATCTCTCAAACCAGCAAATGAGCTTCCAGACCGGCGTGGTGCTGGACAACGTGCCGCTGTTCAAGAGCTTTGGCGATGTGGAACTGCAGGCCTATGCGGGCTATGCGCGCGGCCAGCGCGTCAACGTCGAATTCTGGACCGGCCACCCGAAGAACAACCTGCGCCAGGGCGGCACCTTCCTGGAAGTGCAGCGCTGGGACGGCGCCACCTGGCGCACCGTGGCCAACGATGGCGACTGGTCGACCGTCTACCGCTGGGTGCGCGTCGACCCGGTCTGGGGCAGCTCCAAGGCCGCCATCTCCTGGGACATCCCCTACGACACGGTGCCCGGCAGCTACCGCATCCGCCACTATGGCGACTACAAGAACGGCTGGAACGGCAGCATCAACGCCCTGACCGGCACCAGCCGGACCTTCCAGGTCTACTGACCCGGCTGCGGGGGCGACCGCGTCAGGACCAGACGCGGTAGGTCCAAAAGCTCTCTTCCTCGTCGATGGCCCGCTTGAGCTCATTCGGGCTCAGGCCGGCGACGCGGCGCACTTCGCGGCACAGGTGCGACTGGTCGGCATAGCCGCTGTCCACCGCCACGGCGGCCCAGTCGACGTCGGCCTGACGCGCCTCAACCGGGTAACCCGCACGTGCCAGGAAGAAGGACTCTTCGGCACGGCCGATGCGGCGCAGCTCCCGCAACGGCAGGCCGGACCACTGCTTGATGCGGCGCTCGGCCTGGCGCAGGCTCCTGCCGACACCGGACGTGCCGGCCTTCAGGGCCAGACCCTCGGCCCAGTAACGGTAGCGCTGCGTGCGCGACACGGCCTGATGGCTCAGCAAGCGCCAGCGGGGCTCCAGGAAGGCCTCGATCCGCTGCACGCGCGCCATATCATCCGGCGCCTCCTGCACCGAGCGCGCCATGGCCTGCCAGGCGCCGTCCAGCACAGCATCGACCGGCCCCACACGGTTGACCCATGCCGACAGGTCCAGACCGGTCAGGGCCTGGAATGCCTGTGGCATCAAGCCCAGCATGAAAGCCCAAACCGGGCCCGGATTGACACTGACCATGGGCACCGTGTGCGGCCCCGCAAAGGAGAGCGCCGGCACGGGCTCATTGACCCACTGCTCACCCCGGCGAACGATCAGCGACTCGCCCTCGAGCAGCCAGAAGATGCCGCACAAGGGTGAGGCCGGAAAGTGGTTGTAGCGCTGCTCCGGCCGCAACACCGCGCCCACGGTGCTGCGCGTGATGTAGGCGCGCACGCAGGAGGACAGCGCCAGGCTGGGCGCGATCAGCGCACTGGTGGTGGGTTGCCCCGGGGCAATCTTCCCGTCAACAGGGTCGGCGGCATTCATGACGCCAGTCTACAGCGCCCGGCATGTCGCAATCGTTCAATACATCGTCGCGCGCCGGCGCGACACTGCACCCGTTGTCCGAATCAATCCGTTGGCCGCGCTGGCAAGTCCCCGCACCACCAGATCGGGCGCTTGAATCACTTCTGTTGAGCCCATCATGCCTTTCGTCATTACCTGTCTGCTGGCACCCCTGTGCCTGTGCATGGCGGTCTACCGCCTGCTCTCCATCCCGATGCGCTTGCACTCAGGGGCCCTTAAATTCCAGACCGAGCGCTCCCGCAGCGCGGCCGCGCTGGCGGCCCTGGCCTACCTGGCCTTACTGGGCTACACGGTTTGGCTGGGCCACGGCGTGCTCAGCGGGTTGCCATACCAGGTGTCCGACATCGCGCAAATCGTTCGCCTCGTGCTGTTCTTCGAGGCCTACCCCATGGTGTACGTGCTGGCGGAATGGCGCTTCTTCTACGGACTTCAGCACGCAAGCGACGCGGCGCCAACCCCGCGCCTGCGCACCCGTGATCGCGGCCTCGTTCCTCATGCTTGAACACACCATGCATCCTGTTACCCTGAAACACGTCCACAAGAGCTACCGGCTCGGCTCCGTTGGCGTTCCGGCGCTCACGGACATCAATCTGGAAATCCGCGCCAACTGCTTCACCGTGATCTCCGGCCCATCGGGCAGCGGCAAGACCACCTTGCTCAATCTGATTGGCTGTATCGACCAGCCCGATCAAGGCGAAGTGACGGTCGCGGGACAGCAGACGCAGCAACTGTCCGACGACGAACTGTCGGATTTCCGGGCGCGCCACCTGGGCTTCGTTTTCCAGAACTTCAATTTGCTGCCGGTTCTCAGCGCCGCCGAGAACGTGGAATACCCGTTGCTGCTGACCAGGATGCCCGAGACGCGGCGGCGCGAGCGCGTGTTGGCCCTGCTCGACGCCGTGGGGCTGTCGAGCCGCGCGAACAACCGACCAGGCCAACTCTCCGGCGGGCAGCGCCAGCGCGTGGCGATCGCCCGCGCACTGGCATCGGCACCGCAGTTGGTACTGGCTGACGAGCCCACCGCCAACCTGGACAGCCAGACCGGCGCCGCCATCATTGCCCTGATGCGCACGATGCAGCGTGAGCACCAGGTCTCATTTGTCTTCTCTTCGCATGATCCCCAGGTGCAGGCGGCTGCCGACGACACCGTCTTCCTGTGCGATGGCCGCATCACCGGCGTACAACGGCACGCGGAGACAGCGCGGGTGGCGGCATGAAGACGCTGTCGCTTGCCTTGCGCAATCTGCTGCGCAACCGCCGCCGCTCCCTCACCACGCTGCTGGCAATGGTCATCGGCATGGTGGCGGTCCTGCTGTTCGGCGGCTACAGCTCCGACACCAAGTACATGATGCAGACCGGCGTGGTGCAGCAGTTTGGCCATTTGCAGATCCAGCGGCCCAATTACTTCGCCGAAGGTGGCGACAACCCCACCGCCTATGGCATCGGCAACTACCAGCGCATCATCGACGCGGTGACGCACGACCCGGTGCTGGCGCCGCTGCTGAGTGTGGTCACGCCGTCGCTGCAAGTGGGGGGCGTGGCGGGCAACTTTTCCACCGGCAGCTCACGCTCGGTGATGGCCGCCGGGTTGGTGGTGGACGAGCTCAATCGCATGCTGGCGTGGAACGACTACGGCATGACCAGCTACGCGCAGCCGCTGCCCCTGGCAGGCACCAGCGAAGACGCCGTGGTCATCGGCAACGGCGTGGCGCGCAAGCTCGGGCTGTGCCAGGCGCTCCAGGTAGCGAACTGCCGCACGCTGGTGGCAAGCGCACCGGCGGCCAACGCCAGCGCGCGGGCGCCCGACGACATCGCCGCGCTATCGATGCTCGAACAGGCCACCGCAAAACCCCAGCACGAGACCCGCATCGAGATGCTGTCGGCCTCGGCCCAGGGCGCACCCAATGTGGTTGGCCTCCATGTGGTGAAGGCGCAGAACATGGGTCTGAAGGCCACCGACGACGTCTACATCGCCATGCACCTGGCCCAGGCGCAAAAGCTGGTCTACGGCGCCGCGCCGCCGCAGGTCACCGCCATCGCGGTGCAGTTGCAGCACACCCATCAGTTGCCGCTGGCGCGGCAGCGGCTGTCGCAACTGCTCGCCTCGGAATTCAAGGATGAAGCGCTGGAGATCCTGGAATTCGGCACGCTGTACCCGATGTACGGTCAATCGATCGCCTTCATGGACTCGGTGTTCGGCTTCATCGCGGTGCTGATAGGCGTGATCGTGCTGTTCACAATCGGCAACACCATGGGCACGGCCGTGGTGGAACGAACCGTCGAAATCGGCACCCTGCGCGCGATCGGCTTGCGCCGCTCGGGCATCCGCCAGATGTTCATCGCC
>Ga0208262_1000446_pt1 | contig 14359 bp, 9 predicted proteins | sample LakWasMet15_LOW5_2_FD_183863 | JGI IMG/M metagenome (GOLD analysis project Ga0208262, IMG submission 183863) | Freshwater sediment methanotrophic microbial communities from Lake Washington under simulated oxygen tension - Sediment Metagenome... | ecosystem: Environmental > Aquatic > Freshwater >... | reverse complement strand
GGCGAGGGCGGCATGATGGGCAAGGGCGGCATGGGCATGATGGGCTCGGGCACTCCAGCCGACGGCGCAGCCGATCCCATGCAGCAGATGGAAAAGCGCATGGAGATGATGCAGGAGATGATGAAGACGATGATGGAACGCATGCCGGCGGCACCTGCCAAGTAGCGGCGGGACCATCATGAACCACGACCCAGCTCACCACGAGGAGCCGCCCAGTTTCTGGCGCTCCCGCTACGCAATCGGATTGATCGTCATTGGGGCGGTGGCAGGCTACTTGCTACTGAGCGAGCACCTGGCGCATGTGGTTGGGGCCTTGCCTTTTCTGCTGCTGCTTGCCTGCCCGTTGATGCATGTCTTCATGCATCACGGGCACGGTGGGCATGGGCACCAAGATCATGGCGGCGGACCCCAGGCTGGGCCTGGCAGTTCAACCCAAGGCAAACCGGGAGGCTCCCCATGACTCACGATGCACCAGCCTACGGCCTGTGGTTCCTGGTGACGCTGAATTCGGCGATCTTCATCCTGTTTGCGTTCAGCTTCTTCAAGCCCAACACGGCGCGCGATTGGCGTAGCTTTGGCGCCTTTTCGGCCTTTGTGGTGGCCATGTTTGTCGAGATGTACGGCTTTCCCCTGACCATCTACCTGCTGTCGGGCTGGCTGCAGACCAAGTACCCAGGCCTGGATCTGTTGTCGCACAACGCCGGACACTTGTGGTCCACCTTGCTGGGAGAAAAGGGTGATCCGCATTTTGGTGTCTTGCACCTTGCCAGCTACGCCTTCCTGGCCGGTGGCTTCATCCTGTTGTCCAGTGCCTGGAATGTGCTCTACCACGCGCAACGCCTGCATACGCTGGCCACCGCCGGCCCCTACGCGCGCATTCGGCATCCCCAGTACGTGGCCTTTGTGATGATTCTGTTGGGCTTCCTGCTGCAGTGGCCCACCTTGCTGACACTGCTGATGTTTCCGATTCTGCTGGGGATGTACGGTCGGCTGGCGGTCACCGAAGAGCGCGAGATGCGCTCGCAGTTTGGTGTGGAGTATGAGCGCTATGCCCAACGCACCCCCAGATTCCTGCCTCGGATGACTCGTGGCGCGGGCGCAGATTGAGTCGAGCGCAGCACAGGCGGTGATATGGCCGAAGAACGATTCCCTTGGTACGAAGAGTTCTCGGTCTTGATTCGTGCGCCGATCGCCAGAGTCTTTGCCTTCCTGGATGACCCTCTGGCTCTGGCTGCGCACATGCGGAAGTCATCGATGAGGATGATGGGTTCGCGCATGGCTGTCGAAGTCGATGCCGGTGGCGGTCGGGTGCTCAACTCCAGGATCGCCATGCACGGCAGCTTCCTGGGTATTCCTGTATCACTGGAGGAGGTGATCACCGAGCGTGACGAGCCCTACAGAAAGTGCTGGGAAACCATTGGTACGCCAAGGCTTCTGGTCATCGCTCACTATCGCATGGGCTTCGAGCTCACGCCAAACGGTGACGCAACGCGCCTGCGTGTCTTCATCCACTACAGCTTGCCGGTCACACCGCCCGGTTCCTGGCTCGGCAGCTTGTTTGGCGCCTTCTATGCGCGCTGGTGTACGAAGACGGTGGCCACCGACGCCGCTGCGCAATTCAACGCAATGATGACCGAATAGACACGGAGCAAACGAGCCATGAACACCCATGACCACACAGAGCGTTCCCATCACCACGTTGATGAGCAAGCGACGGCGCACGCCATGCAGGACCATGGAGCGGGCGGCCCGCCCGGGCTGCGGGACCCTGTGTGCGGCATGGCGGTGACTGAGCGGTCGCAGCATCAATCCGCGCACATGGGGCGCAAGTTCTTCTTTTGCGGTCCCAAGTGCAAGGCGAAGTTCGATGCCAATCCGATGCAGTACATGAGTGAACGCATGGATGTGACGGCACCCCTACCAGCCGTGGCCGCTGGAACCGTTTACACCTGCCCCATGCACCCGGAAGTGCGCCAGGACCATCCCGGCAACTGCCCCAAGTGCGGCATGACGCTGGAGCCGCTGCTGCCTGAGCTGGGTGACGACGACAACCCCGAGCTGCGCGACTTCGAGCGCCGCTTCTGGTGGACCCTGCCGCTGACCGGCATCGTGTTTGTGCTGGCGATGTTCGGCCACCGGCTGCAGTGGATGGACATGGCCGCGCAGAGCTGGGTTGAGCTGGTGATCGCGGCCCCCATCGTGTTGTGGGCCGGTTGGCCGTTCTTTGCGCGCGGCTGGCAGTCGGTGGTCCATCGCAGCCCGAACATGTGGACGCTGATTGGGCTGGGTACCGGCGCCGCCTTTGTCTACAGCGTGGTGGCCACCATTGCCCCGCAGGTGTTCCCGGCCTCGTTCGTCTCCATGGGGCGGGTGGCGGTGTATTTCGAGGCGGCGGCGGTGATCATTTCGCTGACCCTGCTGGGGCAGGTGCTGGAACTCAAGGCGCGTTCGCAGACCTCTGCCGCCATCAAGTCGCTGCTGGGTCTGGCGCCCAAGACCGCGCGGCGCATCCGGCCCGATGGCGGCGAAGAGGATGTGCCCTTGAGCCACGTGCATGTGGGCGACCTGCTGCGCGTGCGCCCGGGCGAGAAAGTGCCGGTGGACGGCACCGTGACCGAGGGCAGCAGCGCGGTGGACGAGTCGATGTTGACCGGCGAGCCCTTGCCGGTGAGCAAGCGCGCCGGCGACAAGGTGATTGGCGCCACGCTCAATACCAGCGGCGCCATGGTGATGCGTTCGGACAAGGTGGGTGCTGCCACCGTGCTGTCGCAGATCGTGCAAATGGTCGCGCAGGCGCAGCGCTCCAAGGCGCCGATGCAGCGCATGGCGGATCTGGTGGCGGGTTACTTTGTCATGACGGTGGTGGCGATTGCGCTGCTCACCTTCCTTGGCTGGGGCTTCTTCGGTCCGCAGCCGAGCTGGGTCTACGGACTGATCAATGCCGTGGCGGTGCTGATCATTGCCTGCCCTTGCGCGCTGGGGTTGGCCACGCCGATGTCCATCATGGTGGCCACCGGGCGTGGCGCCACGCATGGCGTGTTGTTTCGCGATGCGGCGGCGATCGAGAACCTGCGCAAGGTCGACACGCTGATCATCGACAAGACCGGCACCCTGACCGAAGGCCGCCCGGCATTCGACCGCGCCGTGCCGGCGCCGGGTTTCGAGGCGGACGAGGTGCTGCGCTTGGCAGCCAGCCTGGACCAGGGCAGCGAACACCCCTTGGCCGAAACCATCGTGCGCGCCGCGCGTGAGCGCGGCATGGTGCTGGACAAGCCGGAGGGCTTCGAGTCGGGCTCGGGCATCGGCGTGCGCGGCACGGTGGCGGGGCGCCAACTGGCGCTGGGCAACACCACCTTGATGCAGCAAATGGGTATTGCCGTCGACAGCCTGCTGGACCAGGCCGAGGCCTTGCGGGTGGAGGGCGCCAGCGTGATGCATCTGGCGGTGGACGGCAAGCTGGCGGGTTTGCTGGCGGTGTCCGATCCCGTAAAGGCCAGCACGCCCGAGGCGCTGCTGACGCTCAAGGCGGCCGGCTTGCGCATCGTCATGGCCACCGGGGACGGTCAGACCACCGCCAGGGCGGTGGCGGCCAAGCTGGGCATCGACGAGGTGTTGGGGGAAGTCAAACCGGCGGACAAGCTGCTGCTGGTTCAGCGCCTGCAGCGGGAAGGGCGGGTGGTGGCCATGGCGGGTGACGGCATCAACGACGCGCCGGCGTTGGCGCAGGCCGATGTGGGCATCGCCATGGGCACCGGTACCGACGTGGCCATGAACAGCGCGCAGGTCACGCTGGTCAAGGGGGACTTGCGTGGCATCACCATCGCGCGGCTGTTGTCCGAAGCCACGGTGGCCAACATGAAGCAAAACCTGATGTTTGCCTTCCTGTACAACGCGCTCGGTATCCCGATCGCGGCGGGGCTGCTGTATCCCTTCACGGGCTGGCTGCTGTCACCCTTGATCGCGGCGCTGGCGATGAGTTTCAGTTCGGTGTCGGTGATCGGCAATGCCTTGCGTCTGCGCGCGGGGCGTGCCCTGCCCGTGGCGGCAAGATAACAGGAATGTAATGCCGCGGTCAGCATTTGGTTGGGGCTGCCGGGGCACAATGGCAGTCACAAGGCATCAGGCCAGATGTTTGGCGAGCCAGTCGCGCCGCCTTCGTCCAGGCTTGTTCGGGACCATTGGTAAAGGAGAATCTTGATGAATCGTTGCTACAAAGTCCGTCGTGCGCTGTGGCTTGGCGTGATCGCATCCCTGGCGGCGCTCGGTCCGCTGGCGGCGTCGGCCCAGGCTGGCGCCGAGTCCGGCGGCACCAGCACGAAGAAGATACAGGCGTCCAAGGACATCGCCGAAGGTCAGATCCTGAAGATCGATCTGGAGGCCGGCAAGGTGACGATCAAGCATGGCGACATCCGCAACGTGGGCATGCCACCCATGACCATGGTGTTTCCCGTGAAGGACAAGGCCATGCTGGGCGGCGTGAAGAGTGGTGACAAGATCCACTTCAAGGTGGTGCGCGAGTCCGGCCACCTGGTGGTGACCGACATCCAGTTGCGCAAGTAGCGCAGCAGCAGCCGGCCGCAGCGGATACAGCCACCAGATGGAGCAGTTGTGAAGCGGACCCTGCGGCTCATGCTGCTCCTGGCTTTGCTGCCCGGCTTTGCCAGCCTGGCCCAGGAAGTGCCGCCCGGCGCGGATGTGGCGGGCCTGCTGGCGCTGGCGCGGCAGAACAGCCCGGAGCTGGCGGGCATGCGCCACGAGGCGCAGGCGGCGCGCGAGCGCGTAGGGCCAGCCGGCGCCTTGCCCGATCCCCGGTTCAGCATGGAGCTGCGTGACCTCACGCGTTTCGGTGAGCAGAGCGCCAGCCTCTGGCCGGCGCGTGTCGGCAGCACGCGCTATGCGTTGCAGCAGGACTTGCCCTGGTTCGGCAAGCGCGAGCTGCGCCGTGATATCGCGCAACTCGAAGCCGACGCGGCCACCGCCCGGGCGCAGGGCAGTTGGACCGAGTTGGCGGCGCGCATCAAGAGCGTGCACGTGCAGCGTTATTTTCTGGAGCGCAATGCGCAGCTGGCGCAGGAGGTGCTGGACCTGGTGCAACGGCTGGAACAGGTGGCGCAGGGGCGCTACAGCAGCGCACTGGGTCCGCAGCAGGATGTGATTCGCGCCCAGGTGGAACAAAGCGCGATGCGCAGCGAACTGGTGGCGCTGGAGGGCGAGGGCCACCACCTGATGGCGCGGCTCAATGCGCTGCTGGCCCGCCCGGTGAGCGCTCCCTTGAGCGCGCCGCAACAACTGCGCGCCCTGCCGGCCAGCAGCGAACTCGATCCACTGCTGCTGCAGGATCGGCTGCGCGCGGTCAATCCCGCCTTGCAGGCCGAGCAATCGCGCGTGCAGGCTGCGCAGAAGGCGCGCGAGCTGGGCTTGCGCAACCGCTACCCGGACGTCACGGTGGGCCTGGCACCGATCCAGTACCGCAACGCCATCAAGGAGTGGGAACTGATGGTGGAGCTCACCATTCCGCTGCAGCAGTCGACACGCCGCGCGCAGGAGCGCGAAGCCGAAGCGATGTTGTCGGCCGCGACTGCGCGCCGCGAGGCGCTGGCCAACCAGGTGCTGTCCGAGCTGTCGGAGAACCTGGCCGCGATCGAGGTGGCCCGGCGCAACGAGGCGCTGGTCGCCAGCAGCCTGCTGCCACAGGCCGAGTTGACCCTTCAATCGGCGCTGGCGGCCTACGAGAACGGCAAGGTTGACTTCGCGACGCTGCTCGACGCCCAGCGCCAGATCCGCCAGGCCAAGCAAAGTCGGATCAAGACCCAATTGGAGGCGCACTTGCGCCTGATCGAAGTCGAGAGATTGTTGGGAGAGGACCTATGAAAGCAGCCCAGGGCATGGGGCTCGGCGTCGCGCTGGCACTGGCAACGGCGCTGGCCGGCTACTGGCTGGGCACGCAGCGCGGTGACGTGTCGGCCCGTGGCGCCGCGCCGGCAGCGGCCTCCAGCGCGGCGTCGCCCATGGCGCCAAAGACGCCCAAGCTGCTGTACTACCGCAACCCGATGGGGCTGCCTGACACCTCGCCCACGCCGAAGAAGGACCCGATGGGCATGGACTACGTGCCGGTGTACGAGGGGGGTGAGCCGGCCCAGGCCGCCTCGGCCCAGGGCTTGAGCATCAGCACCGAGAAGGTGCAGAAGCTCGGGGTGCGCAGCGAGGCCGCGCAACTGCGCAGCCTGGAGCGCACGGTGCGCGCGGCCGCTCGCATCGAGCCCGATGAGCGGCGCCTGTTTGCCATCGCACCGAAGTTCGAGGGCTACGTGGAGCGCCTGCATGTCAACGTGACCGGCCAGCCGGTGGCCAAGGGCCAGCCCTTGTTCGAGGTCTACAGCCCTGAGCTGGTCTCGGCGCAGCGCGAGTACGCCATCGCCACACAAGGGGTGGCCTCGCTCAAGGGTGCCGGCGAGCAGGCGCAGCTCGGCATGCGGCAGCTTGCCGAGTCGAGCCTGCAGCGCCTGAAGAACTGGGATATTTCCGAGCAGCAGATCCAGGCGCTGGCCAAATCGGGCGAGGCCAAGCGCAGCGTCAGTTACCTGTCGCCGGTGTCGGGCATCGTGACCGAGAAGAAGGCGGTGCAGGGCATGCGCTTCATGCCCGGCGAGGTGCTCTACCAGGTGGCTGATCTGTCCTCGGTGTGGGTGCTGGCCGACGTGTTCGAGCAGGACATCGGTCTGGTCAAGCCCGGTGCCCGGGCCACGGTGCACGTCGCGGCCTATCCGGGCAAGGTGTTCGGCGGGACGGTGACCTATGTCTACCCGACCCTGAAGGCCGAGACCCGCACGGTGTCGGTGCGCATCGAGTTGGCCAACCCCGGTCTGCTGCTCAAGCCGGCGATGTTTGCCCAGGTGGAACTGTCCGCCTCGAATCAGGCGAAGGTGGTGACGGTGCCACTGTCCGCCGTGATCGACAGCGGCACGCGCCAGGTGCTGCTGATCCAGCAGGAGGCGGGCCGCTTCGAGCCGCGCGAGGTGAAGCTGGGCGCACGCAGCGACACTCACGTCGAGGTGCTGCAGGGCGTCAAGGAGGGTGAGCAGGTGGTGGTGTCGGCCAACTTCCTGATCGATGCGGAGAGCAACCTCAAGGCCGCGGTGGGCGGCTTTGCCCAGCCCGGGCCGAAGTCCGCCGGGCACCAGGCGCAGGGCACGGTGGACAGCGTGGACGCCCAGGCCGGCACGGTGACGCTGAACCACGGTCCGGTGGCAAGCCTGAAGTGGCCTGCCATGACCATGGAGTTCAAGGCCGCCAATCCGGCGCTGCTCAAGTCGTTGCAGGCGGGCGCCAAGCTGGACTTCGAATTCGTCGAGCGCCAGCCGGGCGAATGGGTGATCACCTCGGTCAAGCCCGCCGCCGTGGCCGCGTCCGCCGCGGCCGGGCCGCACAGCGGTCACTGAGCACGCGCACCGCCTCGTCACACCATGTTGTCCAAGGTCATCGAGTGGTCGGGCCAGAACCGCTTTCTGGTTCTGCTGGCCACGCTGTTCATCACGCTGTGGGGTGTGCTGGCGGTGCTGCGCACGCCGATCGATGCGCTGCCCGATCTGTCGGATGTGCAGGTGATCGTCTACACCGAGGTGCCGGGCCAGGCGCCGCAGGTGGTGGAGGATCAGGTGACCTACCCGCTGACCAGCGCCATGCTGTCGGTGCCGAAGTCGCGCGTGGTGCGTGGCTTCTCGTTCTTTGGCGCGTCCTTTGTCTACATCATTTTCGAGGACGGCACCGACATCTACTGGGCGCGTTCGCGGGTGCTGGAGTATTTGAACTTTGCCGCCGCGCGCATGCCCAAGGGCGTCTCGCCGCAGATTGGTCCGGACGCCACCGGCGTCGGCTGGGTCTACCAGTACGCCCTGCTGGCCCGCGACAAGACGCTGGCCGAACTGCGCAGCGTGCAGGACTGGTATGTGCGCTACCAGTTGAGCAAGGCGCATGGCGTGGCCGAGGTGGCCTCGCTGGGCGGCTTTGTGCAGACCTACCAGGTGACGGTGGACCCGGCGCGGCTGCGCTCCTACGGCATTCCCTTGATGAAGGTGGCGCAGGTGATCCGCGACTCGAACCGCGACGTGGGCGGGCGCGCCGTCGAGATGGCCGAGACCGAATACATGGTGCGCGGCAAGGGCTACCTGCGCGGCAAGGCCGATATCGAGATGCTGGTGCTCAAGAGCGAGAAGGGCACGCCGGTGCTGATCCGCGACATCGCTCGCGTCGAGCTGGTGCCCGACGAGCGCCGGGGCCTGAGCGAGCTCAACGGCGAGGGAGAGGTGGTCTCCGGCATCGCCATGGCGCGCTACGGCCAGAACGCGCTGGAGGTGATCCACAACCTGAAAGCCAAGATCGAGGAGATCGGCCCCGGCCTGCCCCAGGGGGTGACGGTGCAGACCGTGTACGACCGCTCCGAGTTGATCCACCGCGCCATCGCCACGCTGCAGCGCACGCTGCTGGAGGAGTCGCTGATCGTGGCGCTGGTCTGCGTGGTGTTTCTGCTGCATGTGCGCAGCGCGCTGGTGGCGATCCTGATGCTGCCGGTGGGCATCCTGATGGCCTTCATCGCCATGCGGCTGCTGGGCCTGAACTCCAACCTGATGAGCCTGGGCGGCATCGCCATTGCCATCGGCGCCATGATCGATGCCGCCATCGTGATGATCGAGAACGCGCACAAGCACCTGGAACGCCTGCCGCGTGAGCATTCGACGGCCGAGCGCGCGCAGGCCATGCTGGCCGCCTGCAAGGAGGTCGGGCCGGCGCTGTTCTTCTCGCTGCTGATCATCACCGTGTCCTTCCTGCCGGTGTTCAGTCTGGAGGGCCAGGAAGGGCGGCTGTTCTCGCCGCTGGCCTACACCAAGACCTTTGCCATGGCCGCGGCGGCCTTGCTGTCGGTGACGCTGGTGCCGGTGCTGATGGGCCTGTTCATTCGGGGCCACGTGATGCCCGAAGCGCGAAACCCGGTGAACCGCCTGCTGATCTGGGCCTACCGGCCGGTGATCGCCGCCGTGCTGCGCTGGAAGAAGCTCACCATCGTGCTCGCCGTGCTGGTGTTGGGTGCCTCGGTCTACCCGGCGCTGCGGCTCGGCTCGGAGTTCATGCCCACGCTCAACGAAGGCACGCTGCTGTACATGCCCACCTCCTTGCCGGGCATGTCCATCACCAAGGCGGCGGAGTTGCTGCAGACGCAGGACAAGATCATCAAGAGCTTTCCGGAAGTGGCCTCGGTCTTCGGCAAGGCCGGGCGCGCCAACACCGCCACCGATCCGGCACCGACCGAGATGTTCGAGACCGTCATCAACCTCAAGCCCGAATCCGAGTGGCGTGCCGGCATGAACACCGACAAGCTGATTGCCGAGCTCGATCAGGCGCTGCAGTTTCCCGGCGTGGCCAATGCCTGGACCATGCCGATCAAGGCGCGCATCGACATGCTGTCCACCGGCATCCGCACGCCCATCGGCATCAAGGTGTTCGGCAAGAACCTTGATGAGATGGAGACCCTGGCCAAGCAAATCGAGACGGTGGTGAAGGCCGTGCCGGGTACCACCAGCGCCTTTGCCGAGCGCATCACCGGCGGCTTCTACCTGGACATCGAGCCGGACCGCGAGCAACTGGCGCGCTATGGCCTGAGCGTGGGTGAGCTGCAGGACGTGATTGCCTCGGCCATCGGTGGTGAGCTGGTGACCACCACCGTGGAGGGACGTGAGCGCTACGGCGTGACGGTGCGCTACCCGCGCGAGCTGCGCAGCGACCCCCAGCAGATGGCGCGCGAGGTGCTGGTGCCCATCATGGGCGGCGCCATGGTCCCGCTCGGGCAGGTGGCCAAGGTGCAGGTCGCCAAGGGCGCGCCGGCGATTCGCACCGAGAACGCCTTGCTGTCGGCCTACATCTACGTGGACATCCGCGACCGCGACATCGGCGGCTACGTGGCCGAGGCCAAGCGCGCGGTGGCACAGCAGGTCACCTTCCCGAGCGGCTACTACGCCACCTGGAGCGGCCAGTTCGAGTACATGGAGCGCGCCATCGAGAAGATGAAGGTGGTGATTCCGGTGACGCTGCTCACCATCTTCCTGCTGCTGTACCTCAACTTCCGGCGCATCACCGAGACGCTGATCGTCATGCTGTCGGTGCCGTTCGCGCTGGTCGGCGGTGTCTGGCTGATGTGGGCGCTGGGCTACAACCTGTCGGTGGCGGTGGCGGTGGGCTTCATTGCGCTGGCCGGCGTGGCGGCCGAGACCGGGGTCATCATGCTGATCTACCTGGACCATGCCTGGGAGGCGGTCAAGGTGCAATGCCGCGCCCAGGGTCAGACACCGGGCGTGGCCCAGCTGTACCAGGCCGTGATGGAGGGCGCGGTGGAGCGCGTGCGCCCCAAGATGATGACGGTGGTGGCCATCATGGCCGGCCTGCTGCCCATCATGTGGGGCACCGGCACCGGCTCGGAGGTGATGAGCCGCATCGCCGCGCCGATGGTCGGCGGCATGGTGTCGAGCACGGTGCTGACCCTGGCCGTGATTCCGGCCATCTACGCGCTGGTCAAGCAGTGGCGGCTGGCGCGCGGCCTGGAGGGCTGAGCGTGGCGCGGCCTCACAAGGCCAGCATGTGCCCGACGCGCGCGTCCCCTTTGCCTGACAACACCTGCAGGTAGGCCGCCTGCACGGCCTGCGCGCCAAGGTGGTGCTGCACCGTCAGCCAGGGCTGGTCCGGCTTGGCCACGGTGGCAATGAAAGCCTGCCAGGACTGCAGCAGGCGTTGCCCCAGGCCCTGCGCGCCCCACTCGCCGCTGCGCTTCTTGATCTGCGCCGGGGCAAAGAACAGTGTCGGCTTGGGGCCGGGCAAGTCCTTGCCGCCGCCCAGATCGGACACGTGCGTGCCACCAATGGAACTGCTGAACTTGAGGTTCCTGCAATGCGTGTGCAGCGCCTTGCGAAACGCCGCGTTGCCGGCAAAGTCCACGTAGATGCAGGGCGCATCGGCGGCAATCTGCTCAAGCTGGTCGTAGGTCAGCACCCGGTGGTAGCAGCCCAGGCTCTGGCAGAAGGCCACGTTGGCGGGGGAGGTCAGGCCCACCACCTCGATGCCCGCGCGCTGCGCCATCTGGAAGGCGGTGCCGTAGGCGGTTTTGCTGGACGCGCTGGACAGCAGCATGACGCCGGGCTGCGCCGCGTTGGCGGTGGCGCCAAAGAAGTCGTTGTCGGCCAGAAAGTCGTCGATCAACCAGGACGTAATGAACAAGGGGCGCAGCAGCGCCTGCAGGTCTTCGGTGTCGGCGGTGTAGAACGGGTCGGCGGCGCAGCGCGTGTACTGGTTGTAGACCGCGTGCAGCTCGGCGCGGTGCGGTGCGCCGTCGGACAGGGTGGCCGCCGACACTCGGGTCGGGCTCAGGTCGACCGAGGAGGACATCGGGAAGTAGCCATACAGCCGCTCGCCCACCGGCACCTCTGCGTGGCGCGACTCGGTGACCGTGCCGAAGCCCCATACCGGGATGCGACCCCAATGGGCGGCATCGGCGTCGCCAAGCTGCTCTGGTGACACCGGAAAGAAGCGCCAGTAGGACATGGCGTCGCCAAAGGCGGCGTAGGTGATGTTGTTGGAGGTCAGCGCGAACTTGTCTACGTGCACGCGTATCTGGCCCTCTGGCAGAGCTGGTGCCGGCCTGCTGCAAAGGGTGCTGGTGCCCAGTTGGTCCCTGCGGACCAGGAGATCGGTGATGTTCATGCCTGCACCTTACGGGAAACAGCGCACGCCATCAAGCGGCCCCAGCCGCGCAGGTGACAAGTGGTGGGGCGCGTCACGCCGCTATGATGGTGCGCACCCGCTGTTGTTGCCGGCTGATCTGTGCAGACAGATGTGTCGGTCCTGCGTACCATGCCAAGCCAATCCTGCCCGCCCCCGCAAGAGGTCGAACTCAAGCTCGCCCTGCCCACGCGCGACCCGGCGGCTCTGCTGCGGCAACTGTCGCGCGTGCCGGTGCTGGCGCGGCGCAAGCCGGTCACGCTGCATCTGCACAACATCTATTTCGACACGCCGGCGCAGACCCTGCGCGACCTGCGCATGGCCTTGCGCCTGCGCCGCGTTGAGGGCGCGGCCGGACCGCAGTGGCTGCAGACGTTCAAGGCTGGCGGCGCGAGCGACTCGGCGCTGAGCCAGCGCGGCGAGTGGGAGACACCGGTGGCCACGGCGGCCCTGTCCCTGCCGGCTTTGCTGGACACGCCCTGGACCGACGTGGATCCGGATGGCCAGCTGTTCGCCAGCCTGGCGCCGTGTTTCGAGACCCATTTCGAGCGCACGCGCTGGGTGGTGCGTCAGCGCGATGGCAGCGCGGTGGAGGTGGCGCTGGACCGCGGCCACATCGCAGCCGGTGGGCAGCGGCTTGCCCTGTGCGAGCTGGAGCTGGAGTTGCTGGCGGGCACGCCCGACGCGCTGTTTGCGTTGGCTGGGCAGATTGCCGAACGGGTGGCGGTGCTGCCGCTGAGCGCCAGCAAGGCCGAGCGTGCCTATGCCCTGGCGCAGCATGGCGCACTGGCACCTAGGCGCGCCCGGCCGCTGTCGCTGACGCGCGAGCTCACGCGGGCGCAAGCCGCGCAGCGCGCCCTGCGTGACGCGTTCGACCAGTTCGCCGCCAATCTCAACGCACTGCAGTACTCGGATGATCCGGAAGTGGTGCACCAGGCACGGGTTGGCTGGCGCCGTTTCAGAAGCCTGCAGCGCCTGTTCAAGCCGGTGCTGCGCGGCGTGGCAGCGCCGGACTGGCAGGACCTGCGGCCGCTGTGCCAGGCCCTGGGGGAATTGCGTGACCTGGACGTGGCGCGCATCGACACGCTGCCGCCGCTGTCGGACGCCTTCGCGTGCGGCCAGGCGCCGGCGCAGCGCGCCTGGCAGGCCATGCTGCGCGCCCTGGCCGATGCCGCGCAGCGCCAGCGCCAGGGTGTGCGCCGGGCGATCGCGCAACCGGCCGTGGGCGCCTGTTTGCTGGCCACCACACAGTGGCTGGAGAGCCTGGGGCAGCCAGAGACGGCACCACCGACGCAGGCCCCGCGCCTGCGGCGCTGGGCACGGCGGCGCTTGCGGCGCCTGCACCAGCGCTTGCAGACTGCCGCGCGGGTCAGCCAGGGCGACGACTATGCGCAGCACGGCGTGCGCATTCTGGCCAAGCACCTGCGCTACGCAATCGAGGCGTTGGAGTCGCTGTGGCGCAAGCCCTGGGCGCGCTCCTGGCAGCAGCAGGCGCTGGTGCTGCAGAGCTCGCTGGGCGCCACGCGCGATCTGGTGCGCGCGGTGGAACTGATCGATGCGCTGGGCTCGGACGCGGCGCTGGTGGCGTTCGTGCGCGGGGTGGCGCTGGGGCGCGTGGCGCGCCGGCCACCGGGCAAGCCCTGACACGGAACGCACGCGCTGCCTATAATCCGCTCCACCTCACGCGCCCAGAAGGCTCACGCGAGCATGCCGGACCTGGTCCGATCAAATCCCGTTCCTACCCGATATCAGGATTGCCATGAAGCTTCAAACCACGCTGCTGGCTGCTTGCGCAGCGCTTGCCCTCCCTTTCGCAACCGGCAGTGCCTCGGCCGCGCAACGCGGTGTCATTGCGCAGCCCGGCGCTGCCGAGATTCCCAAACTGTGCGAGCAAAGCATTGCCAAGGCGCGCGCCAAGATAGAACAGCTCAAGGCCCTGCCGCTGGACAAGCTCACCCCCAAGGCCGTGTTGGGCGCCTGGAACGAGCTCGACATGGGCTTGCAGGACATCGGCGGCCCGGTCGGCCTCTTGTCCGAGACCAGCCCTGACCCGGAAGTGCGCAAGGCCGCGGAGGCCTGCGATCTGCTGCTGTCGGCCCTGCCCAATGAGTATCTGCAAAGTGACGAGTTGTTCCAGCGCGTCAAGGCGCTGCGCACCGCCGATCCGATCGACGCCATGGCGCGTCAAAGCATCCTCGACGATTTCGAAGAGCGTGGTGTCAGCCTGAGCGCCGACAAGCGCGCACGCGCCAAGACCATCTTCGAGCGGCTGGACAAGCTGTCGCAGGACTTCTCGCGCAATGTGCGCGACGTGACCACCAAGCTGGCCTTCGAGGAAGCCGCGCTCAAGGGCGTGCAGCCCAATGCCCTGGCCAATCGGGCCAAGGATGCCCAGGGCAGCTACCTGTTCGGGCTGGACTACCCGGAATACGACGCGATCATGAACAACGTGCAGGTCGAGAGCACCCGCCAGGCGTTCTGGACCGCGTTCCAGCAGCGCGGCGGCCAGGCCAATCTGGACCTGCTCAAGGAAGCCGTGCAACTGCGCCTGGAGCTGGCCCAGCTGATGGGCGACAAGAGTTTTGCCGATTGGTCGCTC
>Ga0208262_1000444_pt1 | contig 14442 bp, 9 predicted proteins | sample LakWasMet15_LOW5_2_FD_183863 | JGI IMG/M metagenome (GOLD analysis project Ga0208262, IMG submission 183863) | Freshwater sediment methanotrophic microbial communities from Lake Washington under simulated oxygen tension - Sediment Metagenome... | ecosystem: Environmental > Aquatic > Freshwater >... | reverse complement strand
ACCGAGTTCATCAAGCTGCACGACTTCGAGACCTCCGAGGTGGTCAACCCGGACGAACTGATCGCCCAGGTGCACGCCCAGCGCGCAGTCAGTGCGCCGGCCAAGGCGGCGGACAACCACGACGATCTGTTGAAGTCGCTGGGCATGTAGGGCCTGCCCGCGATTCAGCGGCGACCCGTGCCGCTAGGCAGCCCGCAGCACCTCGGCCATCACCGCCGCGTCCATATGCCACCGCTGACAACTGCGCTTGCGGCGCGTGGCGCTTGTGCGGTATCGTATGCTGTCGCGATGTCGGTCCCGAGCCGCGCGGGGCGTGCTTCACAAGTGAAAGAGAGCAGTCAGTTCCATGGCAGACGAGCACTACTTGACGATGGATCAGTTGCAGGTGGGCCTCTACGTTCAACTCGATCTTAAGTGGTTCGAGCACCCTTTCGCATTTGGCCATTTCAAGATCAAGTCCGAGGAACAGATCAAGACCCTGCGCAGCCTGGGCCTGAAGCAAGTCCGCTACAGCCCTGAACTGAGCGATGGCGCGCCGCCCAAGCAGGTTGCGCCAGCTCACTCGGCGGCAACGGTCGCGGCGACTCCCGAGCCGGCAGTCTCGCCGGTCATGCTGGCCAAGCGGGCCATGATGGAGCAGATGAAGCTGCGTCGGGAAGCGGCCGAGCGCATCGAAAAGGCGTTTGCCAACACGGCGCATGTGATCCGCGACATCGAAAAGAATATCTACAGCCGCCCCGCGGAGACGGTGCAGCAGGCCACCAAGCTGGTCAAGGACATCGCGGACTCGATCTTGAGCGTGCCCGAGCTGGCGATCCACGTGATGGGTGACAAGTTGGGGGGCGAGGAGCTGTACTTCCATTCGCTCAATGTCACCATGTTGTCGATGATGATGGCGCGCGACCTCAAGCTGCCGCTGGAAGTGGTGGGCGTGATGGGAATCGGTGCTTTGCTGCACGACATCGGCCGCAAGGAGGTGCCCGACAAGATCCTGCGAAAGACCGAGCCTTTGACGCCGGCGGAGCGCAATTTCTACGAAATGCACTGTCAGTTCGGCGTGGAGATCGGACAGCGGCTGCAACTGCCCGCACCTGTGCTGGCCATCATTCGCGAGCACCATGAACTGTTCGATGGGACGGGCTATCCTGGCAAGCTCAAGGCCGAGGCTATTGGCCTGTTGTCGCGCATCGTGGTGATTGCCAACTACTACGACGAGCTGTGCAACCCGTTGACGGTTGCCGATGCGCTGACACCGCACGAGGCGCTGTCCCTGATGTTTGCCAAGCTGCGAGGCAAGTTCGATGCCAAGCTGCTCCAGGTCTTCATCCGCTGCCTGGGGGTGTATCCGCCCGGCACCATCGTGCAATTGTCCAACGGCGTGTTGGGCATGGTGGCCACCGTCAACACCGCCCGACCCATGAAGCCCATGCTGGTGGTGTACGACGCCAACGTGCCCAAGGAAGAAGCCATCATGCTCGACATGGAGCATGAAACGGAGGTGAACATCGCCAAGGCCATTCGCCCCGCCCAGGTGCCACGCGAGGTCTATGGCTATCTGAGTCCGCGCAAGCGCGTGAGCTACTACTTCGACGCGGCTTCGCCGCGCTCCGATGCTGCGAGGCCATGAGCGATCTCACCAAGTTGATGCTGGACCATTGCCCGCAGATGATGTTGCTGGTGGATCCGGCGACCCTGCAGATTGTCCAGGCCAACGAAACTGTCGTCCAGGCGCTGGGCTACGGCATCGAGCAGTTGCAGGGGCTGCCGATCACTGATATCGAGAGCGCGCTGCAAGACGTGTTCTATTGGGAAGACGTGCGCGCCGGCGAGATTCAGGAGGTGCACGCCCAGGACGGTGAATACCGTTGTGCCAGTGGCGACATGCTCTGCGTGAGCAAGACCATCCAGCGCGTGACGCATGAGGGGGCTACGCTTCTGCTGGTGTTGGCCACCGTGACGCAGCAGCAGCGCCAGGCGCAAGACGCGCTGGCGCACACGCTGTCGCAACTGCGGGCCACCCTGGAGTCAACCGGCAACGGCATCCTGGTGCTCAACTGGCAGGGACGCATTGACGGCATGAACCAGTTGTTCGGCAAGATGTGGGGCGTTTCCCAAGAGCTGTTGCAGGCGCAGGACGACGCCGCGGTGCTGGCATTCATTTCCCGCAGCGTGATGGAGGCCGATTTGTTGCGGGCGCGCTTGAGCGCCGTGATCGACAGTCGGGAAACGCAGGACTTGCTGCATCACCAGGACGGGCGCGTGTTCGAGCTTAGTTCGCGTGCCCAGTACCTGGGCGAGCAGATCGTGGGGCGCGTGTTTGGCTGTCAGGACATCACCGAGCGTGTCCGTTCCGAGCAGGCGCTGCGCGAGTCGCGAGACCTGCTGGAAGCCCGCGTGCAGGAACGTACGGCCGCCTTGGCGGCGGCCAACGCGACGCTGCATGCGGAGAAAGCGCAACAGGCCGTGTTGATTCGCCGCCTGGAGGAGGCACAGAACCAACTGCTGCAGTCCGAACGCATGGCCTCGATTGGTCAGCTCGCGGCCGGCGTGGCGCATGAAATCAACAATCCGGTCGGTTTTGTCAACTCCAACCTTGGTTCGCTGCAGTGCTACGTCACCGACATGCTGAGCCTGCTGGCGGCCTATGAGCAGGCCGAGGCGGGTCTGGCCGAAGAGGCGCTGGCGCCCCTGCTCAAGCTCAAGCAAACCCTGGACGTGGCGTTCCTGCGTGAGGATGTGAGTTCACTGCTTGCGGAGTCGCAGGATGGCCTCAAGCGCGTCACCCGCATCGTGCAGGATCTCAAGGACTTCTCGCATGTCGACGAATCGGAGCGGCAGTGGGCGGATCTGGAGGCAGGGTTGGAGAGCACCCTGCGCGTGGTCGCCAACGAGATCAAGTACAAGGCCGACGTGGTCAAGGAATTCGCCGGCTTGCCGCAACTGGAGTGCTTCCCGTTTCAGCTCAATCAGGTGTTCATGAACCTGCTGGTGAATGCCTCGCACGCCATCGACGGGCGCGGCACCATCACCTTGCGCACAGGCCATGATGAGCGTGCCGTGTGGGTGGAAGTGCAGGACACCGGCAAAGGCATCAAGCCCGAACATCTTCCGAGGATCTTCGAGCCTTTCTTCACTACCAAACCGGTTGGACAGGGCACCGGGCTGGGCCTTTCGCTGTCCTACGGCATTGTGCAAAAGCACGGCGGTCGCCTTGAAGTGAGCAGCGAGGTGGGCAAGGGGACTAGCTTTCGGGTCGTGCTTCCCAAGAGCGGCGGGTCCAAGCCGGGCGACTGAACTCGTTGTGCGCGTCCCCGATCACCGTAACCCCAAGCCTCAGTCCTTTCGTGGGCCGCGAATGTAGGCGGTCAGTTGGAGGCCTCCGGAGCGCTGGAAGTCGAGAATCCGCTGAATCAGGCGCGCATCGAGAACATGGTCGGTGGACAGCATCAACAAGCCACTTGGCGTGATCAGGTCGCGCGCCAGGGTCATGCCCACCTGCAACTGGTTTGCCTGAATCGCAAACTCGGTGAATCGTTCCTCTTTGGTTTCCCGCAGCGACCGCTGCCCACCCAGCACCTCCACAAACGCGCTGACAACTGCGGGATCGTAGCGCTTGCCCGTGCCGTGAACGATGATCACCCTGGCCTCTTCGGCGGTCAACTGGCGTTGCGTGAGGGTTCCGATCTGCATGTTGTCGTAATCGCTGGCCAGGGTGAGAATGCGTGCCGCCATCGGGATCGCCTGTCCCGTCAACTGATCCGGAAAGCCGGTGCCGTCAAAGCGCTCGAACTGAGCGCAAATGATGTCCGAGACCGGACGCAGGTCCACCAATGGCATCAGTAATTGCTCCGCCTGCACCGTGTGCTTGCGGTAGGCGTCAAGCTGATCTGGTTTCATCATGGCCACGGGGGTCTTGAGCAAGTCATCCGAGAAGCCGATCTTGCCTATCTCGTGCAGCAAACCTGCCACGAATACTTCCTGCACCTGCTTGGAGTCCAGTTCCAGGCGAAGCGCGATCTTGCGTGCAAGGTCAGCGACCCGGCGCGAGTGCCCGGCCAGGTTGCCGCCACGCATGTCGATCAGTGTGGAGAAGACCTTGATTGAGGTGACGAAGCTGTTCTTGAGCTGTTCATTGGCGACTTGCAGTTCAGCCGTGCGCGCCTGCACTTTCGACTCCAGACTGGCATTCAAGGCCAGCAACTCCTCGTGCTGGGCAATCGCCAGGGCTTCGAGTCGCTTTTTCTCCAGCTCCAGCGCCTTGCGCTCCAAGGCCTGGCGCACGATCAGCACGATGTCGTTATCGTCCCAGGGCTTGGTGATGTAGCGGTAGATCTCGCCCCGATTGATCGCGTCGATGATCGAGGTGATGTCAGAGTAACCGGTAAGCAGCAGGCGCAGAGTATCGGGCCAGCGCGCGCGCACCTGCTCCAAAAACTGGGCGCCGTCCATTTCGGGCATGCGCATGTCCGAGATCACCAGGTCAACCGTCTCCGTCTCCAGCAGTGCCAGCCCGGCCTTGCCGCCTTCGGCAATGCGCACCTGAAAACCCTTGCCGCGAAACAGGCGGCGCAGGGACGACAGGATGTTGGGCTCGTCGTCCACGCACAACAGGATGGGCTGCCTTGGCTCGGTCGCGTCGGCGGTGGTGAGGGGCTCGGTCATGCGGTGGGCGCTGCGGGCGTGTTCGCAGCCTCGGGTTGGTGGATGGGCAAGGTCACCCGAAACGTGGCGCCCCGACCGATCTCGGTCTTGACATCAATCGTCCCATGGTGCTTTTGCACAATACCGTAGGACAGTGAGAGGCCCAGTCCGGTGCCCTTGCCAACCGGCTTGGTGGTATAGAAGGGATCGAAGATGCGCGGCAAAACGTCCTTCGGGATACCGCTGCCGGTATCCGCCACCTCCAGCCAGACCTTGTCCCCGGCCACGCCGGTGCGCAGCGTGATCTTGCCGCGCTCGGTGCCGCTTATCGCGTGGGCCGCATTGACCACCAGGTTCATCACCACCTGGTTGATCTGCGATGGCAGGCACTGCACGGGCGGCAGATCGGCGTACTCCTTGATCACATCGGCCTTGTACTTGATTTCGTTGTTGACCACGTTGAGGGTCGAATCGATGCCCTGGGTCAGGTCCACCACCTGCCACTCCGGGTTGGTGTCCACATGCGAGAAGTCTTTGAGATCCTGCACGATCTTGCGCACCCGGATGATCCCTTCCTTGGACTCGCGCATGAGGACCGGGATGTCTTCCTTCAAGAAGTCCAGCTCAACGCGCTGCTTGGTGGTCTTGACCAGGTTCTTCGCGTCTGGCGTGGGGTTCTCGCCCTCCGCGCCTTCGTAGGCCGCGAGCATCTCGAACATGCTGGCCAGGTAGTTCTCCAGGGAGCCGAAGTTGGAAAAAATGTAGCCAATGGGGTTGTTGATTTCGTGCGCCACGCCAGCCGCCAGTTGCCCGATGGAGGCCAGCTTTTCGGACTGAACCAGATGCTCCTGGGCCGCCATCAGCTTGGAATTGAGCAAATTGAGCTCGCTGTTTCGCTTCAGGATTTCGAGTTCGGCCAGCTCCCGGCGGGTGGCATCCTCGCGCAGCGCCTGATTGGCGCTGGCCAACTGCTCGGTGCGCTGCTCGACGATTTGTTCGACCTCCAGCTGTGACTTCATCAACGCCGCCTCCGCGACCTTGCGTTCCGTGATGTCCTGCAGCGTCTCTATTGCACCGATCACCTTGCCCGTTGCATCCCGCAGGGGCGCCGCCGTGAAGAACAACCAGCGGCCGGCCGCGCCCAACCGGGGAAAGAAGCCTTCCGCCTCGTAAGCGTCGGGCACCACCAGAGAGCTGCGGTAGCGGTTCTGGTACAGGTCCTCGATGATCTCGGCCATGGCCCCGTCCACGATCAGGTCGGCCATGACGGGTTGGTCCGCGCCGTAGAAGTATCGCCCGATCCCCTTGTTGCCAATGACGGTGTCCGCAGGGATGCCCAGCGCCAGCGCGCAGGCATTGTTGAAATGGGTGACCACATGGTTGGCATCGATCACGAAGGTTGGCACCGGGCTGCCTTCGAAGAAGACAGCAGCGTCCAGGCCGCCCATGTGAGGCGCCGTCAATGTCGAATCGTGCTTCGTGTCGTCCACGGGCGCACCTTACTACGAATTTATCGCCAGGCTCGCGCCCTCGAACTGTTTTTCCGAGTTTGCCATGACCGTCATCAGCGTGGCGTCGCTCAGTCCCAGCTGCTGCCAGGTGCCGCGGGGCAACATCGGCACCAGGTCATCCTCATCGCCGGAAAGGTCCAGCGCATGGGCCAGGGCATCGGCCACCTGAATCGCCAGCGTCAGCGGCTGCCCTTCGGGAACGGCTGGCGCATGGTGGCTGGCCACGGCCTGCTGCATTACCAGCGGAAATTTCCAGTGCTGCGTCAGCACTTGCCCCACCGTGGCGTGGTCAATGCCCAGTACCGCCAGCTCGGCCGCCAGCGGCGTGCAGTCGTGCTGCGCGCGGTACGTCATGACTTCCTCGAACTCGCGCGGGAACTCGGTCGCCAGCACCAGGCGCCCAATGTCGTGCAGCAGGCCGGCGGTGTAGGCCTGCTCTGCATTGAGCTTGAGCTGGACAGCCAGCTGGCGCGCGCAGACCGCTGCCGCGATGGAATGGCGCCAAAATGGCGTGAAGCTCAAGCGCCCCGATGCCTGGTTGGAAAACGTGCCGATCAGCGCCGCCGTGGTGACCAGGCCGCGCACGGTGCGAAAACCCAGTACTGCAATGGCCTCGGCGATGGTGGTGATCTGATGCGCCATGCCATAGAAGGACGAGTTCGCCAGCCGCAGCGTCTTGGCCGTCAGCGCCTGGTCCTGCGTGATCTTGGCGGCCAGCGCATCGATGTTGACGTCTTCCTGGTCCAGGCTCGCAAGCAGTTCCATCACCACCGTCGGCAGCGATGGCAGTTTGTTGACGGCCGGCAGAACGTCGGCCAGTGCCAGCCTTGTCATGGCGCCTCCACGCCCCGGTATTGGCACACCAGGGAGAGCAGGCGTTGCGAGCCTTCCTGGCCCGGATGGCCCACCACATGGCGAAACAAACGCGCCAGCCGCTGGCGCTGGTGCGCGCTCCGCGCCGCATTTTCCAGGCCTGGGTCCGGCATGAGCGCCGAATCGTCATAGATCCAGAGTTCCTCGATGTCCCGTCTGCGCAAGGACAGCATGGCCGCCTCGGTCACTTGCGCGTCGGCGGCCATCAGCACCTGGCCGCGTGCGTCTTGCAAGGGGCGCGAGAGGATCTGGCCAGCCTTGGCGTCATCGAGTCTGATCAGGCGTTCTGGCGTACTCATACGCCGACACCGGTTTGGATCAAAGTCAATAGCTTGCCCCTGGAGCGCGAACTCATTCCCATGGTGCGCCAGCGCAACTGGTAAGGCACCTCGCCGATCACCAGTTCGCTTACCGCGCCCTCCCCAGTGGCGGCCACCAGGTCCGCGATGGTGGGCAGGGCCACCGTCAGTTCGTCACCCAACAACGGCCCGGCGCCTGCCAGCAGGCGCTGCGTGGCGTCGTTCAGGAAGGCAATCAGGCCTTCGTCGTCCACCGCCAGCACGGCCACAGGCAGGTGCTGCAAGGCTTCTCGCACAATCGTCAGGCTGGTGTTGCTTCGCTCGATCTGATTTTGGGCTTTCTGCAGCACGGCGTTAAGTTGCCGATTGACCGCCACCAGCTCCTGGTTGGTGCTGCGAATGCGAATGTCAAGCTGCTGGTTTTCCTCTTGCAGCTCCTTGAACTCAAAGGCCTTCTTGACGTGCTCGCGCAGTTGCTCGTCTTCCCAGGGCTTCGTCAAGAACCGGTACACCGCCCCTTCGTTGATGGCGTCGGTGACCGATTGCAGCTCGGTATAGCCCGACAGCACGATGCGGATGGTGTCGGGGTACAGCACCTTGGCCGCGCGCAGGAACTCCACCCCGGTCATGCCGGGCATGCGCTGGTCGGAGACGATGACATCGACCTTGTGCTTGGACAGCACCTCCAGCCCCTCTTGGCCGCTGTTGGCGGTCAGGATGATGTGGCCATCGCGGCGGAACAGGCGTTTCAGCGAGGCCACCACGTTGACCTCGTCATCCACCAGCAGCAGCGTGCGCTGCGGCTTTTGCAGGCGCAGCAGGTGCGCGGGCAATTGCCGACCCTCGGCAAACAACTCCTCGATCGCCTGCGCGGTGATCGGACGCGAAAAGAAGTAGCCCTGTATCTCATCGCACACACTGGTGCGCATGATTTCGCATTGGGCCTCGGTCTCCACGCCCTCGGCAATCACGCGCAGGCCCAGGCCGTGCGCCATCGACACAATCACCTTGACGATGACGGTGTCGCTCTGGTTGGTGGTGATGTCGCGCACAAACGACTGGTCGATCTTCACCTTGTCAAACGGGAAGCGCTTGAGGTAGCTCAGCGACGAGTAACCGGTGCCAAAGTCGTCCAGCGAGAGCTTCACGCCCAGGCCCTTGAGTTTATGCAGCAGCGCCTCGCTGCGCGCCACGTCGTCCATCAGCGCGCTCTCGGTCACCTCCAGGTACAGCAGGGCCGGGTCCACGCTGGACGCCGCCAATGCTGCCTTGACGTGGCCAATCAGGTCGGAGTCGCGAAACTGCAAGGACGACACGTTCACCGCCACGTGAGGAATCTGCAACCCCTTGTCAAGCCAGACCCGGATGTCGCGGCAGGCACGCTCCAGCACCCATCGCCCAATGCCCTTGATCAGGCCCGACTCTTCGGCCACCGGGATGAACTGCGCGGGCGACACCTGGCCCAGCTCGGGGTGGGTCCAGCGCAGCAGCGCCTCCATGCCGCTGATCTGGCCATTCTGCAGGTCCACCAACGGCTGGTAGGCCAACTGGAATTGGTCCAGCGCCACTGCGCTGCGCAGCGCCTTGACCATCTGGTCGCGCGCCAGCACCTGCTGGTACATCTCGTCGCTGTAGAACTGCAGGCAGTCGCGCCCCTGCGCCTGGGCGCGGTGCATGGCAATCTCGGCCGACTTGAACAGGCTGGCAAAGTCCTCACCGTTGCTGGGGTAGCTGGCCAGGCCAATGGAGGCGGTGGCCGACAGGCCCTGGCCGGCCACCTCATACGGCTGCGCCAGCTTCCATAGCAGCTCGCTCGCCAGATGGGCGGCCCCTTCTGGCGCCGTGCCGGGCAGCACCAGCACAAACTCCTTGCCGCCCAGGCGCGCCACTGTGTCTTGTTCGCGCACCGATTCGCGCAGGCGCTTGGCGACCTCGATCAGCAGCGCATCGCCCACATCGTGGCCCATGGCGTCGTTGATGGCCTTGAAGTGGTCAATGCCCAGCAGCATCATGGTGAGCGGCTCACTTGCGCGCTGCACCATGCTGATGCTGTGCTCGGCGCGGTCGCGCAGCAGCGAGGCGTTGGGCAGACCGGTGAGGGCGTCGAACTGCGACAGCCACTGGATGCGGCTCTCGGCCGCCTTGACGTCGCTCAGATCGCGGAAACTGCCAATGTAGTGGGTGATGGCGCCGGTCTTGGCCTCGCGCATGGCGGAAATGACCAGCCACTCGCAGAACGGGGTGCCGTCCTTGCGGCGGTTCCAGATCTCGCCCTCCCAGTGGTCGGCACTTTCGATGCTGTCCCACATGGCACGGTAGTAGGCGGCGTCCTGCCGGCCGGACGACAACACGCGCGGGTTCTTGCCCAGCACCTCGGCCTCGGTATAACCGGTGATCTCGGTAAAGGCCTTGTTGACCATGATGATGTTGCGGTTGGCATCGGTCATGGTGATGCCTTCGCGGCTTTGCAGGAACACGGCGGCGGCCAGGCTGAGCTTGGCTTCCTTGTCTTTCTGCTCGGTCAGGTTGGTGGTGGTGCCGCACAGCCGCGTGGGTTTGCCCGCATCGTCGCGCTGAATGTAGCCACGCGACAAGACCGATACGTAGTGACCATCGCGGTGCCTGAGTCGCAGCTCCATGCTGTAGCGGTCTTGCGTGCTCGCCAGCAAGGCGTCCATGGCGGCGTTTACCCCCGGCAAATCATCCGGATGCACCAGGCCGGGCCAACTGGCGCGGTTGGCGGGGAAGGCCGCCCTGTCATAGCCCAGCATCTCAAACCAGGTATCCGAGCGCTCGGTGGTGTCGGTAACGGGGTCCCAATCCCACAGGCCATCATTGCTGCCCTTGAGCACCAGGTTGAGCTGCTCTTGTGATTTTTGCAGCGCCTGGGCGGCTTCGCGTTGCGCGGTGATGTCGCGCTGCACGCCAAAGAACTCGACCAGTTTGCCCTCGGCGTCCAGAATAGGGGTAATGGAGAGGTTGTTCCAGAAAGTGCTGCCATCCTTGCGGTAATTCAGGATGTCGCCCTTGAACGCGCGGTGGGCCTGCAGCGCGACACGAATGTCCTGCGCGGTCTGCTTGTTGGTCTTGTCGCCCTGCAGCAGCGTGCAGTTCTTGCCCAGCAGTTCGGCGCGACTGTAGCCGGTGAGCCGCTCGAAAGCCTCGTTGACAAACGTCAGCTTGCGGTCGGCATCGGCCAGGGCCACGCCTTCTTGCACCTTCTCCAGCGCGTGGTCGCGTAAGCGCAGCGAGTCGCGCAGCAAGGCCGAGGCCTTGAGCCGCTGCTCGGTCACGTAGCACGCCATCGCCATACCCGAACAGTTCAGCACCAGCAGGTAGCGCCACAGAAGGGTGACCTCGTGCACCAGCAATTCATGGCCAGCGCCGCGTTGCAAAAGAACGCCCCACAGTGCCTGCACGGTGAACAGTGCCAGCACGGCGGCCGCACCGTGGCGTTCTCGACGCAACGCGGCCCAGGTGACAAATAGAAACATCCAAAAACCAGTGGGCTGGGGCGACCTGTTGAACCAGTCAAAAAAGACTTGCTGGCCGGCCAGAAAGCTCAAGCCCAGCAGCAAGGCCGTCTCCGCCAACGGTGCCTGTTCGGAACAAAGCCGTTTGGTACCCCGCCACACCAGCATCAGCGGCGTCAGCATGGCAATGCCCAGCGCCTCACCGGCCCACCACGTGGCCACAATGTCCAGTGGCGGCTTGGTGCCGCCCAGGCCGAAGGCCACCAAGGTCAACATGGCGGCCAATGCCGCCACCAGGCCGCCCACGCCTGCGGTGCACAGCATCAGCTTGGTGTAGTCGGCCAAGCGGTGCAGGCGCTCATCGAACCCGCGCTGGCGGGACAACAGGCAAACCCCGGCCAGCGGCCCGGATACGCCGGCGACAAGTAGGGTCAGCGTGCCGCCTGGGGTGCCGTAGATGAACAGCCCGCCCATCACGGCCCCGGCCGCAATGGACCACACCACCGCGCGGCGGTCCCACAAGATGAACGCTGCCACTGCCAGACCCGACGCTGGGCGCAATTGCACCAGGCCGTTGTCAGACGGAAAGAAGTGTTGCCGCAGCACCAGCACGCCCGCATACGCAAGCGCCAAGCCGATCAGGCCAGGCCAATGCAGCGTGTTCTTACTCCCTAGTGGCTTCATGCGGTGTGCGGGGGCCGGCCAAGCAAAATTGCAATATACGCCGAAATCCGGATGGGAGAACCGAGAAATGGAATTGAACTTCGATCTGGACGGGACCAGGCAAGCGGGCGTGGGCCGCGTACAGGCAGCGCTTCATCGGGCCTTGTTGATGGGCTCGTCTCCGGTTCGGAGCGGTCCAGCAGATGGCGCAGCGGCGGTGGCAGTCCGGCGTTCAGGTCGCTCTTGCTGATGTACGCGATGGCGTTCAGCCCCCGGGCCGCGGCGCAGGTCTTCACGCGTCATCGGCAGGATGTTGTTGACACCCGTTTCGCCGGCGGGCACGTCAGGTACACGCCGGCCGGGCCGCGCAGGTACAAAATGTCGCCCTGGCGGTTGACCAGCGCTGGGTGGGCGCTGCAGTAGCAGCGTGTTCCATCAGTTCGCGTAAGGGCATGACGTTCTCCGATGGCAGCGGTCAGCAGCCCGTGGCAGTGGCCCAAGGGTCGTGCTGGCAGCGGGGCAGTGTAGCCCCGCTGGCGACTTTTGGAAGGTGTAGTTTGCTACTCGTTTCATAGCTGTCTGGGTGCGCCACATGCCAACGTACGACTGTTTCTTTGCTTGCAGAAGAGGCAGCCGCAGCCAGCCGTCACGTTGCGGCGGTGACGCGGTTGCGGCCACTGTGCTTGGATTGGTAGAGCGCCTCGTCGGCCTGTTTGAGCAGTTGCTCCATGCTTTGATCGGCCCCGAGTTGGGCCACGCCAAAGCTGCAGGTGATGCCCTCGGGCAGGGCATCAAAAGCTAGCTGGGAGACGGCCTGGCGCAGGCGTTCAGCCATATCGACAGCGGCGGCCAAGGGTGCCTCTTGCAACACGATGACAAACTCTTCGCCACCGAAGCGCGCCACCAGATCGACCTTGCGCGCCATCGCCTGCATTTGTGACGACACGGCCTTTAGCACCAGGTCGCCCTGGTCGTGGCCATGCGCGTCGTTGATGCGCTTGAAGAAGTCGATGTCGGCCATGATGAGCGAAAAGGGGGAGGCAAAGCGCTGGCTGCGTTGCCATGCCTGCTGCAAGAAGTCCATCAGGTGGCGGCGGTTTGCCAACCCGGTGAGCGGGTCGGTGCTGCTGAGCTGCTTGAGCCGTTCCTCATTCGCCTGCAACGTGCGGTTGGCGCGCGCCAGGCTGCGCTGCACTTCGGCCAGTTCGTGGTTGAGCTCGATCACCTGGGCGTTGAGCCGCTCCATGTCGGCCACGTCGTACTCGGCCACCAGCATCAACTGGCCGTTGAAGTGGTGCACGCTGCCCACCAGCGAGCGGCAGACGCTGTTCTGGTCGGCCACGTTCAAGATGCCCTCGTAGACGGGCTGGCCGTCCTCGGCGTGCACCGCCAGCAGCTCGGTGAAGCTGGGGTTGATGAAGAAGCCGCGCACGTCGGGCTGCGCCCCTTCGTCAAGCGGGCTGCGCTGCGTCAGGCGCTTGAAGCCAAGGTTGGCCGCCTGCAGGCGCCCGTCTTTCGTGATCTGCGCCACCGCCACTGCGGCCAATGCGGCCATGCAGCCAGGCAGTCGCGTTTGTCGCGGGTGATCTCCATGATGTGTAGGGTCATGGCGACCACGCTGCCGTAGCCGCTTTCACAGTTGTTCCAGTGCGTGCAGCGCGTCGCTGGACCAGCCGTCGGCCCGGGTGTAGCGCCACACGGACTCGGCCGACAGCGTGGCCAGCCCGCCGACCCAGATGGTGGGGCAAGCAGTGCCGAGTTCGGCGCGCAGGGCCTCCACCGTCTGGCGCACCATGCCCAGGTGCTGTGGCAGCGAGGCCGACAGCGCCAGCAGTTGCGGGCGTCGGGTGTCGATGTCGCGCACCAGGTCTTGCAGCGGCACGTCGGTGCCCAGATAGGCAGCGTCCCAGCCCTGGGTCTCGAAGGCGTCGGACAGCATGCGCAGGCCCAGGCCGTGGTGGTTGCCCTCAACGCAGGCGAACACTGCGGCCTGGCCGGTGGATGGGGCAAAGCTGGCCCGCATGTAGGCACCCACCAGCACGTTTTGACTGATGGCGCTGGCCAGGTGCTCCTGTGAGACGGTGATGCGGTTTTGCTGCCAAAGACTGCCGATTGCGTACATGGCGGGTTGCACCATTTGCACACAAACCTGTGCCAGCGTGGCGCCACCGTCCATGGCCTGGACCGCGCAGGCCAGCGCCTGGTTGCGCTGCCCTTGCAACAGAGCCTGCTGGTAGGCGGGGGTTTGCGTCAAGGCGGGCAGCCGCGTCAGCCCGTAGTGCGCCACGGTGTCGGATTGCGCCAGGCTGCCACGCGCGGCCTTGAGCACGGCGAGCAGCATGCCAAGGTCGGGTTCGGCCAGTTTGTCGCCCAGGAACGTGGCCATCAATTCCAGCGAGAAGTCGATGTGCGCCACCGGGATGCCGCGCCCGCCCAGCACTTCCTTCAACCACAGCACATATTGAACAAAGGGGGCGGCGCTGCCGATCTCGATGGCCGCGCCGAGGTAGTCCAGGTGGCGCAACACGTCAAGGCGGCAATGCTTGCGCCCGGCCTCGCCAAAGCGCTCCAGCGCCGGGCCGTGGCGGGCGTAGATGGCATGCGTGACATAGGTTGCGCAGGGCTCGCGCCAGGGCAGCAGGGGGTCGGCAGCGGGGCCGACAGGCATGGGGCTTGCTGGCTCTGTGCTCATTGCGCCACCACGTCAAAGTGCATCATCAGCGTGCGCTTGGGGTCCAGCTTGAGCCCTTTGGGAATGCCCTGGTGCGACTCATGGTAGGCGTGGCTGTGGTGCCAAGCCGTAAAGGCGTCCTGGCTGGCCCACCAGGTCATCAACCAGAACTCGTTGGCGTTGTCGGTGGGGTTGGCGACCTCCATGCGAATGAAGCCGCTGGCCTGATCGACCTTGTGGGGTCTATGCAAGAAAGCCTGGCGCACAGCCTCGTCCATCTGGTTGGCAACGCTGAATCGGCTGATGGCGAG
>Ga0208262_1000437_pt1 | contig 14519 bp, 13 predicted proteins | sample LakWasMet15_LOW5_2_FD_183863 | JGI IMG/M metagenome (GOLD analysis project Ga0208262, IMG submission 183863) | Freshwater sediment methanotrophic microbial communities from Lake Washington under simulated oxygen tension - Sediment Metagenome... | ecosystem: Environmental > Aquatic > Freshwater >... | reverse complement strand
ACAAATATACAGCTCAGTTTAAGGAGCTGGCGCTGGAACGTGCAGACCGTGACGGCATTCCCAAGGCGGCCAAAGATTTAGAGCTTGCCGAATCGATATTGTATAATTGGCGAGCCAAACGTCGCCAAACCGGTTAGTCTTTTGAAGATAGCCATATTGATATTTATGAAACTGAAATCTGTTTTTCGCTCAAATTCACCTGGAATACCCGTCTTCATTTGGACACTGACGATAACGTTACCTTTATATTGTTCCGCTTCGGATTTTCTTAAAGTGGATGGAACGGATATCAGGGATAATTACGGCGAGGGTAAAGATGTTCATCTTTACGGCACCAATCTGGGAGGCTGGAGGGTACATGAACCCTGGATGTCGCCATTAGCCGGGGCATCAAACGAGTGGGATGCGCGAAATATTCTTACCGATCGCTTTGGCAAAGAGGCTGTCTGGGATCTCTACAACGCTTACTGGGATTCCTGGATCACGGAAACCGATTTCAAGAACATCGCCGAAGCCGGTCTCAACTGTATCCGTTTGCCGATATATGCGCTTAACCATATGGATGATGAGGGCAACTGGAGACTGGACGCTACCGGCGCCATTGATTTATCAAGGATTGAATGGACCGTAAACAAAGCGCTGGAATATGGGCTCTACACCATCCTTGATCTGCATGGCGCGCCGGGTTCACAAAACGGTGCTCATCATTCAGGTCGGCAAAACGGCACTCTGCTTTATTCCACGCCGCTCTATCAAAATCAACTGGTAGAATTATGGGAAACTCTTGCCACGTGTTTTAAAGACAATGCCGCCGTGGCCGGTTATGACCTGCTAAATGAGCCCTCAGAGACCTTTCCCGGCGGGATGGGATCTGATGTGGTTAATCTTTACGACCGCCTGTATCAGGCTATTCGAGCGATTGACCCCGACCATATCATCATTATGGAAGCTATCTGGTGGTGGAATACACTTCCTAATCCCCAAGAGAAAAATTGGGAGAACGTCGTTTATTCTTTGCACTATTACCAATGGCAAAACAATGAAGACTTCACGGTGATGAAAAATTCTGTGGATGGATGGATACAGGACGCTCAAAAATGGGGGTCAAAATATAACGTACCGCATTTTATAGGGGAATTCACGTTGTTCGAAAATGCCGAATCCTGGAATTACGGACTTCAACAATTTACAGAAACCGGTAGCCACTGGACAACTTGGTCTTATAAGGTGATGGGCCGTAATAATTGGGGCATGTACAATGCAGCAGAGCAAAACAGCAATGTTGCCAATATTGCTACGGATGATTTAAACACTATCAAATACAAATGGAGTCAGTGGAACACGCCAGACTATTTTTCACCCAACCCTACCGTCATTAACGCCATGCAAAAAGCAACCTTAGGCCGAGACCTGAAGCGACCCACTCAAGCCTTTACTGCGAAAGCAGAGAAATTGACGGAAAAAAATAGTATTGGCACCGTTAATTAAATATAGCTTTAAGCTCTCCATTCCATTTGCGCATCATAAGCAAGACGGAATATTCAGCATAACCTACCAAGAAAATCGCGAAACAAACTGGGGTTAATTAACCGTTGAGGCCTGGCAGTGCTCTATAAACTAGGGCGTGAACCCCATCCATTTCCAGCGTTAAGCTTAACTCCTTGGATTGGCCATGGCGGCAGTATTTTTAAAGACGCCCTTAAGATTTTGAGCGAACCTTCTCAGAAACGACCCGATCAGATATCGGGTTAAGTGGTTGCATTGCCGCTTCTTCGTCTTTAATTTCCATAGTTTTAACCAGCACATCAAGATTTTTTGCAAGGGATTTCAGGACATTCTCAGGTATATCAAATAATGCGTGCTGCAATATGCCCTGTGGCGATGAGGGGGCGTGGTCAATTAAGTCAATTCCCTGAGATGTCAAATTTACTGTAACAACACGCTGGTCTTGACTCACGCGTTCGCGAACGATTAAACCTTTTTTTGCCAGCTTATCTAACAAGCTACAAGCAGTTGAATGGTGAATCGACATGGCCTTAGCTAAATCGGTAACCTTCAGCCCGGGTGTTTTTGACAGTTCCCACATAGCCCAAAGTTGGGCGCTGGTGACACCGTATTTTGTTTCAACCGACTGTGAATGTTGCTGGGTGGCTTTAAAAATTAATCGAAACTGTTTCAGCACTTCAAGAGACCATTGTTTTGACGGGTCAGCGTCTGTAATTTCCATCGTTAATATTTTCTTGTTATTACCTTTCATGCGCGGCAATTGTTATCTCATAAAATGTATTTTTGCCATTTTATCAGGTTCATTTCATCCAGTCAGAGCTTAGTTAAGATCGGTTGGAGTTATAACTAATTGTAATTACTGGGTCTTCATAATTGGCGCATTGAGTAATTTATGTTACCGTAAACAATGTTTGTATAAACATTTATTTATGACTCTTAACCTTAATAACCAACTAAACAACCAATGATTCTTAATGAAAGAATAAATCGTTCTTCCTGATTAAACAGATCTAAAGTCGTCAGAAACTTTGGGGTATAGAAGATGAATGTAATAACCAATAATGAAAGGCTCATTTCAATAATGCAGGCAACATTCCCTAAAGGGAGGCCTAAGTTAATTGAATGGCTCAAACAGAACCCAATAACAAAAAGTAAGCTACGGTTAATTTTTCATGAAGCAGGGCATGCAACGGCTATTTATTTAAATAACAAAGCCAGAATGCTTCCCCCGGTTTTTTTTCTAATCAGCCTTAATGGCTTGAGTAATCTGTCAGAAAATAATTTTAAGTTTGATCAGGCTAGTCATAGTTTTATGGAAGGTGGGCGGTTAATAGAGTCGCCGCCTCCTTCAATAGAAGCGTTAGTGCATCAATCTGCAGATCCAAAGGCGCTAACAAATGAGTACATAAGAGTCCTTGAAGCGGACATCATTAATCTGCTTATCGGCCCTCTGGCTGAAGCTAAGCATGTAGCCGAGATTGATAATGAACCATTTAACCAGCGTTTAGTTAATCTGCAAGCGCTAAAAAACTATGGTGGCAGTTCAAAACTTGAAGTAGTCGACGACTATTTACAAAGCTTCTCGAGCTCACAACAGGAGCGAGACAGAAAACTTGATACGTTGTTTACCGTCGCGTTCAACTTCCTCAATGGTCATGAAAACTGGGCGGCAATTGCCAAACTAGCAAATCATATTGTCAATAACGATCAAAACAGTATTCGCTATGAAGACGTTGCTTCGGTACTGGAGCCTTAGCGAATATGTAAAACTCAATACTTTCACGCTGTTTCATTCTCTTTTACTAAAGGTATGACTGGCAAAAACTCATAACGAAACTTAGGGCTTAATAATTAAATCACCCTAAAGGAAAATCCAATGAACAACATCAAAAACTCAGTAGTTTTATGCACATTATTGTTGATACAGCCGATCAGGTCTTTTGCTGGTGGTTCGGAAGCTGTCTATATGCACGGGGTTTGGGGGTCGCTGGCATTGCATTTGGATTTTAAACCGTTGTCGCCCAGTCTTGAGAAACTTAAATGGTCAGTGATGAACCAGACACGTACCCAGGATGCTTTACCAACAGGAAAAATGGAAACCAAAAACAACCTGTTGTTATCCCACGTCGGTTATCAATCAAATGATAACGCATCGTTCTGGCTGGGTTATGTACATGACAGGATTAACTCGCTAGACAAGCCTTCATATCAGGAGAATCGGCCCTATCAGGATTTTCAGTGGGATCAAAAGCTGGGGGATTGGCCTGTACCCATGTGGAAGAACGAATTATCCAGAATAACATCTGTCCACAAGTTAATGAATAACGTGCCAGACAGTCAGTGCAAATCAGCCACCCATTGCCGGTTTTGGAAGGTCTGAGCACACTTATGTCGGTGATGAAGTTATAGGAGATGTCAATAAAAACACATGGGGTAAGCAGGGGGGGGCAGATTTAGGTTATTTAGGCCAATATTTAGAAACCTTATTGGTAATAATTTATTTACCCACAATATCCAAGCCAATATCCGCTATAGATTTTAGTTGTGTTGACCTGAATGGTTAATCATCATGGCCTTAGAGTTCGCAATGCTAACTCAAATCTATATTTTATTTGTCGTTATGGCCCTTTCCACATTCATGAACGCATCTATTTTTATAATGTTCGGCGCACAAATGAATCATGCTGAGTTGAATGTATGAAACTTAATCATGAGTGTGAACCGATCACTAAAACTACGTTTAAGCAAAAAAATGACCGCGTACTTCTTTTAAATAGGCAGCGACAACGCTTGATCTTACCCTCTATTTTGCTGGGTTTACTGACGGGCACAGCCTCGGTCGGATTCCATCTTGCTCTGGACTACGGGGACGCTATCCGCAGCCAATTTATTGAATTGGCGCATCAATATTCGACCTTCGGGCCTTGGTTAATGTTTGGTTTAGTCCTGTTTGCCGTGTTTCTTTCTGCAGGTCTGACCATCCGTTTTTCACCAGAGTCAGTCGGCAGTGGCATCTCTCATTTGAAGGCGGTGCTTCAGGGGCTTAGGGGATTTCGTTGGTTTCGAGTGCTGGTGATCAAGTTTATCAGTACGGTGATTGCAAGTAGTGCTGGTTTAATGGTGGGGCGAGGCGGGCCTAACGTGCATATGGGGGGTGCAATCGGACAAGCAATAGCCAACATTTGGCCAGACACGGTCATTAAGGATCGTTCGGTAATGGTGGCAGCCGGTGGCGGTGCCGGATTAACTGCCGCATTCAACTCGCCACTGGCTGGCTTAGTATTTACCCTTGAGGAACTGGACACGCGCTGCACTTCGTTTGAGTTTTTTGCCGCCGCCATTGCCTGCCTTACCACCGACATGGTCTGTCGTGTAATGCTAGGGCAGAGTCCGGCTTTTCATATAGCCATCGCTCAAGCCCCAGAGTTAAACCTTCTGATGCTCTTCTTACCATTGGGAATTGTATCGGGCATCCTCGGTGGCCTCTTCAACAAGACATTGCTCGCATCCCAAAAATTGCTCCAATTGCCTTTTTATCCCAGATTAGTTTGGTGGATTGTTTTGGCTGCAATGATAGCCGTCGTCGGCTGGTGTACCCCGCAATTGTTAGGAGGCGGACAGGGGTTCATTAACAATATATTCGAAGGAAATATCTTTACGTTAACCACGGTCATGTTGTTTTTTGGCATTCGGTTTATCGTTACGATTGGCAGTTCCTGCTCTGGCGCTTCAGGTGGCATCTTCATGCCAGTCCTGGTTCTTGGCGCATTAATGGGTTTGGGGGTTGGCAGCATGATTCAACAGCTCTTTCCTGAGCTGAATATTGATCCGAAATTGTTTGCAGTGGTGGGAATGGCTTCCTATTTTACTGGGGTCGTACAGGCACCCTTAACCGGTATCGTGTTGATTATTGAGATGACAGGAGACTATACGATGATTTTACCCTTGTTTGTCGCCTGTTTTTCGGCACAAATCATCGCCGATTTGCTGGGGGTCGTGCCAATTTACGATGCGCTTATGCATAAAGATTTAAGATTAAATTCGCCTGAAAAAACGACTTGAGATTGACAGCTTAATTCAACCACATCAACAACAAATCGGGAATTTCAACCCACGGCAATGAGTGAACCTGATGCCTAGATGCCAAGCATTTTTCTACATAATTCCCCAGAAACGCTAACGGATGTCATCACCAAAATAGTATTTGAGCTGATTCCACCCTGATTATATTCAGCATATGAGCTTTCATTTGTTTGCATAGAACACTTTAAAAAATAGCCGGGGCGTTTTAGGTCTCACACTAACGCAAGCGCCACAACAAACCGGTAACCGAGGAAAAACAATGCCCAATAATTCCAACCCTGAGCCGCTACATATCGTCTTAATCAGCATTCATGGCCTAATTCGAGCCAACAATTTGGAACTAGGCCGAGACGCGGATACCGGTGGCCAAACCAAATATGTCGTTGAACTGGCAAAAGCGCTGGCCAAGCAAGAAAATGTGCAGCGTGTGGATTTGGTAACGCGGCGGATTATCGACCACGAGGTTGATTCAGGTTATGCCAAGCCCATTGAGTGGATTGCAGATAATGCACAAATTGTTCGCATTGATGCCGGGCCAGAGAGGTATATCCGCAAAGAAGAGCTATGGGATCATCTGGATAGTTTTGCCGATAATTTACTGGGTTGGTTACACCACCAGCCACGCTTGCCGGATATTCTGCACAGCCACTATGCCGATGCCGGTTATGTAGGTGTTCGACTTGCGCACTGGACCGGTTTACCGTTGATTCATACCGGTCATTCTCTGGGCCGCGATAAATGCCGGAGGCTGCTGGCTGCGGGCTTAACCATGGAGGAGATAGAGCAGCGCTATCACATGTCCAACCGCATTGATGCCGAAGAGGATACCCTGACCAACGCCGATCTGGTTATTACCAGTACGCGTAATGAAATAGAAGAGCAATACGGGCTCTACAATTGCTATACGCCGGAAAAGATGGCAGTCATTCCGCCCGGAACGGATCTTGAAATGTTTCATCCGCCAATGGGTAATGGTGAAAAAATTGCCATGGAAAAAACCCTAGAAAGGTCTCTGCATCAACCGGATAAGCCAATCATATTAGCGCTATCCAGGCCCGATGAACGCAAAAATATCGTTGGACTTTTGGAAGCTTATGGTAAATCGCCACGTTTGCAACAATTAGCCAATTTAGTGATCATTGCCGGTAATCGTGATGATATTCGGGACTTGGATCAAGGCCCACAAGCGGTGCTAACCGAGTTGTTACTGGTTGTTGATTACTACGATTTATACGGGCAAGTCGTAATACCCAAACACCATACGGCTGATGATGTGGCCGATATTTATCGTTTGGCTGCAGCGTCCGTCGGTGTTTTTATCAATCCGGCCTTAACTGAACCGTTCGGCTTGACGTTACTGGAAGCCGCCGCCAGCGGCCTACCATTGGTCGCCACTGAAAACGGCGGCCCGGTGGACATCATTGGTAATTGCCGAAATGGTTTACTGATCGACCCATTGGATAAATCTGCAATCGCTGAGGCATTGGTGACTATCCTCGAAAATTCAAAACTTTGGCAAGAGCTTTCCAAAAACGGGCTACAAAATGTTGCCCGCCATTATTCCTGGGAGGCCCATGCACAAGCCTACTTGAAAAAAATCAGGTCAATATCAGAGCACCCTGCCCACCTTCCCAAAACCCCAACGGTGGTAAATAGCGGACGTTTCCGGAAACAAGCCATTTTTACAGCAATTGATAATACCCTGCTGGGTGATGAAGAAGGATTGGCGCAATTTGCAAAACTTATTCGCGAAAAACGTAAGAAATTTTTCTTCGGTATCGCGACAGGTCGGCGACTGGATTCAGTATTGACCATTCTAAAAGTTAATCGCATCCCGATGCCGGATATTATCATTACCAGCCTCGGCACTGAAATCTACTATGCGCCGCAATTAATTGCCGACACCGCCTGGAATCGACACATTGATCATTTATGGACGCCACAAGTTTTAAGAAGAGTCATCGACGAACTGCCCGGCATTCCCGGCTTAACTCCGCAACCTAAAAGTGAGCAAAGCCGCTTTAAACTTTCCTATTATTACGACAGCACTATCGCACCGCCGATGGAAGAAATTTTGACGCTATTGCGCCAGCAAGAATTGTCGGTCAATCCGACACTTTCCTTCGGGCAGTTTCTGGATTTGGTACCTGCTAGAGCATCCAAAGGACAGGCCTTACGCTATGTGGCACGGCAATGGAATATTCCACTGGAGCGAATTATGGTGACGGGTGGTTCCGGTGGTGACGAAGATATGTTGCGCGGAAATACGCTCGGAGTCGTCGTCGGTAATCGTCACAGCGAAGAATTATCGAAACTCGGCGATAACCAGCAAGTTTATTTCGCAGAAAAGTCGCATGCATGGGGGATACTGGAAGCCATCGACCATTATGATTTTTTCAATCTTTAGCCGAACGTAAAAATTATGACAAAACGACTACTGATTTGTACCGATCTTGACCGAACCTTGCTGCCAAACGGTAAACAACTTGAGTCACCGGGCGCACGGGAGGCTTTTACAAGGCTGGTTTCACGACCGAAGGTGACCTTGGCTTATGCCAGTGGCCGGCACCGAACGCTGGTTGAAGAGGCTATTAACGACTATCAACTCCCCATTCCCGACTGGGTGATTGGTGATGTCGGCACGACTTTATATCAGATTAAAAATGACGCATGGCAGGATTTGTCTGCATGGGAACAAGACGTTTCCGCAGATTGGCAGGGATTGACAGCGTTGGCTTTGCGGCCTTTGTTTACTGACTTAATAGCCTTGCGTTTGCAGGATGAAGCCAGGCAAAACCGCTATAAACTTAGCTACTATCTGCCGTTAGAAACCGACGTTCATGCACTGCAACGGGAAATGTCATCCCGCCTAAATTTGGCACGAATGCCAACCAGCTTGATCTTCAGTGTCGATGAAGCGTCCTCAATGGGCCTGTTGGATGTAGTACCGGCACTCGCCACTAAACTTCATGCGCTGGAATTTTTAATGCAACATCAAGGCTTTGATCTCAGCAATACCGTTTTTGCAGGTGACAGCGGTAACGATTTGCCTGTGCTCAGTAGTGCGATTCAATCCGTACTAGTTGCTAACGCCGACGACGACGTTGTCGAGCAAGCTAAAAATTTGTCCTTCCAACAAGGAACTTTGACGAGACTTTATCAAGCGAAAGGCGATTTTCTGAGTATGAATGGAAATTATAGCGCTGGAATTCTTGAGGGGATCGCTCATTATCACCCTGACACCCAAGGCTGGATGGAAAAAAATTATGAACAATGACACCGCTATCCATATTTTTGGCGAAGTGCTGTTTGATCATTTCCCCGACGGCAGCCGGGTTCTGGGCGGCGCACCGTTCAATGTCGCTTGGCATTTGCAGGCATTTGGGCAAGCCCCCCGCTTCATCAGCCGGATTGGCAATGATCCATCGGGGCACGAAATTGCTGCCTTAATGGATAGCTGGGGTATGAACAAAAAAGCCCTACAAATTGATCCCGATCATCCCACCGGTAGCGTCCAGGTGATGATCGAGAACGGCGAGCCCAGCTATGAAATCGTTGCCGATTGCGCCTACGATTTGGTCGATGAGAAATTACTCGATACTGAAAATACGGATGGCATTTTGTATCACGGCTCACTGGCGATTAGAAACCCGGTAGCGCATGCAGCACTGCAAGCCATCAAAGCCCGGCATCTAGGCAAAATCTTTATCGACGTTAATTTGCGCTCGCCATGGTGGCATCGAGATACACTGCTGCCGTTACTCCAGGATGCGGCATGGCTTAAACTCAATGAAGCTGAGTTGGACGAATTATGTCCGGGACATGCCACTTTAGAAAGTGCCATGCAAGCGTGTTGCACACAGCTAGACCTGGATGGGCTGATCGTTACGCTCGGTGCGAGAGGCGCCATCGCTTGCGAAAAAAATCAAGACTTCGTGGTGGTAAAACCGCCAGCAAGCACAAAGGTAGTCGATACCGTAGGCGCGGGGGATGCTTTCTCCGCCATATTACTGCTGGGATTAAGCAATCGATGGCCACTAGACATGACCTTGGAACGGGCGCAAATTTTTGCCAGCACCTTGGTTGGCAGACGCGGTGCCACAATCGCCGATGTCGGCTTTTACCGTGAGTTTAGTGAACATTGGCGCTAAACATTCTGTCAAGACGACGTAAGCGTTGCTCCCAAATCAGCACATATCTAAAAACTCACTAGGATAACGCCATGTACGAACAAGTTTCTCACTCGCTGTTAAATGCCATTCTGGATGATTTAAAACCGGAAATCAGGCGACAGGATTTGCGGCATTTTTATACTCGCTTAGGCGCTAATTTTTACGCCATTTATTCACTGTTTTTTAAACTCTACGGACAACGCGAAGATTTTAAAGAACAGATGCTGCGCCTCGTGGAAACGATGGCGAAAGGCTATATCAATCGATCTGCGGAATTAGAAGCTGTCGATATCCAGCGCGAACAGGATCATAACTGGTTCTTGTCGCAGAAATGGGTAGGCATGGCGCTTTATACGACTGGGTTTGCGGACAGCCTCGCAGACTTGGCTGTCAAAACCCCTTATTTCCAAGAATTGGGCATCAACATGGTGCATATCATGCCAATTTTGATGTGCCCCACCGGCAAAAGCGATGGCGGTTACGCAATCAGCGATTTTCGGCAAATCGACGATAGGATCGGTAACTTAAACGATTTACGACAGGTCGCAGAGGAGTTTAAAAAACGCGACATTCTGCTGACACTGGACATCGTACTCAATCACACCTCCGACGAACACGAATGGGCTAAAAAGGCGGCCAAAGGCGAACGCCGTTATCAGGATTATTATTATATTTTCGACAACCGGGAAATTCCCGACATGTTCGAACAGAGCATGCCGGAAATTTTTCCGGAAAGCGATCCAGGCAACTTTACCTGGAATGTGGAGATGCAAAAATGGGTAATGACTGTTTTTCACGATTACCAGTGGGATTTAAATTACAGCAATCCTGAAGTATTCATTGAAATGCTGGACATTATTCTGTTTTGGGCAAACCAGGGTGTCGATATATTACGTCTTGATGCGGTTGCCTTTCTGTGGAAAAAGATCGGCTCCACCTGTCAAAATGAGCGAAATGCACACTTAATATTACAACTGCTGAAGGATTGTTGTCAGGTGACTTCGCCCGGCGTGTTGTTTATTGCCGAAGCTATTGTCGCGCCGGTTGAAGTTATCAAATATTTCGGTGAAGACGCCATTATCGCCAAAGAATGCGAAATTGCTTATAACGCCACGTTTATGGCGCTGCTGTGGGATGCCATTGCCACCCAAAACACCAAGTTACTTTATCAAGGTATAAAACATCTACCTGCCAAACTGGAGCGAGCAACCTGGCTCAACTATGTGCGTTGTCACGACGACATCGGCTTTGGTTTTGACGACAACGATGTCCGGGCCGCCGGTTACGAACCATTCGCACACCGAAAATTTCTGGTCAATTATTTCAGCGGTCATTTCGAGGCTTCCCCGGCCAGAGGCATGGTATTTATGCGCAATGACGAAACCGGAGACGCACGTATTTGCGGCTCGCTGGCTTCCTTGGCAGGACTTGAAGCCGCGTCCGAAAGCGGCGATCCGGTGAAGACTGAAATAGCCGTCAATAAAATTCTGTTACTGCACAGTCTGATTCTATCTTTCGGTGGTATACCGCTGCTCTACAACGGCGACGCACTTGGTGTCGTCAATGATTACAGTTATCAAGACGATCCAAGCAAAAGCAGTGACAATCGCTGGATACACCGTCCTAAAATCAACTGGGAAAGGGCTGATCTCAGGAAAAAACAAGGCACTGTGGAATACACTTTATTTAATGCAATGAAAAAAATGATCGCCATTCGCAAGGAGACGTCGGCCTTTGCCGATTACAATAATCGCGAACTGCTGGATGTACGAAATGAACATTTACTCTGCTTTCTCCGCTTCAATCATTTGCGTCCTTCAGAACGTGTGTTAGTGGTTGCTAATTTTGATGCTAATCCTCAGTATCTTGATCTGGAGACTATTAGTGGTAGAGGCATTAATCTTTACGCTCAGTTCACCGATCTATACAGCGGGAGTAAACCCACGCAATACGATCGACAGATTGTACTACCACCCTATCAATTTTATTGGTTGATGGAAATATAAGAAAACTAAAACAACAACGGAATAAAGCTATGGAATCCTACCCTTCTGAACTGCTACTGATCGCATTTGTTGCGATGTTAGCCCCCTTACTTGCAGAGTTTCCGCGCGGTTACCGCTTACCTGTCGTGGTTCTTGAAATTGTTTTGGGAATTCTTATTGGCCCTCATGTATTTCACCTTACTAGTCCAGGCGGCATGATTGGCACACTTAGCGAACTCGGTCTGACTTTTCTGCTCTTCATGGTGGGGCTTGAGATCGATTTTGACAAAATTCGTGGCAAACCTTTGTCGCTGGCGGTGGGGGGGTGGTTTTTGTCCTTTCTTCTGGCGTTGGTTTGTATGTTCTTCTTTGAGGCCATCGGACTCATTCAAACGCCACCATTATTGGCGGCTATTGCCTTATCAACCACTGCATTAGGTGTATTAGCGCCTATTCTTCGGGATCGAGGAGAACTAAATTCCGATTTTGGCACGTATATGGTAGCTGCAGCAGCGGCTGGTGAATTTGGCCCATTAATCGTTATTTCAATGTTATTGGTTCCAACGCATACCACTTTGGTACATGCGCTGTTCATGGTGACATTTATCATCATTACCTTCGTGGCGGCGAATATTGCTTTAAATACTCGTTCATCGAACATCATTGAAATACTGACGCGCACTATGCAAAGTAGTGGTCAACTTCCGGTGAGAATTTGTATTTTATTTCAAGTGCTTTTGGTCGCGCTTGCGGCAAAATTCGGCCTGAATATAGTGATGGGCGCATTTGCTGCGGGCATGGTGGTTGGTCTTACTATTAAAGGCGAGGGTGGAGAACTTTTACGACACAAGCTAGACGCGATTGGTTATGGCTTTCTGATACCCATATTTTTTATCGTAGCAGGAATGAAATTTGAAATCAGTGCATTATGGTCTGCCCCATTGGCGCCTATACAAGTAATGCTGTTATTAGGTTTACTAGTTTTGGTTCGCGGCGTCCCCGTATTCCTTTATAAGAAGGTATTGACTCCCGATGAACAACTGCCCTTTGCATTCTATTCTGCGACAGGTTTACCGTTGATCGTTATCATCAGTGAAATCGGTGTTTCTTCAGGTCTTATGCCAGCAGACAGAGCAGCAATTTTAGTGAGTGCCGGCATGATTTCAGTCTTACTATTTCCAATACTGGCCGTGAAATTGCGTGGTAAATTCAAACTTCAGTGAAGCATTGATTTGAGCTCTTTATTGTCAACTTCTGATAAATACTTATATCGGATGAGGTAAAAAATCATTTATTAATGACCATTTTTATGGAGTTCGATTCAATTTTCATGACTCAACGCCTGAAGACCCATAAATGTGCCATTCCGTAGCGTCACAGCACATTTTAGAAGCCTGTAAATTTTGGCACCAAGCAATTCAGAAGCAGCGTCGCAGAGGACCGCGACTGATGTTTTTCGGGCAATTTACCGGCTTCATGATTAGCGTGCTGATCATCGCCGGACTAATATCAGTCTTGATCGGAGAGTTGACGGATTCAAACACGATAGTCGTAATTGTCGAATTGAACGCAGTCATTGGTTTTGTTCAGAAGTGCCATGCCGAACAAGCCGTAGTCGCCCTTAATTGCTTGGCCTGCGAGAATGGTAAATCTACACTATAAGCAGCACACGAACTGGCTCCCTGCAACTTGGTCATGCTCGTAGCCGGTAATGTTGTGCCAACAAGCCTAAAATTGTTAGATGTTGCCCGACTTTAAGTGGAAGAAGCTGCGTCAATTGGCAAATCTGCCGGTTAATAAAACCGGAGCATTGTTGCGTAAACTGGATTCGCGCTCGGCGACCGATGCAATATGGTTTACAAAGGAGCTGTATCAGCCTATAGCCGTGGCATTGGAGTGGTCATTCGCACAGGAATGGACGCTGAACTCGGTAAAAATCGCCGAACTGCTGCGCCAGAAAAAAGAATCTAAAACTCCATTGAAGCATTATAGAGCTACTATTCAATGTCAGGTTTAGGAGGGGCAGCAGTCTATCAAAGAACTGAATTTGGCAACAATTGTATGACTGCTTATGGCCGAAGCTGTGAATTCGCAGATTTAAAATAACCATTTTGATAGCCGACACTCAGATTTTCATCGCTTCAACGAAGCCAAAGTCATGAGGCGACCCCTTGCTGACATTCATCCTTCCCAACAATGTCCGTCTATTTCTTGTTCCTTTGCGGACTGTCAACTTCTGTCAGGTACACCATTAGCAGTTATTCGTTTGTTGCATTAGAATCAACAGCGACGACTCGAAAGTGAGTCGCTCAAAAGAATTAAAATATAAAGTTAAACTCCTGATTATTGAATGAATTCTCAAAGTAGGTGGATGCAGTAATTATTGATCCTGGATTCATTAGCAAAGTCCGCATTGAGCAACTGGAAATTAGCAGAGACTTTTGCCAGCGGAGTCAATGCAGGCTGATTTTATGTGGCAAGACTACACAGCACTAACCAAAGAAGCACGAGGGACAAAATACGAAAGAACAAACATGATACCCTCACGTTAGAAAACAATGACACAAGACAAACACTTCCAAATAATTGAAGCTGATGATTCCCACGCTGATTTCCTTGCCGATTTCGGACGAAGATCTTTCGTTGAAGCTTATAAAGAAACCTTGTCTTTAAGAGATTTAGAGGAATACACCAAAGGAGCATTTTCAAAATCAAATATAACTGCTGAAATTAATGATCCCATAGTGACCTTTTTTTTATGTAGAGATTTAGA
>Ga0208262_1000434_pt1 | contig 14541 bp, 12 predicted proteins | sample LakWasMet15_LOW5_2_FD_183863 | JGI IMG/M metagenome (GOLD analysis project Ga0208262, IMG submission 183863) | Freshwater sediment methanotrophic microbial communities from Lake Washington under simulated oxygen tension - Sediment Metagenome... | ecosystem: Environmental > Aquatic > Freshwater >... | reverse complement strand
TTGCTGCTAGAACTGTTTACCCGCGACGGCATTGGTACCTTAATCAGTTCAACAGCATTTGAAACTATCCGCACAGCCACACTCGACGACATCGGCGGCATTCTGGAACTCATTAAACCACTGGAGCAGCAAGGCAAGCTGGCTAAACGCTCCAGAGAAAAAATTGAAATGGAAATCAGTGATTATGTGGTCATTGAACGCGACGGTTTAATTATCGGCTGCATCGCTTTGCACGCTGATTTGCCAGGGCAGTTCGGCGCTATTGCCTGTTTAGCGGTACACCCTGATTACCAGGGCGGCGCGCGTGCAAAGCGAATGCTGGAATTTGTCTATGACAAAGCCAAACAGCTGCAGCTTAATACCTTGTTCGTGTTATCGACACAAACTATGCACTGGTTTATTGAACAGGGATTTTTACCTACTGATTTGCAGCATCTCCCTGAGGCGCTTAGGTTGTTATATAACCCCGCACGAAATTCGAAGATTCTTTACAAGACTACCGACTAAGACTGGCACATGAATACTTCCGACGAAAATGTCTTATCGATACTGCAATTATCCGATATGCACATTTTGTCGCAACCCGGTGCCACATTATTAGGTGTAGATACGCTGCATTATTTTCAGGCTTGCTTAAAGCAAGCGCTCAGTTCCGGGCAGCATTTTGATTTGCTGTTATTGACCGGGGATTTGGCACAAGAACCTTGCATAGCAAGTTATCAGCAAATATTAAAATGCCTGGAGCATTATCCTAACCTGCCCTGCCTTTGTTTGCCCGGCAATCACGATGATTATGACTTGATGCTGCAGGTTTTTAATACCGACAAGGTAAGTTGCAACAAACAACTATTACTAAATAACTGGCAGGTGATTAATTTAAATAGCCAGATTCCGGGAAAGCCAGGAGGTCGTCTAGCTGAAGAAGAACTGCTGTTTCTTGAACAGTGTTTAGAAGATTATCCTGCCCTTAACGCCATCATCGCAGTGCATCACCATTGTATAAAATCCAACAGCAAATGGATGGATACTATGATGATAGAGAACAGTGAAGAATTGCTGGCAATCGTGAGGCGATTTCCGCAGATTAAAGTGCTAATCACTGGGCATATTCATCAGGAATTAGAGTCCACGAATGAGGCGACCCGGATATTTGGGACACCATCAACATGCTTTCAGTTTAGTCCCGGCAGTACACAATTTAGCGTCGATGACACGCCCCCAGGCTATCGCTTAATACATCTGGATAATAATGGGAACGTCAATTCGGAAGTGATCAGATTACCGGGACGGTTAACTGAACTGAAAGTGACTGACCACGGCTATTAACGTTTACCATCCTGACCCACAGGTATTTTGTCGATGGCTAAGAATCCTTCAGCTTTTACTGGAACAGAATCAATGGTAAGAATACAACCCAGTTCGCTCATAGCCTTTTGATACACTTTACGCTTAAAGTACACCACATCCTTTAATGGCTCCCAATAATCTACCCAGCGCCAACTATCAAACTCCGGTTTAGGGCTAAGATCAAATCGCACATTAGATTCGTGACTAACGAGGCGCAACATGAACCAAATCTGCTTCTGACCAATGCATAATGGCAATGAGTTTTTGCGGATGTAGCGTTCAGGCAACTGGTATCTCAGCCAATAGCGAGTACGCCCCAGCACTTCAACATGCTGCTTTTGCAGCCCTGTCTCCTCCCACAATTCTCGATACATCGCTGTTTCCGGGTCTTCGTTGTCATTGATACCACCTTGCGGGAACTGCCAGGAGTTCATGCCCATCCGCTTTGCCCAAAACACGCGACCCTCGTCATTGCAAAGGATGATTCCGACATTTGGCCGGTATCCTTTAGAGTCTATCATGTCAAAAAACCTGTGTTATTACCTTACCCGTGTCTTTAATTCGACTGTGTTAGAATCGCAACAGGCAAGCTAGTTTTATAATGCAACCATTGTTCCATAAATAAACTACAGACGCCATAGGGCTTAATTTTTTTATTATTTCAGACAGGTTTAACCGTGAGCTTAGCGATTTTCGATTTGGACAACACCCTAATTGCCGATGACAGTGACTATTTGTGGGGACAATTTCTTGTTGATAATGGCATTGTTGATAAAGACTACTACGAGAGCGCCAATACTAAATTTTACGATGATTACAAGCAAGGCAACCTGGACATGGTTGAGTTTCTTAAGTTTTCGCTGCAACCGTTAGCTGATAATCCTGTGGAACAACTTTACAGCTGGCGCGAGCAATTTATACAAGACATCATCAAACCTTTAATGTTGAAGTCTGCTGAAGAATTAATAGCTAAACATAAAGCGCGAGGCGACACGTTAATGGTGATCACTGCAACCAATCGCTTTGTTACTGAACCGATCGTTAATCTATATGGTATTGAGCATTTGCTGGCGACCACGCCTGAATTTGTCGATGGCCGATATACCGGTGGTTTTAGCGGCATTCCCTGTTTTCGTGAGGGCAAAGTGAAGACGCTGGAAGCCTGGCTACAACAGTCGAACAACACATTGGAAGGTAGCTGGTTTTACAGCGATTCTCATAATGATTTACCGCTTTTACAACGAGTAGATAACCCAGTAGCAGTAGACCCTGATGAAAAGTTGGAACAGTTTGCTAAATCATCAAATTGGCCGGTAATAACCCTAAGAGACGGAATTTGCCCCGGCCATCATTTCAAATAATCGCTGAGCTGTCATTTTTTCTTGATGAAAAAAATTCGGCTGTCCGATTCTTGTATACAGGCAAGAATTTGATGGCCGGTTTGATTGGTATAAACACCAAAATCCAAATGCGCAGCAGGATCTGTGGTGATAACTTTAACAATTTCATTACTAGCCATTGTTACTAAAGCTTTTTTTAACCTAAGCAACGGTAACGGGCACTGCAGGCCACTGGCATCCACTTCAAAATGACATTCAATATTCATGCTGGTTTTAAGTTTTCTTGCATTCTTTAAGAGTGCTTATAATACCACCCCTTTTTAATCCAAAAATCATAGCCCTTAAAATGGATTACTTTCCCGTTTTTATGAAACTCCAAGGCCAACCTTGCTTGGTAGTAGGTGCTGGTGAAATAGCCGCCAGAAAGATCGAGTTACTGCTCAAAGCCGACGCAAAGATCACAGTAATAGCCCGTAAAATAAGCACGCATGTGTCTGAATTGCAGACAGTACATGACTTAAATGTACTGCAAAAATCATTTTCTACAGAAGACTTAATTGGTTTTAGACTGGTTATTTCGGCGACAGATAATCAACAAACCAACGAACTGGTCGCACACACGGCTACACAGCAAAACATCCTCGTTAACGTGGTTGATAGCCCCGCTCTATGCAGTTTTATTTTTCCAGCAATCATTGATCGTTCGCCAATTATTGCTGCAGTTAGCTCCGGGGGCTCGGCACCGGTTTTAGCAAGATTACTTAGGGCTAAGATTGAGACAGTAATCCCCCCCGCTTACGGCAAGCTGGCTGCGCTTGCAGAAAAATTTAGATCGGCGGTTAAGCACACCATTAAAGTGCCCGCACAGCGGCGAATTTTTTGGGAAAACAACTTTCAAGGCTCTGTTGCTGAATTGGTTTTTGCCGGCAAAGAACAAGAAGCGGCACGGCAATTGACAGAAAATCTTGCCAAACATGAACAAGGCACCAACTTCGGCGAGGTTTACTTAATCGGCGCTGGACCTGGAGCACCTGATTTACTTACGTTTCGTGCCTTGCGATTAATGCAGCAAGCCGATGTAATCGTTTATGACCGCTTAGTCTCGCCAGAAATTCTTGAATTGGCTAGACGTGATTCAGAAAAGATTTATGTCGGCAAGCAACGGCAAAATCATGCCGTCCCCCAAGAAGACATTAATATTTTACTGGCAGACTTAGCCAAAGCAGGAAAGCGTGTTGTGCGCCTTAAAGGTGGCGATCCTTTTATCTTTGGTCGTGGCGGCGAAGAAATTGAAACCCTAATGCAACAAGGTATTAATTTTCAGGTGGTTCCTGGTATTACAGCCGCTTCAGGCTGTGCAAGTTATGCAGGCATTCCACTTACACACCGAGATCATGCGCAGTCCTGCACCTTTGTCACCGGACATTTAAAAGATAACTCTATCAACTTAAATTGGACGCAATTGGCTGCGCCAAACCAGACAATCGTTATTTATATGGGTCTGGTGGGACTAGAAAAAATATGCGAGGCATTGATAGCTCATGGCAGTCCAAAAGACCTACCCATTGCCTTGGTACAACAAGGTACCACCATTAATCAACGAGTCATCACGGGCACACTAGAAACTCTGCCAAGTTTGGTTATTGATAAAGACATTAAGCCACCGACACTGATAATCATCGGCACTGTAGTCACATTACACGACAAATTGGCTTGGTTTCATGGCGACAGTTGATATTCTTTACTAATGCATATCAATTTATAGGGCGACTTAACATAACAGACGTCATAAAATATGCATTGATCAATGCACAAAACCAATAAGCTTTAATTCATCTGTTGTTCATTGCAAACTTTGATAATCGATGTCGGGATTTAATCACTATTTGCATAAAACAATTGAAATTTACCGTTAAACTGCCTATCCTTTGCGCCGTTTAACTTTAAGCGAACTGTTCGGGAGGATGGTTCTTTTTTTTCCACCAAGAGAGGTCAACATGAAAATAACAACAATAGGTACTATCGCAGCAGTTGCTTTAATTGCTTTAAGTGGGCAAGCAGTCGCTGATGAAAAGTTGGAAATCGGTCAAAAAATTTATGAGCGCTCTTTCGGTCGCGGTTGTGGCACTTGCCATGACATCTCATCAAACCCACAATTGTTTGCTTTGGTAAAAGCAGGTACATTGGATAGAGCTAAATTTGAAAAAGTTCTAAAAGAAGGCAAAGGCGGCATGCCAAAAGCTATCGAAGAAGTTCTGAAGGTAAAAGCTGTTACAACTGCAGGCTACGGCGAAGACCAAGCAGTTGACGCACTGTACGCTTACTTAGGCAGCAAATAACACCTAACGTAAGACACAAAAAAACCGCCCCAAGCTTTGAAAGTTGGGGCGGTTTTTTTGTGCCTATCAATTACTAATGTCGTTTGCCTAAAAAACTTGGTTTGATATGAGGAAGTCGTCTACGATTTTTTATCCAGATGCCTGCGACAGCTGCCAACATCAAGCCACACGAGCCGACAGTCGTATAAATAAGCCGCTTTAGCTGAGACATTTCCTGCAGCACTTGCTCATTAGAAATTGCAGTTGGCTGGTTGGTTTCGGGCTCATAAGTACGAAGAATTTTAACGTCGTTTTTCAAATCTTCGATGGTGCCCAATGAGTTTGCAAAAGAGCCGCCCTTAATACTGCTTTCTAATGATTTCAGCTTGCTTTCGATTGACCCACTAACTAATCCCACCACTTGCCCTTTTAAAGTATTTACCTCGGCAGACAACACCGGGTTCATTCCTTTAGCATAAGCTGATGACACTGAGCTTTTATAATCGGCAATAAAATCATCGCTTGGCAATAACCAAGCGCCAATAACCATAATTACAGTCATCAAGAACGCAATGACTGCCAGCAGCAATCGGTTAACCTTCACCAGTCGCTGATGTGCAGGTATTAGCCCGCTATCAATTTTAACTAGCGCTGATTTAGTTTCTCGCATATCGCTCATTATTTACTTCCTCTCAAGCCAGAAACAGGCAGGCGTACTAACATTCATTTTTATAATAGTGATAACCGTCAGTTAGTAGGCGATTATACAAGCTTGATTGAAATTTTCCTTGTTTTGGTGCAACCAATAGCACAAACAAAAACGGCATGAAGTTATGAGCTTCATGCCGTTAGGATTATTTCAGTCGTTTGGCGGCTATGCGCAACCGTAAAGCATTAAGCTTGATAAAGCCTTCTGCATCTTTTTGATTATAAGCACCCCGATCATCTTCAAAAGTAGCGATACTTTCGTCGAATAGACTGTCAGTCTCAGACGCCCGACCAACAACGATCACATTGCCCTTATAAAGTTTGATTCTGACTTTGCCGTTAACATTGACTTGCGACTCGTCAATCATGGTCTGCAACAACTTACGCTCAGGACTCCACCAATAGCCGTTGTAGATTAATGACGCATAACGCGGCATTAATTCATCCTTCAAATGCGCAACTTCGCGATCCAATGTTAACGACTCAATCGCGCGATGTGCTTTTAACATTATCGTACCGGCCGGAGTTTCATAGCAGCCGCGAGATTTCATACCCACATAACGGTTTTCAACAATATCCAGACGACCGATACCGTTTTCGCCACCCAATTTATTCAACTTTTCCAGCACTTCCGCCGGACTGTGCGCCACACCGTTAATCGCAACAATGTCACCGTGTTGATACGTCAGTTCAATATAAGTAGCTTGATCAGGTGCGTTCTCCGGTGACACTGTCCAACGCCACATATCTTCCTCAGGTTCTGCCCAAGGATCTTCCAGAACGCGGCCTTCATAAGAAATATGCAGCAGATTGGCATCCATTGAATACGGCGAGGTTTTGCCCTTTTTCATTTCCACAGGAATGCCGTGTTTTTCAGCATAATCCAGTAAAGTTTGGCGCGACGTTAAATCCCATTCCCGCCAAGGTGCGATCACCTTAATATCAGGCCGCAGTGCATAGGCGCCCAACTCAAAACGTACTTGATCATTACCCTTACCGGTTGCGCCATGAGAAATCGCCGTGGCGCCGGTTTCATTAGCAATTTCAATCAAACGCTTGGCAATTAACGGCCGGGCGATTGACGTACCCAGCAAATACTCGCCTTCATAAATCGTATTGGCGCGGAACATTGGAAACACGAAATCACGGGCAAACTCTTCCCGCAAATCTTCGATAAAAATGTCCTTAATACCCAAACTTTGGGCTTTTGCACGAGCCGGCTCAACTTCTTCGCCCTGTCCCAAATCGGCAGTAAACGTCACCACTTCACAGTCGTAAACATCCTGCAACCATTTAAGAATAACGGAAGTATCCAAACCTCCAGAATAAGCAAGCACCACTTTGTTAATTTCTGACATAGACCTTTCAATAACGTAAGTTAAAACTGCCGGGAATTATAACGGAAAAGCCACCTGCCACGGTAACCAAACAAGCACCGAGGCAACAAAGTTACCTTGCCTAAGGATATTCCTTCGACAGGCTCAGGATGAACGGTGATTTATTGATTTCGTTCGTGGTGAGCTTGTCGAACCATGAGCGAAATCGATTTATTCAGCGCTTCCCTAACAATTCAACAAATATTGTTCTACTGAAGACCTGCCGCCGACGTTAAACTTGGTGAATTCATTAATGTCGGCGGGTTAGCCCATTAGGCGTAACTCGACAAGCAACGGAAGCAACTACTTTATTCTAGTAACAAAGCAGCAATACCTGATTTAGCATTACACTGCGCTATTGCTTCTGCTAACTGCGCTTCATCCAATTTATGTTTGATCGCTTCAGTACCATTGAACTCAAACACCTGATAATCCTTCTTGGCAAAGGTAACGATTTGGCATTTTTTAAAGGGCTGATTTTCAAAAGGCAGTTTTGAAACGTTCTGATTTAAGGATGCAGCCCCTTCCAAACTGGGCGCATAAATCAAAAACTCACCTTTCATCGCCAACACAGCACGGTATTGCTTTGCCGTGGTCAAGTACAAATAGCCAACTTCAACCTCTTTGTCTTTTAATCTCATCTTGTTAAATTCCTTGATTTATTTCATTAGCCAGCATTCATAGGTGCCAAGCTCTAGTGTTACTAAAATGGCAAAACCGACAATGAGCATATTTATTGGGTTACTGCTTGGCTTCAGTGATGCGTGCTTTTAATTGGTCGCAGATGGCCATTAGTTCGTCGACTTTGTGGACGATCCGGTGTTATTCCGCGAAAAGGGATAATCCAATGGGCATTTTTTCAGAATTCCATTATTCAAATGGACTAAAATTTCGCCCGATACTCCGCTAATAGCTTATGTAATTTCTCATCGACGTGTTCTAAAGCAGACTGGGAATCAATCCACCAATCGGTAGACCAGATCCGAATTACTTCCCAACCTAAACCTCTTAACACTTGCTCTCTTAAAAAGTCACGATCTCTGGCAGTAGCAGAACTATGATAACTAGCCCCGTCACACTCAACAGCACTCAGATAGAGACCAGGCGCATCAGGATTAATTACACCAAGATCGATTCTGAATCCAGATACACCCACTTGAGAATGCGTTACCCAGCCTTTTGCATGCAGCCTTTCAGCAACGGCTTGTTCAAATGGCGAATCAAAAAAGCCACCGGGTGCGCCAACTGCTTCAGTCAGTGCGGAAACGCCTCGTTGTGCATATTCAAGAAAATGTTTTAGATCCCTAATGCCTTCAGCACCAGTACGTGATAAATCAATTTGTTCTGGTTTTAATGAAGTAAATACATGCATCTCTTCTTTGGCTCTAGTTACTGCAACATTTAATCTGCGCGTGCCTCCGGCTTGGTTCATCGGGCCAAAATTCATACTCAACTTACCTGCGGCATCTTTACCGAAGGTGATAGAGAAGTAAATCAAATCACGCTCATCCCCTTGAACGCTTTCTAAATTTTTAACAAACACAGAATCAAACTTGTCTTCAGCAAAGTGCGGCTCTATTTCTGGGTATTGGCTACGAGCGACTTCAAATAAATCACTAATCAATTTTTGTTGATCCATATTAAATGTCACAATTCCAATTGATTTATTAAAGCCAGATTGACGTAATTTGGTAACAATATCCTCGACAATCGCTTCCGCCTCGCCTCGATTGATGCGATTTTGGCCTTCCTTATAGATAGAATCAACCGCGTGATAATGCACTGACATGCCGCGAGTATCATTATTCGGGAAGGTAACCAGCTTACCACCGTAGTATTTATGATTAGAAAAGGTAATTAACGATTCACAGCGCGAGCGGTAATGCCAATTGAGATTCATACAAGGAATGTTTGCTGCTAAGCATTCATCTAAAATAGACTCCATATCCTCTTCAAAATCATCGGAGTATTCATCATTGCCTGATTTCTTAGCAAAGAAGGAGCTGGGTGAAAGCTGCTTTGGATCACCGACCACAATAGCCTGTTTAGCTCTTGCAACTGCACCAATTGCATCAGATACAGTAATCTGACTAGCTTCATCGAATATAACTACATCAAACGCCTTACTATTTGCAGGAAGATATTGCGCAATACTCATGGGACTCATCATCACACAAGGGGTCAATTTGGTAATCACCTCCGGCATCTGACTCATTAATTGCCGCAACGGCATATGGCGTGTTTTCTTTTGAATCTCACGCGCTAACACACCCCACTCAGATCCTTTTTCGATGTCTTGTACTTTAGGGATATTGCTAGCTAACAGCGCCCTGACATATTCCTGAGTAAGCTGCATAAAATCAGTATCTAACTGATGGTATGTTTCGATTTTTTGACGATGTTCAGCCGGAATAAAGTTTCTCAACACCTCGTCATAATCAATAACCGAATTAACCCACCAACGTGAATAATTAACCAATAACAATTCTTTTGCGGATAAACCATCGGTATACCCTTGTTCAATACTGTCAATTAAAGAGGCTAAGCCAGCGGAAATAGCATCCTGTCTCACTTTTCTCCAAGCACACCAATAAAACAGTTTATTTTTGTGTACTAACCAAGCATCACATTGCTCAATAACCCGTTGGAAGAAATCATTCTCCCCTGTAGCTTTAAAAACATCTCCTGCTTGAGAGCCGATAACGGTAGCCAATTGTTCTGCATGTTGTTGATAATGACTAAACTGCTCTATAAAGGCTGCGCCTTTAGCACCGATAGTCGCATTGCGCTCTAGTAATTCATTTTGATCTATCACTAACAGTGAGATACGCTGCTTATTAGCAACCATTTGTTCTGCATCTGTACTCACATTTGCCAAAGCACTTAACACACCATCCATCCAGTCACATGCCGATCTAATCCATGCAGTATCCGAATCTACACCTTCCCAATATTTACCAACAACCGATGACAGATGTTGATATTTAAGAATTTTCACTTGAAAATTCTTGGCCTCAATTAAACCATCGAAATCATCCAACATGTGTTCAGGATGAATTTTTTTACCTATATTTTTTCCTAATGCTTTTTTAACCGAGCGTTTTCCCAGCCACTTTGCTAAAAACCATTTCTCTTCAGATTCCAGCCACTTATCTTTAAGATCTTCCAGATCACAGTCCAGTGCAGCGCGTTTAAAATGGTTTTTAACATCCTTCATTCGGCTATGAAACTGTTCAACCAAGTCAGACAATTCCAGTAGTTCTTTACGCTGCACTGGCGCTTGTGGCAAAAAACCAAAACCATAATTTTCAGCAAAAGCATCTGGTAACAGCGCCGCTAGTTTTTGTAATGCAACTATTTGAGACAATTGGTTAAAGGTTAAATTTAATCCTAAGTGCTGTGCATACTCATTAGATGCAAATTCCAGTGCTTTAATTACTTGTTGCGCACCACCTGCTAAACCTAAGACTTCACTTTGCCAAGTCGGCGACCATTCGCCAGTCGTAATTTGTGAAAAAACATCCAAACCGATACCTGTTAACTCAATACTATTGGCGTCAATACGGTTGGTAATGTCATGCAATGCTTCAAACGCCTCTAAGGAATGCTCCGCCGGACTGTGCCAGTGCAATTTCACCACCGGCACATCACTGTACTTTATGACCACGCCCATCGCTTGATGTGGCGTCAGTCCATTTGGATAACGATGATGTAAGCGATCCACATATTTATTCAAATCGCTTCTGACTTGCGCTAAGCGTTCTGCTTCTTTTTCCCAATTCAGTCCTGAAATGTCAACAACGCCCCAAGCCTTACCTAGTTGCGCAATAACATCTGACTTTTTGGCTTTTGCAGAGTGTAATTCAAGACAATGCTCGCCTAAACCGACCAGATGCAAGCGGCGATAAACCACTTCCAGAGCCGCAGTTTTTTCCGAAACAAACAATACAGTTTTTCCGGTCGCTAATAACTGAGAAATCATATTAGCAATGGTCTGACTTTTACCGGTACCGGGTGGCCCGATTAAAACAAAATCTTTACCTGCTTCAGCAGCATACACAGCAGCTATTTGCGAGCTATCGGCTAGTAACGGGATAAATGTATCTCTGGGGTGTCGGGAAGCATCAAGTTGTCTGGGGTTTGGAAATTCAATACCCGTTCCGGCATACATATCTCGGGGGCTTTCAATCAAATGTTTAACTACCGCACTTTCTTTTAAGGCATCGACACGTTCACATAAATCGTTCCACATCAAATATTTCGCAAATGAAAAGGTGGAAACAACCACGCTCTCTTCAACCTCCCAACCAACAATATCTTTTATCTTTATACGCAGAATATTTAAGATTTTCTTAACATCTAGACCATGCTCATCGGTCGGCAGATTGCCTTCTAACTCAGGAATTTCAAGTGCAAAATTTTGTTTTAGCATTTCCAACAAGGTGGGATTAAATCGAGGCTCATCCTCATGGGCTTGCAACTGAAAACCTGAGTTCACACTTTTACGTGTAATTTCAATTGGAATTAAAATCAGTGGAGCCCTATAAATTCGCTGTGCATCTTTGTTAGTCCAATCTAAAAAACCTAAGGCTATATAAAGAATATTGACGCCACTCTCCTGAACTGACTCCTTCGCTGAGCGGTAAAGTTCTAGTAAATCAGTAGTGAGTTTTTTGCTATCCGTGTTTGCAATCAGCTCTTTTCTGGATAAGTGCCGCTGCAATTGTTCAGTAAGCAAATTTTCCTGATGTTGTTGCAAATGCAAATGCTCCGAGCGCGGATCACTGTCAACGTTTAAGGTATCAATCGATATAATCTTAAATTTATGATTGTCAGCCAGCATATCTTCAAGACTGGCTATATCGAGGCAATTGATTTCAATTGCTCTGGTACGACTGGTAAAGTTTAATAAGCGATTGCGCATAGTTAAATCCAGCAACTGACGCTTCCAGTTTTCTATGCGTGCTTCTGGCGTATCTAAAATGATCTCCGGGGCATTATTAGCATCAAAACTTTGCTCAGGAATGTCGATGATAATTTCAACAGGTAATTCAATTTCATCAACGACAATATTTGCCTGATACCCGCCAGCTAACTCTATATCAGACAATGGTTTAATACGTGCGGATCTAGCGCGCTTAATATCAATCGCCAGAACAAATTCCGCATCATTATTTAAATGATCTTCGGCTTCCTGTTTGGCCAAACTAAATTTAGCCGGTGGTTTATTCGTACAAAGAGTAGTTTCAAATACGATTAATTCATTTAATTGACAGCGTTTACGCAAAGCTTGAGCGTCATAAATCACCGCAGATGAAAGGTCGTCATCACTCAGCCAACAACCGGTAAAGGCATGACCTTTAGTAAAGATAACTAACGCATTTAAACCCGATTGCTCAAGGCAAGATGCAAACAATAACGACGTATCCAAACACGTTGCCAGACGAGTTTCTGCTATTTTTGAAGGTAAGCGTACCCGCTGCCCTTCATTTTCAAAACTGGCTGGTGGAGTTGTATAGCTAAGATCCAACTTACACACGGCACTCCATAGCGCACTGACAATAGTAGCCACGCGTCGTGGACTTTTTGATTGATAGCCTTCAATCGAAGCTAACTGGCCGCTGGTCTCAAGCATCTTCGATGCATCGCGCAAAATGGCTTGCACCACTGCATCATTAGGCTGTACGAAGGCGGCCAGAATTTCCGGCAATATCCGCGTGCCCACCCATTCATCTTTAGCTAATAATTCAACTTTGTTGGTTTTAACATCGAGTACTTCAGCGCCTGACCTTAAGGTAAAAGTCATTTCACCCAGTAATGACTCGTGAATAGCACGCAAAAACTCGGCATTGAGCTCAATTCTGATGTCCTCTAAAATCACTTGGGTATCAGCGGCAAGTTTATCGATGAACCAAGTTCGTCCAATAAGAAAACCGGGTGTACTGGTTAAAACTAATTCAAGATCATGGATACTTCGCTGACTACTATTCTTTAATTCTATTTCCGTAATTAATGGTAAAGAATTTTGCTGAAACGCTAGGTTAAGCTTAGGAATTACAGAGGTTATGATTGATATGTTTTTATCTTGCATGATGAATATCCATATTTCTTGCTGAAGTAATTTTTTATATAAAACCAGGTAAAAAGTCGGCTTGGTTAGGAAGCACGCGACGACTATGCAGTTTGCCGCGCAGGATGATACGGCCTTTGGTAAAGCTGACTTCTTCACGGATCTGGCTATGTAAATCCCAGCCGGCGGCAGTCAGGGCAGGGGTGATGAATTTGGTACAAATGTCACGTTCAGAGAGACTTTTCTTGTCGACCATTGGGCGGGTATGTCCTTATAATTTTTGGCAAATAGTTAGCGTTTATTAACTACCCAACTGGCAAAGTTTACAAAACTGTTAGACCATACTAACGGCACAGCTACATTCCATCAAGTACAGCCAAAAACCAGCGATGTCCAAATCTTATAATCCCATTACAAATGTACTCATCCGCTTTGAAAAACAATAATTCTTACCCTGTCTTATATAGCTTTCGCCGCTGCCCTTACGCTATGCGAGCACGATTGGCGATTGTTAACGCGCAAGTAACGTTGGAATTGCGAGAAATTGAGTTAAGCAATAAGCCCGCAGCTCTATTGTTGGCATCGCCCAAGGCAACTGTGCCGGTGTTACAACTTCAGAACGGTGATGTTATTGATGAGAGCCTGGAGATTATGTATTGGGCCTTGCAGCAACACGATCCCGAACACTGGTTAAAAAACATCGAAAATCAACAGGCTAGGGAATTGATTGTCTGGAATGACGGGGAGTTTAAATATTATCTTGATCGCTACAAATATGCGGATCGTTATCCGGAACGTTGTCAATTGGAATATCGGCAGCAAGGGGAGCTGTTTCTGGCAGAGCTGGAGCGGAGATTGAATCAACAGCAATTTCTTTGCGGTAATCATTTTGCATTGGCTGATGCCGCTATCCTACCTTTTATTCGCCAGTTTGCAGCTGTGGATAGTGTGTGGTTTGAGAAGTCGCCTTATCCAGCCGTGAAGCAATGGCTGAATCGATTTCAATCCAGTGAGCTCTTCGAAAAAGTTATGACCAAATACACCATTTCGAAACCAGATGGTCAGGCACAACTTTTCGGGAAAGAGTAGAGTCCAAGACTCGCCGTACAGCAAAAATGATTGAACGTTATAAGGTTATGACAAACGAGGCTGACACTCAGTGATTGGGGTGGCAGGAGGAAATTCAAGCGAGTCGCTAAGTTTTGAAGGGTGATTTCCTTGCTCCTGCGTGAAATCATCAAAACTTAGCGACGGTTAGATTGCTACGCAAGCCCCGGCTGTCCTGCTCCAATATCGTTTATCCACGACAAGGTGGCTAAACATCGCAGCAATGACGTTACGCTATCGGCATCGACCGATTGCATTTTTCCATCGCAAACAGC
>Ga0208262_1000432_pt1 | contig 14565 bp, 13 predicted proteins | sample LakWasMet15_LOW5_2_FD_183863 | JGI IMG/M metagenome (GOLD analysis project Ga0208262, IMG submission 183863) | Freshwater sediment methanotrophic microbial communities from Lake Washington under simulated oxygen tension - Sediment Metagenome... | ecosystem: Environmental > Aquatic > Freshwater >... | reverse complement strand
TGGGCACATCACGCATGCTGGAGAGATGTGGAACTATGCCGCTGGCTTGCCGCACCCGCAGCCACACTTTCCCGGCCACGGCCTGTCCGCCATCCCCTGCAAGTCGGCCCTTTGGCTCGACCACACGGGGCGGCGCATCGGCCCGGAGCCGCTGATTACCGGGTTCGACACCCACATCCTGTGCCAGCGCGTGGCCGCGCAGGAGAAACCCTACACCTGGCATCTGCTGAACTGGCGCATCGCCGCCAAGGAGTTGGCGCTGTCCGGTGCCGAGCACAACCAGCGCGTGCGCGATCGCCAGTTCCCGCTGTTCGTCAAGGAGATACTGCTGGGCAACCACCGCCTGGTCAAGCAGATGGCGGCCGAGAGCAAGCACTTCCTGGTGGCCGACACGCTGGCCGAACTCGCCGCCAAGATGAATGCGCTGACCGGCACGAACGATGTGCAACCGCACGTGCTGCAGCAGACGGCGGACAACTTCGATGCCAACTTTCAGCGCGGCGATTCGGTGTTCAACGACGACCAGATCCGTCGCATCGAGCATGCGCGGCACTGGGGGCCGGATCGCTTGCGCACCTGCAAGCCCGCGCCGCTGCAAAAGCCGGGCGCCGGACCCTTCATTGCCATTCAGATGCAGCTGATCACCCGCAAGAGCCTGGGCGGCCTGAAGACCGATCTGCAAAGCCGCGTGCTCGACGCCGCCAATCAGCCGGTCCAGGGTCTGTATTGCGTCGGTGAGGCGGCCGGTTTTGGTGGCGGTGGCGCCAGCGGCAAGCGTTCGCTGGAGGGCACCTTCCTGCCGGGCTGCATCCTTACGGCGCGCGCGGCCGCGCGCTCCATCAATGCGGGCCGCGCCCTCTGACCCCAACTGATTGAACCCCGGCCCTGCCCATCACCCTTTCGGAACCCTGAGGAGACCCCATGTCCAATGGCGCCAACGCCCTGATACAGACCCTGGTGGATGCCGGCATCACCACCTGCTTCACCAACCCCGGCACCTCAGAGATGCACTTCGTCGCCGCGCTCGACACCGTGCCTCAGATGCGCGCGGTGCTGGCCCTGTTCGAAGGTGTGGCTACCGGTGCCGCCGATGGCTATGCCCGCATGGCCGACAAGCCGGCCGCCACGCTGTTGCACCTGGGCTGCGGACTGGGCAACGGCCTGGCCAACCTGCACAACGCGCGCAAGGGCAAGGTGCCCGTGCTCAACATCGTCGGCGACCACGCCAGCTACCACACGCAGTACGACGCGCAGTTGCAGTCCGACATCGAAACCGTGGCGCGCAATGTCTCGCCCTGGGTGCGCACCTCCAAGAGCACGCAGGAACTGTGCAAGGACGCGGCCGAGGCCATAGGCGTGTGCCAGGGCCCGCCCGGGCAGGTGGCCACGCTGATCCTGCCGGCCGATGTCTCCTGGGGCGATGGCGGCGTGCCTGCCGCGCCACCCACCATCCCAAAGCCAGAAGCCGCGGAGGATGCCACCGTGGCGGCCATCGCCCAGGCGCTGCAGGGCGAAGGCAGGAAGGCCATCCTGCTGGGCGGCCGCGCGCTGCGCGCCCCCGCGTTGATGGCGGTGGCGCGCATCGCCGCCAAGACCGGGGCCAAGCTGTTTGCCGAAGTGTTCCCCACGCGCATCGAGCGCGGCGCCGGTTTGCCGCCGGTGGAGCGCATCGCGTACCTGGCCGAACTGGCGTCGGTGCAGTTGACCGGGCTGGACCATCTGATCCTGGTTGACGCGAAGGCGCCGGTGTCGTTCTTTGCCTACCCTGGCAAGAAGAGCTACCTGGTGCCCGAGGGCTGCCGGTTGCACACCCTGGCGTCCTTTACCCAGGATGTCACGGGCAGCCTGGGCAAGCTGTCTTCCGCCGTAGGTGCCGACCAGACCGCACCGGTGCTGCAGCCGCCCAAACGCCCGGGCCGCCCGCGCGGCAAGTTCACCGCAGACAAGGTGTGCAAGGCCATCGGGCAGTTGATGCCGGACAACGCCATCATCGTCGACGAGGCGCAGACCTCCGGCATCATGCTGGCGATGTACACCGCCGGCGCGCCGCGCCACGACGTGCTCACGCTCACCGGCGGCGCCATCGGCCAGGGCCTGCCCAACGCAGTGGGCGCGGCCATTGCCTGCCCGGATCGCAAGGTGATTGCGCTGGCCGGCGATGGCTCGGCCATGTACACCATCCAGGCCCTGTGGACCCAAGCGCGCGAGAAGCTCGATGTCATCAACATCGTCTTCAACAACCGCTCCTATGCCATCCTGAATGTCGAATTGCGGCGCGTGGGCGCGGTCGGCGCCAGCGACAAGGCACGCGCCCAGCTCGACCTGCGCAATCCGCCGATCGATTTCGTGCGCCTGGGCGAGAGCATGGGCGTGGCGTCCAAGCGCGCCACCAGCACCGAGGAGTTTCTGGCCGCTCTCGAGCACGCACTGCGCACGCCGGGCCCGCACCTCATCGAGGCGATCGTGCCGCCCAGCCTGGCCGGCCTGAAGCTGCGGGTACTGCCGCACCTGCTGCAATCGCTGGCCAACCTGCCGCCGCCGATCGCGCGGGCGCTCAAGCGCAGACTAGCGCCCTGAGGCAGGTTGAGCCAGTGGCGGGATAGCCCGCGCCGCACGCTGCTGGCTTGGGAATGCGATACTTGAACGCTGCAATGAAAGCCCCTGAAGCGGGGTTTTCCGGTTCCACATTCCCCAGGAGTTCTCCCCCATGCCAGCCCAAGAAGGCCTCACCTTTGAATGCGACAAGCTGATCCGCTTTCACCATTGCGACCCGGCCGGAATCGTCTTCTATCCGCAGTACTTCGTGCTGTTCAATGAGTTGGTGGAGGATTGGTTCAATCAGGGGCTGGGCGTCGACTTTGCGGACTTCCATGTCAACCAGCATCTGGGCGTGCCCATGGGCAGCGTGGAATGCCGCTTTGTCTCGCCCAGCAAAGTAGGCGAGATGCTGCGCTTGAGCCTGCGCGTGGAACGCATCGGCACGAGTTCCATGAAGTTCGCCGTGCACGCGCAGGCTGGTGGTCAACTGCGCGTGGAGGCCAAGTTGACGGTGGTGCTGGCGTGCATGAAGACGCACCGCGCCGTGCCCATCACGGGCGAGCTGCGTGACAAGTTCAGCGCCTACCTGATCAAGGCCGGGACGCCGTGAGGGGATGAATGCGCCCCCTCGGGGGGCAGCGCAGCGCACGAAGTGTCAGGCGTGGGGGCTTGGCCCAAGCCGAACGACACTTACTTAAGGAAAACACCGTTCGCTGCGAGCCTGTAGAGGCCTTTGTGCGGCGCTATGGTGCTGGACTCCCCCCTGCTGCTGCGAAGGGCTTCTTCTCTCGCGGGCCAACAACCCACGCTCGCCGATTCCCGCATGCTCTCTCTTGCATTCGTTCCAGTCCCATGCATCGATCTGCCACCGAAACGGAAAACTCTGGGTGAACACGCTAACTAAGTCCCATAGGGCCTAAGCCGGCTTCGCGCAGCCTGCAGGCTTGTGGATGCGCTGGGTGGAGGCTGGATGACGGGCCAGCTTGTCCGCAGCACGCCGTGGCCGCGGCACCAGTTCACCGCCGCAATTGGGGCACTTGCCGTGAAGTACCGCATCGGCGCAAGCCGCGCAGAAGGTGCACTCAAACGAGCAGATGCGTGCATTGGCGGCGTGCGCTGGCAGGTCGGTGTCGCAACATTCGCAATTGGGTCGGAGCTCAAGCATGGGGTCCCCTGGCAGTGGTGAAGATGCAGGCGTTGGCGCATGATAGACAAGGCGCGCCGGTTCCGCTCTGGCCCGGGGGCGACGCGCCCGAATACCCATCCAGCCCTTGTGCTTCGCAGATTCGGCATAGAGTGGCCAGCATCAGTGCCCCCGGAGCCGCCATCATGAAATTGTTTGCCCTCATCGCGTCATCCCTCCTGGCCTGGACGGCCGCGGGCTGCCTTGGACTGGCCGCACGCGCGCAAACGCCCGCAGTGGCACCGGTAGCGGCGCGGGCGACGTGTCCGGTGGTGCTGCAGTACAAGTTCTTGCGTTTGCAGGACGAGACGCCGCAGGACCTGTGCCAGTACGCCGGCAAGGTGGTGCTGGTGGTCAACACGGCCAGTTTCTGCGGCTACACCAGCCAATACGAGGGACTGGAAGCGCTGTATGCCAAGTACCAGCGTCGCGGCCTGGTGGTGCTGGGTTTTCCGTCCAATGACTTCGGCGAGCAGGAGCCCGGCTCCTCGAAGGAAATTGCCGACTTCTGCTTCAACACCTACGGCGTCAAGTTCCCGATGTTCACCAAGACCGTGGTGGCGGGCGAGGCGCGCCATCCCTTCTACGCCGCCCTGTCCAAGGCCACCGGCCAGGCGCCGAAGTGGAACTTCCACAAGTACTTGCTGGACCGCAACGGCAAGGTGCTGGGCAGCTACGCCAGCAAGGTCACGCCCGACGACCCGACGCTGCTTGCCGCCATCGAGCAGGCGCTGCGTTAGGCGGTCCGGCCGCGTGGACTGGTAGGGCTACTTACCCAGAATCGGAAACAGCTTCACCAGCCCATCCGACATCACCTCCACCGCCAGCGCCGCCAGAATCAGTCCCATCAGCCGGGTCATCACGTTGATGCCGGTCTTGCCCAGCACGCGTGCGATCGGTTGCGCCAGGGAGAAGCACAAGGCCGTGGCCAGAGCGATCACGATGCCATAGCCCACCAGCGAGCTGAGCTGCCAGAAGGTCTTGGCCTTGTCGGCGTAGATAACCACCGTGGACATGGTGGCCGGGCCGGTCAGCAACGGGATGGTCAGCGGCACCACGGCGATGCTGGCGCGTGCCGCGGCATCGTGCATCTCCTCCTCATTCGACTTGGCCTCGGCCGGCTGGGCGTTGAGCATGGCCAGTGCCGAGGTCAGCAGAAGCATGCCGCCGCCCACCTGAAAACTGGCCAGCGAAATGCCGAAGAAATCCAGAATGTGCAGCCCAGCCAGGGCGCTGACGGCAATCACCACAAAGGCGCTGAACGAGGAGATCCAGATTGTGCGCCGGCGCTGCTCGCGCGAAAAGTCCTGCGTGTAGTGGATGAAGAACGGCACGATGGCTAGCGGATTGACGATGGCCAGCAGGGTGACGAGCGGTTTGAAGTCCATGGGGAGCAGTCAGCTGTGCGTAGGGGTTCTAGTCTAAGACTTATTGCCCATGCACAGCGCACGGCGGGCAGGCGCGTGATAATGCGCCCACGGCCGCCCCCGTGTTACCTGCCAGGTCTCCCATGAAAACTGCTCTTCTCGTTATCGATGTCCAACGCGGCCTGTTTGACCCCGCCCCCCGGCCCTTCGAAGCAGACGAGGTGGTCCGCAGGATCAACGCCCTCACGCAGCGGGCTCGCGCGGCCGGCGTGGCGGTGGCCTTCATCCAGCATGAGCGCGCCACGGGCATGCTGACGTTTGGCTCGGAGAGTTGGCAATTGGCACAGGATCTGACGGCGCTGCCCGAGGACGAACTGATTCGCAAGCGCACGCCGGACTCGTTTCTCAACACCACGCTGGGCGACTGGCTGACCGCCCAGGACGTGGGCCGCCTGGTCATTTGCGGCTATGCCACTGAATTCTGCGTGGACACCACCACGCGCAGCGCCGCTGGCCTGGGGTATGAAGTGGTGCTGGCGGCGGACGCCCACACCACGCACGACAAGGCCCACGCCACCGCGGCGCAGATCCGCGCGCACCACAACGCCACCTTGCCGTGCCTGACGAGCTTTGGACCATCCATCAGCGCGGTCAACAGCGCGGAGGTGGCGTTTCGGTCCTTTGCCGTCAACTGATGCCCGGCGCGGCCGCATGAAGCTCCTGGTTCTTGGCGGCACGCAGTTTCTCGGGCGCCACGTCGTCGAGGCTGCGCTGGCGCAGGGACACGAGCTGACCCTGTTCAACCGCGGCCGGCATAACGCCGAGCTGTTTCCCGGGGTCACCAAGCTGCGCGGCGATCGTGACCACGACGTGGGGGCCTTGCGTGGCCATGACTTCGATGCCGTCATCGATACCAGCGGCTACCGAGCGGAGCACCTGCGAGCCGTCGCCACCGCGCTGGGTGGCGGGGCGGGGCACTACGTGTTCGTGTCCAGCATTTCCGTGTACCACGCTTTCCCGCCGGGTCAGTGTTATGACGAGACCGCTGCGCTGCAGGCCGGCGTTGAGGGCTACGGGGCGCTGAAGGCGCGCGCCGAGGAAGCCATTACGAATGCCATGCCGGGCCGCGTCGCCATTGTTCGCCCGGGGCTGATCGTCGGCCCGCATGACCCGACCGGTCGCTTCACTTACTGGCCACTGCGCCTGGCGCGCGGCGGCCGGGTGCTGGCACCCGGCAGGCAGCAGCGTCCGGTGCAATGGATCGACGTGCGCGACCTGGCGGCATGGTGTGTCCACCTCGCCGAGCAGCGGGTGGCGGGCGTGTTCAATGCGGTGGCGTCGGGTGCCACCATGGGGCAACTGCTGACCACCTGTGCCGCCGCCGGCCAGGCGTCGCAGCTCAACTGGGTGCCGGATCAGCAACTGGTCGATGCCGGTGTCAGCCCCTGGACCGAATTGCCCCTGTGGATTGCAGAGGACGATTCGGCCTTTGGCGGCATGCTGTTGGCCGACAATGGGCGCGCGTTGCGCGCCGGGCTGGTGGTCCGTCCGCTTGAGGACACCGTAGCCGCCACGCTGGCTTGGGCGCAGCAGTGTCCCGATGTTCCCGACGCTGGGGCCAGGCGTGTGGCTACCCTGACGGCTGAGCGCGAGGCTCAGTTGCTCGCTTGAGCCGGCGCGCACTGGGGCTGGGCCTGGGCCTGGCGCTGCTGCTTGGTGGCTGCGCCACGGTCGAGGCACCGCCCGCCACGGCACGTGAGCTGAGCATCTTCTCGATCAACGATTTCCACGGTCATCTGCAGTCCGCCGGGCCCGTACCCCTGATGGCGCGCGTGCCCGATGCGGCGGGCGAACTCAAGGGTCAGCCCGCCGGAGGCGTGGCGCACCTTGCAACCGTGCTGCAGGGCTTGCGCGCGCAGCGGCCGCACCATGTATTCGTCGCGGCCGGTGACCTGATTGGCGCGACGCCGCTGTTGTCGTCGGCGTTGAAGGACGAACCCACGCTGGCTGCGATGGATGAGCTCGGACTGCTCGCCAGTGCCTTGGGCAACCACGAACTGGATGCGGGCCTGCAGGAGTTGCAGCGCAAGACACGCGGCGAATGCCCCAGCGAGGGCTGTGCCTGGCCTGGCTTCAAGGGGCCACGATTTGCCTATCTGGCTGCCAACGTGCTGGACGAGCACACCGGTCGGCCGGTGTTGCCCACGCACGTGATCCGTGAGCTGGGCGGGCTGAAGGTGGCGTTCGTCGGCGTGGTCACGCGCGACACACCGGCTATCGTCGTGCCCTCGGGCATTCGCGGTTTACGTTTTGCCGACGAGGTGCAGACACTCAATGCGCTGGTTCCGGCCATCCGGGCCGAAGGCGCGCAGGTGCTGATTGCGTTGATGCACGAAGGCGCGTCGCATCAGGGCGCCGCCAACGACCCGAGCTACGTTTGTCCGGGCCTGCAGGGCCGCGGGGTGGAGATCGCCAGGCGGCTGGATCCGGCCTATGCGGTGCTGATCACCGGACACACGCACCAGGCCTACACCTGCAAGATCGACGGGCGCCTGCTGGTGCAGGCCGGCAGCAACGGCGGCTGGTTGACCGAGACGCGCCTGACGCTGAGCGCTCGCGGCGAACTGCTGCAGGCACAGGCCGTCAATCACCCGGTGCTGCAGGCGCAACACCCTCCCAATGCTGTCTTCGCTGCCTTGGTGCAGCGCGCTGCGGCGCTCACGGCGAATATTCGCAACAGGCCCATCGCCCAACTGGAGCGGGGCGCGCAGCGCAGCGTGCAGGCGCCCTACGGCGACAGCACGCTGGGCAATCTGATTGCCGATGCCCAGTTGGCTTACGCCAGGCGCCGCGGTCCGGCGGACATTGCCCTGATGAATCCCGGCGGCATCCGTGCCGATCTGACGCCCGAGCCCGGCCGGGCGGTCACCATGGGTGAGCTGTTTGCGATCCAGCCGTTCTCCAACGAGATTGTGGTGTTGACGCTCAGCGGCGCGCAGCTGCGCGAGCTGCTGCAAGGGCAACTGCCCAGGACCGATGCCGCGCCCCGCCTGCTGCAGGTGTCGCACACCTTGCGCTACCGCTGGACATGGCAGGGCGGCAAGCCGGCGCTCGGGTCGGTTCAGGTGGACGGGCAGCCGCTGGAGCCGGGACGCGACTACCGGGTGGTGGTCAACAGCTTCATGGCCGAGGGCGGTGACGGCCATGCCGTCTTCAAGCACGGGCGCGATCGCGTGAGCCTGGGTGTGGACATCGACGCCCTGAGCGAGCTGCTGGCGCAGCAGCCGCACAGCGTGCAGCGCATCGAACCGGGGCGCATCGTGCGCGATTGAGCGCGCCCGTTCTTAGTGCTTATTCAGGCTGGTTGCGCTGCCAGCGCCGGCGGCGCACCAGCGAAGCCAAGGCAGCCAAAGGCCATCTGCGGCACCTGACCGCTGATGAGCTCGGCCATGGCGCGCCCCGATCCGGCGCCGTGGGTCCAACCCAGGGTGCCGTGGCCGGCGTTGACCCACAGTTTGCCAACCCGGGTCTTGCCGATGTAGGGGATGTTGGTGGGTGTGGCCGGGCGCAAGCCGGTCCAGTAGTTGGGTTCGCCGCCCTGCGCCTCGTTGCGGGTGTCGGCGACGCCGGGGAACACCATCTCGATACGGTCGGACAGCATCTGGCAGCGTGCGCGCGCCAGCTGGGTGTCGAGTGACAGGTCGTAGCCGCCGACCTCGATGGTACCGGCCACGCGCAACTGGTCGCCGAGTCGGCTGATGGCGATTTTTTTCTCGTCGTCGATGCTGGAAACCAGCGGCGCCAGCTCCGGGTGCTTGAGCTTGAAGGTGGCGCTGTAGCCCTTGCCGGGATAGATTGGCAGATCCACGCCGACGGTGCGCAGCAGCGGTGCGCTGTAGGAACCGCAGGCCACCACGAAGTGGTCGGCCTTCAGGTTGCGGGCTGAACCGGTGGCGACGCCATCGGCGTCGCGCGCCTGCACCGTCACCGATTCGATCTGCGAGCCAATCTTGACCAGCTGGCGTACATCGTGGCTGTACAGGAATTCGGCGCCGCGCGCCGCACAGCGCTGCGCCAGCGCTTGGGTAAAGACGCGGGCATCGCCACTTTCGTCACTGGCGGTGTAGGTGCCACCGACGATGCGGTGGGCAAAGGACTTGAAGGCGGGCTCGATACGCAGCAGTTCATCGCGGCTGACCACCTTGCGGGACACGCCGTAGCGGCGCATCAGGTTGGCGGCCTCGCCGGCGGTGTCGAAGGACTTCTGGACGGTGTAGTAGTGCGCGATGCCGTGCTGCAGGCGCTGGTAGGCAATGCCGGTGCTGCGCACCATCTCCTTCATGGTGGCGTGGCTGTAGGCGCCCAATGCCACCAGTTGCTGCACATTGCGCTCGAACGCCGCGTCGTTGCACTGGCCGAGGAACTGCAAGCTCCAGCGCCACTGCTGCCAGTCGAGCTTGGGGCGGAACAGCAGCGGTGCGTCGTGCTGGAACATCCACTTCAGCGCCTTCAGCGGGGCGTCGCGGTTGGCCCAGGGCTCGCAGTAGCTCACCGAGATCTGCGCCGCGTTGGCGAAACTGGTCTCCAGGGCGGCGTCGGCTTGGCGTTCGACCACTGTGACCTCGTGCCCCTGCTCCAGCAAATGCCATGCTGTACTGATCCCGATGATGCCTGCGCCTAGAACGATGATTTTCATGGGCGGCAGTATCCGGGAAGCCACGGCTAATTAAAAGTAAAATTAACCCATAGCAGAAAACATTAGGATCCCTAATATGAGTACCTTCGACCCGGATGCGCTGGAGTGCCTTGCGGCGATTGTCGAGGAGGGAGGCTTCGAACGCGCGGCGGTTCGTTTGTCGATCACCCAGTCGGCGGTGTCACAGCGCCTGCGCTCCTTGGAGGTGCAGGTGGGCACGGTGTTGATTGTGCGCAGTCGCCCGCTCAAGGCCACCTCGGCCGGGCGCCTGTTGCTCAAGCACGCCATGCAGATGCGTCTGCTGCGCGCCGATCTGGAGCGCGATCTCAAGGAACTGGCGCCCGGCGCCGCCGCGACGGGGGTCGATCAGGAGCAGATATCGATCGCCATCAACGCCGACAGCATCGCCACCTGGGCCTTGCCGGCGCTCAATGGCCTGGCGCATCAAGGTCTGGCGATGGAGATCATCACCGACGATCAGGATTTCACGCACGGCTGGCTGCGCGAGGGGCAGGTGCTGGGTTGTGTCACCACCCTGAAGCAGGCGCTGCGCGGCTGCAAGATGGTGCCTCTGGGGGCGATGTCCTATGTGGCGGTGGCGCAGCCGGCGTTTGCCGCGGCGCACTGCCCGCAGGGACTGACCCCGCACAGTTTTCAGAAGGTCCCGTTCATTGCGTTCAACCGCAAGGACGACCTGCAGTCGGAGTTCATCTGTCGTGCCTTTGGCCTGAAGCGGATCTCCTTGCGGCAGATGTTCGTGCCCAGCTCCGAAGGGCAGGTGCGCGCGGTGCTGGCAGGCTGGGGGGTCAGCGTGCTGCCAGAACTGCAGGTGCGCACCCATCTGCAGGACGGGCAACTGGTCAATATCGCGCCGAGCTTCGCGTTGCCGATCGAGCTGTATTGGCATTGCTGGAACCTCGACTCGGTGGTGCTCGACGGGCTCACCGATGCCCTCACCAGCGCCGCCGCCGTGTCTTTGGTGCGGCCCTGACGCACATTCAGCGGCACGCGTGGGGGCACCAGTTCCTTAGCGCACCATCAGGATCGGCACCTTGCAGTTGGCCAGCACTTGGGTGGCCACCGAGCCCATCACCAGATTCATCAGTGCGCCGTGGCCATGCGAGCCCATCACCAGCAGGTCGAACTTGCCTGACTCGGCGAACTTGGCAATGGTTGGACCGGCCTGGCCGACCTTCCAGTCGCTCTTGGCATCGATGCCATGGCGCAACAGGAACTTGGTGACGGGTGCGATCACCTTCTCGGATTCGTCGGAGTAATAGGCCTCGACAATCTCCTTGCCGACGGCGGCGCGTGCACGCGGCGGCAGGGCCGGTTGGACCGTCAGCACGGTGTAGTCACTGCCGTTGGCGAACATTTCACCGTGCGTCGTCAGGTAGGCGAGCATCTTCTTGGTGTACGGACTTCCATCAATGGCGAGAAGAATCTTCATAGAGCCTCGGTGATCAAAGAGTTCAGTGTACCCAAGGCGCGCGCTGCGCGGCCGCGCGGTGGCGGGGTTGACGGGATGGCTCAGGTGGCAAAGACGCCACTGGCCACCTCGAAGATGGTCTTGCGCAACCACTGGTGGGCACTCTCGTGCTGCATGCGGCCGTGCCAGAGTGTGTCGATGTGCATGGAAGGTACCTCGAACGGCAGGTCGCGCAGCACCAGCTGGTCGGCAATGCCGGTCACGCCGACAAAGTGACGCGGCAACACCGTCAACAGGTTTGAGCTGGCGACCACCTGGCCCGCCGTGAAGAACTGGTTGACCGTGATCACCACGCGGCGGCTGCGCCCCAGCGCGGTCAGCGCCTCGTCGACAAAGCCATAAGGTCGCCCAGAAAAGCTCACCAGCAGGTGGCGCGCACCGCAGAAGCGGTCCAGCGTCAGCGCTCCGCTGGCCAGCGGATGGTCGCGCCGCATGGCGCAGACGTACTGGCCGTTGTACAGGCGCTGGTGCGCGAACGCCACGGCTTCATCCTGCTCGGCACGCGCGCTAAGGTCGGCCATCACGGCCGGAAAGTAGCCAGCCGCCAGATCCGCCTGCTCGCCCTCGAGCAGGCGGCGCGGGTCGCGTGTCGTCAGCGGCACCACGCGCACCGACACGCCGGGTGCGTCGCGGTCCATCACGGCGATCAGGCCGGGCATCAGTACCGCTGCCGTGGCGTCGGCCATGGTCAGCACGAAGGTGGTCTTCGCCTGGGCCGGATCGAACGCGCTGGGTGCCAATGAGGACTGTAACTGGCGCAAGGCCTCGCGCACCGAGGGCCACAGCGCCAGCGCGCGTGGCGTGGCAGTCACGCCCTGGCCGCTGCGTTGCAGCAGTTCGTCGCCCAGTGACTCGCGCAGGCGGCGCAGCGCATTGCTGACGGCAGGTTGCGTCAGGGACAGGTTCTGGGCGGCGCGGGTCAGGCTGCGCTCGGCCATGACCTCGTCGAATACGCGCAGTAAATTCAGATCCAGGGTACGGAAATTGATCGGGTTCATGGTCTTGTCATCACTATGGTGAATGACCTACATCATAAATATAAAGTTGAGTAACGGTGGTGTAAACCCTAATATGACGTCATCCGGCTACATCGCCACAAGCGTCTATGAGATGAAAGGGACCACACCATGGCCAATTCGATGACTTCTTCCTATTCCGCAGCCCAGGCTGGCGGTCGCACCAGCAGCGCTGGCACCAAGGCCGGCATGCGTGCACGTTTTGACTCCACCAAGGGACTGAGTTCCATGCTGCTGGCAGCCATGGTTTCCGCGCTGGTGGTGGTTGCCGATCGCCTGATCGACACCTGGGCCGACGGTCATTTGCTGGCGGCTTGGGTGGCGCTGTGGGCTGTTGGCTTTGCCGCCTTGGCCGTGTTCAGCGGCGCCGCGCGCAAGCTGGCCGCCAGTGCCGTGGTGGCGCTGGACAAATGGTCGCAACGGGTTGCACAGAACCGCGCTGACGAGCGCCTGTGGGCCATTGCCCAGGCGGATCCACGCGTGATGGCCGACCTGCAGATGGCGATTGCCCGCGGTCGCGGTGACAGCCCCAGTGCGGCGGTTGATTCGCGCTGGGCACGTTTCGCTGACAGGTTCTGAAGGCGCCGCGATGCAAGCATTCTGAGCGCTGAGCCAGAATGAAGAAAGCCACCCGAGGGTGGCTTTTTCTTTGGGCAACGCCAATCAGGCGTGCAGTCGCTGCTCGATCTGCGCCTTGGTGGCTTCCAGCTCCTTGGGCAGGTGGTACGCCAGTTGCTGGAACAACTCGCTGTGCAGCTTCAGTTCGGCCAGCCACGCGGCCTTGTCGATGCTGGTGACGGTTGCGAACTGGGCTGGCGTGAAGTCCAGGCCGGTCCAGTTGAGCTCGCCGTAGCTGGGGCTCACGCCGAACACGTTGTCCTCGCCGCCGGCCTTGCCCTCGATGCGGTCCACCATCCACTTGAGCACGCGCATGTTCTCGCCATAGCCGGGCCAGACGAACTTGCCGTCGTCACCTTTGCGGAACCAGTTGACGCAGTAGATCTTGGGCAGCGTGTGGCCGGACTCCTCGAGCTTGTGCTCCATGTCCAGCCAGTGCTGGAAGTAGTCGCTCATGTTGTAGCCGCAGAACGGCAGCATGGCAAACGGGTCACGGCGCACCACGCCCATTTGGCCGGCCGCCGCGGCGGTGGTCTCGGAGCCCATGGTCGCGGCCATGTAGACGCCTTCCATCCAGCTACGGGCTTCGGTGACCAGCGGCACGGTGGTGGAGCGGCGACCACCGAAGATGAATGCGTCGATCGCCACGCCGTTGGGGTTGTCCCACTCGGCATCCAGCGCCGGATTGTTGAGGGCCGTCACGGTGAAGCGCGAATTGGGATGCGCCGCCTTGGCACCGGTTTCCTTGGCAATGGCCGGCGTCCAGTCCTTGCCTTGCCAGTCGATCAGGTGCTCGGGAACGCTGCCGGTGTCCTTCTCCATGCCTTCCCACCAGACGTCGCCGTCGTCGGTCAGCGCCACGTTGGTGAAGATCACGTTCTTGTCCAGGCTGCGCATGCAGTTGGGGTTGGTGTGCATGTTGGTGCCGGGGGCCACGCCGAAGTAGCCGGCCTCGGGGTTGATGGCGTACATCTTGCCGTCGGCGTGGGGCTTGATCCAGGCGATGTCGTCACCGATGGTGGTGACCTTCCAGCCCTTGAATGCAGGCGGCGGCACCAGCATGGAGAAATTGGTCTTGCCGCAGGCGCTGGGAAAGGCGGCTGCGATATGGTATTTCTTGCCTTCGGGGTTGGTCACGCCAAGAATCAGCATGTGTTCGGCCAGCCAGCCCTGATCGCGGCCCATGTTGGAGGCGATGCGCAGGGCAAAGCATTTCTTGCCCAGCAAGGCGTTGCCGCCGTAGCCCGACCCGTAGGACCAGATCTCGCGCGTCTCGGGATAGTGCACGATGTACTTGGTCTTGTTGCACGGCCATTTCACGTCGGCCTGGCCGGCTGCCAGCGGCGCGCCCACGGTGTGCACGCAGGGCACGAAGGCACCGTTGACGCCCAGCACGTCATAGACGGCCTTGCCCATGCGGGTCATGATCTTCTGGTTCACCGCCACGTAGGCGCTGTCGGTCAGCTCGATGCCGATGTGGGAAATGTGCGAACCCAGCGGACCCATCGAGAACGGCACCACGTACATGGTGCGACCACGCATGCAGCCGTCGAACAGGGCCGGCGTGCCATCGGTCTGGCCCGATTGCAGCAGCGCGCGCATCTCGGCCGGGGCCATCCAATTGTTGGTGGGGCCGGCGTTTTCCTTCTTCTCCGAGC
>Ga0208262_1000424_pt1 | contig 14772 bp, 12 predicted proteins | sample LakWasMet15_LOW5_2_FD_183863 | JGI IMG/M metagenome (GOLD analysis project Ga0208262, IMG submission 183863) | Freshwater sediment methanotrophic microbial communities from Lake Washington under simulated oxygen tension - Sediment Metagenome... | ecosystem: Environmental > Aquatic > Freshwater >... | reverse complement strand
GCGCCAGACCACGGCGACGGTGGGGTTGGCCTGGGCGCGCTCGATCTGTGACAGCATGGACTTGGAGACGCCGGCCTTGCGCGACAGCTCGTCGAGCGACAGGCTCTGCTGCTGGCGCAGCGCGGCCAGGGTGTCGCCCACGCGGGGCGGCTCGGTGTGGGCGGTCTTGGAGGATCGGGTAGCCATGCGTCGCCTGGATTGGGTTGATTCGATATATTGCAAGTTTGTTCGATATACTGCACAATCGCGAAATTGACAGACACGCCATTGTGCCTGATCGCGCTGTTCCGAGGAGAGTGACCATGACCACCACGCCTGACTTCCATACCCACCTGCGCCAGGAGCTGCAGGGCATACGCGATGCCGGCCTGTACAAGGCCGAGCGCGTCATCGCCACGCCGCAGGGCGCGCATATCCGCACCGTGCTGAGCGATGGCACCAGCCGTGAGGTGCTCAACCTGTGCGCCAACAATTACCTGGGGCTGTCGTCGCACCCGGATGTCATCGCCGCCGCCCACGAGGCGCTGCGCACCCACGGCTATGGCCTGAGCTCGGTGCGCTTCATCTGCGGCACGCAGGATCTGCACAAGACGCTGGAGCGCCGCCTCTCAGGCTTCCTGGGCACCGAGGACACCATCCTCTATGCGGCGGCCTTCGACGCCAATGGTGGCTTGTTCGAGCCGCTGCTGGGCGAGCAGGACGCCGTCATCAGCGATGAGCTGAACCACGCCTCCATCATCGACGGCATCCGCCTGTGCAAGGCCAAGCGCTACCGCTACAAGCACAACGACATGGCCGACCTGCAGCGCTGCCTGGAGCAGGCCGCCAGCGATGGCGCGCGCTACAAGCTGGTGTTCACCGATGGCGTGTTCTCCATGGACGGCACCATCGCCCAGCTCGATGCGATGCGCACCCTATGCGACCGGCACGATGCGCTGTTGGGCATCGACGAGTGTCACGCCAGCGGCTTCATGGGCGCCACCGGACGCGGCACGCATGAGTACCGTGGCGTGTTCGGCAAGGTCGACATCATCACCGGCACGCTGGGCAAGGCACTGGGCGGCGCATCGGGCGGTTTCACCAGCGCGCGGCGCGAAGTGGTGGAGCTGCTGCGCCAGCGCTCGCGGCCCTACCTGTTCTCCAACACCGTGGCGCCCAGTATCGTGGGCGCCTCGATCGCGGTGCTCGACCTGCTGGAGGGCTCGACCGCGCTGCGCGACAAGCTGGCTGATAACACGCGCTACTTCCGCGCCGCCATCGCCCAAGCCGGCTTCGACATCAAGCCCGGCGAGCACCCCATCGTGCCCATCATGGTGTATGACGCCACGCAGGCGCAGCGGCTGGCGGCGCGCCTGCTGGAGCTGGGCGTCTACGTGGTGGGTTTCTTCTTCCCCGTGGTGCCAAAGGGGCAGGCGCGCATTCGGGTTCAGGTGAGCGCGGTGCACGAGCGCGCCGACCTGGACCGGGCGGTGGCCGCCTTCACGCAGGCTGGCCGCGAGCTGGGTCTGGTGGCCTAGGGGTGGCGCGTTGAAGACCCGCGTTCTCATTCTGGGCGCCAATGGCCAGATCGGCACCGAGCTGACGCCGGCACTGGTGCAGCGCTTTGGCGCCGACGCGGTGGTGACCAGCGACCTGGCGCCCGAAGGCCGAGTGCTGGGCCTGCGCCACGAGGCCTTGGATGTAACCGAGGCCAGCGCCCTGACCGAGGTGGTGGAGCGTCATGAGATCACCCAGGTCTACCTGCTGGCCGCCGCCCTGTCGGCGCGCGGCGAGCAGCACCCCAAGTGGGCCTGGGACCTCAACATGAAGGGCCTGCTCAACGTGCTGGAGTTGGCGCGCACGCACAAGCTGGAGCGTGTGTTCTGGCCCAGCTCGATTGCTGCCTTCGGCCCGTCCACCCCGCGTGAGCACACACCGCAAAAGGCGGTGATGGACCCGACCACGGTGTACGGCATTTCCAAGCTGGCCGGCGAGGGCTGGTGCGCCTGGTACCACCGCAAGCACGGCGTGGACGTGCGCAGCCTGCGCTACCCGGGCCTGATCAGCTGGAAGACGCCACCGGGTGGCGGCACCACCGACTACGCGGTGGAGATATTCCATGCCGCCATCGAGCGCGGCCACTACAGCTGCTTCCTGGCTGAGGACACCGCGCTGCCCATGATGTACATGCCCGATGCCATCCGCGCCACGCTGGAGCTGATGGACGCACCGGCGGAGCAGGTGAAGGAGCGCGGCTCCTACAACCTGGCCGGCATCAGCTTCACGCCCGCGCAGATTGGGCGCGCCATCGCCCGGCACGTGGCCGGCTTCACGCTGCACTGCGAGCCGGACTTCCGCCAGGCGATAGCCGACAGCTGGCCACGCTCCATCGACGACCAGGCCGCGCGGCGCGACTGGGGTTGGCAGCCCCATTACGACCTGGACGCCATGGTGCAGGACATGCTGGACAACCTGCGGCCGACGCGCTGGCCCTGAGGCGGTGCCTGACTTGAGCAGCGCGACGATGATCGCCAAAGCCGGCCTCGTTTGGGGCGCCAGGGTAGCGGCACTGGCGCTGTGCCTGCTGGCCGGCTGCGCCACCTTGCCCGATGAGTTCGAGCGCGCACCCTCCAAGGCCATGGCTTTGTCGACCGACACCGCGCTCGGCCGCATCGCCGCGCGTTCGCAGCCAGACCCGGACTTGAGCGGCTTTCGGCTCATGCCAAGCGGCGACTTTGCACTCAGCACACGGCTCGAGCTGGTCCGGCGCGCGCAGCGCACGGTGGACGTGCAGTACTACCAGATCGACAACGACGAGACCGGCCGCTTCATGCTGCGCACGCTGCGCGATGCCGCCCTGCGCGGCGTGCGGGTCCGGCTGCTGATGGATGACCTCTACACCTCCGGCGCGGACGATCTGCTCATTGCCCTTGCCGCCACGCCCAATCTCGAGCTGCGCCTGTTCAACCCCTTCCCCGCGGGGCGCGGCAGCATGCTGGGCCGCTTCGCCTTCTCGTTGTTCGACTTCACGCGCGTCAACCGCCGCATGCACAACAAGCTGTTCATCGTGGACGGCGCCATGGCGGTGGCGGGGGGGCGCAACATCGGCAACGCCTACTTCAGGCAGGCGGAGGGGGCGAACTTCCTGGACCTCGACACCTTTGTGACCGGCGCGCTCATCCCTCGCCTGGCCAGCCTCTTTGACCAGTACTGGAACAGTCCCCACGTCCGCCCCATCGGTACCGTGGTGGCATCGACGCTGCCTCCGGAAAGCCTGCGCGAGCGCTTCGAGTCCATGACCGGCCCGGACACCACCCCGGCGCCGCGAGCGCCGCCGCCCAACGACGTGCTGGGCTATGGCCCGCTGGTCGAGGACCTGGACGCCGGCAAGCTGGGGCTGATCTGGAGCCTGGCCGAGGCCTATGCCGACACGCCAGATCGGGTGACCGGCAAGACCGCCAGTTACGGCGGTGTGCCGCTGCTGGACGTCGACAGTGTGCGCTACAACGTGCGCGAGCAGATGCGGCGCGCCCGCCAGGAAGTCACGCTGGTCTCGCCCTACCTGATTCCCGGCCAGGCCGGCCTGGAGGTGCTGCGCGAAATCACGCAGCGCGGCGTCAAGGTCGACGTGGTCACCAATTCGCTGGCCGCCACCGATGAGCCGCTGGTCCATGCGGGCTACCGGCGCTATCGCCCCGACATGCTGCGCCTGGGCGTGGAGCTGCATGAACTCAGTTCCGCGCGCACGCAGCGCAGCGTGCGGCTCGGCCTCTTTGGCACCCAGGTCGGCCGCCTGCACGCCAAGGCCGCGGTGGTTGACCGGCGCACGCTGTTCGTCGGTTCGATGAACCTCGATCCGCGCTCGGAGCTTCACAACACCGAGATTGGTCTCATCGTTTACAGCCCCGAGCTGGCTCAGCAGGTGTTGCGGCTGGTCGGCGAGATCAAACAGCAGGGCGCCTACCAGGTGCAGTTCGCGCCCGGCGGCGAGCGCCTGCAATGGGTGGGCGGCGACCCGTCCGCGCCGCAGGTGCTCGACACCGAACCGGATTCCACGCTCGGCGACCGCCTGATGCTGGAACTGCTCGGACCCCTGGCGCCCGAGAGCCTGCTGTAGCCGGCGCTGCCGCCGCGCTGTCTAGTTGAGTGGCGCCTCGCTCACGTTGACCGCTTCCACCTGCACCAGCAGGCGGACCTGGTCCTCGAAGCCGAAGGCAAGGCCCCAGTCGATGCCAAACTCGCTGCGCAGCACGGTGGTCTCGAAGTCGCCGCCGCAGACCTGACGCTTGAGCATGGGACTCACGTAGCAGCCAAAGCGGTTGGCCTTGAGCTTGACCGGCCGGGTGACGCCCTTGAGCGTCAGCGTGCCGCCCACCTCCGTGACCTTCTGCGCAGCGAAGTCGAGCTTCTCGGCAACGAAACGCGCGGTCGGAAACTCTGCGACGTTGAAGAAGTCCTTGCTCAGTACGTGTCGGTTGAGCAGGTCCACGCCGGTGTTGATGGAGGCGATGTCCATCGTGATCTCGATCCGGCCGCCGGTTCCGCTGCCGTCGATGCTGACCGAGCCGTCCTTGGTGCTGAAGCGTCCACGGTTGGTGGTGGTGCCGTAGTGGCCCATTTCGTACATCACGAAGGTGTGGGTCGGGTCGATCACGTAGCGCGCGTTCCTGACCGGCCCCCCGCTCGGTTGGGACGCCAGGGGAGGGGGGAATTGGGCAGCGGCGTCGGTCGCGGCTTGTGTCAGGGCGATGGCAAGCCAGACGGCGGCAAGGGTTTTGTGCATGGCGTGGCTCTCTGGGTGGCCTGGTGGGTGGATATCGAGAAGGGAGGGCGGCAGCGGTGTCAGGTCGGCGAGGCCTGTTCCAGCCCTTGCCGGGCTGCCACCACCACCGCATCGGTAAGGCGCTTCAACATCGGCAGCGCGTGGCGCGTGTGTTGCCAGTACAGCGGCACCATCAGGGGCGTGTCGGGCTGCAGGCAGACCAGCGAGCCCTCAAGCAACGCCTGCGCCACCAGCGGTGCCGGATTCATGCCCCAGCCCAGGCCGGCGCGGCAGCCATCGACGAAGGCCTGGCTGGAGGGCAGCCAGTGGCGCGGCAGCTCGACACTGTGGCCCAGCAACTGGCTGCACCAGGCTTGCTGCAGGCGGTCTTGCCGGTTGAAGGTCAGGCAGGGGGCCTGCGCCAGCGTGTCGGCCGTCACGCCCTGCGCGAAGTGGCGTTGCAGGTAGGCCGGGCTGGCGGTGGCCAGGTATCGCATGGCGCCCAGCGGCACGCTGCGGCAGCCTTGCACCGGTGTGGCCAGGCCGGTGACGGCGGCGATCACGTCGGCGTTGCGCAGCCGCTCGGCGGTGTGGTCCTGGTCTTCCAGGCTGATGTCCAGCAGCACCGGTTCGGCCTGCGCAAAGGTGGCGGCGGCGTTGACAAACCAGGTGGCCAGGCTGTCGGCGTTGACGGCCACGCGCAGCGTGATGCGGCCGCTATGGTCGGCAGCCAGCGCCGGCAGTGCCTGCAGCAGCTCGTGCTCCAGCATGCCCACCTGTTCGATGTGGCGGCACAGTTGCAGGCCGGCCGCGGTGGCGCTGGCGGGCGGGCCGCGCACGATCAGCACCTGGCCGACGCGCTCTTCGAGCAGCTTGACGCGTTGCGACACCGCCGAGGGCGTGAGGTGCAGCGCGCGCGCCGCGCGCTCGAAACTGCCTTCGCGCACCACGGCGGCCACGGCAGCCAATAGCGGGTAGTCCAGCATGGGGATTCAGCAATGCTTCATGGGGTTCAGCAAGTCTAACTGGCCGGCGCGCCCGGGCTGCGGCATGCTTGGCAGCCATGAACCTCCACACCGTGCTGCCCAGTTACTTCAATGGCCTGGCCCTGAGCCTGTCGCTGATCGCTGCCATTGGCGCGCAGAACGCCTTCGTGCTGCGCCAGGGCCTGCGCCGCGAGCACGTGGGGACGATGGTGCTGTTCTGCGCCGGCGTGGATGCGCTGCTGATGGGCGCCGGCGTGTTCGGCATGGCCGCGCTGATCGCCGGTCACCCGGTGCTGGCGCAGGCCATTGCGCTGGGTGGTGCGCTGTTTCTGGCGTACTACGGCGTGAGCGCCTTGCGCCGGGCAACCGGCTCCAGCAGCCTGCGTAGCGCGCAGGGCGCGGGCCTGACGCGCAGCCAGGCCTTGCTGCAACTGGCTGGCTTCACGTTTCTCAACCCGCACGTGTACCTTGATACGGTGCTGCTGGTGGGGTCGATCGGGGCGCAGCAGTCAGGCGCTGCCAAGTCGGTCTTCGTCGGGGGCGCCGCCAGCGCCAGCGTGCTGTGGTTCACCACCCTGGCCTACGGCGCACGCTGGTTGGCGCCGTGGTTTGCCCGGCCGCGTGCCTGGGCAATGCTCGACGGCCTGATCGGCCTGACCATGCTGGCGCTGGCCGCCATGCTGCTGCGCCAGGGGATAACTTGACTTGAGTATTTACGCCACCGCAATCCGGTACAAGACGCGCGCCCTGGCAGAGGTGATGATGGCCGCATGTTGACGGGTGTTTTGTTTGCCTTGGCGGCCGGACTGGTGTGGGGCCTGGTGTTTGTCGCCCCCTTGATGCTGCCGGACTATCCGGCGGCGCTGTTGTCGTGCGGGCGCTATGTGGCCTTTGGGCTGATTGCCCTGCCGCTGGGGTGGCTGGACCGGCGCAACCTGGCCGGCTTCGAGCGCGCCGACTGGCTGGAGGCGCTCAAGCTCTCGGCCATTGGCAACCTGCTGTACTACCTGTGCCTGGCAGCTGCCATCCAGCGCGCCGGCGGGCCGCTGCCGACCATGATCATCGGCACCCTGCCGGTGGTGATAGCCATCAGCTCCAACCTGCGCGACGCCAAGCGCGATGGCCGCCTGCCGTGGCTCAAGCTGCTGCCCTCGCTGTTGCTGATTGGCGCCGGCATTGCCTGCGTCAACCAGGTCGAGCTGGCACACCTGCGTGCGCAGGCCGATCTGGATCTGTCGCGCTATGCCAGCGGTGCCGTGCTGGCACTGCTGGCGGTGGCTTGCTGGACCTGGTACCCCTTGCGCAACGCCGACTGGCTGCGCACCCACGCCCAGCGCAGCCCGCGCAGCTGGGCGACCGCGCAGGGCCTCACCACCTTGCCGCTGGCGCTGGCGGGCTATGCCGCCCTGTGGCTATGGAGCGCCCTGATGGGCACCCAACCCTGGGGCAACGGCGCCGCCTTTGCGATGCCGCTGGGTCCGCAGCCGCTGCCCTATGTGGGCTTGATGCTGTCGATCGGGTTGTTCGCTTCGTGGTTGGGCACCTTGTGCTGGAACGAGGCCAGCCAGCGGCTGCCCACCACGCTGGCCGGGCAACTGATCGTGTTCGAGACCCTGAGCGCGCTGGCCTATGCCTTCATGCTGCGCGGCCAGATGCCGCAGCCGCTCACGCTGGGTGGCATTGCGCTGCTGGTGGCGGGCGTGTTCTGGGCGCTGCGCATCAAGCCGGTCTGACGGCGCGCAACACGACCGGCTGCACCGCCTACAGCTCGGTCACATCGACAAAGGCACCGGCCTCGGGAAAGCGGGTCACCATCCACAGGCGGTCGAGCTTCAGGGCGTGGATGACCGGCTGGGGCAGGTCGTCGACGCGCTCGGGCTGGGGATCGGGGCAGTCGGCCAGCAAGGCCGCCAGGTGCACCACGCCCGCCAGGGCGTCAAAGGGCTTGGCCGCCATCGGATTGCCGGCGCTTTGCAGTCCGTTGACGATGGCCTCGGGGAAGTTCCAGTGCCGGGCCAGCACGGCGGTGACCTGGCCCTCGTCAAAACCCAGCAGGCGCTGCTCGCGCTGCCAGCGCTCCTCGGCCTGATTGGGCGCGGCCTCGATCTGCGCCAGGCTCTCGGGCGAACGCTGGCCAATCAGCAGCTCGCCCAGGCGCAGCATCATGCCCGCCAGCCAGGCCTGCTGCGGCTCCACACCGGCGCCGCCGGCCAGCCACTGCGCGTAGCCGGCGCAGGCCATGCTGAACTTCCAGAACGCGGCACGGTCCAGGCCGGGCACCGTCGGAAACGCCGCCTTGATGCTGGTCGACAGGGCCAGTGCCCGGATGCGCGACATGCCGATCAGCGTGATAGCGTGGTTCAGCGACAGCACCTGCCGGCTCAGGCCGAATTGGGCGCTATTGGCCATGCGCAACAGGTTGGCGGTGAGTGCGGGGTCCTTGGCGATGATGGTCTCCACCTGCGCGCTGGAGGCCGATTCGTCATTGAGCGTGCGAATCAGCGCGTGCGCCACCTCCGTCATGATGGGCAGCTTGGCGGATTGGAAGAAGGCGGTCAAGGTAGGCATGAATACTCCAGGTCCAACGTGGTGTCGTGTACTGCGCGGGTTCCGCAGCCGACGCCACAGCTGCAAGTATAGAAAGTTGCCGTGGCCCCGGTGTGCGCGCTATGCTTTGTCTCTGGCGCCAACCGCAGGACAGGCTACTTCCCATGACACGCTACTGGCTCATGAAATCCGAGCCCACCGAGTGTTCGGTGGACGACGCGCTGGCCGCGCCCCGTGCCACGGTGCCGTGGGTGGGCGTGCGCAATTACCAGGCGCGCAATTACATGCGTGATGCCATGCAGGTCGGTGACGGCGTGCTGTTCTACCACTCCAGTTGTGCCGAGCCCGGTATCGCGGGCCTGGCGCGGGTGGCGTCGGCGGCTTACCCCGACCCCACGCAGTTCGATCCCCGCTCGCCGTACTACGATGCCGCGGCCAAGCCCGAGGCGCCGCGCTGGCTGCTGGTGGACGTGCAGGCGCTGCGCAAGACGCGTCTGCTGACGCTGCCCGCGCTGCGCGCCGCATCGGCGCTGCAGGATCTTCTGGTGCTGAAGAAGGGCAACCGCTTGTCCATCACGCCGGTGCAGCCGCAACAATGGGAGGCGATTCTGGCCTTGCTGGGTGGTGGCTAAGAAGGCAGCGGCGCAGACTTGGACTCCAGCAGCTTCACCAACGCCCACAGCACCCGGTTTGCCGGCGTGGCAATGCCCAGCGCTTCGCCGCGCCGCACGATCAGGCCGTTGAGGTAGTCGATCTCGCTGCGCCGGCCGCGCGCCAGGTCCTGCGCGGTCGACGAGAACTGGTTGGGCATGGTCTGCACAATCTTGCGGATGGCGGCGTCCACGTCACCGGCCACCTGCACGCCCTCGGCCCGGGCGACGGCCTGGCACTCGTCCACCACGTCGCGCATCACCTGCTGCACGCCCTCGCCCAGCACGGTCTTGCCGTAGGGCATTTGCGTGATGGCCGAGACCGCGTTGTAGGCGCAGTTGAGGATCAGCTTGGCCCATAGGGCGCCGCGCACGTTGTCCGAGATCTCGGCCGGAATGCCGGCGCCGGCCAGCACGCGCAGCAAGGTCTCGCTGTCGCTGCACGGTGCGATCACCAGCTCGCCGCGGCCATGGTGGCGTACCCATCCCGGGCCGGCCATCTCGGTGGCCACGTAGACCACGGCGGGGGCCACCTCGACGCCCGGGAGCACGTTGCGCAGGCGCTCGGCGTTGTCCACGCCGTTTTGCAGGCACAGCACCAGCGCACCGGGTGCCAAGTGCGGGCGTATCTGCGCGCCGGCGGCTTCGGTGTCGGTGGACTTGACGCAGAACAGCACCAGCTTGGCCTGTCGCACGGCCGCCGGGTCGGAACTGGCGCCGAGGTGCACGTGTTCGTCAAAAGTGGTGGTCTGCATGTGCAGGCCGTCGCGCTCGATGGCCTGCACGTGTTGCGGCCGCGCGATCAGCACCACCTCATGGCCGGCGCGCGCCAGCATGCCGCCGCAGTAGCAGCCGACGGCACCCGCGCCCATTACGGCGATCTTCAAGGAGGAAGGAGTCATGGCCTGCATTGTGCTGCGGCGGCGGGCGCGGCTCACGCCGCGTCGCTGGAGGTTTCGGTGAAGGATTGCACGTCGGGCAGCTCGGCCGCCAGTGTTTCGCTATCGAGTTGCAGCTTGACCATCACCTGCTCGGGCAGGTCCACCGCGACCGGGGGTGTGCTGAGCGCACCGTCCGCCAGCAGGCCCGCCAGATGCAGCACTGCGCCCAGCGGCGAGAACGGCGGCTCGGCCATGGGTTGGCCGCCGGCGTTCAGGGCCGTCACCATCTCGGCGGGGAAATCCCAGCGCCGCGCCAGTTCGCCGGTGAGTTGGCATTCGTCGAAGCCGAGCGCGCCGCGCTGGCGCGCCCAGCGCTCGCCGGGGCCGCGTGGCAGCCGCTCAAACGCCTCCATCAGCGCCGGGTCCTGCTGCCCGATGAGCAGCGCGCCGAGGCGCAGCATCATGCCGGTCAGCCAAGCCTGTTGTTCGTCCAGTCCCAGCCGGGCGGCCAGGTGGCGCGCGTAGCCGGCACAGGCCAGGCTGCTGCGCCAGAACTCGGTGCGGTCCAGGCCGGCGGCCGAGGGGAACACGTTGCTCAGGCAGATCGACAAGGCGCGGGCGCGGATCAGCGACATGCCCACCACATTGACGGCGTGATCGAGTGAATTGACGGTGCGCGACAGGCCGAACAGGGCGCTGTTGGCCATGCGCAGCAGGGTGGTGGTGAGGGCGGGGTCCAGGGCGATCACGTCGCGCACCGTGCTGACGCTGGCGTCCGGATCATCGAGGGTCTGGATCAGCCGATGCGCCACCTCCGACAACACGGGCAGCTTGACGGTTTGCAGGAATGCAGCGGGGCTTGGCATGGTGTGGCGGAGCGAACCGGCGTCGGATCATTCTGACACGAACCGCCCACTTTGGCTTGCGTATATCGAGTCGCGCCGCTGCGCCGTGCTCAGCCTGGCGACGGTGTCTTGTCGGGGAACTCGCAGTAGCGGCGCACCGCGCATTGCCAGCACTTTGGCTGGCGTGCCAGGCAGACATAGCGGCCATGCAAGATAAGCCAATGGTGGGCGTCCACCAGGTAGGTCGGGGGAATGTTCTTCAGCAGGGCCTGCTCCACTTCCAGCGGCGTCCTGCCGGGTGCCAGGCCGGTGCGGTTGCCCAGGCGGAAGATGTGGGTGTCGACCGCCATGGTGGGCTCGCCAAACGCCACGTTGAGGATGACGTTGGCGGTCTTGCGTCCGACGCCGGGCAGCGCCTGCAGCGCCTCGCGGCTGCGCGGCACCTGGCCGGCATGCTGGTCGATCAGCAACTGGCAGGTTTGCAGCAGGTGCCTGGCCTTGCTGTGGTACAGGCCTATGGTCTTGATGTAGCCCTCCAGCCCTTGCAGCCCCAGGGCCAGCATCTTGTGCGGCGTGTTGGCCACGGCAAACAGCTTGCGCGTGGCCTTGTTGACGCTGACGTCGGTGGCCTGCGCCGACAGCAGCACCGCCACCAGCAGCTCGAACACCGAGCTGTATTCGAGTTCGGTGACCGGCTGCGGATTGGCCGCCTTCAGGGTGGCGAAGAAGCCTTCGATCGCAGCCGGGGTCATGCCAGTCAACTTGGTTCTTGGGGTTTCAGGCGAGATGGCGTAGTTCGCGCAAGGCCACCGACACCGGTGCCAGGTCGGGGCTTTGCGTGCTGATGTTGGCCAGCAGCTTGCGCAGGCGCTCGATCGACGTGGTGTGCTGCGCCGTCCACTCGCTCAGCCCGCCCGCGCGTGCCAGCAGGCCGCGCGTGATCTGGCTGGCAATCGAGTAGACGTCGTCGCGCGCGCTGCCCCGCGCCTGGGTCTGCCACAGCGTGTCGGTGGGCAGGCGGTTGATCTCGCCGCGCCAGGCGGTCAGGCCCAGTTCGGCGTCCACCGCGAAGTAGGCGCGGGCGGCTTGCTCCAGCCCGGTGCTGGCGCTTTGCGCCAGGTCCACCAGGTCGAGTGCCGGGAAGATGAATTCCAGTGCCGTGAGGTTCTGCGCCAGGTCATGCTCGACGCCGGCGTCCACCAGCGTTTGCGTGGCGCGCTGCCAACTGGCGTTGGCATTGGCCGGCAGCCAGGCGGTCAGGTTGGCGCGCAGTTCGCGTGCACCGGGCTGGTAGCGCTGGATCAGCGTGGGCAAGTCGGTGCTTTGCGAGCGCACGCGCAGCATCCAGCGCGAGGCGCGTTGCGCGATGGCGATGAGCTGGCTCAGCAGGTCGAGTTGCAGCGAGGTCGAAACCTTGTAGTCCAGCGCATCGATCTGGTCCCACAGCGGCTCCAGGCCGAAGATCTCGCGCGCCAGCGTGTAGGCGCGCACCACGTCGGCCGCGGTGGCACCGGCTTCGGCCGCAATGAAGTTGACAAAGGTCGCGCCGGTGCGGTTCACCACCGTGTTGGTGATGAAGGTGGCGATGATCTCGCGCTTGAGCGGGTGCTTGGCAATGGCGTCGCCAAACTTCTCGGTCAGCACCTTGGGGAAGTAGGCCTCCAGCGCGCGGTTGAAGTAGGGATCGTCTGGCAGGTTGCTGGCCACCAGTTCGTCGAACATCGACATCTTGGCGTAGGCCAATACCACCGCGCCTTCCGGCGCCGTCAGGCCCTGCTTGCGGGCGCGCCGGCGCGCGATCTCTTCGTCGCTGGGCAGGAACTCGATGCTGCGGTTCAGGCGCTTGGCGCCTTCGAGCCACTGCATCAGGCGTTGCTGGCCATCGAGCACGTACATCGGGCGGTGGCAGGCCACGTCCAGCGCCTGGGTCTGGTAGTAGTTGTCCGACAGCACCAGTTGGCCCACTTCCTCGGTCATGGAGGCCAGCAGGTCGTTGCGCTGCTTGAGCGTGAGGTCGCCGGCTTCGACCACGCGGTCCAGCAGGATCTTGATGTTGACCTCGTGGTCGGAGCAGTCCACGCCGGCGGAATTGTCGATGGCGTCGGTGTAGATCAGGCCACCCTTTTGCGCATACTCGATGCGGCCATTCTGCGTGCAGCCCAGGTTGCCGCCTTCGGCCAGCACCTTGCAGCGCAGCTCGCCGCCGTTGACCCGGAAGGCGTCGCCCGCCTTGTCGCCGACCTGCGCATGCGTCTCGAAGGTGGCCTTGACGTAGGTGCCGATGCCGCCGTTGTAAAGCAGGTCCACCGGTGCTTGCAGGATGGCCTTGAGCAGTTCCACCGGGGTCAGCTCCTCGGCGTCGATACCGATGACCGCGCGTGCCTCGGGGCTCAGCGTGATCGACTTGGCGCTGCGCGGATAGATGCCGCCCCCCTTGGAGATCAGGCTCTTGTCGTAGTCGTCCCAGCTGGACCGCGGCAGGTTGAACAGGCGCTGGCGCTCGGCAAACGAGCGCGCCTCGTCGGGTGTGGGATCGATGAAGATGTGGCGGTGGTCAAAGGCCAGCACCAGCCTGATGTGCTCGGACAGCAGCATGCCGTTGCCAAACACGTCACCCGACATGTCGCCGATGCCGGCCACGGTGAAGGGTGCGCTCTGGGTGTTTAGCCCCAAGGCACGGAAATGGCGTTTGACCGACTCCCATGCGCCGCGCGCGGTGATGCCCATCTTCTTGTGGTCATAGCCGACCGAGCCGCCCGAGGCAAAGGCGTCGCCCAGCCAGAAGCCGTAATCGGCGGAGACGCTGTTGGCAATGTCGGAGAAGGTGGCCGTGCCCTTGTCGGCCGCCACCACCAGGTAAGGGTCTGCCGGGTCGTGGCGCACCACATTGGCGGGCGCCACGGGGGCGCCCTTCACCAGGTTGTCGGTCAGGTCCAGCAGGCCGGAGAGGAACAGCTTGTAGCAGGCCACGCCCTCGGCCATGTAGGCCTCGCGCTCGCTGGCCGGGGGCGCGTTCTTCAGCACAAAGCCGCCCTTGGAGCCGACCGGCACGATCACCGTGTTCTTGACCTGCTGCGCCTTGACCAGGCCCAGCACCTCGGTGCGGAAGTCTTCGCGCCGGTCCGACCAGCGCAGGCCGCCCCGTGCCACCCTGCCGCCGCGCAGGTGCACGCCTTCGACGCGCGGTGAGTAGACCCAGATCTCGAACAGCGGCTTGGGCTCGGGCACGCCGGGCACCTCCCGCGGGTTGAGCTTGAAGCTCAGGTAGGGCTTGGCCGCGCCGGCAGGCAGGGTCTGCCAGGCGTTGGTGCGCAGCGTGGCCAGCATGGTGGTGTAGAACTGGCGCAGGATGCGGTCCTCGTCCAGGCTGGCTACCGCGCCGAGTTGGGCCTCGATGCGCTGGCTCAAGTGCTGCTGCGCCTCCAGGCGGCCGGCCTCCAGCGCGGGGTCGAAGCGGGTGACGAACAGCGCGCTGATGTCCTGGGCGATGGAGGCGTGCTTGTTCAGCGTGGCCTCGATGTAGCTCTGGCTGAAGGCGAAGCCCAGTTGCTTGAAGTAGCGCGTGTAGGCGCGCAGCACGGCGATGGCGCGGGCATCCAGCGTGGTCACCAGCACCAGCTTGTTGAGGTCGTCGCTTTCCACCTCGCCCTTCCAGGCCTGGGCAAACAGCGCTTCGAAGCGCGACTTGACGCTGGAGAGCTCGGTGTCCACGGGCAACTGCAGGCCCAGGTCATGGATCCAGAAGACATCGTGGTCGCTGCCATTGCCCACGCGGTAGGGGTGCTCGTCGAGCACGCGCGCGCCCATGCGTTCGAGCACCGGCAGCGAGTCCGACAGTGCCACCTTGGCGGTGTTGTAGATCTTGAAGCGCAGCATGCCCGGCCCGGCGTCCAGCGGGCGGTACAGCTTGACCGCCAGCGGCGAGCTGGGCGTCAGGGAGGAGAGCACCTGCGTGTCCTCCGCGCCCACCTGGGCCGAGAAGTCTTCGCGGTAGGCGGTGGGGAATGCGTTGGCAAAGCGGTGCGCCAGGCTCAGGCCCTGGCCTTCACCGTGGATGTAGAGCAGCTCCTGCGTGCAGTCGTCCTCCCAGCGCTGGGCCAGGCGCGCGATGCGCGATTCGAG
>Ga0208262_1000411_pt1 | contig 15105 bp, 9 predicted proteins | sample LakWasMet15_LOW5_2_FD_183863 | JGI IMG/M metagenome (GOLD analysis project Ga0208262, IMG submission 183863) | Freshwater sediment methanotrophic microbial communities from Lake Washington under simulated oxygen tension - Sediment Metagenome... | ecosystem: Environmental > Aquatic > Freshwater >... | reverse complement strand
GCTCAGCGTCTACCCGCGCGAGTCATGGACCGCAGCCTATGGTTCCGCAGGAACAGTGGGCGCCGTGGTCGATGTGCTGGTGGCCGCCGGATGGCCCGCCGGTCGGGTAACGCGCGATGGGCTGGATTGGTTGATGGACCGGCTGCTGAAGGCGCAGAGCGCCGACAAGCTGCGCATGGAGGGCATGCGCGACGACCGCCGCGCGATCATCGGCGGCGGCTTGAGCATCCTGCGCGCGCTGTTCGACCTGTTTGGCCTGGACGAGATGGAGCAGGCCACGGGCGGGCTGCGCCATGGACTGATCTACGATTTAATGGAGCGTGCGCTCGACCAGACCGACCTGCGTTCGGCCTCGATTGACCGCCTGGCGCTCAAGTTTGGCGTGGATGCCCAGCAGGCGGCGCGCGTCGGCGCCGTCGCCACGCAGTTGTTCGCTCAGCTGGAACTGCCGCAGCCCGACCAGATCGAGCGCAGCCAGCGCAAGCTCGAATGGGCCGCGCAACTGCACGAGATTGGTCTGCGCATCTCGCACAGCGAGTACCACAAGCACGGCGCCTACATTCTGGAACACGCCGACGCCATGGGTTTCGCGCTGACCGAGATGCACCGGCTTGGCCAACTGGTGCTGGGCCACCGCGGCAAGCTCAGAAAACTCGAACTCCAGCTCGACGACCTTGACTTCGTCCAGCAGTTGCTGGCGCTGCGCCTGGCGGTCATCCTGTGTCACGCGCGCCGCGACCCCGACACCCAAGGCCTGCAGCTGGCCCGCAGCGAGGACCAGCAGGCCTGCTTCGTGCTGTCTTGCCGATCGGGCTGGGCGCATGCCTTTCCCCAATCGGCGCATCTGCTGCGCGAAGAGGTCGAAGCCTGGAGCAAGACCCCCTGGACACTGCTCTTGCGTGGTGTCTAGAAGCCCCCTTAAGCGCCCACGCCGAAGAACGATTTGATGCGCGTCAGCAGGTCCTCCGAATAGGAACGCGGCGAAGACTGCGTTGCCTGCTTGACCCGGATGTCGATTTCCTGACGGCGCTGCTCCAGCACCGCCGAGATTTCCTCCGCCATGTTGGGCCTGGCCATCAGCACCTTGGCGAAGCCAACCTTGTCGAGTCGGTAGCAATCGACATCGCTGGTGGCCACCACCGTTGCGGTGCGCGGCTCACCCGTGAGCATGCCCATCTCGCCAAAGAAATCGCCATCATGCAGCGTGGCAATGCGGGTTCTGGCACCAGCGTTGTCGACCAGCACCTCGGCCTCGCCCTGGACGATCAGGTACAGCCAGTGCGCCACCGCACCCTGGCGTGTCAGCGTGTCGCCGCGCACGAACGGCGCATGCACCAGATGCTCGGCCAGCGTCATCTGCTCCTGGGCCGGCAGCTTGGCAAACAGCGAGGTGCGTTGCACCGCCTGCAAGCGACGGTCGAGTTCGCGCCGCTCGTTCGCCTGGCGCCAACTGTCGTTCTCCTTGACCATCAGCCGTTCTTCCTGCGGCACGCCCAGGCTGATGCCCGCGCGCGTCAGCGCCGCCAGCGCGTGGATGCGCACCAGAGAATCGGTCGGGTCGTCGAACTGCGGATCCTTGAGCCAGTAGCGCAGCGCGTAGCGAAAGCAGCCCGCTCCGGTGTCGACCAGAATGGCACTGGGCGGCGGCTCGCTGGCGACGTGCTCGATCTGCGCGTCGGTCACCCCCTGCTGCAAGGCACGGATGACGGCGGTGGGCGCCGCGCTGGTTTCCACATTGAAAGCCAATGTGCGCCGCCATACCAGCGGCTCGTCCAGGCGTCGGCGCAGCACGCCGAACCGGTTCTTCATGAGCCAGCTGTTGGGCACCACGATGGTCTCGCGGTTGCGCGTCTCGATGGCTGTGTAGCGCCAGCGCACGTCGACGACGCGGCCGCTGAGCTCATCGATGCGCACCCACTCGCCGACCTTGAGCGAGTTGTCCAGTTGCAGCGCCACACCGCCGAGCACATTGCCCAGCGTGTCCTGCATGGCAAACGCCAGCACCGCCGTGATGATGGCCGAGGTGGTGAACAGCTGCGTCGGGTCGACGCCGGACAGGCTCAGCCAGACAAGGCCCCAGGCCAGCGACAAGCCGGTCACCGTCAGGTCCTCCACGATGCGCGGCGCCACCACCCCAAAGAGCGGCAGCAGCACGTGGAACACAATCAATACCGCCAGCTGGATCAGGGCCAGCACGCCCATGACGGTGGCCGCACCGCCCAGGATGGCGGTCAGCGAGGCATGCGTCTGCCACTGCGCCAGGGCCGTGCTGCCTTGCGCCAGCACGGTCAACAACAGCAACACCCAGGTAACGCGCAGCTCGCGCCGCAGGCTGGGCTTGAACACACGCAGCAGCACCGCCAGCAGCGCCGCCACCAGAACCACCGTGACGAGCCGGTGACCGACCAGAGCCAACAGCGCCGTCGTCACGTCCTGGCCCCCAGCGCACGCTCCAGGCACTCGCACAGGTGAGTCAGGGTCTCGACCCGGGCAAACAACTTGTCATCGCTCGCCACGACATGCCAGGGCGCGACATCCGTGGACGTGCGGTCAATCATGTCCTGCACCGCAGCCTGGTAGAGCGGCCACTTCTCGCGGTTGCGCCAATCATCCTCGGTGATCTTGAAGTTCTTGTACTCCACGCTCTGGCGCTCCTGGAATCGGCGCAGTTGCTCGTCCGGCGTGATCGCCAGCCAGAACTTCACGACAATCGCGCCGCCCTGCACCAACTGGTCCTCGAAGTCGTTGATCTCGTCGTAGGCGCGCATCCAGTCGCTCTGCGCACAGTAGCCCTCCACCCGCTCCACCAACACCCGGCCGTACCATGAGCGGTCGAACATCACGGTCTTGCCGTGCGCCGGGACATGACGCCAGAAGCGCCACAGGTAAGGCTGAGCGCGCTCCTCCTCGCTGGGTGCGGCGATCGGGACGACGCGGTAGTGCCGGGCGTCCAGCGCATGCGTCATGCGCCGGATGGTGCTGCCCTTGCCGGCGGCATCCATGCCCTCGAACACGATGACCAGGGAACGCTGGGCCATGCGCGAATCGCGGGTGAGCAGATTGAGACGTCCCTGCAAGGCCTCGAGCCGCTTCTCATAGGTCTTGGGCTTGAGCGCGCGCGTGTAGTCGAAGGCGTCCAGCAGGCCCTTTCCGTCGAGTGGCGGGTCGGCCACGGGCGCGGCCATCGGCACCACCGGCCGCTGCCCGGCCAGCCGAGCCTGAAGGGCATCGAGCAGGTACTGCCCAACCGTGAGCGACCGGTACGCCGCGTCGCTGCCATCGATCACCAGCCAAGGCGCCTCGCCGGTGCTGGTCTTGCGCAAGGCCTTCTCACAAACTCGGACGAACTCGTCGTAGTGCTTGAGATGGGCCCAATCGTCGCCGGTGACACGCCACGCGGTCTTGGGATCCGCCGCCAGGGATTTCAGACGAGCCCGGCTGGCTTGCTTGGACAGATGAAACCAGCACTTGATGACGATAGCGCCCTCGGCCACCAGCATGCGCTCGAACTGGCGTATGCGCTCCAGGCGCTGCGCAAAGCGCGCGCGCTTCTGATGGCCCATCACGTGCGCCAGGATCGGATCGGTATACCAGGAGCCGAACAGGATGCCAAGATGCCCTTTGGGGGGCAGCACCTGCCAGAAGCGCCACATCTCGGGACGCGAACGCTCCGCGTCGCCGACGGCGCCGAACACTTCCGTGCGGATGTGGCGCGGGTCCATCCATTCGTTGAGCAGATTGACGGTTTCGCCCTTGCCCGCACCGTCCACCCCATTGACCAGAATGATCACCGGCGTCTTGCCATCGGCCAGCAGCGCGTACTGGGCCGCCAGCAAGGCTGAGCGCAACGCGGGCTCCTGGCGCTTGTATTCCTTGCGACTGATGTGATGACCAATCTCGGCAGATTCAAACATCGACTGCGTCCCCTTTCTTTAGGTGCATTCTCCACGACTGAGCGGCCATCGTCGACCCTCCCTGACGTGCGCCCGGATCGGGCCAGCCTGACCATCATGGCACGCGGCGTCGGTCGCCTCGGAGCGACAGCCTGAACGGTATAAACTGTATACACCGTTATTTCAGAGAGAACCATTGATGAGCACGATCAGCAAGCCAGCCAGCAAGTCCGCGCCCGTTGCGGTCACGCCGTCACGCGGCAAGACCCTGGGCAACAAGGCCACCGCTACCCGCAGCGCCCGGCCCGCCAAACCGGCCTTGCCCAAGCCAGCCGCCGCGCCTGCCAGCAAGGTGCCCGTCAAGCCGGCGCCGATTGTGCTCAGCAAGCCGACCGTGGCCAAGCCTGCCAAGATCAAGAAGCCCAAGCTGGTGCGCGACAGCTTCACCATCCCCAAGTCGGAATACGGCGTGTTGGCCGCCCTCAAGGAACGAGCGGTCAAACTGAGCAATCCCGCGAAGAAGAGCGAGTTGCTGCGGGCCGGGGTCAAGGCGCTGTCGGCCATGTCGGACGTGGCCTTTGTCGCGGCCCTGAAGGCGGTGCCCACCATCAAGACGGGGCGCCCCGCCAAGCACAAGCCGGATTGAGTCACGATGCCGCGCGCGGCGCCGTGCGCATGCGCACGGCTGCAGCTACAGCATCTGCGGCGTCTGCACGGTGACGATCACCGTGGTGGCGCCGGCTTCACCCGGCTTGTGCCGCAGCCACCACACCGCCCCCTTGCCAATGCTGCATTCAGCCTCGGGCAAGCCCAGCAGTTGCGCCGCGACCTGCCCCAGAGTGGGCTGATGCCCGACCACCAGCACCGTGCTGCTGGCGTCGGGCCATTGGACGCGCTGCAGCAATTGGGCCGCCGTGGCGTCGGGGCCCAAGTCCGGATCGAGCTTGTACTTGCGGCCCAGCGCCGCCACGGTCTGCTCGGTGCGTCGCGCCGGGCTGCACAGGATGCGTGCAGTGTCGGGCAACTGCCGGTCCAGCCACTTGGCCATGCGCGCGGCCTGCTTCTCGCCCTTGGTCGTCAGGGTGCGCGCCAGATCGTCACAGCCCGCTCGCCAATCCTGGGCCTGCGCATGTCGCCACAACACGAGATCCATGGCCGATTCCCTCCTGTGCGCCTAAGCGTCGGGGTCGCCGTAGCGCGCCATCAAGGCAGCCTGGGCACCGTGGGCGGCGCGCCGGCCCTCGGGTCGGACCCGTACGTAGGTGCCGTCCGCCAGCAGGTCCCAGGCGTCCACGTTGTCTTCCATGCAGGCCACCAGGCACTCATCGATGATGCGCTGGCGCTGCCCCGCGTCGGTGATGGGCCACGCCAGTTCGACCCGGCGCAGCATGTTGCGGTTCATCCAGTCGGCGCTGGACAGGTAGACCTCGTCGCGCTCGTCCTGTCGAAAATAGAAGACCCGTGAGTGCTCCAGAAACCGACCGATCACCGAACGCACGCGAATGTTCTCAGTGACGCCGGGAAGCTGCGCCGGCAGGATGCAGGCACCGCGAACAATCAGGTCGATCTTGACGCCCTGGCGAGCGGCCTGTATCAGGGCCTGTATCAGGGCCTCGTCGGTGAGCGCATTCATCTTGGCCACAATGCGGGCGGACCTGCCACGCGCGGCCGCGGCGCCCAGCTCGTCAATCTTTTCCAGCAGCTTGCGCTGCAGATGAAAGGGCGCCATCCACATCCGGCTCAGCCTGGGCAGGCGATTCTGGCTGGCCAAGTGCACGAACACGTGCTCCATGTCCAGTGTCAGCGCCGTATCGGCCGTGATGTGACTCAAGTCGGTGTATAGCCGCGCGGTGCGCGGGTTGTAGTTGCCTGTGGACAGGTGGCCGTAGCGCTTGAGGTGCTTGCCCTCGCGGCGGGTTACCAGCATCATCTTGGCGTGGGTCTTGAGGCCAACCACGCCGTATACCACCTGCACGCCGATGGACTCCAGCATCTCGGCCCAGTTGATGTTGGCCTCTTCGTCAAAGCGCGCCTTGAGTTCAACCACCACGGTGACCTCCTTGCCGCGCCGCACCGCTTCACGCAGCAGGTCCATCAGGGCCGAGTCGGAGCCGGTTCGGTAGATGGTCTGCTTGATCGCCAGGACGTCGGGATCGTGCGCCGCCTCGCGCAGAAACGCCAGCACGCCGTCGAAACTCTCATAGGGCTGATGAATCACGATGTCGCCGCGCCGTAGCTGCTCGAATATCGACACCCCCGGCGTCATCTGCACCGGAAAGCGCGGCTGGTGCGCGGCGAAGCACAGCGCCGGATCATTCACCAGATCGATCAACTGGTTCAGGCGCACCATGTTCACTGGCCCGTGGACACGGAACAGCGCCAGCTCGGGCAGGTTGAACTCCTTGAGCAGCACATCCGACAAGAAGTGTGAACAGCTGGCGGACACCTCGATGCGCACCGCCTGTCCAAAATGCCGGTGCTGCAGTCCCTGGCGCAAGGCGGTACGCAGGTTCTTGACGTCCTCCTCCTCGACCGCCAGGTCGGAATGTCGCGTCACCCGAAACTGGGAGAACTGCATCAGCTCGCGCCCCGGGAAGAGTTCGGTCAGATGCGCCCGAATCACGCTCGACAGCGACACGAAGCCGGCTTTGCCGCGGGTCAGCCGGTCAGGCAGACGGATCATGCGCGGCAGCACCCGGGGCACCTTGACAATGGCAATGTCGTTGTTGCGTCCGAACGCATCGCGGCCACCCAGACGGACGATGAAATTCAGCGACTTGTTGGCAACCTGTGGAAACGGGTGCGAGGGGTCCAGGCTGACAGCAATCAACAGCGGACGCACCTCGCGCTGGAAGTACTGCTTGACCCAGCGGCGTTGCGCGGCGTTGCGTTCGGAGTGGGCCAGGATGCGGATCCCGGCCTGCTCCAGCGCCGGCATCAGGTCGTCGTTGTAGAGCGCGTACTGCCGCTGCACCAGGGTGTGGGCGGCGCCGGCGAGTCGCTGGAAACTATCGACCGTATAGGGGCCTTCACTGTCCTTGCCGCGGTAGGCTGCGAGGTGCGGCTCGGCACGCACCTCGAAGAACTCGTCCAGGTTCGACGAGACGATGCACAGGTAGCGCAGGCGCTCGAGCAAGGGCACATCGTGACGATGTGCCCAGTCCAGCACCCGTTCGTTGAACGCCAGAATGCTGTGGTCTCGGTCCAGCAAGGGTACGGCGGAAAGACTTGGGTGCAGTGGTGTGACAGCTTGGGTGGAACGCATAGCTACCTGATTTGAGCATGTCCGGGGGTGTGGCGATTATTGCCATGGCTGGTGACAGTTTAGTGACAGTCACACAACGCAGGCTCATGATTTGTCGGGACTCTCGGCCCCGCGCCACGCTCACGCGCGAACTGGCGGCAGGTCGGCAATCTTGTTAGACTGCCGTGGCGATGCGCACCGCCCGATCGATACGACCTCTACAACAGTGGCTGTTTGTGGCCGCCGCGTTCATGATCAGTGCCACCCTGGCCACCGGCTTGATCTGGCGCTCGGAACTCAGCGACCGCGCCGAGGCGCGTGCCCGGGCGGGCGATTTGGCGGCGGACCATGCGCAAGCCTTGCAGCGTGGCATCGAGCGCGCGCTGTCGGCCACCTATGCCATCGCCGCCCTGGTGCGCCAGGGCCACGGCGACCTGAGCAATTTCGAGGCCGTGGCCACGGAGATGCTGCCGTTCTATCCTGGCATCGCGGCACTGGGTCTGTCTCCTGGTGGCGTCATCCAGCAGGTGGTGCCGCTGGCCGGCAACGAGAAAAGCATAGGCTTCAATCAACTGCAGGACCTGGCGCAGAACCGTGAGGCCATTCGCGCCCGCGACACCGGGCAACTCACCCTGGCGGGTCCGCTGAAGCTGGCCCAGGGGGGCCTGGGCGTGGTCGGACGCCTGCCGATCTTTCTGGACAGCGCCAAGGGCGAGCGAACCTTCTGGGGCTTCACCTATGTCACGCTGCGCTTCCCGCAGGCGCTGCAGGCCGCGCAACTGAACGAACTGACGCGGCGTGGCTTTGGCTATGAGCTGTGGCGCACAGTGCCCGACACCGGCGACAAGCAGCAGATTGACGCCTCCAACGCGGACGCATTGAGCTCGCCCGCGCAGCGCACCCTGACACTGCCCAATGGCGCATGGACACTGAGCATCCAGCCCATCAAAGGTTGGACCGACCAGGGCCGGCTGCAGATCAAGATTGCCGTGGCTGCCCTGATCTGCCTGCTGATAGCCTACCTGACACGCCTGCTGATCGCGCTCAAGGTGCACGAGGAAGGGCTGGAAGCCGAGGTGCGCTTTCGCACGCTGGAGATCGAGCAGGCGCAGCAGCACTTGCTGGCGACGATTGCGGCGATTCCGGACCTGTTGTTCGAGCTGGGACTGGACGGCCGCTATTACAGCGCCCATTCGGCCAAGCCCGAGCTGCTGGCTCGTCCGCCAGCGGACCTGGCCGGCAAGACCGTCGCGGAGGTGCTGCCGGAGGATGCCGCCGCCATCGTGATGGAAGCACTGCAGGAAGCGCATCGCACCGGCTCCTCATCGGGCAAGCAGTACAAACTGCCGCTGGCCGACGGCATGCACTGGTTCGAACTGTCGATTGCGCGCAAGCAGATGCCCGCCGGCCAGGCGCCGCGCTTTGTCCTGCTGTCGCGCGAGATCACGGCACACAAGGATGCGGAGGCGCGGATCGAACTGCTGGCGCACTTTGACCCCCTGACCGGGCTGCCCAATCGCGTGCTGCTCAACGACCGCTGCAATCTGGCCCTGCGCACGGCGCACCGTCAACACGAGTCTCTTTCGCTGATGTTCATAGATCTGGATCACTTCAAGAACATCAACGACTCGCTGGGCCATCGCGTTGGCGACGCTTTGCTGGTGGCGCTGGCGCGTCGCCTCACCGCGACCGTGCGCGAGCAGGACACGGTCTCCAGGCTGGGCGGTGACGAGTTCATCCTGGTGCTGCCCGATACCGATGCGCGCGGCGCGGCACAGGTGGCCAAGAAGCTGCTGGCCGCTGCGATGCAACCCTTTGTCATCGATCAGCATGAACTGACCGTAACGCCATCCATTGGCATCGCGCTGTATCCCGAGGACGGGACCGACTTCGACACACTGTCGCGCTGCGCCGACGCGGCGATGTACCGCGCCAAACAGGGCGGCCGCAACAGCTACCGGCTGTTTACCGCGCAGATGCAGGCCGAATCGGAGCGTACGCTGCTGATCGAGAATGCCCTGCGCCGCGCGCTGGAGCGCCAGCAGCTCAGCCTGGAATACCAGCCACAACTGTCGCTGCACGACGCTCGGGTAATTGGCGCCGAGGCGCTGCTGCGCTGGCACCACCCGGAACTGGGCTGGGTTCTGCCATCGGAGTTCATTCCAGTGGCAGAGAGCAGCGGCCTGATTCTGCCCATCGGCGAGTGGGTGCTGTACACCGCGCTCGAGCAACTCAAGGCCTGGATGGAGGCAGGCATGAGCCCCATCACCATGGCGGTCAACCTGTCATCGGTGCAGTTTCGCCAAGCCAATCTGCCCGACCTGATCACCCGCACGCTCGACGACCTGGAACTGCCGGCGCATCTGCTGGAGATCGAGCTCACGGAGGGAACGGCGATGGATGACCCGATGGCAGCCATCGCCGTGATGAACGACTTGCACGAGCGTGGCATCAAGATGTCGATTGATGACTTCGGAACCGGCTACTCCTCCTTGAGCTACCTGAAGAAGTTCCGCGCCTCCAAACTCAAGATCGACCAATCTTTCGTGCGCGATATCTCCATCGACTCGGAAGACCGCGCCATTGTCAGCGCCATCATCAGCATGGCCGACAGCTTGGGTATGCAGACCATCGCCGAAGGGGTGGAAACCAGCGGGCAGCTGGATTTTCTGCGCCAACGCGGCTGCGCCGAGGTGCAGGGCTACTTCTTCAGCCGGCCCCTCAAGCCCGAACTGTTCATGGCCTTTGTGGCGCAGCAGGCATCCCGGGCATCCGAACCGATGACTTGAAACGATTCCATATTTCAAGTATTATTGAAATATGGATATTGACTCCTCCCCTTCAGTTCTCGACCAGGAAGCTGCCGTCGTCAAGGCGTTGGCGGCGCTGGCGCAGACGCAGCGCCTGCGCGCCTTTCGGGCCTTGGTGGTGGCCGGCCCGCAGGGACTGACGCCCGGCGCAATGGCCGAGCAGCTTGCCACGTCGCCCAGCTCGTTGTCGTTTCACCTCAAGGAATTGCTGCACGCAGGCTTGGTCAGCAGCGAAGCGCGCGGGCGCAACCTGATCTACCGCGCCAGCTTTCCCCACATGACGGCGCTGCTGGCCTATCTGACCCAGCATTGCTGTCAAGGGGCCCCCAACGCCTTGCGGCAGAGCAGTCACTGCGAGGCCTGCTAGATGCACTCGCCGACAACAGTGCCCAATCCCTCAGCGATGCTGCCCATGACGCTCGCGCAAGCGCTCAACGAAGGCTACGCCTGCCAGAGCCTGGATCCGGCGCGACTGCGCGACCAGCTGGAACTTGATCCCGGGCTGCGAGGTCTGAGCGATGCGATGGCGCAGACGCATCCGCACCTGTTCTCCGCCACCCAAGTGTTCCTGTCCGAAACGGCACAGCAAACCATTGCCGCCACGGTAACCGCCATTGAGCGCGTCGCCTTGCTCAGCGGCTATCAACAGCAGGCGCTGGCGGCTGCCGATCCCATCGCCCGGCTTGCATGGGGCCCATTGGGAATGTTCATGGGCTACGACTTTCACATGGCGCCTGACGGGCCCAAGCTGATCGAGGTCAACACCAATGCCGGCGGCGCCTTTCTCAACGTCGCCCTGGCCCGCGCGCAACGTCGCTGCTGCGAACCCATGGACGATGCGACGTTGGCGGGCGCCGCGCCGATGGACCTGAACCAGCGTCTCATCGACATGTTCTGGGCCGAGTGGCGGCTCCAGCGCGGCCCGCAGGCGCTTCAGGCCATCGCCATCGTTGACGACAACCCGATGGGCCAGTATCTGGCACCAGAGTTCGAGATGTGCCGTAGCCTGCTGGCACAACGCGGCGTCACAGCACTCATAGCCGACCCGCGCGAACTGAGCTGGCGCGACGGTCGGCTGTGGCACGGGCACACCGCGATCGACATGGTCTACAACCGCCTGACCGATTTCTATCTGACGGACGTTGCGCACAATGCACTGCGCGAGGCATTCATCCAAGACGCCGTCGTCGTCTCGCCCCACCCTCGCGCCCACGCACTGCTGGCCAACAAAGGCAACCTGGTGGCGCTCGGTGATACAGAGCGCCTGCGCGAATGGGGTGTCTGTGCGCAAGACCGGTCGCTGCTGTCCAGCGTAGTGCCGCGCGCCTGGCGGGTGACACCGGACCGGGCGCAAACGCTATGGGCAACACGCCGCCAGTACTTCTTCAAACCCGTTGCCGGCTTTGGTTCCAAGGCCAGCTACCGTGGCGACAAACTCACCAAGCGCGTCTGGAACGACATCCTGGCAGGGGACTTCATCGCGCAGCGACTGGCAGCGCCTGGTGAGCGGCGCATCGCCATCGATGGCGAGCCGCGCCAGCTCAAGTTCGACGTCCGCGCTTACAGCTATGCCGGGCAGGTGCAGTTGCTGGCGGCACGCACCTACTCAGGCCAGACCACCAACTTCCGAACACCGGGCGGCGGTTTCGCGCCGGTGGTGGTGGTGCGGGAGTCGTCCCGGTCGACGCCGGCGGAGCCTCCACGAGAGTGGCGGGAGTGCGACGCGGTAGGCAGCATCTAGTTCGACGCACGACTCGCCCCTCAAGTGAACCTCCAGCGGCACGGATCAAGATTCACGTATTCCCGATGCCCGCCGCTCCTTGATCCCCTCATCCCGATAGCCGCGCACACACTCCGTCAACACGCGCTTGATGGCCTCGACGTCCTCCCCGCTGGCGGCAAGCCGCATGCGTTCCAACACTGACGACAGCGCGCTCCAGGACATGAACTCCTCATGCGCCTTCATGATCCGGGGGTGCGAGGTGGGCGAAGGATTGTTGCCAATCAACAGTTCCTCATAAAGCTTCTCACCGGCACGCAGCCCGGTGATCTGAATCTCGATGTCCCCCTCGGGGTGAGCTTGGTCCCTGATCTTCAAGCCCGACAGCTCGACCATGCGGCGCGCCAGGTCGATGATCCGGACAGGCTCGCCCATATCGAGCACAAACACCTCGCCGCCCGTCGCCATGGCGGCTGCCTGCAACACCAGTTGCGCGGCCTCGGGAATGGTCATGAAGTAGCGCGTCACCTCCGGGTGCGTTACCGTCAACGGTCCGCCGCGGGCCATCTGCGATCGGAATAGCGGCACCACGCTGCCGCTGGAGCCCAGAACATTGCCAAAGCGGACCATGCTGAAGCAGGTCCCGGTGCCGCCCGCGCGTTCGGCGAGCGCCTGCAACACCAGTTCCGCCATGCGCTTGCTGGCACCCATCACATTGGTAGGCCGCACCGCCTTGTCGGTCGACACCAGCACAAAGCGCTTGACTCCCGCCTCCCCTGCCGCCTGCGCCAGGTTCAGCGTACCAAACACGTTATTCAGTATCCCCTCGGCCGGATTGCATTCCACCATCGGCACATGCTTGTACGCGGCAGCGTGAAACACCACGTCCGGCCGGTACTGCGCGCACACCGCGTCCAGTCGCCGTCGATTCGACACGCTGGCCAACAGTGGAACCAGCTCGACCTCGCAGCCCTTGACGCGGCACAGGGTCACCAACTCGCCGTGAATGCTGTAGAGGCCGAACTCGTTGTGATCCAGCAGCAGCAATCGGCGCGGCCGCTCCATCACGATCTGACGGCACAGCTCGCTGCCGATGCTGCCACCGGCGCCGCTTACCAGCACCGTTTGGTCGACCAGCCTGCTGGCCAGCAACTCGGCTTGCGGCTGGACCGCCGCACGACCGAGCAGGTCCTCCAGATCCAGCTCGCGGAAATCCTGCACGCTGACACGCCCGCTGGCCAGATCGGCCAGTCCCGGCAGCGTGCGAACGTGCACCGGTACCTCGCGCAGACTGGCGATGATGTCGTTGCGACGCTCCCGGCTCACGCTTGGCAAAGCCAGCAGGATATCGGTCACACCCAGCCGCTCGACCAGGGCGAGCACCTGCCTTGGTGAAAAGACATTGACACCATTGATGCTGCGTCCGACCTTGGCCGGGTCGTCGTCCAGAAATCCAACCGGTCGGAAGTCACCGGAGACCGCCAGTCCTGCGGCCGTCTGCACTCCCGCCATGCCGGCCCCGTAGATCAGCAACCTTCCCGCAGTCTCTTTCGCCCGCCCCGACATGCCGGCGAGCCAGAAGCGCGCCATGGCCCGGCTGGTTGCAACCAGCAGCAGGAACACCAGGGGCTGCAATAAGCCCAGGCTGCGCGGCGCAGTCAGCCAAGTTCCCCACAAGAGCAGCACCGTTGACAGCAAGACGGCGTAGACCGCCACTGCCTTGGTGGTTGCCAGTAGCGCCGCCTGGCCCGAATAGCGAAAGATCGCGCGGTACAAACCGAATCGAATGAAGACCGGAACCGCCAGCACTGGCGTCATGCCATACACCAGCCACTGCAAGCCAGTTGGCTCGTGCAGCGTATCGAGCCGAAGCGTAAACGCAATCCAGGTCGCGATGAAGGACAACACCACATCCATCGCAATCACCACTAGGCGCTTGACCGCACGAGGCAAGGCGAGAACCTGCGTGTGAACAGACTCAGCCATAGACAATGCTCGCCCTGAACTGCTCGGCCTGGGCGCGCCAGCCCGCCAAGGCCGCGTTGCTCGGGTAGAAGCGGTATTCGTCGCCGAGCTGAAACTCGGCGCTGGCTGAACCAGTCTGCGATCCTGAAGTGACTGCCAGGCGCACGGTCATGCCGCGCACGAATTCGCCCTGCTCGGTGAGTTCGCGCCGAGCCGGAAATTCCTTGAGCAGGCGGGCGATGTCCGGCACGCGGCCGTTCTCACCCAGTTGGACGGCCACACTCAAGTACTTGCCGAAGCGGCAGCGCGCCTGTTCCAGGTCCCACATCTGGTTGATCGAGAACTGCATGCCTCCCGAGAAACGATCGAGCTTGGCCTGCCCCATCACGATCACCAACTCGTCATCCTTGAGCAACTGGCGGTGGGCGTTGATGGTCGCCTCGTCGGCGCGTGCCTCGATGACCCCGGACTTGTCATCGAGCTTGAACAGCGCGAGCTTGCCGCGCTGACCGTTAATGACGCGAAAGTCCGTGATGATGCCCGCCAGCAACTGTGGCTCGCGCGTGTCGATCAGGTCCTCGATCGGACGCTTGGCGAAGCGCCTGACTTCGGCCGCCACCTCGTCAAACAGGTGGCCCGACAGGTAGAAGCCGATGGCGGTCTTCTCCAACGTCAGGCGCTCCTTCACGCCCCACGGCGTAGCGTCCACCAGATCGGGCTCCTGCGTGCTGGAGCCATGGTCGTCTTCGCCGCCCATGTCGAACAAGCCGACCTGGTTGGCATTGGCCTGGGTGGCACTGGCGAAGTCAAAGGCGCGGTCGACCGATTCGATCAGCGCCGCGCGGTTGAGTTGCAGGCAATCGAAGGCGCCGGCCTTGATCAGCGCCTCCACGCAGCGCTTGTTCAGGCGGCTGCGATCCACCCGCACGCAAAAGTCGAACAGGCTGGTGAACGGGCCTACCTTGTCCGAGCTACCCCGCCCCTCGCGCGCCGCCACAATCGCCTCGATGGCTTGCTGGCCGGTGCCCTTGACAGCACCCAGCCCATAGCGGATCTGTGTATTGGTGATCGGCTCGAAGCGGTACACGCCCCGGTTGATGTTGGGCGGCTCGAAAGTCATTCCCATCTTCAGGGCGTCTTCATACAAGACCTTGAGCTTGTCGGTGTCGTCCATTTCCACCGTCATGTTGGCGCAAAAGAACTCGGCCGTGTAGTGCACCTTGAGCCACGCGGTGTGGTAGGCCAGCAGCGAATAGGCGGCGGCGTGCGACTTGTTGAAGCCGTAGCCGGCGAACTTCTCCATGAGGTCGAACACTTCATCGGCCTTGGCCTGATCTATGGCGTTCTTGGCCGCGCCGTCGCGAAAGATCTGGCGGTGCTTGGCCATCTCATCGGCGTCCTTCTTGCCCATGGCCCGGCGCAGCATGTCGGCGCCGCCCAGCGAGTAGCCGCCCAGGATCTGCGCCGTCTGCA